>Ga0209577_10001999_pt1 | contig 19830 bp, 15 predicted proteins | sample GraSoiAngelo_109_FD_185874 | JGI IMG/M metagenome (GOLD analysis project Ga0209577, IMG submission 185874) | Grasslands soil microbial communities from the Angelo Coastal Reserve, California, USA - 14_0903_12_20cm (SPAdes) (version 2) | ecosystem: Environmental > Terrestrial > Soil > Grasslands...
AGACCCGATACGCTTCCAACTCGTAGGGGATTGGAGGACGCGGGCCGACAAGAGACATTTCGCCCCTCAGCACGTTGATGAATTGAGGAAGTTCGTCCAGGCTGGTTCTGCGTAGGAATTTCCCCACCCGGGTGACCCGCGGGTCTTCTTGAATCTTGTAAACGGCTTCCTGATTCGAGCCAGGTTCGAGCGAATCGGTTTCTCCGGCGATGAACCGCCTGACATATTCCTGGTGAATACTTGGGTCGTTCACGCACTTCATGGATCTGAACTTCAGGAAGGTGAACCTTAAGCCATACCGGCCCACTCTTTCTTGCTTAAACAGGATTGGCCCCTTGGAAGTAAGCTTGATGGCCAGCGATATGACGATGAACACGGGAGAAAAAAGGATGAGGGCTAGGATGCTTCCTGCAATGTCCAAAGCTCTTTTCGCAAAACGAGACACCTTCCTCGCTTCTTCCTGCTCAACCGAATCAGGGTAAAGCTCCGGGTCGACCAAACGGCCGCCGTCAGGTCTCTCCCGCCCCTCCGGAAACAGGTGAAACGAGAAGTGGATTTGATCGACCTGTTCTGCAGATAGTGTGGCGCACAGCGCCGCAATTACATTGGCGCGTATCAAGTTCTGCACCGTGTTCTTATATGGTTCGTCGATCTCGGTAAAAATGACCCCTAGAACAGCGTTATGTTGATACCATCCGGCAATGTCCGTTTCTCGCGTGGAACCCGAAAGTGCCGACCATATTTCTGACAGCACTTTTCCCCCTTGATTGACCTGGCCCGTTCTTTCGTTCACGAGCATTAATAGGAAGAGTTTGTCGGAACGTTCCGCTTTCTTCCGCTCCCAACAGAGGATTCTCCGGAATATGTTCTCAGGAAGGATTTCGCTATGCTCCCGGCTTGGGGAGCGGCGGGGCCGCGGAGTGAATGTGCGCAGCCCAGCCGAATCTGACTCTTCTTGCATCAGACTCGTCTTCACAGGACGTCTTCCTCGTCTTGCGCTTGTACTACCAAGGTCAAGTGTTAGATTCTGAGATCCCGAACGGGACCCGTTAGTGGAGTAGCTGCAGTCAAACCACGAGGAATCGGACGGACCCACGCGACATCGATTTCGACGGCTACACAGCGCTGCAGCAGCGTCACTGACAACACCAGGCGATGGCGCCCTTTGAACGTTAGCAAGATCCCCTCAAGCCCATAAAGCGGCCCGTATTCCACTCTCACTCTTTGACCGATTTGCAGGAACGGCCAAGGTTGTCTGGGCAGCCCCGATTGAACAGCAGTTTGCAGGGCAGCGATTTCCGCATCGGCGACCGGCACCGGGGTTTTGCCCACTCCGACAACCTGGAGGACCCCCGGTGTTACGACTATCGGGAAGCGATTGTTTAGATCAAATCTGCAAAACAGGTAGCCCGGAAACAAAGGTAGTTCGATTTCCTTAATGCGATCGGCCCAACGCCGCCGGCAGCTGTAAACGGGCAAAAAAAGATCGTAGCCCTTGCTGCGTAAGTGGGCCGCAGCGAAATGCTCATATCTCAACCTCGTCTGCACCGCGAACCACGAGTAACTGGCCTTTTCCGGTATCATTTCCTGTCCTCGACCGTTGTCGGTCTCTTTTGAGAGCTCATGCGCCCGGGGAATGGTATTGAACAAGCTACCGCCCTCAGAGTCCCAAACCTTCAGCGCTAAACTACAGAACTACTTGCAAAGACGCGAGGAGCCGCACCCCGTAATGGTGAAACAGATAGTCGAGCCCTTCTTCCCCGCATGTGCCATTTCTGCCCTAGTAGTAGCCATAAGCGCCGTAGATTGCTTCTTCTTCGACTCCGTTCAGTACGACACCGAGCAAATTCTTATTCCTAAGCTCCCCGCAGGCAGCCTGAGCCATATCGAACGCCGTCATTCCGGCGCGCACCACAAAGATCACGCCATCACACATGCCTGATAAGACGCTCGCATCGGACACCGGAAGGGCAGGAGGCGCGTCTACGATGATCCAGTCAAAGAGAGCAAGCACTCGCGAAAACAAAGCGCGTAACTTGTTATTGGCAAGCAGTTCCGCAGGATTGGAACGTGGTTTCCCGCCAGGAATAAAAAAGAGGCCTTCCTGTGCGCCTGCTTGGATGACGGCAGACTCGTCGCTTTCGCCGGCAAGGTAATCGCTCAGACCCGGCGCAGATGGGGCCCCCAGGGCAATGTGAAGTCTGGATGCGCGCAGGTCCGCATCGACTAGCAAAGCCCTCCGACCGCGTTGGCGGGCGATCGACTGAGCGAGATTCATCGCAACAAACGTCTTTCCTTCCGCCGCGATTGTACTTGTGATGAGCAACGTTTGGATGGGGCGTGTATCGCGAAGACTGTACAGACGCGCCCGTAAAGTATGGAACTGCTCGGCCTGCCGTTTGCAGGATCGCTCGTTCGAGAAAACATTCCAACGGAGTTGCGGTTTCCACCCCGGTTTTGCGCAGCGCTGTTGCAGTTCTTCCAACTGCAGCGACCGAGCTGGCGGTGCGACTTCGGCTGTCACTGCGGACAGGATTTCTGGAATTCTACTTGCCGTCTTGCCGTTGTGAACAGGTCCCCCAACACTAGATTCCTGCGGGGTAGCCTCTGCTTCCAGCGGTCCACGTATCGTCCGTTGCTCCTGAGGCGGCGCGCCTTCGGCTGTCAGTGCGGACAGGATTTCTCGAATTCTACTTGCCGTCTTGCCGTTGTGAACAGGTCCCCCAACACTAGATTCCTGCGCGGTAACCTCTGCTTCCAGCGGTCCACGTATCGTCCGTTGCTCCTGAGCGTTCTTCAGGGCTTCGTAGACGCGGCTCATATCTTTGTTTCCTCTGAGTCCACCCAGGCTGGCGCACACGGACCGTTGCCGTCGTCACGCCTGGTGAAATCTTGGAGCGATGATTCCGTCGGCGAGAAGCTCCCCGCACCCTTAGCCATCGCCGCCCGGATCACTGATCCAGTCTCACGGTCCGAGAATCCGGACCTAACGGAAGGAGCAATCGGCTCGATAAGGTCCAGTTCAAATTCACGCGCCACCTCATGAATCAGGCTCGCGGAGACCCGTTTGCGCCGCTCGGCGAAAGCGTTAATCAGCGCATGGTCGCAGAGGACGTTGATGACGCGCGGGATTCCGCAGGCGTAGTAGTGGATGCTCTCAATGGCTTCCGGCGAAAATATCGGCTGGCCGTCCGCACCGGCGATGCGCAGGCGCTCCTCGATGTAGCTACGAGTCTCCGCAGGCGAGAGTTGGGTTGTTCTGTAACGCAACGTAATCCGTTGCCGAAGCTGCCGCAACCTTGGCTCTCTGAGTTTCAAATCGAGTTCCGGCTGTCCGGATAGGACAATCTGAAGCAATTTCTGGCTCGATGTTTCTAAGTTCGTCAGCAGCCGGATTTCCTCGAGCAGTTCCGCGCTGAGATTCTGTGCCTCATCGACGATAAGTACCGCTGGCTCGCGATCTCTGGCGAGGCACCGATTCAGCAGCCAGTTATTGAGGTGGATCAACTTGTCGCTCTTCGCACGCGATTCACAGGAAATCCCGAAATCGGTCAAGATGTAATTGAACAGATCTTCGACACTGAGCCGGGTATTGAAAATAAAAGCCGTAGCCGCTTGGTTTTGCCGTAGCCAATCCATGAGTTGATGGAGCAGGGTGGTCTTCCCGGTTCCGACCTCGCCAGTCAAAAGAACGATGCCTTTGCGTCTCTGAATTCCGTAGGCCAAGCCTGCCAGCGCCTCCTGCATGACAGGTGTCAAAAAGAAATACCGGGGGTCCGGATTCACGTTAAAAGCGCTTTCTCTCAGGCCGAAAAACTGGTTGTACATAGTTAGCGCCTACCGGATGATGCGTCCAATTTGGACATCCCCTGCTTCATTGGGGCAAGCCTGCTATTGCCGTTCTTCGCGTGTAGATCCGGCTTCATCAAAGAGATTTGAGCTAGCGTGGGCAACCGCAGATAAATCTCGACATCGTGCCTGGATCGCATTGATTTGTCATGCCACTCGGAAAATTGCACCAGTCCTAAACCCACAATCAGCCCTGCGCCCAATCCACCCAACCCGAAGAGTGGCCGATTGGGAAAAGAGGGCCGCTCCGGAAAGCTAGGGGCATCTAGAACTCGGAACTGCTGACCTTGCTGGCGATGTTCCAAGTCGGTCGCCATTTGCGATTCATTACGCTTCTTCAGTAGATCGTTGTAGAACTCGAGGGCCGTTTGGTAGTCGCGCGTCAGGGATTTGAACTGCTGCTGAATTTTGGGACTCGATTGGAGCCTGCCTTGCAAAGTTCCGATTTGCTGCTGCAGGTGCCTCTGTTCACTTTCCTTCTGGACGGCGGCCAGTTCGGCTTGATGAAGATGCGCCCGCAGCTGCTGGATTTCCGGCGGCTCGATCGAGAGTGCTTTTCTTCCCGGTTCGCTTGGCTCGTTCTGCCTCTTCGCAGCCGCATCTTGAATTCTCGTTTGTAGCTCCGCAACATCGTCTTTGAGCTTCACTACATCCGGGTATTCATCGGTATACCGCCCTCGAAGTGACAAAAGCTGTTCCTGCTCTTTGGCGAGCTGTTGTTCGAGCGTTTCGGGATTCTGGCCTTTCTGCGACGACTCCCAGGCCGCCACCTGCTGGCTCAACATTGATTCTGCGAATGCTTTCTCTTCTCGCGCCTGGTTCACGGCCTGTGTGGCAGCCTCGAGTTGTGTGCTCAGCCCCATCAATAAAGTGAGGTTGCTTTGTTCATTTTCGGGAAGTTCTCCAACGTAGTGACTCTGGAAATCAGCCAGCTTTGCGTCCTGCTCATCGAGTTTGGCCTTAGCCTCCTCGAGTTGTGCGCCTAAAAACTGAGTTGTGTCTTCCGCTTGCTGCTCGCGGAGTCGTAGGTTCTGCTGCATAAACATGGACGTAATCTCCGTGCATATCCGTTGAGCGAGCCAAGCCCCTCCAAGGGTAACGTCGACATTGAACCCCGGCAGTTCCGTGGGCTGCGTGCCCTGCGTGGGATTTAGCGGCTTCACGGTAATGGATTTCTGCAACCGTGCAACGAGCACCTCCATCGGCACCTTGCCGACGTCCTCCTTGTACATGCCAAATTGTTCCACCAGGTGCTGCAGGCGCGTGCGGCTCAGGATTTGCTCCTGCATGCTCGCGAGGCGTTGGTTCAGATCCTCACTCAGCACTGGTTTTACGTAGCTGTCAGGGACGATCGATTGTTCAACGAGAACTACCGTATGGGACGTATACCTAGCGGGTAACGCCAGGCTCAATGCATATCCGACTATGGCGCCGAGGACCGCGGGAACAATTATCAGCCAGCGTCGCCGCCGCAGAATCGCCACATAGTCCTCGAAGCTTAATTCTTTCTGGTTGGGCATTGTTCTAATCCGTCTTCGTCATCCTGTCTGGCACGCAGATCCGCTACGTGATGGGTCGCGGCTGCGCACGGCCCGTCAAACCCAGCGATATGAACTGCCGTGTAAAGCCGTTTCCACAGCCAACACCCGCGCAGGCAAAATTGGAAGCCTGTCTTTGCACCTGATAACTGAGGAAGACGCTCGCCCTGCGACCCCAGGTGTGGCTAATCGTCACCCCAGCGAACCAGTCTCGGTACAGCTCATCCACAGGTTGCTGCGCCGTTGCAATCGCACCTCGATTACTGGCGTACCCACCAATGAGCTGGCCCGCAAGCGTACGAGACAATTGGCTATCGATCGACAGGGATCCTTGGTCAGTGGTTGCACCTGCCAGGAAACCTCCTCCGTCCGTCACGCCGTGGTCATAGCCAAGCTTCAATACTGTGCGACGTATCTCGTAAGTTATCGAGCTATCGAGCGACCAGGACAGCCGCTTGAATACCAGGATTGTCGGGAGCGTGCTCCCCAAAGACTGTTGGCCCGCCGCCGTACGGAATAAACTCAGTTCTGGACCGGCGGAAAGCTGAAATGCCAGCCGCCCCGTAACCCGTCGTCCGAATGCAAACTGGACGACGTGCCCGTCCATCGGTTGGTACAAATTGTCGAATCGGAAGCCGGCATAACGATAAAGGAGAGCGATTGTATTGTTGCGAGTTATTTGATGGTTGAATCCGCCTTGGAGGATCGTATCGTTCAGGTCTAAAACGCCGGAATTGAAAAAACGAACCACTGAGTAAGACTCGAGGAATGTTAACGAGGACCGCGGGGTCGGGGAGAGATCGAGTTCACCTATGAACGCATTCGTAAGTTCTTGCCCGACCGTGGTGACGATCGACTGATTCGGAACGAATACCGGCTGCAGCGCTAGTTCCCGGTTGCTCGTAAGACTCGTGCCCGTCGGCAAATAGAACCCAGATACTGCTTTCGGGAAGTAGGCGACTTGGTCGAAGAGCGAAATTGACACGTGGCGCCAGCTCAGTCTTTCTCCAAAGGCGAGTTGCTGAATCGGCTGATCCTCGTTCTTGTGCTGCGAAACCACTCCCCCGCCGAGATAGTCCAGAGTCAGGTCAGAGCGACGCGAGGACAAGAGTAGGTCTACGCCGCCGTAGAAGGAGCCCCACGGAACCAAGCTAACCGTATTACCAGCCCCGCGGGGATTCGTATCCAGAGTTGATGTCAAATTGAAGAAGGGCTGCCAATACCTCCGCCTCAATGCAGTTGAGTCAGGCGAAAGGTCTTGGGCGCCTGCCAGGGCGCGCTTATCCGATACCGGCGTTGCGGAATCAGCGTTTGGGCTCTTGGTATTTCCAGAGTAGGGTGCTGTCGCAACCGGCAGCTGCACGGGCTGAGCCGCAAGCGTCGTCGAATCGCCCACCTGTGCCTGAGCATGACCTGACGTTACCGAGAGAACCGTGGCCAAAAGCGCGAGACAAATGTTTGCAATGGGAATTCGCATTGATTCTTCGTTTTAGGGAACCACGATCGTGTCGCCCACTTTTAGGACGACGTTCTGCTCGGGATTTCTACCGTTAAGAAAGTCTTTATAATTGAAAGAAAGCTTCACCTGACCGTCATTTCTCTCTCGCAGCACATAGACTTTTTGAGTATGGGCATATTGCGTAAATCCGCCTGCGCTCGATAGCGCCTGCAACACGGTCATTCCAGGCAGCAGGGGATAAGCGCCGGCACGCGTCACTTCCCCAAGAAGGTAAATGCGCTGACTGTTGATCGCGGTGACGATCACCGTCACCTGGGGATCGGTGACATATCTCTTTAGGCTTTCCTTGATGTGCGTCGCGAGTTGTGTGGGCGTCTGACCTGCTGCCTGCACGTCGTTCAACAATGGTAATGAGATCTTTCCGTCTGGTCGGACGGGTACCGTACGGGTCAGATCGGGCTCTTTCCACACGCTAATGTCCAACATGTCTTCCGGGCCGATCACGTAGTTGGCATCGGCGGTAACCCCGAGCGGTACGTCCTTAACGAAGTTCCCGGTTCGGGCTACCAACACTTTGCTGTTGTCTTGTGTCTTGCCCGTGCTCTGCTGCGCGGGTAGGGAAACCGGCAGAAGGCACGTGAGTAAGCAGATCGCTAGACTCGTCCACATCGTCCCACTTGTCTGGCGGTGCGCAGATGGTGCTGCCCCTACGAACGAGAACGCTTCCTTGGCAGGCAGTCGGCGCCAGCCCTTCGCCATTGACGCGACTCCTCTATGAATTATCCTTATTCTCGCGATCCTAAGCTGGTCCTCGAAATGCTGTCCGGTCTGTTTATCGGCCATGGCGTCCATTTTTGCTCCACCTTCCGCTCATACGGCGTTCATTTCCCGCCTACCGACCATCGCACTGTCGCTAAACGAGCCCGGCCCCCTCGAGCAAGAGGAGATACCGAGAAAGTCTCGGCGGAGAAAGGCGGTCTTATGCGGCTGAGTGAGTCTAGCTCGATTTTCAGATTGCCACGGTCGGTCCGCACGCTTCCGCTCACATTCGTCGCGCAGGGAGCCTCCTCTAACATTCATTGAAGTCAATCACTTACTCGAGAGACGATGGTCTGACATCCAGGCACCCGTAAGCCTACGCAGGGCTCTTTAACATCACAATCGGGTGGATTGCTGAGCGAGGGGACCTACGCACCGTAGGGCGAACCAGGCGTACTGGAACGTCCGCCAGGGGGCCGGGCTGTGTCGGGTTTCCAAAAATGCCACAAGATTCAAATCAAGCCCTGCCACATGGCCATGGCATTTCGGCCGCAAATCAGTCCCCGCTCGATTATCTGGCGATTCGGCTCACACAGGCACTGGCGGAGCGATAGGGACGGTCGACAGGTTTGGCTCACAGAAGGTGCGCCAGAGTCGGTGGTCACCTAATTGATGGCCGGCTTTGGGTGACCCCCGGGGAGGAGAGGGTGGGATTATCACGAACGCTCTATGACATTGCGACTCGTTGAGACGCGTTGTTTCGCTCCTGCAAGTTACGTAATCTGAAGCATTTATTCGTGACTAGGATAGATGCGAGCGTCATGGGTGAACCTTACCGGAGGCGTCCCGACGTGGAGAAACGCACCTGTACCCGTTATTCTGACTCTGAGACGCAGACCAGGCGAGAGCAATTATTACGGCGAATACAAGCGCATTGGCAGGGATGTAGAGGTTAAAGTCGCCTAAGCTATGCACTAGGATTGCGGTGATACTCCCAGCACAACCAAGACAGACGGCAGTCTCGAAACGATCTTCAGCTTCCCAATAATGCCGGACGGCCTGAGCGAGAACCCACAAGATCGAACCAAACACCAAAATGCCTCCGGGTAGACCGAGTTCACTGACGACCTCCAGGTAGTCGCAGTGGGCATGGTCTACGAGAAGGTTGAGAAAGGCGGTTTGAACGGAGGGATAGGCCACAGAAAAGGTGCCCAAGCCGGTGCCAAGCAGAGGATGCTGGTGAATCAATTTTAAGGTGTCGCACCAGATGGAGAGACGATTCTGGCCGGTTTGGCCATACTCCTGCCCGAGAGTTTCAAAGCGGGCGATCACGGGATCACTTCCGATCCAAACAACAAGTCCCACGATGCCGAGGGAAAATAATGCGACGATCAACGCCCGGGTCCGTGCCGACCACTGGGAAGTTCGTGCCAGCGACAGAACAGCAATCAAGGAAATGAGGGCGGAGACGCATCCCATGCGCGAGCGCGAGAAGATCAGCGCAGTGAAAATGACGCTGGCCAGAAAGAGCCAAAATACAACGGGGAGCAGCTCCACGGAAGATAAGACGCCACGGTCCGGCACTTCACTGCGCACGGCCGCGCGGCGCAGAGTGTGCGCCTTACGCAACGCGAGGACCACGACAAAAGGCAGGACCATTCCCAACAAGCCCGCAAAATGATTGCGGTTAATATAGGTGCCAGTAGCGTCTTCAACATAATACTTTTTGATATAAGTAAAAATCTGTTGCCAACCGGTTAGGTATTGCAGCAGTCCGTAAAGAGCTTCGAACGTTCCCAGGCCAACGAGAACATAGACAAGCCGCTTGTTTGCGTCTCGGTCCTGACACACCAGCAAAACCAGGTAGAAGGCCGTCAAGCAAGTGATCAACAGCAGAAAGTGGGAAACCGTCTGATACGGAGCGATGCTGAGGGTAAAGTGACCAGGGCCTAGGAAATCGCCGCCGGGCGTGCCGAACGACTGCGCCAACGAGGCCGGTAACGGAAGGATTTGCAGCAGAACCAATGTAACTAAGAGAAGGGGGACAGTGAGTGGAAGGCGCATGGAGGCAAGAGTGGAGCGCGGACTGGCCGATACGACCAGGGCTCCGAGCGCTAGCACAATCAGTTGCGGGACAAGAAAAAAAGGCGACGCCGTACCACCAAAGGCCAGAACGGAAAAACACACTGCGGCGCAGAGACCCACTTCGGCGATTCGGAGCACGTAGAGCCTCACGCTAGATCAGTCAGTTGCTTTGTAAGGGCACCCTGAGAATCCGACTCAAGCGAAATTTTCGTCCGAGACAATTTTGGTAGCGGTGGACCTATAACGACCGTAATCGTAATACCCATTGGTGCGGACATCCACGCCGTTAAGTATCACGCCGATCAGATTTGCACGAACACTGCTGATGCTGGATTGCGCGTGAAGCACTTGCTCGCGGGGTATGGTTCTGCTCTTCACAACTAAGAGCACGCCGCTCACGAGCGGGGCAAGGATGCGGCTATCGGCCAAGGCCAACATGGGCGCCGAATCGAGAATTACGAATTCGTATTGCTCTCCAGCTGACTGTATCAGTGTCTCCATGCTCTGGGAAGACAGGAGCTCCGATGGATTTGGAGGCACGGGCCCGCAGAACAGTAGATCAAGGCCTGACGATCCTGAATGACGTACCAAGGTACGCCAGTCCTGGGGATCAGTGAGGTAGCTGACTAACCCCGAGCTTTCACGAGCCCCAAATAATCGGTGCAGCGAGGGAGAACGTAAATCCGCATCCACCAGCAAGACTCGCCGGCCAAGTTGGGCGAGAGCAATGGCCAGGTTGCTGGCAACCGTGGTCTTGCCCTCTGAAGGTTGTGTGCTGGTGACGAGGAAGGAGTTCCGAGGACCTTCAGCGGCCGAGAGTAAGATCGAGGCGCGCAGGCTGCGAAATGCCTCGACTAGTGGCGCATGCCGAGTCGCATGCACGTCAATTCGATACCAGGACGGAACCAGCTTTCGGGCGCCCCCATTTTCTCTGAGGCTCAGAGCACCGGCATGTTCAAGCAACTTATAATGAACGCCGCCGTGCTGATCACCGTTTGAAGGTTGTACAGCGGGGATTAGAGCTAAGACCGACAGGCCACATAGCCGCTCCACATCATCAGCGCCTGTCACGGTATCATCGAGGCGTTCCTGCAAGAAGGCCTCGCCAACACCGAGCGCTAATCCCAGGATGGAAGCCAACACTAGATTCAGCAGGATTTTCGGCTTGGCGGGCTTCGCCGGCGGTTCAGCAGGATCTACGATGAGGATATTGCTCGCCTTCAAACTCGCGGCGAGCCCGGCTGATTTCAACTGCTGTAACAATCCGTCGTATACCTGCTTGTTGGTGTCAACTTCGCGTTTCAGGATGTTGTATTGTACAGACTTCTCGGCAATCCGATCGATTTGTTTTTGCTGCTCAGCGAGCTCGTGGCGAAGCAAGCTCTCCCGGCTGGATGCTGCGAAATACTCGTTGGTAATCTGGTCCGCGGCGCGCTTGCGTTCTTGTTGAAGCGAAGCTTCGACGTCAGTGATTTGGCTCTGAATCTCCTTGACGCGCGGATAATCTGAACCAAAAGTAGTCGACAATTGTGCATACTCGCGCTTGAGGTCGGTGAGACGCACGGTGAGATCCTGGAGCATTCTGTTTTCAAACACACCCGGAAGAGAACCGTAATCACTAGTCTGGACCAACCGGTAGAGCGACTCTTTCTCGTAGAGCTCAGCCTGCGCCTTGGTCAATTCCTGCTGCAATTGCTGCAGCCGTTCGTTGGCGATGTTTTGGGTGGTACCATTGTCAGTTTGAAGAAAGACCAGGCCGTTGTGGCGTGCATAGGCTTGCAGTTGGTCTTCCGATTTCTCCAGCTTGGCTTTCACACTCAATAGCTGTCGCGAAAGCCAATCTGAAGCCCTTTGCGCAGCCGCCCAGCGCTCGTCCAAGCCCTGCTCAACGTAATCTGCCGCCAAGTTATTCGCAACACGAGCGGCGAGGTCTGGGTTATGAGAATCGAACCTAACTGCCACGAGTCGGCTGCGGTTGATTGGAGCGATGGTCAAGTGATCCCGAAAGCGTTCGAGAACCCGTTGATATAGCTCGCGGTCTGCAGGGATAGGGCCAACGGTAAAAGTTTGACTCGTGGGTGCTTTTTTCTTCCACTTCCAGGAAAATAATTGAGGTGCGTTGAACTCGGAGACGGTGTCGAGGCGCAGCTGGTCGATGACACGGCGCGCCAAGCTGTCGCTCGCCAGGATGTCGTACTGTGTCCTCAAATAGTCATCGGATACGGTCTCCAATTGATAAAGCTCTTGAATGGTCGGGATGTCCGGGTTTTCTTTCTGAATCTCCAGCACCACCTGAGCGCGATAGGTAGGCTTCTGCTTCAGCGTTGCGATGGCAATCACTACAAAGACAACGAAGAAAACAGCCAGGATCGTAGACAGGCGCCTGCGAACGATGTGTCCGCAGGCGCGAAGGTCAATCCCTTCTTCAGGCCCGATGATCTCATACGAGTCCGCCAACTCGACGACGCTAGCTTCCAGGCTTCCTCTCTTGCGGGCTAATCGGTGGGCGTGACTATACGGTTCGCTCTGATTCTGTTCGCCCATTGGCCATTACCAGTGGAAAATCAAAAGTCCCGTAGCCGTTTGTGCCGCCCCTTCGAGCCCACGCGACAGCACGGTTTTTGCGGCGCTGTCCCGCACGAAGACGATATCTCCCGACCCCAGCATTGGATCCGGCGCCTTCCCCGCCACGATCTTGCCGAGGTCAACCGGCGTCTCCGTTCGTGCGCCGCTTCGCTCATCCGTGTGGATGATGCGCACACCGCTCTTGGCGGCCGTGCGCGCAAGGCCCTCACTCAAGGCAATGGCCTGCAGAACTGAGACCTTCTCACTCGTTTTCATTGCGTACCCACCGGGCCTTGCGACCGCGCCGACAACATACACGATTCCTGCGCGAGCGACCTTGACGATGTCTCCTGGATAAACCACTGGATTGTGGATGATATCGGCCGACTCGAGGATTTCCTTCAAGTTTACCTGAACGACGTTCTCCGAAAATGCGTCACCCTCGTTAAGGCTGAGCCCTGGAGCAGTTTCGCCCAGTTTGCCGGAGTGTTGGGTCGTGGACGGAGATTCAGTCAAGGCAGAAGATTTCTCCGTGAGCGACTCCGGCGCATGTTGTAGGCTGGCACCGCGCATTATGACTACGGTCTCTCCAGCGTCGTCGGCCATGCCTTCCGCGAGCGAGAGAACTTCGAGCAACGTCTTGCTTCCGCGAATCTGGAAAACGCCCGGTTTTCGGACAGCACCAATCACGGAAACGGGGTGGCTCTGCATATCATGCACAAAGACGCTGACGTTCGGGTCGTTCATGTACCTCGGGTGAAGCAACTCTTCCAGGACTCTTTCTAGTTCTCGCGGTGTCAACCCAGCCGCTCTAATTCCACCAAGCAACGGCAAAGAGATTTCGCCGCTGGCCGAGACCCGCACCTGGCGATTCAACTCCGGGGCTGCAAACACGTTGATGTCGAGTACGTCTTCCGAGCCGATGCAATATTCCTGGGAGCTAACGGCAGGTGCGGCGGGGTTCCGATCGAGTAGTTTCTTTAGGCGATGATTCCAATCCTCACTCGTTTCCAACTTCGGCGTAACCCGGGCCCTGTCCCCTGCGGATTGCGGAGTCGCGGGAATTTCCTGTTCGCTCGGCGTATCGCCAATCGCTGTCGCAGCGTTTAGAGGGCTCTCCCAGAACCGGACCCGCGCAGGAGTAAGCAGGAGAGCGCCAAGACAGAACAACAATCGAAACTCGAACGACCGCCTCAACGCCACCCTCATACACGTATTGACGATTAGACCCTACAGACTGTGAAATTATGAGTCTATGAGGTGTAGACCCGAATTGGAATGCAGGTAAAAGCCCTAACTAACTTGAAGTGAATCCACGCCAAGGGGAATCGGCTGATTTTGGGAAAGCGGAGACAGGACTGAAGACATTGCCGCGTGGTGGCCCGGTAAGCCATTCACTCAAAAGGATTTGGGCAACTGCGAGTAACAGCCGTTCAAAACAGGGTTTGCTCGTAGCGCCGAGCCGCCTCACAAATCTCTCGTCCGCAAGCCGTCGAGCACAAAGTAAGCGATAAACTGCGTCCCATAAACCAAATAGCGCCGCCACAGACGCCGGGGCTCCTGCAAGAGGCGAAAAAACCATTCCAGCCCACGCTCGCGCATCCAACGTGGCGCTTGCCTCCGCCTTCCTGAGACAATGTCAAATGCCGCGCCCACAGCCACCAACACCGGAACAGACAATGTGCTCAGGTGCTCGTGCATCCAGCGCTCTTGCTTTGGCGTGCCCAAACCAACCCAAAGCACGTCAGGGGCAGAGCGGGAAATCCTGGCGACAATTTCTTGGTCTTCTTTGGCGTCGAGCGGTCGAAACGGCGGTGAATACGTTCCGGCAACCCGTAACCCTGGGAAGAGATGTGTAAGCGACTCGCTCAGACGCTCGGGCACGCCCGGTTCGCCCCCATAAAAAAAATGCCGGTAGCCCCGCCCGGCGGTTTTTGCGCAGAAGGCCAGCACCAAGTCCGGGCCATACACTCGGTGTGTTAAATTGTGTCCCCGGCGCCGACCCAACCAAACCAGTGGCATGCCGTCCGGCACCACCAGGTCGGTTGAGTTTAGGATCTCCTTGAATGCGGAATCATGCTGGGCTTCGACGATCCCATGCATGCTGGTGGCGGCAATCGAGTGACACCGGCCATTCTCGCGAATCCACTTCTCCATGCAAGTAACCACGTCGCTGATCTGCACCGCGTGGACCCGGACTCCCATCGCGTCGAAGGAGGTGCTCTCCGGCAAGGGCTCAGGAGTTGCTGTTTTGCACGCTCTCTCCGGCCGCTTCGGCTTTTGGAAAACGCCATAAATCGACACTCCAAACTTTCCGATAGCAGAATTCTCCAGTGAGCTTGCGGCTCGCCGGTAGCTTTCCTTAAATGGTAAACGAAATGAATCTAGCGGAGGGAAAATATATCCGCTCGCGCGAATCTGGAAGCCGGCGCTGTGGGCCATGGAGAAAAGTCTGCGTCGAGTATAGATTCGCGCATGGCAGAGCCGCCTGCGGAGAAATTCTGGAAACCATGAAATCAGCGGAATATTGCGACCAATCGAGAAACGGCCAATGTGGCAGGGGTGGCTTTCGAAAGGGTACAGCTTGTTCGGAACAAACAGAACCACAAAGCCACCCGATTTCAAAACACGAAAGCATTCTTTCAGTACCTCTTCGTCGCAGCGGGTGTGTTCGAAAACCTCAATCATCGTGATGAAGTCAAAGCTCCCCGAGGCGAAGGGAAGATCCTCTCCGACCGCCGCGACACGAGGAATGGGCTGCCGGAACTCCTTCAGATAGGGTATTTGAAGGTCAACGCCGCAAACGAATGCCGCTCGGCGCGCCAGTTCGGCCGTGTAGCAACCGTTGCCGCATCCGAGGTCGAGCACGCGCTTGCCTTTTAGCTCGATTATCTCGTCGATTTTCTCAATCCGTTTCTTGACCGCGTACGAGCCGTAGCTGGCAGGTCCTCCAAACTTGACTGAGTGCTCGGTGAATGATTCCGTCGGACCCGTTTGTCTGAGCGTCTTCATGTTTGCACTTCGAATCCGCCGCTGCTTGTCCTGATATGTTAAATCCTGCCAGGGAATTCCTGATGGCGTTTGTGCATGGCAACCAAGCTGTTCGGGAGTAATCGAAAACCAATCTTCCGAACACTCGCTTCTGGAAATAGAACGCGAAGGTCCCGGTTGGACAGTAGATTGATTTGGAGTGGCTCTCTCATGTACCCAGGTGAAAGCCGTACAAGATAGCGCTGCGGACCAGGGGGCAGGTACTGATAGAACGGAAGGAGAGTATGGGGCTCGATGGGAAAGTGCTTGTTCGGTGTAGTCACGAAATAACCCTTAGCCGCCACACGGCGGATTTCCTCCGCAAAGCACCTTTGCCTCGCAAAATCACCGACGTGCTCGATGACAGCGTTTGAAAAAACCCAGTCGAACGATCGTGATTCGAACGGAAGGGCGCACCCATCGGCTTTCACTGACTTAATGTGCATACCATTCGACGCTTCCAAGGAAGACGTATGCAAGTTAACCATCACAACTTCTGCAAATCTTGCGTACAAACGCAGGAATTCGCCATCGATTCCCGTTCCCCCTCCTACATCCAGCAGTTTGGCTCGCATTGGAAGGTTGCCAACGAAGCGCAGGAAAAGATCTATCTTCTGATCCCGCATTCTCCGGTGAATCGGCTTGACCCGATTCAGTAATTCGCCTCGAAAAAGCCCCACGCACCCCCCTTTCGGAACCTCGCACGTCCCCGGCTGGTGTCGGGTGTGTTCGACTATTCTTCCGATTGACAGGTCTATCCGCTGAGAGGCCGCAGCTAGATCGTTCTTGCTTTCGAGGAATCGCTACAACGTTGCGATAAGCGGGCGGCGATGTGGCCTCACGAAGCAGGCCACTTGGCCCAGCGACGTAAAATTCGTAGCCCAAGCCATCGAGCAAATCCCAAGCGCCATGAGGTGAAAGGCCGAGACTGGCAGAAGCATCAGGATTGATCTCAAAAATGATAATGGGCCGTTGTGAAGTAACAACTCGGTTTGCCCCGCGTATGACCAACTCCTCCGCCCCTTCTACATCCATCTTGATCACGTCCACACATTTTGTAGATGCCTGGCAGAGCGCATTGTCCAAGGACTCCGTAACAACCTCTTCCATGTCCCTCTCCACGAATGGATTTACGCCCAGTGTGTTTTGACTAGGGTCCGGCCCGTGATACAGCAAAGCCTTGCCTGTCTTGTTCGAGACAGCGGCGCGAATGGCCAGCACGTTTGTAACGCCGTTCAACAAGATATTTGTTTTCAATGTGGGAAAGGACTGGAGCGATGGCTCAAAAGCAATCACGCGACCCGACGGCCCCACAATCCTGCTTGCCGCCAGCGCGTATATCCCTGAGTTTGCACCCACATCGACAAACGTTTTCCCAGGTAACAGGGCGCTTTCCAGGAAGGCCAACTCAGACTCATAATTCTCTCGAAAGACAAAGATAAGCTTTTCGACGCCCCTCCACCTGGTTGCTAATAGCATCTTTAGATTCCAGCTTCTTATCTTTACGATCGTTCGTCTACGCAAAGCACATCGAACTCCCCAAGAAATGAAGCGCCAGATGGTGCGTACGGGTGCTGTCTGGAACGCCACCTGGGACCTAAGCCAAAACCATCTCTTTGTGAACTTTTCTCTGAGACTCTTCATTCGAATACTTTCACACTTTAGTCGCCTAGGAATAGCAACCTGATCGTCGGGCGCGAAACCCTCGATTAGTACACTGATGGGTGTCGGCTAGATTTCTTCGGCAGGTGCCTTTGCTTTTAGTAAGAGGACCATCCGCTGCTTCTTTCAACTTGAGTTGTTCCGCCACGACCATCATGCGCATGTCGCCATAGATGTAGCTGACCTTATCGGTCCAGGCTTTACTCATCATCCAGTCGATTGCCCAATGATTGGAGTACGGAGGCTTTCTGACCATCCCGTACACTCGGTAACCCAACTTAAGCAGAAACTCCGTCAGGTACGACCCGTCTTGACCGAGGGCACCAATTATTAATGCTGTCTTCATTTCTATCCGCCTTCTGTTCTATTTCTCCCGAAACGTCGCTCGATCTACATCCGGCATCAGTGCGCAAGCAGTTAAAGATTTTCCCTTGAGGCCAAACGGTTTCTGTATCGCTCTCCCGTAGATCCCCACCAAAGTTTCATAGTTAGGTTCAGCGGTGTACTTACTCTCGTACTCTGCCCGACCTGCCCGTCCCATCTCTGCAACTTCATGAAGATGGGTCCATGCATACTGTGCTTTTGCTGCTAAGTCTTCAGGATCACCCGCGGTGAAGTGCAGTCCGGTCCTTCTGTCGTCGACAATTTCCTCCATCGCGCCCAACCGGGAGCCAATGACTGGCGTACCACAAGCAAACGCTTCAATCACCACCAGCCCAAAGGTCTCCGCGTATCCCTCCGAAGGCCAGACTAAGAAGCGCGCTCCTTTGATCACCTCGAAGCATTCGCTTCGAGATAATCGCGGCAGCACACGAACAGAAGGATTCGCTTCTGCAAGGCGGCGTATGTCCTCTTCCATCGGCCCCTCGCCACGAATCCATAGGGGGATGTGGCGCGAGGTCCTCCAGGCTTTCAAAAGAGTCGCGACGCCTTTTTCCGGCGCGAGTCGCCCAATGAAGAGGGCGTAGCTTCCCGTTCCCTGCTTGATTCCCGGATCGGCGCTTAGGAAGTGCGGCTTCAGGAAGATCTTCTCGGCGGGTAGCCCGGCAGCTATATACTTCTGGCGGAAGAACTCTGTGGCGACAATGTAGGCGTCGACTCGCTCTTGCCAGGTCCTCAGAAGGCCGTGAGCTATGAGCATTCCTGTCACAACAGCAGTCTGAACGTGCGAGTTGTGATAGCAGGCATGAACGACTCCGGGCCACGGCAGCGCCCTGCCTAGGCAATCTTCACAGAGTCGGCCCGCCCTAAAGCAGGTTGCCGCGGGACACATCAAGCGGGCATTGTACAGGGATTGGACGACCGGGATTCCTTCTTCCTGGCAAACGTAATACGCGCTCGGAGAAATCAGAGGAAATGTGTTATGAAAGTGTGCGACTTTCGGCTTTTCCTGGCGAAGCAGCGACCTCAATTCCTTTGTGCTGTCGAAAGCCCAAACTGTTTGCAGGCCGACTTTAATCTTGTCGAGGATTCCGCTCTCAGCGATCTCGCTGTTGTCTCGCGTATATTCCAGGATTCTGTGGCCCGCGAAGCGCAGCAGTTCTTTTTCGCGGTGAAAGACTTCGTCTTCTCCACCCTGGCGGCAGTAACGATTGTGCGCCAACAACACCCTCATAATAAGAAGTAGGACCTTAACGATCGTTCCATATCTAGCATCCGAATCATCTTTAGGCTGAGCCCCGTCACCGCCCAGAACAAGGAGGCCAGGAAGGGGCTCTCAAGCAGCAGGTTGGCCATCCCATAAAGACAGAAAGCGATTTGGGCTAAAACTGCGATTTGTAAGAACCCGAGATGACTGCTCGTCGAATTACGTTGAACCGCGCGAAGGCCCTGGATGAGCCAATACCCCAGCAAAGTGACCAGGGGGAGTGAACCGATCAATCCCATCTTGTAAATTACCGTCAAGAATGTATTGTGCGGGCGGGGATCGTTATCCCAGATTTCAAAAGTAAAAGGGACTCCGAATCCCTCTCCAGCGAGAGGGTATTCTTCGAAGCGCCTCCAGGCTTCTTTCCATGCTATAAGTCGAAACTGCCAATCAGGGTCCTCGCCTGAATGGAAGACTCCGGAGTCCAGCTCCGCGGTTGACCGCTCTGCAAAATCGCGACCGACTTCAGTACGAAGAAAAAGGAACGTCGCCAGAGTGAACAGGACGACCCCTGTCAACAGTGTCGGAACCAAGTGAGCGACGCGGATCTTCCCCCAGACTGATCTTCCACCCATTAACCCTAGCAAGACCAAAATAGCCAGAGCTACGAAAAGGCTCCGGGCATTTGCCAGCAACAGTCCAACAAAAAGAAGGCTAGCGCAGACCCAACCAACCCTACCGCGGATCAGCCGTTTCGTAATGGCTACAAGCGTGCCGGCCAGCGAAATTAGGATATAAATTCCGTAATAGATGAAGCGTCTTTCTTCCGGAGCGGCGATGAACCAACCCAGTCCGTTGAGAGCCCCCACCACTGTGCCCAGTAAAAACCAAGTAGCTACTCTCTTGACAGAGAGCCAACTTCGGAACAGATGATATGCGATCAGCATGAAGAATGAGTATTCGACTAACGCCGTATCACGTACTACCAAGATTGGGTCCCGGTGTTCCCAAAAACCTCGCACTGCGGACAAGACACCTGCTGCAAGGAACAAGACCAGGAAAAGGTTCACCGCCAGGGGGCTTTGAGGATAGTGTGGCCTAGGCAGGATGAATATCGAAAGGAGCAGAATCAGGAGAACAACATCGGTGACAAAGAGGGGCGCGCCCGGCCAACGAACATAGGAAAAATCTCTCGCATAAGCGGTAGTGCAGAACGCGAACCACAAGAACAGTCCCTCGGTTAGTGTAATTCTGGCTTTACGGGCATAGACAATCATCAAGGGAAACGTGATTCC
>Ga0209577_10002000_pt1 | contig 19829 bp, 19 predicted proteins | sample GraSoiAngelo_109_FD_185874 | JGI IMG/M metagenome (GOLD analysis project Ga0209577, IMG submission 185874) | Grasslands soil microbial communities from the Angelo Coastal Reserve, California, USA - 14_0903_12_20cm (SPAdes) (version 2) | ecosystem: Environmental > Terrestrial > Soil > Grasslands...
GGCGCTGCGAGTGGGGCCGGGCGATCGGGTGCAGTTCGCCTTCAACGGCGGCGGCGAGATCGTCGTCAACAAGGCGCCGCCGGAAGTGCGGCCTTCCGGGCGCGCCCGCAATGCCCGCCATCATGCGCGTCTCGAGGCGCAGATGCGGCGCCGTGCCGCCGAGCTCCTCGCGCTGCTCCGCGGCCTCGACTGAGCCCTGCCGCGCCCCGCCTCAGCCCGTCCGCCGTCCGTCGAGCGAGGTGAGCGGCCCGTAGAGGTCCGGCCGCCGGTCGCGGAACACGAACCAGTTGTCGCGCAGCTGCGCGGCCTCTGCGAGGTCGAAGGTGTGGGTGAGCACCGCGTCGCCCTCCTCGGGCGCTTCCTCGACCTTCGCGCCCATGGCGTCGGCGATGAAAGACGAGCCGTAGAAGCGGATGTAGAGCCCCTCAGGATCCTGCAGCGAGCGCTCGAGGCCGTAGCGGTTGGAGGCGATCAGCGGGGTGAGATTCGCGGCCGCATGTCCCTGCTGGGTGCGCTGCCAGTGCTCGCGCGAATTCACCGGCAGCGCGGGCGGGGGCTCGGTGCCGATGGCGGTCGGAAACATCAGCAGCTCCGCCCCCCTGAGGGCCATCACGCGAGCGGTCTCCGGAAACCACTGGTCCCAGCAGATGCCGACGCCGAGCCGCGCGAAGCGCGTCGGCCACACCTTGAACCCCGTGTCACCGGGGGAGAAGTAGTTCTTCTCCTGGTAGCCTGGGCCGTTGGGAATGTGCGACTTGCGGTAGAGCCCCAAGTTCGTCCCATCGGCGTCCAGGATCGCGATCGAATTGAAGCATGCAGGACCCGAGCGCTCGAAGAAGCTGATCGGCAGCACCACGCCGAGCTCGCGCGCCACCGGCGCGAAATGCTGCACCGCCCGGCTCTCGGATGCCGTGCGCGCGAGACTCAGGTGGCGCGCGTCCTGCTCGATGCAGAAGTACGGCGTCTCGAACAGCTCCGGCAGCAGGATGATCTGCGCACCGCGCGCGGCGGCCTGGCGCACCAAGCGCTCGGCGCGGGCGACGTTGCCCTCGATGTCCCAGTCGCACGCCATCTGCACGGCCGCCACCGACACCGGGCGCGGCGCGCTGCGGAAATGCCGGGGATCCCGGGACATGTTCGCCGCGACCTCAGGCCCGCGCCCGGCGCGCCTCGAGCGAGCGATTCACCTGCTCGGTGATGCGCATGGCGGTCTCGAGCGCCACGAGCCCGGCCTCCCCCGGAACCACGGGCGGCCGGCCGCCGCGGGCGCACTCGAGGAAGGAATCGATCTGCGCCTTGAGCGCATCTCCGGGCTCGAGGCTCTGCTCCTCGATGGTCACCGGCAGCGGGCCCGGGCCGTCAGCCGCGGTGCGCTTGCGAATCAGCGTCACGATCTTCTGCTGCAGATCGAGCGAGAGGTAGGCGTCATCCTCGAAGATGCGCATCTTGCGCTCGGTCTTGAGGCTCACCCGCGAGGCGGTGGCATTGGCGACGCAGCCGCTCGCGAAACGGATGCGCGCGTTGGCGATGTCGATGCCTGCGGAGAACACCGGCGTGCCGATCGCATCGATCGAGGTGATCGGCGCGCCGACGATGGTCTGCACGATGTCGATGTCGTGGATCATCAGATCGAGCACCACGTTGACGTCCGTGCCGCGCTCGCGGTACGGAGCGAGGCGATGGCATTCGACGAAACGCGGCGAGTTCAGGTGCGGCTCGGCGGCGAGTATCGCCGCGTTGAAGCGCTCGAGGTGCCCGACCTGCAGCACTCGCCCGAGCCGGGCGGCGAGCGCGATCAGCTCGCGCGCCTGCGCCGGGGTGTCGGTGATCGGCTTCTCCACGAGAACGTGCGCGCCGGCTTCGAGGAAGTCGCGGGCGATCCCGAAGTGCGCCGGCGTCGGCGTCGCCACGCTCACCGCGTCGACCTTGCCGAGGAGCGAGCGGTAGTCGGTGGTCGCGCGTGTCTTGAGCTCGGCGGCGAGCGGCTCGCACGCCTCCGCGCGGGAGTCCGCGACCGCGACGAGCTCGCACAGCTGCGCTTGCGCGTACTTCTGCGCGTGAAACCGCCCCAGGTAGCCCACCCCGATGACGGCGGCTCTGATTTTCTGCATGAGAACGCTATTATGCCCGCCCGCGCGGCGACGCCCGAGGTGAAATGTCCACCCCGCCCCCGACCGACGGAATGGCACCCCTGGTGCGCCTCACGCGCCTGCGCGAGCGTTACGGCGCGCTGCCGCGGGCGAAGCGCGAGCTCGCCATTTTCGGCATAGCGCTGCTCTTCGGCCTCATCGCGATGCCCTTCCTCATCTGGTTCGCGGGCAATCGCGTGCTCGGCCCCTACATCCACGGTCAGAGTCCGCGTGCCGGACCGTTCGCCCTGGCGGGAGATTTCCTGCTGGGTCTGCTGCACGGCTCGGCGGTTTTCTGGATCGTGGCGCTTGGGCCGGCGGTACTGCTGCTTCTGGTGCGCCTGTTCATCGCCCTGCTGCGCGCGTTACCGACCGCCCGCGATACTTGAGCCCAAGCGCCCTCACTTCGGCCAGTACATCCAGACGGCCACGCCCAGCATGAGCAGCGTCGCCCCATGGGCGGCCGCCCGCCAGGGGTGCTCGCGCAGCTCCCCGTAGAAGCTCCCGGCGGAAGCTGCCGAGAATAGGGTAAAGACGGCTATCGCGCGCATCAGGGCGGCATGCTCGGGCGCAAAGCGCGCCTGCTCGGCGGGCAGGAACAGGATCACAATCCACGTCATCAGCAGCCCCGCAGCCAGGGCCACGGCTGACCCCATCAGGATCCCCAGAAGCGCCGTAAGAGGTCTCATACCACCCGAAGTCTCATGGTGTGAGGACCGTACTTGCTAAACACGAACCGCCCGCTCTAGCCTAGGTCTACTCAAGTGTACCGAACGTGCGAGCCCTAGCCGATGAGCCAACCCCTGCCCCGATCCCCCCGATGGCTGATCGCCTCGGTCCTTCTCGTCTTTGCGCTCGCGCTCGCCGGCTCCGCGCAAGCCCCGGCGGGCACCTCGGTATTGCCGCCCGGGACGCTCGGGCCGACCGACATGCAGCGCGCGACGGCGCGCAAGGTCGGCCGCATCCTCGAGGAGGCCCATTACAGCCGCGCCTCGCTCGATGAGCGGATGTCGGAGGTCGTCTACCACCGCTACCTGGAGTTCCTCGACGGGCAGCGCAGCTACTTCCTCGCGAGCGACATCGAGGAATTCAACGCCTACGGGAAGCAGTTCGGCGATATGATCCGCACCGGCAGCATCGATCCGGCGTATCTGATCTTCGCGCGCTTCCAGCAGCGCAATCGCGAGCGCCTCCAGCACGCGCTCGCGCTGCTGAAGACCGAGCCCGACTTCACCGTCAACGAGTCGTTCGAGTTCGACCGGACGCACACCCCGTGGCCCGCGGATGCCGCGACGATGGATGAGCTGTGGCGCAAACGCGTGAAGAACGATGCGCTGTCGCTCATGCTCGCCGGCAAGCAGTGGCCGGATGCGGCAGAGGTTCTGCGCAAGCGCTACGAGCGCGTGCTCAAGCGGGTCGACCAGGTGACCAGCGAGGACGTGTTCGAGGGCCTGATGAACTCCTACGCGCGCGCCTTCGACCCGCATTCGAGCTACTTCTCGCCGCGCAGCTCCGAGGAGTACCGCATCCAGATGAGCCTCAACTACGAGGGCATCGGAGCCTCGCTCCAGATCGTGGACGATTACGTCACCATCATGAACGTGCTCGAGGGCGGCCCGGCGGCCATGGCGGGCACACTCACCACCAACGACCGCATCACCGGCGTCGGCCAGGGGCACGACGGCCCGTTCACCGACGTCATCGGCTGGCGGCTCGACGATGTGGTGCAGCTGATCCGGGGCAAGGCGGGCACCACGGTGCGGCTGCAGGTGCTGCCCGCGGGCGCGGCTCCCGGCGGCGCCGAGAAGATCATGGAGTTCGTGCGCAACAAGGTGACGCTCGAGGCGCAGGCCGCGCACAAGGATGTGAGATCCGTGGCGCGCAACGGCCGCACGCTCAAGATCGGCGTGATCACCGTGCCCGGGTTCTATCAGGACATCGCCGCGCAGAACGCCGGCGACGAGAACTACCGCAGCACCACCCACGACGTGCTGAAGCTGCTGCGGGACCTCAAGAGCGAGAACGTCGACGGGCTGCTCGTTGACCTGCGCGGCGACGGCGGCGGCTATCTGCCCGAGGCGACCGCGCTCACCGGGCTATTCATCAACCACGGTCCGGTCGTGCAGCTGCGCGATACGGCCGGCAGGCTCGAGGTGCTGGACGACCCGGAGCCCGCGCCGGCCTACGACGGCCCGCTCGCGGTGCTGGTCGACCGGTTGAGCGCGTCGGCGTCGGAGATCTTCGCCGGCGCGATCCAGGACTATCACCGCGGCATCATTCTGGGACAGACCACCTTCGGCAAGGGCACGGTGCAGAACCTGGTGCCGCTCGACCGCTGGTCGCAGAAGCCCGTCAACGGGCAGCTGACGGTGACCATCGGCAAGTTCTACCGGGTGACGGGCGAGAGCACCCAGCATCGCGGGGTCGAGCCGGACGTTCCCCTCGCCTCGCCGCTCGACACGAAGGAAGTGGGCGAGAGCGCGCTCGAGTCGGCGCTCCCCTGGGATCGCATCGCGGGCGTCCCCTTCAGGGTCAGCACCGCCTCGGCCGCGGTCCCGCCGGTCGCCGCCCTGGCCACGGAAGAGGATGCGCGCGCCCAGCGCGACCCGGACTATCGCTGGCTGCTCTCCGATATCGCCGCCATCGATTCGGTACGCGGGCAGCACAGCGTGTCGCTCAACCTCAAGGCGAGACACGAAGAGCGCGCCCGCATCGACGCCGAGCGGCTGACGCGGGAGAACAGCCGCCGCGCGGCGAAAAACCTGCCGCCGCTGAAGAGCGTCGAGGAGCTCGAGAAGACCAAGGACAAGGACGAAGCGGCCGACGTGGTGCTCGAGCAGGCGACCCAGGTCATGGCCGACATGGTCTCCGGGGCGCACATCCAGCCACAGACCAAGACCGCGCGCGCCAGCGGTTGAGCGAACGCGCGACGAGCCTCGGGGCTGCGTTCGACGGGCCGCGCGCGGCGAGGCTTCAGCGCAGCAGGACCCGGAACAGGTCCCAGGTGTCCTCGGCGAGCACGTTGGGGAGCCTCTCGGCCTGGGCCCCGAGGGCCGCTAGCGCCAGCACGTCGCCTTCGGAGAACGCCAGCGAGTCGGCGAGCGGGGCCGTGTCGGCATCGCCCCGATAGCGGGCCGCAGTCTGCAACCGCGCCACACGCGCCTTGATCTCCCCAGCCCATCCGGTGCGCTCGTTGATCAGACGCAGCGCGCGCGCGATCTGGCCCATGAGCAGCACGCATTCCTTCGGCGAGCCGTACTCATCGGGCGTCTCACGGCGCGCGGTGGCCTCGCGCGCCATCTTGAGGAGCGGTCCCTTGAGCTGCATCACACGCAGGCACAGCACTTCGGCGTGGGCGATCGCCGCGAGATTGATGCTGCGGCGGGCGGCGACCGACAGTCCCTGAAACTCGGGCGCGGCTTCGCGCTCGATCTCCTCGAGCGCCTGCCGCGCCTGGCCGAGCGAAGCCCCGGCGCTCTCGACCGCCATCCGCGCGGCGCCGATGCGCCGCTCGAGCGCGCGGCGCTTGAAGTAGTGCCAGAAGCGCGTCAGTTTGGCACGCTCGGCCTCGAGTGCCGCGAGCTGCGCGGCGGTCTCCGCATTCAGCCCTTCGGCGGCGCGCAGCTGGCTCTCGGCGCCCTGGCGGCGCGCAAACCCCTTGCGGTTGTGCTGCGCGATGTACGCGCGGCGCTCGTGATCCTCCTGCTGGCGCACGAGATCGGAAATGAACTGCGTGATGAGCTCGCGTCCCGACTGCCACAAGCCGCGCAGCTGATAGAACACCAGCGCCGGGTAGCCGGTCTCGGCCGCGACGAGCCGCCCCTCGAGCGTAGCCAGCATGTCCTGCACGCGCTGGGTGGCCGCCTCCTGCTGCTTGATCAGGTCCTTGAGGCGGAAGGTCTCCTCCTGCAGGTCGCCGTAGGCCTTCTTGAGCTCGGCGCGATTGCGAAACAACGCCAGCACCCGATGGTCGTCATCGGGTGAGCCGTCGGGGCGCAGGTTGAGCTTGAGAAACCCGAGTTGACGCAGCGACTTCATGAGAAAGGCGGCGGCGGACCGCCGCCTCTCACTCGCCGGCTTCGGGCTCCGTGCTGGATGGGAAGCGATGACCGCGCTCCACGCAGTATTCCAACCACTTATTTAACATCATGTTACGCGCCCAACGCTGATCCAGTTCACGCTCCGCGTGGCTGCGCAGCGCCCGAAGCAGCGGCTGACTGTGAGCGTCCGCCCACTGCCGCGCCTCGACGAGATGCGCGTCATGGTAGATGCGTACGCGCATGTCCGGGTACTCGAGCGCCCCGCGCGCGTCGGGCAGCAGGTAGGTGAGATTGACGTCGCTCGTGTAGGGCGAGCGCTCGGTCACGGTGAGAACGAGTTCACAGTCGCCGCGCACCGAGGAGGTATGGCGGCCCGAGAGCGCCGCCAGCCCTCCGGCCAGCCAGCCGAGGCGGATGAAGTTGCTCTCGTAGAGTCCCATGAGCGCGACGAAGCTGCGCGGCCGGGCGCGCCAGGAGACGACGGTTTCGGTGTCGGTGAGCAGCACGTGGCGACTATAACGCACGAGGCTCGCGCTGCAAGTGCGATCACGGCGCGGAATTTGTGCCGCTTTGCGGCGCCTGAAGCCGCTTGCAATTTTCGTGCGACCTCGAGCGCGCACCCCACGGCGACCGTGACTCGTGCCACAATGTCATGCTCGATGGCGCGCCTTGCGCGCCGCGGGCGGGATCTGTTGCGGCGTCACGGCCGCAGCCGCCGCTCGATGCCGCTGGTGTTCAGGATGCGGCTGGCGATCTCCTCGATCGAGCACTCGGTCGTGTCGAGCCACGGCAGCGCGTAGCGGGAAAACAGCGCCTCGGCCGCGCGCAGCTCGTACAGCACCTGCTGCCGCGAGGCGTAGCGGCTGTCCGGCCGGCGCTCGTTGCGGATCTGCTGCAGCCGCTCGGGCCTGATGGTGAGCGCAAACAGCTTGGCGCGATACGGCTCGAGCCGTGGCGGCAGCCGTCCCACCTCCAGATCGTCCTCGGTGAGCGGATAGTTGGCGGCGAACACTCCGTACTGCAGCGCCATGTACACACAGGTGGGCGTCTTGCCGACCCGCGACACACCGATCAGCACCACATCGGCGTGCGCATAGTCGCCGCCGCTGCCGTCGTCGTTGGCGAGCGAGAAGTTGGTAGCCTCGATGCGCGTCGTGTAGGCGGCGAGATCGGCCATGCCGTGTGCGCGCCCGGCGCGGTGCGTCGAGCGCGCGTCGAGCTCGCGCTCGAGCGGACCGACGAACGTCGAGAACAGGTCGAGGAACAGCGCGTTCGCCCCCATGACGATCTCGCGCAGATCGTCCTGCACCAGAGTGCTGAACACGATCGGACGCAGACCCTGCTCGGCCGCGCGGTTGATGCGCCGAACGGCCTCCTGCGCCTTGTCAAGGCTCGACACAAATGGCAAAGTCACCGGGCGAAATTCCTGCCCCTCGAACTGCGTCATGAGACTGTGGCCGAGTGTTTCCGCAGTCACACCCGTCTGGTCCGAAACGAAGAAAACGGTTCGACTGCTCACGGCGCGCTCGGCTTGCAGGGCTGGTGCGATGAGAGCGCAGTGTTTCATCCGGCCCGCGCACTGGCAAGCGCTAAGCGCCCGCATCGACCGTGAGGAGCCGCCTTGACAACCTACGTGATCCGCTTCGAGCAGCTCGGCATGCGCGACGTCGAGACCGTGGGCGGCAAGAACGCCTCGCTCGGGGAGATGATCCGCGCCCTCGGCGCACTCGGGATCAGCGTGCCGGGCGGCTTCGCCACCACCGCTCACGCCTATCGCGAGTTCCTGGCGCAGGGCGGCCTGGACGCGCGCATCCGCGCCGAGCTCGCGCGCCTCGATGTCGATGACGTGGCGCGGCTCGCCGCGACCGGCGCGCGCATCCGGCAGTGGATTCTGGAGACGCCCTTTCCGCCGCCGCTCGCGGCGGCGGTGAGCGCGGAGCTGCGCCGCATGAGCGGCGACGGGGCGCCGCCGGCCGTGGCAGTACGCTCCTCGGCCACCGCCGAGGATCTGCCCGAAGCCTCCTTTGCCGGCCAGCAGGAGAGCTTCCTCAACGTGAGCGGCGAGGCCGCGGTACTCGAAGCGATGCGAGCGGTGTTCGCCTCGCTCTACAACGACCGCGCGATCGCCTATCGCGTGCACCAGGGCTTCGCGCACGAGGCGGTGGCGCTCTCGGCCGGCGTGCAGCACATGGTGCGGAGCGACGTCGGGGCGAGCGGCGTCATGTTCACGCTCGACACCGATTCGGGATTCAGGGAGGTCGTGTTCATCACCGCCTCGTGGGGCCTGGGCGAGACGGTCGTGCAGGGGGCCGTCAACCCCGATGAGTTCTATGTCTACAAACCGGCGCTGCGCGCCGGAAAGTACGCGATCCTGCGCCGCAACCTCGGCGGCAAGGCGCTGAAGATGGTGTACGCCCCGCAGGGCTCCGGCGAGCGGGTGCGGACGGTGCCCGTGCCGCCCGAAGACCAGCGGCGCTTCTGCCTGAGCGAGGCGGATCTCGTGACGCTCGCCCGCCAGGCGCTCGTCATCGAAGAGCACTACGGCCGGCCGATGGACATCGAATGGGCGCGTGACGGCGCCTCGGGCGAGATCTTCATCCTGCAGGCGCGTCCCGAGACCGTGCAGAGCCGCGCCGGCCGCATCATCCAGCGCTACGCGCTCAAGGGGCGCTCGCGCGTGCTCGCGACCGGGCGCAGCGTCGGCCAGCGCATCGGCGCGGGCGTGGCGCGCATCATCCGCGATGCCGCGGAGATGGCGCGCGTGCAGAATGGCGAGGTGCTGGTCGCCGATATGACCGATCCGGACTGGGAGCCGGTCATGAAGCGCGCCGCCGCGATCGTCACCAACCGCGGCGGCCGCACCTGCCACGCCGCGATCATCGCACGCGAGCTCGGCATCCCCGCGGTGGTCGGCTGCGGCGATGCCACGCGCACCATCCGCGAGGCGCAGGAGGTGACCGTCTCCTGCGCCGAGGGCGATAACGGTCACGTGTACGAGGGACTGCTGCAGTTCGAGCGCCGCCAGATCGAGCTCGACGCGCTGCCGAAGATCCCGGTGAAGATAACCATGAACGTCGGCAACCCCGACCGCGCCTTCGACTTCGCCAACATCCCGAACCACGGCGTCGGGCTGGCGCGGCTCGAGTTCATCATCAATCGCATGATCGGCGTGCACCCGAGAGCGCTGCTCGAGTTCGAGCGGCTGGACGAGGAGCTCAAGGAGCAGATCCGCGCGCAGATGGCGGGCTACGCGAGCCCGGTCGGCTTCTACGTGGAGAAGCTCGCCGAGGGGATCGCGCAGATCGCCGCGGCGTTCGCGCCGGCGCCGGTCATCGTGCGCCTGTCGGACTTCAAGTCCAACGAGTACGCCAATCTCATCGGCGGCAGCCGCTACGAGCCGCAGGAAGAGAACCCCATGCTCGGCTTCCGCGGCGCTTCGCGCTATGTCGACGAGAGCTTCCGGCCCTGCTTCGAGCTCGAGTGTCAGGCGCTGAAGCGCGTGCGCGAGACCATGGGACTCACCAACGTCGAGGTGATGGTGCCCTTCGTGCGTAGTCTCGAAGAGGCGCGCCAGGTCACGCAGCTGCTCGCGCAGAACGGCTTGAGGCGCGGCGAGAACGGGCTGAGGGTGATCATGATGTGCGAGCTGCCGACCAACGCGCTGCTCGCCGAGGGCTTCCTCGAGCATTTCGACGGCATGTCGATCGGCTCCAACGACCTGACGCAGCTCACCCTCGGGCTGGATCGCGACTCGGCCATCGTGGCGCGCCACTTCGACGAGCGCGACGAGGCGGTGCGCAAGCTCATCTCGATGGCGATCGGCGCCTGCCGCGCTCAGGGCAAGTACGTCGGTATCTGCGGCCAGGGCCCCTCGGACCACCCGGACTTCGCCCGCTGGCTGGTCGAGCAGGGCATCGAGAGCCTCTCTCTCAACCCGGACACCGTGGTGGAAACCTGGCTGTTCCTCGCGCAGTCGCCCTCTGCCGCCAGCAGCTCCTGAACGCGTTGCTCTCTAGCCGGCAAAAGCCGGGCCTTTTGCCGGCTCGATGTCGATGTGCTCGAGCGTCGATTGATCGAGGCAGCGCACGTTGACGCTGTAGCCCTCGGGGTTGGAGCGCGGCACGTAGAAGGACTTGACGCCGCAGCGTCGGCAGAACAGGTGCCGCGCCGTGCCGGTGTTGAAGGTGTACTCGCTGAGCGCGTCCGCGCCGCGGAGCAGCCGGAAGCGCGCGCGCGGCACGATCAGGTGCAGATAGCCGCTCATGCGGCAGATCGAGCAGTTGCACTCGCTCACGGTCACGCGCGCGGGCGCGTCCACCTCGAAGGCGATCGCCCCGCAGTGGCAGCCGCCGCGGTGCGTCACGAGCGCCGCGGCTTCAGGCACCGGCGCTTCCCGACCAGGCCGGGGCAAACAGGCGCGCGCGATAGTGACGCAGCTCGCGGATCGATTCGTGGATGTCCGCATGCGCCAGATGCGTGCCCTGCTTGACGAAGCTCTCGGCCACCGCCGGCGCCCAGCGGCGCGCCAGCTCCTTCAGCGTGCTGACGTCGAGATTGCGGTAGTGGAAGAAGGCCTCGAGCTCGGGCATCGAGCGCGCGAGGAAGCGCCGGTCCTGGCAGATGCTGTTGCCGCACATGGGCGAGCTGCCCGCCGTGACGAGCGGCGCAAGGAATCCGAGCGTGCGCTGCTGCGCTTCGCCGACGCGGGTGCGGCTGGCGCGCACCCGCGCCAGCAGGCCCGAGGATCCGTGCTGGCGCCGGTTCCAATCGTCCATGCGCGCGAGGACCTCTTCGGGCTGGTGAATGGCGAGCACCGGTCCGTCGGCGATCACGTTCAGGTCCCGGTCGGTCACCACGGTGGCAATCTCGATGATCGCATCCGTGGCGGGCTTGAGACCGGTCATCTCCAGGTCGATCCACACCAGGTAGTCCCCGCTCGGCATGCTTGTTTAGCTCACCGTCTGCCGGCCGGCGAGCGCATGCGCCAGCGTGCCCCCGTCGACGTACTCGAGCTCGCCGCCGACCGGCACCCCGTGGGCGATGCGGCTGGCGCGGATGCCGCGCCGCAGGGTGAGCTCGCTCAGGAAATGCGCGGTGGCCTCGCCCTCGACGGTCGAGTTGGTGGCGAGAATGAGCTCGCGCACCTGCCCTTCGGCGAGAATCGCTTCGAGCTCGCGTACGCCGAGCTGCTCGGGCCCGATGCCATCGAGCGGCGACAGATGACCCATCAGAACGAAATAGCGGCCGCGGTAGCTGCCCGAGGCTTCGATCGCCACCACGTCCGCCGGGGACTCGACCGCGCAGAGCAGCGCCGCATCGCGCTGCGGAGCGGCGCAGATCGCGCACAGCTCCCCTTCGGTCAGCATGCGGCAGCGACGGCAGCGCGCGACCGACTCGAGCGCCGCGTCGAGCGCTGCGGCGAGCGCGCGCGCTCCCGGCCGCCCGTCCTGCAGCAGGTGAAACGCCATGCGCTGCGCGCTCTTCGGGCCCACCCCGGGCAGGGCGCGCAGAGCGTCGATCAGCCGGGCGAGCTGCGGCGAGTGCTTCATGCCCTTCAGAACGGCAGCTTCATCCCCGGCGGCAGCTGCAGCCCCGCGGTGAGGCTCGCCATCTTCTCCTGCACGCGCGCCTCGACCTTGTGCACGGCGTCGTTGGCGGCGGCGGCGATCAGATCCTCGAGCATCTCCCGGTCCTCGCCGCTCACGGCGGGCTCGATCTGCACGCGCTTCACTTCGTGACGGCCGTTCATGGTGACCTTCACCATGCCACCGCCGGCCTCACCGACCACCTCGATGTTGCCGATCTCGGCCTGGGCCTTCTGCATGCTCGCCTGCATCGCCTGGGCCTGCTTCATCAGGTTGTTGAAGTTACCTCGCATGGGAAAGCTGCCCCTCTGGCGCGGCGCGCCGGAATGCCGGAGTCATTTTACCGGACGCACGGTGTCGGGCAGCACCGTTGCGCCGAAGCGCTCACGCAGCCCCTGAACGCCCGGCTCGGCGTCGAAGGCGCGCCGTGCGGCGGCCAGCTCCTGCTCCGAGACACGCCGTGCGAGGAGCGCCGGGGTCTCGGCCCCGGCGCTCAGCACCTGGAACTCGAGCCGCACCGGCTCGCCGAAGTAGCGCGACAGTGCCTGCGCGAGCTTCTCCTCCTGCGCGGGGGTGCGCACCGGCTGGTTGCGCGCATCTAGCGCCAGGCGCACGACCGGGCCCTGGCGGCCGACGAGCACACAGTGGCTAGCGAGCTGGCGCGCCGCCCCGGAGAGCTCGAGCGCGTTCACGATCGCGGCCCACGAGTCGCCGCCCGACGAGCCGGTCGTGCCGGCGCCCTCCCCCCGCCCGGCGGCGCCCGCGGCGCCGCTCGTGCCGCCCGCAGCCGCTGCGCTCGCGGCGCTCCCCGGGGAGGCGCCGGCGGCGGTGATGCTGCCCCCGGCGCGGGCCGCGGGCTCCGCCGCGCCCGGCCGCGACGTGAGCCACTCGCCGGCCGGTCGGAAGGCGATCATGCGCAGCAACGTCATCTCGAAGCCGGTGCGCGGATCGGGAGCGAGCGGCAGATCGCGGCGGCCGATGATCGCGGTCTGATAGAAGAGCTGGACGTCCTCGGGTGAGAGCGCGCGAGCGAGCCGCTCGAGCAGCTCCGGTGCGTACAGCTCGTCGCCCTCGTAATCGCTCACCGCCTGCCGCAGGCCCACCCGCACCAGCAGAGCCGCGAGCTCATCGAGCACCTGCGCGTAATCGGGCGCGAACTCCTCGAGCGACCGGGCGCAGGAGACGAGCGCTGCCCCGTCCGCCTCGGCGAGCAGCTGCGCGATGCGCAGCACGTGGTCGCGGGAAATCGTGCCCAGCATGGCGCGTGCCTCGGCTTCGCCCGCCCGACCGCCGCCGAAGGCAATCAGCTGATCGAGCAGCGAGAGGGCATCGCGCATGCTGCCGTCGGCCGCCTGCGCCACGAGCTTCAATCCCGCGGCGTCGAACGCCACCCCCTCCTCTTCGAGAATGCGCTTCAGCCGCGCGGCGATGTCCGCGGCCGGCAGTCGCTTGAGGTTGAACTGCAGGCAGCGCGACAGCACCGTCGCGGGCAGCTTCTGCGGGTCGGTGGTCGCCAGGAGGAACTTCACGTGCGGCGGCGGCTCCTCGAGGGTCTTCAGCAGCGCGTTGAAGGAGTGCGCGGACAGCATGTGCACCTCGTCGACGAGGTACACCTTGTAGCGGCCGCGCGTCGGGGCGTACTGCACGTTGTCGAGGAGCTCGCGGGTGTCGTCGACCTTCGTGCGCGAGGCCGCATCGACCTCGATGAGGTCCGGGAAGCGTCCGGCGTCGATCTCGAGGCAGCTCGCACAGACGCCGCACGGCTCCGCCCGCACACCGGTCTCGCAGTTGAGGCATTTGGCGAGGATGCGCGCGATGGTGGTCTTGCCGACGCCGCGCGTGCCGGTGAAGAGAAACGCGTGATGCACGCGGCCGCTTTCGAGCGCGTTGACGAGCGCGCGGCGCACGTGCTCCTGCCCCGTGAGCTCGGAGAACTTCTTCGGTCGCCATTTGCGCGCCAGCGCGGTATAGCTCATGGAACGGTCCATCAGTGCTTCAGCTAAGGAGGCGGCCCGCACCAGCTTGAGCTCCGGCACCCGACATCGCCGCTGCCGCTGCTGCCTTCCGGCCCTGACGGGATTCACGACTGGTCGTCGCGGAGAAACCGATGCGGGCCACCATGACTGCCTTTGGCGGAGAGGGTGGGATTCGAACCCACGAACACCCGTTGAGATGTTACTGGAATTCCAGTCCAGCGCCTTAGACCGCTCGGCCACCTCTCCAATCAATAACTTATAGGGGTTTTCTCGACCGAATCTGCATCGCCTCCGGGGCCTGAGAAAAAGGGCGGCGCATGATAAGCCATGCGCTCGGGGGCCGCATCAACGCTTCAGCTCGCCGGCGCCGCCTGGCGCACCTTGAAGGGTGGCGGCGCGTCGAGACAAGGCTGGCGCCCCTTGCGCGGCGGAGGCGCGGGCTCGTTGAGCGCGGGGATGCGCAGCGCGCTGCCGGTCTCGGGGCTATCGAGCCCGGGGGGAATCTTGAGCGGCGGCACGCTCTTCGCGTTCATGTACGGCTGCGGCGCGTGACAGGCGTTCGCCCCCAGAACGTGGCAGCCGCCACACGCCAGCAGAAGCGGCGCGAGCCAGAGGAGTCTTCGCGCCGATCTCACTCGCAAGCCCTCACTTTCATCGCCCTCGACCTCATCCGACACCCTCATTCATCTTCAGGGCAGGACGCCGGCGCCGCGCGCCGCGGCCCGCACCCTTGGGTGATGCTCGGCCGACAGCGGCGTGAGCGGCAACCGAATGCCCTCCGCGATGAGCCCCATCTGCATCAGCGCCCACTTCACCGGGATCGGATTCGCCTCGAGAAACAGCTCGCGGTGCAGCGCGCCGAGGCGCTCATCGAGCCGCGCCGCACCGGAGGCGTCCCCGGCGAGCGCCGCGGCCACCATGTCCGACATCGCGCGTGGAGCCACGTTCGCGGTGACCGAGATCACCCCGCGCGCCCCCGCGGCGATGCTCGCGCGCGCGCTGGCGTCGTCGCCGGAGAGGACCAGGAAGCCCCGCGCGCAGGCATCGAGGAGCTCGCGCACGCGTGCCGGCTCGGGCACCGCCTCCTTGACGCCTACGACGCCGGCGACCTGCGACAGTCGGGCCACGGTCGCTGGCTTCATGTCGACCGCGGTGCGTGCGGGCACATTGTAGAGCAGCAGGGGCTTACGCGCCGCGGCGGCGGCGGCCGCGAAGTGCAGATACAGTCCCTCCTGCGTCGGGCGGTTGTAGGCCGGCGTCACGAGCAGCAGCCCGTCGATCGGCAGCCCGGAGAGCCAGCCGACCCGCTCGACCGTGGCCGCCGTGCTGCTGGTGCCGGCGCCGGCGATCACCGCCATGCGTCCGCGCAGCTGCTGACAGGCGCGCACGGTGAGCTCGCGCAGCTCCTCATCGCGCAGCGTCGCCGACTCGCCGGTCGTGCCGCCGACCACGATGCCGTTGGTGCCGTTGGCGAGGTGGAAGTCGATCAGCCGAGACCAGGCCTCGAGATCGAGGGCGCCGTCGCTGCGCATGGGAGTGACGATAGCGACCAGGCTGCCTGAGAACATGAGACCTGCAGACGTCCGCGGGGGCACGAGAATCGAAGCGTGGCATGTTACGAGTGGCGCTCGCCTCCAGGCAAGCCTCAAGGGCGCGCGCTCCGCGCGCCGAGGGTCGCAACCGGCCCCCGCTCCCGGTACACTCGAGAGGGCGAACCGCCGGCAAACCGACCCGCCCCCTTCAAGATGAAGCAGCACCTGGCCGTTTCGGCGATCGGCAGCGACCGCACGGGGATGGTTCATGAGCTCACCCGCATCATCAGCGAGTCGGGCGGCAACATCAGCGAGAGCCGCATGGCGAGCCTCGGCACCGAGTTCGCGATGCTGCTGCTCGTGTCGGGCAACTGGCATGCGCTGGCAAAGCTGGAAACCGAGCTGAAGCGCCTCGCCGAGACCAGCAATCTCAGCATCCATCTCAAGCGCACCGAGCCACGCGCGGCGCGCACCGACATGCTGCCGTATTCGATCGACGTCGTGTGCCTCGATCAGAGCGGCATCGTCTCGGGGCTGTCGGGCTTTTTCGCCACGCGCGGCATCGATATCGCGGAAGTCTCGACCCGCAGCTACCCCGCGGCCCACACGGGCGCGCCCATGTTCGCCGTGCAGATGATCGTCAACGTGCCGAGTCGCATCCACGTCGCGCACCTGCGCGAGGAGTTCATGGAGTTCTGCGACTCACTCAATCTCGACGCCATCCTCGAACCGGTCAAGTCCTGAAACCAGATGCAACGCAGTCAAGGAGGAAGCGCTTGAAGCAGCGCGGCATCCATGAGCCCGGTCCCACTGCGGCGTCGGGCGAGTCGCGGGAAATGCAACCCCGCTCGCGCTCCGGACGGCGGCTGTTCGTGCTCGACACCAACGTGTTGATGCACGATCCGACCGCGATCTTCCGCTTCGAGGAGCACGATGTGTATCTGCCCATGGTGGTGCTCGAGGAGCTCGACGCGCACAAGAAGGGCCTCTCGGAGAACTCGCGCAACGTGCGGCAGGTGAGCCGCTTCCTCGACGACATGATGCGCGGCGTCACCAAGGAGCAGATCGACCGCGGCCTGCAGCTGCCGAGCGGCTACTCCGGCAACCACGGCAAGAAGCCCGCCACCGGGCGACTGTTCTTCCAGACGCGCCAGCTCGGCGGCGGGCTGCCGCAGGCTCTCCCCGGACAGGGCGCCGACAACGGCATCCTCGCGCAGACGCTCGCGCTGCAGAACGAGCATCCGGACGCACGCGTCATCCTGGTCTCGAAGGACATCAACCTGCGCATCAAGGCGGCGGTGCTCGGCGTGCACGCCGAGGACTACTACAGCGACAAGACCCTCGAGGATGCCGACGTCCTCTACAGCGGCATGAGCGCGCTGCCGGCGGACTTCTGGGAGCGCCACGGCAAGGACATGCGCTCGTGGAAGGACGCCGACCGCACCTTCTACGAGATCACGGGACCGGCGGTGCGCGAGTGGCAGCCGAACCAGGGAGTGTTCGAGGACGTCCCGGAAGGCATCGAGGGCATCGTGCGCAAGTTGAGCGGCGATGCCGCCACCATCGAGCTGACGCGCGACTATCGCAACGAGCGCCACAACGTCTGGGGCGTCACGGCGCGCAACCGCGAGCAGAATTTCGCGCTGAACCTTCTGATGGATCCCGAGATCGACTTCGTAACGGTGCTCGGCCCCGCCGGCACCGGCAAGACGCTGCTGGCGCTCGCCGCCGGCCTCACGCAGACGCTCGAGACCAATCGCTTCGTGGAAATCATCATGACCCGCGTGACGATTCCGCTCGGCGAGGACATCGGCTTCCTGCCCGGCACCGAGGAGGAGAAGATGGAGCCCTGGATGGGCGCCCTCATGGACAATCTCGAGGTGCTCACCGGCTCGCAGGAGGGCGGCAACTGGGGCCGCGCCGCCACCCACGATCTGCTGCGCAACCGGATCAGGATCCGCTCGCTCAACTTCATGCGCGGGCGCACCTTCCTCAATCGCTACCTGATCCTCGACGAGGCCCAGAACCTCACCCCGAAGCAGATGAAGGCGCTGATCACACGGGCGGGTCCGGGCACCAAGCTCGCATGCCTCGGCAACATCGCCCAGATCGACACGCCCTACCTCACCGAGATGACCTCGGGTCTCACCTACGCGGTCAATCGCTTCCGCGGCTGGGCGCATTCCGGACATGTCACGCTGGTGCGTGGGGAGCGCTCGCGGCTCGCCGACTTCGCGTCCGACATTCTGTAGGTGTAGGCTGTCCTAGCCCGCAGCCAGGCCGCTGCTTGTAAGCGTCTGTAACGGTGGAGAAACTCGGGGCCGCCCGCCGCGGTCAAAGAGTGACCATGCGCCTGCTTCCGCCGCTCATCGCGGCCGCCCTGACCACCCTCGCCGCCGCAGCTGCCGCAGATGAGCCGCCGGCCTCGACGCCGCTAACCTTGAGCACGCCGGCGGCGGGCTCCGACCTGCCCGACATGGGAAGCCCCGCGGCCGCGGTGCTCTCGCACACCGATGAGTACCGCCTCGGGGCCATGGTCGCCCGGGAGCTGCGCGATCAGAACGCGCTGCTCGAGGATCCCGAAGTCAGCGAATACATGAGCTGGGTCGGCCTGCGGCTCGCGTCCCAGAGCGCCGAAGGCGGGCGGGGCTTCCAGTACTTCGTGATCAAGGACCCCGCCATCAACGCGTTTGCCGTCCCGGGCGGGTTCGTGTTCATCAACGCGGGAACGGTGCTCGCCAGTTCGAGCGAATCGGAGCTCGCGGGGGTCATGGCGCACGAGACTGCGCACGTCACGCAGCACCACATCGCGCGCATGATACGCGACCAGCAGCAGCAGAGCCTCACCTCCGCGGCGGCCCTGCTGGCGGCGATCCTCCTCGGGGCGCTCGGCGGCGGGCAGGCGATCGAGGGCGGCATCGTCGCCGCCCAGGGGATGGCTGCGCAGCACCAGATCAATTTCACGCGCGACAACGAATGGGAAGCCGACCGCGTAGGCATCGGCTTTCTCGCCGGCGCCGGCTTCGATCCCAATGGGATGGGCGAGATGTTCGAGACCATGAGCCGCCACGAAGGACTTGCGGCGACCTACATCCCCGCGATGCTCATCGATCACCCCGTGACCTCCGATCGCATCGCCGAGCAGCGCGCCCGTGCAGCGCAGTTTCCGCCCCGCAAGGGCAAGGACTCCCAGAGCTATGAGCTCATCCGCGAGCGGGTGCGCGTACTGACGGCGACCGGAGACGTGGATCTGGCGCAGGCGTACGCCCAGAAACTCGCGCACGGCCGCGCCACGCTCGGCAGCCGCTACGGCGAGGCGCTGGCGTTGATCAGCGGCAATCGGGCCGAGGAGGCGGTGCGCATCCTCGCGCCTCTCGTGCAGCAGCACGAAGGGCTCACCCTGCTGCACGTCGCCCTGGCGCAGGCGCAGGCCAAGGCCGGACACACGAGCGAGGCGCTCGCCACATTCCGCCACGCCCAGGAGCTGTTTCCGCGCAACGTGCCGGTCACCGTGCGCTACGCGGAGACCCTCATGGCCGCGGGACGGCCCGCCGACGCTCACGACATGCTGCTCGACCTGTTCAACAACGTGCCGCCCACCCCGGATCAGATCCGGCTCACGGCGCTCGCCGCCAGCGCCGCCGGAGACGCCGGGGACGCCTACTTCTACATGGGCGAATACCAGATCGCGGGCGGCGATCTGGCCCTTGCCGCGCAGCAACTGCAGCTGGCGCTCGCCTCTCCCAACATCAGCTCGATACAGAGGCAGCGCTACCAGGCCCGCCTCGATGAGGTGCGGGAATACCTGGCGAGCATCCGCAAGCGCCGTGTGACCGAGGGCGGGGACAACCAGGGGCAGCAGCCCTCCGGCCCGCGCGGCGGCGGTCGCTGAGCCGCCCGCCCGGCGCGACGAGCGCTCCCGCGCGCTACGGCAAACCCGGGCGCGCGGCTGCTAGAATGCGCGCCTCTTTTTTGTCCGCATCTGCCTTATGCCATCGACAATCCGGACGTCGCTCCTCTCGCTATGCCTGTTGCTGCTCACCGCCGGCTGCGCCGCCCTGCCGCCTGGCAAGCGCGACCCGCGCGATCCATGGGAGCGGGTGAATCGCGCCACCTATCGTTTCAACGACAAGTTCGACCGGGCGATCGCCCGTCCGGTGGCGCGCGGCTACCGCGCCGCCACGCCCCATTTCGTACAGACCGGCATCCGCAACGTGTACGACAACGTCGACACCCCCATCGTCATGCTGAACGACCTGCTGCAGGGGCAATTCAAGTCCTTCGCGTCCGACACCGGGCGGCTGCTCGTGAACACGAGCATCGGCATCGGTGGCCTGTTGGATCCAGCCACCTCTCTCGGGCTGGAGAAGAACGACCGGGACTTCGGCCAGACGCTCGGCAAGTGGGGCCTCGGGAGCGGGCCGTATCTGGTACTCCCCTTCCTCGGCCCCTGCGACGTGCGCGACAGCTTCGGCAAGCTCGCCGATACCTACAGCACGCCGCGCACCTACATCAAGAACAACTACTGGTATTGGAGCCTTTGGCTGGTCGAGAAGGTCGACGCGCG
>Ga0209577_10002001_pt1 | contig 19821 bp, 17 predicted proteins | sample GraSoiAngelo_109_FD_185874 | JGI IMG/M metagenome (GOLD analysis project Ga0209577, IMG submission 185874) | Grasslands soil microbial communities from the Angelo Coastal Reserve, California, USA - 14_0903_12_20cm (SPAdes) (version 2) | ecosystem: Environmental > Terrestrial > Soil > Grasslands...
GCTCCAAGTTACCGATGTCCATCCAGCTCGCCTGGTGACAGTTACAGAAGCCACCCCCGAGATTAGAGCACTCCTGGCCGCAGAGAAACGGCGCAGTGCCGTGGCCGCGTTGAGGTCCGAACTGGCGCACTCACCCCATTTTGTGGTGCAATGAAGAATTGCGCGCTCGCGGGTTTAATCGCAATTTCCAAATGGAAAGGATATGACACGGACCATCCGAAAGTCTGTTGGGATAATCGGCCTCGGTATTATCGGCCGCCGCATTGCTGATCATTTGCGGCACCAGGGACTGTCGGTCTTTGTTTGGAACCGGACTCCGAAACCAGTGCCTAACTTTGTCGGTTCCCCATCGGAGCTGGCGCAGACCTGCAATTACCTTCAGATCTTCGTCTCCGATGATGATGCGCTGATGCGAATGATTCAGACGATTTCGATGGCGCTCACCCCGCGTCACATTGTGATTGCGCATCCGACGGTTTCGCCCGACACCATGCGCGAGGCCGCGGGGTTGGTGGAACGCCGCGGGGCCCGCTTGGTGGAAGCACCGTTTACCGGAAGCAAGCTGGGTGCTGAAAAAGGGCAGCTAGTCTATTACGTCAGCGGTGATGAAGCCGCGATTAATGAAGTACGGCCGTTACTCCAGGCCAGCAGCAAGGCGATTGTGAATATCGGCGCAATCGGCGAGGCCAGCATTATCAAGATTGCCACGAACATGGTGACGGCTGCGAGCGTGCAAGGCGCAGCGGAGGCGATGGCGATCGTTCATTACTCAGGCATTCCGCTGGAGAAATTTGTGGAAGCGCTCAAGCAAAACGCCAGCAACTCCGGCACGCTCGACCTGAAGGTGCCGCAGATCATTGCGGCAGATTTCAAGCCGCATTTTTCGGTCAAGCACATGCTCAAGGATATGCAGATCGCGAATAGAATGGGCCGGCATTTCGACCTTGATTTGACGGTTTCCGGCGCGACCCGCGATCGGCTGCTCGACGAAGCGCGCCAGGGTCGCGGCGACGACGATTATTCCTCAATTGCGCGACGATTTTTGCCCTTTGTCAAGACGCCTGATCTGGAGGAACGGCAGCCGGATTTGTTCTCGCCAAAACCGGTTGCTGTGCCGCATGAGAATCCCGAGTTTATTGAGCAACAACTGGCGGAATTGGAGAAGACGCAGATACCGGCCCCGACTTTCGAGCAGGAGGAAATCCCGGAGGGGCGTGCCTCTGACCTTGAGCCTGTCGAGACAGCTCTTGCGCGGCCAGATGCGGAGGTCAACCCCGAGCTGGAGCAGAAGCCGGTTGAGATGGAGACCCCGCGTCAAATCGAGCCGGCGCCGGAGGAAGCCAAGCCAGTCAAGGCAGCCGTGGAATCCAACGGCGATTCCGAACCGGAGCAGGAAAAGCCCGGATTTTTCAGTCGCTTGCTGCGACGCACCGACTATTGAACGCGGCTTCGCGGTTTTTCGATCTTTCCACGCGGACGAAGCTGCGCGTGACCGGCGCCGATCGGGTTCGTTTTCTGAACGGGCAAACCACGAACGACGTTCGGAAAGCCAGTTCTGATGCCACGCAGGAATCATGCGTTCTCAACTCCAAAGGGCGTCTGCATGCCCATATTTTTCTTTTCGCCGTACCTAACGAGATTTGGATTGATGCGGATGCAGAATTACGTGAGCAATTACAGGGCCGACTCGAACGTTACATCATCGCGGATGAGGTGTTAGTGGAAGATGCGAGCGAGGGCTTCGCGTTTTTCCATGTGCTGGCAGAATTGAAACCGGAAGGAGTGGAAGCCAAGTTTTGCGTGAGATCGCGCCGGCTGGGACGTGACGGATGGGACCTATGGGTCGAATCGGTCGCGGCGAAGGAAGCGACAAATGCACTCGCCGCCACTTATCACCCAGCGGATGAAAACGAATGGGAACGCTTACGAATAGAGAATGGAATCCCGCGTTGGGGCCGCGAGTTAACAGCCGATGTTATTCCATCGGAAGCGAACCTGGCAGAGCGCGCAATCGATTACGAAAAAGGCTGCTATATCGGCCAGGAAGTGATCTCACGGATGAAAATGAGCGGGCAGGTCCGACAGCGATTATGCGGGTTAGTCTCGGAGAACGGGCTGTACTCCGGCATGGAATTGCGGGTGGAAGAAAAAGTGGTTGGTCGTGTTACGAGCGCTGTTTTTTCCTCGCGAACGAACTCGAACATTGGCTTGGCGATGATCAAGCGCGGCTACAACGATATCGGGACATCGTTGGTCGCGTCGAACGAGACGGCGCAAACGAACGTTCGCGTCGTAGCACTGCCGGTGAAGGGTAGATCGCCCGCTCCGTCCGGCGATGCTGAAGGATGCAGCGAAGTCGCCTTGCCTGCGTAAACGGTCCAACTGCTGGGACCAGACGTGCTGAGAAGGTTTGACCATCTTAAGGCGTGCCCTCTAAATTTGCCAGCCAACGTCCCGGGCAAAGCAAATGGCGAAAGTCACCGTTAATCACGTCTACAAGATCTATCCCGCCGAAAAGGGAACGAATGTGATTGCGGTCGAGGATGTGAACCTCGAAATCGCAGATCGCGAGTTTGTTGTACTGGTGGGGCCATCTGGCTGTGGCAAATCGACCACCTTGCGAATGATTGCGGGCCTCGAAGAAATCTCGCGCGGTGATATCTACATCGGCGATCGACGGGTTAATGACGTTGCACCGAAAGACCGCGACATCGCGATGGTATTCCAGAATTACGCGCTTTATCCACACATGAACGTCTTCGATAACATGGCCTTTGGTCTGCGGTTGCGGAAGTATGCTAAAACCGAGATCAAGAAGCGGGTGAACGACGCCGCCAGTATTCTTGGGATCGAAGGCTTGCTTGATCGCAAACCCAAGGCGCTTTCCGGTGGGCAGCGCCAGCGCGTCGCCGTTGGCCGCGCCATCGTGCGCCAGCCGAAAGTTTTTTTATTTGATGAGCCGCTTTCAAATCTCGATGCAAAAATGCGAGTGCAGATGCGCACGGAAATTACAAAGCTGCATCAGCGTTTGCAGGCGACGATAATTTATGTCACGCACGATCAGATTGAAGCGATGACGATGGGCGATCGGATCGTCGTCATGAACAATGGCAAAGTGCAACAAACCGATACGCCACTGAAACTTTACAACGAGCCGGATAATCTTTTCGTCGCGGGATTTCTCGGGAGCCCGCCGATGAATTTCATCAATGGGGAACTGAAACAGGAACGTGACGCCGTCGTCTTCAAGGAAATGCAGGGCGGAACAATCGAGGTGCGATTCAAAGATCGACCGCGGGCGCGCGAGTTTTTTGGCAGACCGATGCTACTGGGGATCCGACCGGAAGACATTGAGCTGGCGGAGTTTTCCAATACCGGCAAGGCGGCCGCGAGGTTTCCGGCAATTGTGGATATCGTGGAACCAATGGGAGCAGAGACAAATTTGTACCTGCAGACCGGCGCGCATACCGTCGTGTGTCGAAGCCAACGCGCTCTCGATCACCGCGAGACAGGCCATCGCCTGCAATTCGACCTGAACGCGAGCAAGGCACATCTGTTTGATCCGATGACCACAAGTCGTGTCATTTAAGGCCTTTACGGAACGGCTTTTTTACGCGATTTTGATTGCACCGCTTGACTTTTTGCTCTTAAACTAGTCGCTTACCTCTGAGGTCATGAATCAACGACTACTGGCAGAAATCGGCCGCACGCAGCGGCTCGAAATTGTCAACGCGCTCAAACGCAGCCGCGGATTATCGGTCAACGAATTAGTCGATCGGATGCGGATGAGCTACATGGGGATCAAGCAGCATTGCCTAACTCTCCAGCGCGACGGTTATCTCGATACCTGGCGGCGTCCGCAAAAAATGGGGCGTCCGGAAATGGTTTATCGTCTAACCCGCCGGGCGCACGATCTTTTTCAGGCTGACAGCAATCGGTTTACTCTCGATGTGCTCGAATCCGTGCAACAGATCTACGGGACCAACGCGCCGGAAAAACTGCTTTACAATTTGTTTGAAAGGAAGACGGCGACCCTGAAGGAAAAACTCAAAGGTGCGACGGTCGCCGAGCGAGCTAAATCACTGGCGAAAGTTCGCGATCTGGAAGGTTATATGTCGCAGTTTGTGACTGACGATGGCGGGCCGCAGATTCTAGAGTGCCACACCCCGCTCCAGAATGTTCTCGACAAATACCCAATTATCGGGCGCTTCGAGCAGGAGATGTTCGAGCAGGTTCTTGGCACGCGAGTGCGACGACAGGAGACCCGCAATTCCGGTCTCTACGAGTGCGCGTTTTATTTCGACGCGTGAACCCTTACCTGTAGGAACGACTTGTTCGACGATGCGCCGAGATCGCATCGCGTTGTCATCCTGAACGGAGTGAAGAATCCCACCTAGGTGCTACGGTTCACACGTACTTTATCGCGTGATCATTAGATCTTTGTGAGGTCCCTCGCTTGCGCTCGGGATGACGGAGCTTGTTAGTTCGGGCGTGCACACTCAGACGATTTGCCTTTCCCGCAAATTCGCTTGATGGAACCACTATGCTTCGGACGTTTCCGAGCGCGGTCATTGAGAATTTGCAGCCGCTAATTGACGGCGGGCGCTACCCAGTCAAACGCGTCACCGGCGAAGATTTGATTGTCGAGGCTGATATTTTCAAGGAAGGCCACGATGTTGTCGCGGCGGCGTTGAAGTGGCGAATGGTGGGCGAAACCCGTTGGCACGAGACGCCGATGAAGTTGATCGTTAACGATCGCTGGCGTGGAGCGTGTACCTTTTATGAAAACGCCATCTACGAGTACACCGTGGAAGCCTGGATTGACGCGTTCACGAGCTGGCAACACGAATTTTCGACCAAGTTCAAAGCCGGCGTTTTCCCCCTGCGAAGCGAAGCGCTGGAAGGCGCCGCGCTGATCGAAGAGGCGGCGGAACGTTCGCGTGATCCGCACGACGCAAAGCGGCTCTGCGAAATCGCGGAGGCGGTGCGGACAAAAGCGCCGGCCGAGGTCGATACATTGATTCATTCCGGCGAGCTTGAAGTTTTGATGGCGACTTATCCCGATCGCGCCGGCGCGACGCAATGGGCTCCTCCACCGCACGTGGTGGTTGATCGGCTGCGCGCGCGAACCGCAGCGTGGTACGAATTCTTTCCCCGCTCGGCCGAAGGGAAGGGCGATCGCGGCTCCAAGCTGCGCGATTGCCTGCCCCGGATCGAAGATGCCAAAGCCATGGGATTCAATGTCATTTATTTTCCACCGATCCATCCAATCGGCACCACCAATCGCAAAGGACGAAACAATTCGGTCAACTCTGGGCCGGATGATCCGGGAGTGCCGTATGCGATTGGTAACCGGCATCTCGGTTGTCCCAATGGCGGAGGGCACAAGGACATCGATCCCGCTCTGGGCGCACTGGAGGATTTTACCTGGCTGGAAGAGGAAACGCGTAAACTGGGACTGGAAATTGCCCTCGATTTCGCGATCAACTGTTCGCCCGATCATCCCTACGTGGCCGAACATCCGGAATGGTTTTATGAACGACCGGACGGCACGATTAAATTTGCCGAAAATCCGCCCAAAAAATACGAAGACATTTATCCGCTGAACTTCCGCTGCGCCAATTGGCTCGAGCTCTGGGCAGAAATGAAGAGCATCATTTTGTTCTGGGTCGAGCGCGGTGTTCGAATTTTTCGTGTCGATAATCCGCATACTAAACCAATGCCCTTCTGGGAATATTTGATTTCCGGGGTGCGGGATGAATTTCCCGACACGATCTTTTTATCCGAAGCGTTTACCCGCCCCAAGATGATGAAGGCGCTGGCTAAGGCCGGCTTTAACCAGAGTTATACCTATTTCACCTGGCGCCACTACAAGCACGAACTGATCGAGTACTTCACTGAGCTGACGCAGACCGAAATGCGCGAGTATTTTCGTGGGAACCTGTGGCCGAACACGCCTGATATTTTGCCCCCGATTTTACAAAACGGCGGGCGTCCGGCTTTCATGATTCGCGTCGTGCTGGCGGCAACGCTCTCGAGCCTTTACGGGATTTACAGCGGATTTGAGCTCTGCGAAAACGCCGGCTTGCCCGGTCGCGAAGAATATCTCGATTCGGAGAAGTATCAGTTTAAGGAACGCGACTGGGACGCCCCTGGGAACATCAAGGACTTTGTCGCGCGTCTGAACAGGATCCGCCGCGAAAATCGCGCCCTGCAGTTTTATGACAACCTGCACTTCTACAATGCGGATAATGACGCGATTCTGTTTTATGGCAAAGCGACGCCGTCAGGCGACAACATCATTTTTGTGGTGGTAAACCTTGATCCATATCGCCGCCAGTATTCCATGATCGATCTGCCGATCGAGCTGTTTGGCTACAACGAAGGCCAGCCCTACGAAGTGCACGATTTGCTGGATGATTCCCGTTATACCTGGTATGGGCGGCGCAATTACGTCGAGCTCGATCCCTTTACCAGGCCGGCCCACCTCCTCCGGATACGCCGATTTGACTGACTCTGGTTGCGCCGAAACGTCCGTCGTTTATCGTAGCGACTGCCTGGGCATGAAAAAATTCTTGTGGCTGTTTCTAGCGCCGGCCAGCGCCTTGTCACTTCTAGCGCAAACTCCGGCACCCGTGACCCCCGAACTGCCGCGCACGACAACTACGATGTTGCACGCGATGTTCCAGGCCGGGCCAGTCATGGCCGTGCTTCTGGTGCTGTCGATTATTTCAGTCATGCTCGTCATCGTTTATTTTCTGAGCATTCGGCGTGGTGCTGTTGTCTCGCGCGGATTCATGGCGACGGCTGATGCGCTGCTGCGAAAACGCGACTATCTCGGCCTTCTCGCGGTGTCGAATCGCCACGGCGAAGCCATTGCGCGGGTCGTGCAGCAAATTCTCGATTTCACGACCAAGAATCCGAGCGCCGACTTCGAGCAAATCCGTGAAATTGCCCAGACCGAGGGGACCCGGGTCGCTACTAATTTGAATAATCGTGTCACCTACCTCGCCGATATCGGTATGATTGCGCCGCTGTTGGGTCTGCTTGGAACCGTAATCGGTATTATTCGCTCGTTTGGAGCCTTAGGTTCCGACCTGGGAAGTCAGCGTTATATGCAGCTTTCTCACGGTATCAGTGAAGCGCTTTTCAATACCGCTGCCGGGCTGGCCATCGGTATCCCGGCGATGATCTTTTATGCCTTCTTCCGCGGACGCTCGCAGCGATTGATTTCGGAATTGGAATCGGCTGTTACGCACATTCTCGCGCTTCTCTCACTGCAGTTCGGCCGGCGCACCGAACGCACACCCGCCCTCCTCGAATCGGAATTCTAATTTCGCAGGATTGCCATGAACTTCCGCACTCGCACGGCGTTGCAGCATCCGGGAATTCAGCTGGCGCCGCTGGTCGACGTGTTAATGCTGTTGTTGATTTTCTTTTTGCTGACGTGGAGCGCTGCGCGCAACGAAAACGAGCTCGATGTCAAAGTCCCAAAAGCGTCCGCGGCGAAGGAGAAAATGGCGCCGCCAGGCGATGTGGTGGTGAATGTGAAGACGGATGGGAGCGTGATTGTGAATCGCCGAACCATGTCGGGGTCGGAGTTGGGCAAGCTATTGCAAGACCTGGTGAAATTATATCCAGAGCAGGCAGTAGTGATTCGCGGTGATGAGAGCGGGGCCTACAAAAACGTCGTTAACATTTTGAATATTTGCAGCGAGTCTGGAATTACCAACGTCGCCTTCGCGACCGCAAAATGAAGCTATCCCGGCGCAGTGCCGGTCTCATTGTAGCCGCGCTCCTCGGTGGGAATGGCGTCGTATCGGCGCAGCAGGTTCGTCGCGCTCTGCCGTTGAATGAACCGCCGGTTCCGCGGGCGCTACCGGTTGACGAGGGAACGCCGGCGCTGGAGGAACGCCCATCAATTCCGGAGCAACCGAGTGACACGCGCCAGCTTGAGTACGCCAACGCCCTGTTCAGCCGAAAGATGTACGACCTGGCTATCCCTGAGTACGAGAAATATTTGAGTGATTATCCCGATGCTCCGGGACGCGGCAATGCGTATTTCGGGTTAGGCGAAAGCTATCGCCAGCTTGGTAAGAACGGTTCCGCCCGGACGAACTTCCAGAAAGTGCTGGAAGATTTTGGGGACAGCGAATTTGCGGGGCCGGCAGCGTATGCACTCGCGGTCCTTGCCTTTTCGCAGAAGGATTTCAACGCTGCGCAACCTCTTTTCCACAAAGCCGCGGCAAAGTCGAAAGACGCCTCGGTTGCACTCTCGGCGAAATATTTCGAGGCCCGTTGCCTCGAAAACACCAAGCGAGCGGATGACGCGCTCATGCTTTATCTGGAAGTGGCGGAAGCGAAGAGCCAGTATCGCGAAGACGCGCGCGCAACCGCCGGTACGATGTTGTTGGCGCGCGGCAGCCGTGCTGAGGCTCTCAAACAATATGAAGCACTCTCGACCGAGGCCGAAAAACCGACGACAAGAACGGAAGCCGCCGTCCGCGCGGGATTGATCGCGCTCGATCTTGCGATCGCCGATCGCGCGAAAATTGACCGCTCCATGGCAGAGAAAGCGCGTGCGCTTCTGCAAAAGGGACGGGCTGATTCCGGGAAGTGGAAGGGTATTGCGCAATCCGGCCTTCTCCGGCTTGAATACCAGACCGGTCAGTTTGCCCAGGTAGTTAGCGATTACAAAAAGTCGGCCGAGCAATTACCAGACGAAGCGAAACCGGAGGCCATGCTTCTGGTCGCCAACGCGCAACGACAGCTGGGCCATACTCAGGAAGCGGAAGCCGCTTATCGCGAGATCATCGAAAAATTCCGCAACCGCGAAGAAGCGAAAGACGCGCGTTACCAGCGCTTGATCAATATCTACAATTCGGATCCGAATGCCGTCATTGCCGAGGTCGACGAATTTTTGAAGACCAATCCAACGAGCGAACGAGCAGACCAGGCCAAGTTGTTAAAAGCGGAAGCACTCTACAAACAACAGAAGTTCGCGGAGGCAGGGCCGTTTTACGAGGAACTTCGTGCCTCGCAACTAAGCCCGAAATTGCGGGCGGAGGCGGCTTATAAGCTGGGCTGGTGCGCGGTGCAAACGAAAGATCCCGCACGTGCGATCGATGCATTCAGCTATTTCATCAAGACATTTCCGGATGATCCACAGACACCGATCGCGTTGACGCAACGCGCGCTGGCGTATCAGCAGAGTAATAATGCCGAAGCGGCCATCGGCGATCTAAGCTTTCTCATCGCGAATTATGCAAAGGCAAAGGAACGCGAGGCCGCGATTCAGCAAAAGGCGCTGCTGTTGGGTGAGCAAAATCGCGAGCCGGAAATGGCACAAACCTTTCAGCAACTGCTCAAGGAATATCCGAAGAGTAGCGCAGTGGCTCAGGCGAATTACTACATTGGGAAAGCCGCATTCGACGGCAAAGATTACAAACGGGCTGTTACTTTTCTCGATACTTCGCGCCGATTAAATCGGGAACAATATTACACGCCTGCAACGCTTCGGATCATCCTCAGTCGTTACTATCAGCACGACCGCAAGGCGACCACCAGCGAGGTTGATGCGTTTCTCGCTGCTAGCAGTAACGCCAGCATTCCGGCCGAAGTATTGGAATGGATCGGGATCGAATATTACAACGACAAGAATTACCCGCTCGCCGAAAAATATCTCGGTGTTCTTTCACGCGTGGAAAATCTGTCGGGCGTTAAGCCCGATTTCTGGTTTTATCTCGGCGACGTTTCCGGAAAGCTGAAGCATTACGATCAGGCGGAAAACGCTTATTCACGTTATCTGCAAAGTTCCGGCGACGCAGCCGGGAAAGCGAAAGCGCTACTTGCACTTGGTGCCACGAAAATTGCCGCGCACAAACCGGATGATGCCGAGAAAATCGCAGCCGAGATCATGACTTTGCAACCAGAGGGCAAGGTCAACGCAGAAGCGCGTCTGCTCGAGGGCGATGTTCAATTCGAGCGTCAACGGTTTGAAGAGGCAGGCAAAGCTTATGCTGGCGTAGCTTTACTCTATGACGATCCTGCCATCACTCCGCGTGCGCTCGATAAAGCGGCCGACGCCTACCGCCGCGCCGGCAAAACCGAAGCGGCCGACGGCGTCGCCAAACAACTGCGCGACCGCTACCCAAACTACGTCCCGTTAGCGAAGAGTTGAAATTGGCGGATCAGTTTGTTTTTAAGCTTCCATGAGGAGCGTTTCGATCGAGAGCGGGGCGAGAAATGCTTTGGTTTCGGTGACGTGGGTGACGGGTTCGGCACGATGAGCGGCGAGAAAACTGGCGTCGGGGTTTTCGGCGATGCTGGCGCGGGCGACCAGATCGCAGCGGGCCAGGAGATCGATGACGCAGCCCAGTTTTTCGGTGAGAGCATCTGGATTTTCCCGGGACCAACGGTCCGAGCTACAGGATTCCATGAATTGGACGGTGCAAACGCCGGGGGCGGTCGCTTCGACGAAGGGCGAGAGCATGAAAGCGTGATGCAGGAGAATGTCGCTGATTTGTTGCTCGCAGTCGCGCGCGCGCGCTTTGATTACGAGATGAAGACAACGCGCCAGGGCCTGGCTCGGAGCCATCCCCGCACGAACACCTTCATTTTCCGCCGCTTCGTTTAATTGCAGGATCACCGCTTTGATGACGGTGTCGTCGAGGACAGCGAGTGGTTGGGCACGCAGCTTCGGTTGATGGCGCGCGATCGCTTGCAGATAAAAATTTGGCAGCAAAATGGTGGCGAACATTTTATCCAATAGCTACGGCGATTGCCTTTGCCCGCCTCACTTTGAAATGCAATTGCGTGCTCGGATTGTCGCGCGACAAATCGGCGAGGCTCCAGCGGTTCTCGAGCACAATCTTGGTCCGCGCGCTCGCGACCATGTTATGGCGGCTTATTACCACAAAGGCAGTCGGCGTCGGTTCGACCAATCGCTGCAGGCGATACCAGCTGGTCGCCGGAATGCGACGCAATTCGTCCGCCGGATTCAAAACAAGATCGAGAATTACCAGTGGGAAATTGCCATCACGCAAAAGAAAATCGGCGGCTTTGACGGCTGTGCTTGCCTTTTCGCAACGGACCCAGAGCAAATGTTGCAAAGAGCCGGCATCGTAAACATCGAACGAATCCCGTCCGTCAATGAGCGCGAGGAAAAAACGATCGCGTTGCGCAATTTGGAGCAAGCTGTGAATGAGCAAGGCCGAGCCGGCGCTCGGATTTGGGCTGATGATTTCCGTGATTGCGCCTTTGCGCAGACCGCCCTCAAGCGTCTGCTCAAGTAGAGGAACGTTGATTTGTCCGCCAGTGAGAGTGGGCGGTTGCTGGAAGCGTTCTGTGAGAAGTTTGCGGAGATCGATGATACGCTGGGTCGCCGCCATACCTCAGCATGACATGGAGTGGTAATATGTTCAAGTGAACATTATTTACACAGACATGGAGCACTTGCCCTGCCTGTGTTCCTAGCCTCGTTTCGCGGGCGAAACCGGCTTTATTCCCCCACTGGCTTGGCGGCGAATAAGCGAGACCATGACACCCTGGACCCGTAGGTCATGGGCCGGTCGTTGATCGGGATAGCGCGGGTTTTCGGCCCGCAAATAGGGGCGGCCGTGTTCGGTGACGAAACGCTTCAATGTTGTCTCGCCGTCGATTAACGCTGCGACAATGTCGCCGTTCTTAGCCTCTTTGCGATCGTCCAAAATCACAATGTCGCCATCTAGGATGTGGGCGTTTATCATGGAATCGCCGCGCACTTTCAGCGCAAAAATGCGTGCATTTTTCGAGGCATTGGCGGAGCGGGTATCGAGCGAGACATGGCCCAGCACGGTTTGCTCGGTCAATGTTGCCATGCCGGCCGGGATTTGTCCGTAGATGGGGATATCGGTGATGCGGACCTTTTGGACCGGTGTAACAAGGGCGCGTGCTTTGCGCGCATGCCGATCGAGGAATCCTTTACGCTCAAGGGTGGTGATGTATTGCATCACTGACGTCTGGCTGGCAAAACCGAAATGACTTTGGATTTCGCGTGTGCTTGGGGTGATGCCTTTCTCGCGCTGTTCACTCTGAATGAAATCAAGCACGTTTCGCTGGCGATCGGTCAGCATGCGGCAAGATGGCGCCGTTTATGGCAAAGGCAAGTTCAAATGAACACTAATGCGTTGAAACATTAAAGCGTCGAAGCGCATGGAGCACACTAATGGAAGAAAACGATTTTGGACATGGACGGGAGAACGGGATTCGTTTCTTAATTCGGTACAATCCCGCCTATTCCTTTACGCGGCGAAGCTTTCGCCGCAGGAGCAATGTGAGGTGGCGTTTGGGTTGGTGACTCTAAACCCCCCCTTTTGCAGATCATCGCTGAAATCTAGGGTCGAGCCGCTGACGAACAACGCACTCTTGGGATCGACTACGATCCGGACATTGGAAGAATGAACCAGAATATCCCGTGGGGCAGGGCCTTCTACTAGGTCCATTTTATATTGCAGACCCGAGCAACCGCCACCGATCACGGCCAGGCGCAAAGCACCTTCGGGCCGCCCTTGTTTCTCGAGCAGGGAACTCAGGCGACGCGCGGCATTTTCCGTGACGCGGATCAACTTTTCGTTGCCGATCTTAATTCCAGTTCGATCCGGACTGGCGGTCCGAGCCGGAGCGGCGGTGTCTTGGGGCGTGGTTTCGCTCACGAATTTATAATCACGCTATCGGACTGAAGTTCAACATGCTGCGTGCTGCCGTGCGTCATCTGCCGGCAGGTCCGAGCCCGCTTCCTGCCCGGAGGGCATCCAGGCCGGAGGGGACTGGCGTTTGGAAGCAACCATTCCCTGGACGCTCTTTGGTGCGCCTCCGCAATGTCCTCGATCCCGGCGACAGCCGAAACGTGCTGGAACTTTTCCCGCAACGTTTTCGCTTCTGGAAAATTTTTTGAGTAGGCCATCAAGTGTGCGCGCATGGAACGGATGGCTTGTTCCTCGTCGCCCCAATCGTCGGCATGACGGCGGCAATGCTCGATGATCACATTCCAACGCTCTGATAACTCTGGCGCGGGCAACGGCTCGCCCGTTACCAGATAATATTTGATCTGCCGGAAAATCCATGGTGCGCTCATGGCCGCGCGACCGATCATTACGCCGGCAATTTTCGTTTCAGTGCGCCGACGTGCGACTTCCTGGGCGGAAAACAAATCGCCGTTGCCGATTACCGGTATCGTCACCGCTTCCGCTACTTCGCCAATGACGCGCCAGTCTGCTTCGCCAGAATAACCTTGTGCGCGGGTCCGGCCGTGCACGGCCAGAGCCGCGATGCCGCACTCCTGCAGAATTTCCGCGACGCGCACCGCGTTGATGGAATTAGCATCCCAACCAATTCGAATTTTTGCTGTAACGGGCAAAGGCGCGACCGCTCGCACTACCGCTTTGGCCACGCTGCTGAGGGTGGGGCAATCTTTCAGCAGAGCGGAGCCGCCATTTTTCGCGACCACTTTGTTAACGGGGCAGCCGAAATTCAGATCGATGAAATCGGGGCCAACCCAATCAACCACCTGCTTGGCAGCCTGTGCCATGTGAGCTGGATTAGCGCCGAAAAGCTGTACCCCGAGCGGCCGTTCGCGGTCGTCGAAATCAAGATATTGGCGGGTGCGTTCGTTGCGCCGAAAGATGCCTTCAGCGGAAACGAATTCAGTGACAAGAACATCGGCGCCGTAGCGTTTGCAGATCTGGCGGAAAATCTTGTCGCTCACGCCCGCCATCGGCGCGAGATAGAGAGGGAAGGCAGCATTGAACCAGGGCAGGGTGGTGGACATCACAATATTTTCTCACAAAACCGGCCCGAGTGCAGGCGGAGAAAAGGGTGAATGCTTTTTAAGAATGACGAAACACGAATGACAAATGACAAACGAATGACGAATGTTAAATGACGAAAGGCTATTGGCGCATTCTTTTAATCATTTCATTTGGCTCCCAGCAAAGACCTTATAGAGCGGACAGGATATCCGCTCGCCGAGTCAGCCAAGATGCCTGACTTCCAGTCGCCTTATGTTGCTGCGCCGCCGCGCAGCAGCGTTGCCACTTCCTCCTGAACGCGTTCCAATTCGCTCAGACGGAGTTGCGGGTCGCGCACAATGAAGACATCGCCATTTTCCCGGTGCTCGTAAATAAGCAGGCGATCACCCTTGGCAATTTCTGTGCGCACTTGTTTGAGGACGCGTTTGCGTTCGAGCATGACGGCTAGAACAAAGCAGGCGTTTGCCGGGGGCTCCGGCTGCGTTATGAGGCGGCGGAAAAGTTGCTCTGCGTTTTCCTTTGGCAGCGCGTCGGGAGCCGGCGGCGGCGCCGGTTCGAACTTCGTTTTCCAAAATGAAAACGGCTGGATGTTTTCATTGCGATTGCGCCAGGCTTCTTCACTCAAGTCTTCGCGCCGGAAGCCGTCGCCTTCGCGATAGAGCAGGGTGTAGAAAAGTTCCCCAGCCGCGAACGGTCTATGGGTGGCGCTGCAAATCTCGGAGCGCTGCTTGATCGGCCAATCGGCCGCCAGTGGATTTATCATCGCGCAAGTATATGGCGCGGCAGAAGCCAGCGAAAGTCGGAAGGATCGCGATTGGAAGTGCGCAATTGCAGCAAATACAGTCCGATTGTTCCAAAAACGATGGCAGGTGCCCAACCGGCGATCCAGGCGGGAATACGGTCGCCTTCGCCTAGAGCGAGGAAAAAGTGCGTGGAAAAGTTCAATGCGAAGACGAGCAGAATGGCGGTGGCGACGCTGGCAAGAACACCGCGGCGTGAAAAACCAACCCCCAGCGGCGCGGCGATAAGCGCGACGACGAGACATGTCCACGGCAGCGCAATTCGGTAATGGTAATGTGTCCGAAAAGGCGCGAGCAACGTGCCGGGAAAATCGGAGTTGAAGGTCAAGTAGTCCCGCAATTCCGGAAGACTCATCAGTTCGGCGCGCATGTTGGCACTGCGCAAACGATAGGGTGTTTCGCTCCAATGCCGGATGATCACGCTCGGCTCTATCGATTCGGAAGTAATATTACCGGCGTCATCGTAGTGCACGATCTTCGCCTGCGACAACGTCCAGGCATGTTCCCGCGGGTCGAACTCCGCGCGTTCGGCTAAAAAAGCCACGGTGACGTGATCGGAGGAATCTTGTTGCAGCACCTCGATATTATCGACCCGGTTGGATTTTGGGTGGAGACGTTGAATGAACCAGGTGCGTGAGTCCCGCCGGTTGCGGAAAATTTGTCCTTCGCCGCTGCTAGCACTTTTATCTTCCTCCAGGAAGATTTTTCGCGCCATTTCGGCGTGGGGCGCCACCGAATAGTTTAGTGCGAAACAAGCGGCCGTTGTCAGAATACCGAGAATAAAGAGGGGCGTGAGGATGCGGATGAGACTGGTGCCAGCAGTCAGCATGGAGACGATCTCATTGGCGCGCGACATACGACTGAGAACGAAAAGGAGGGCGAGAAGGAGCGCGACTGGCAGCAGGATGACCAGAATCTGTGGGACCTGGGTCGCGTAAAATTCCAGGACGCGCCCGAGAGTGAAGTGGAGGTCGAAGAAGGTCGAAATGCTGTCGCTGACATCGAAGATCAGCCAGATCGCAATGAACCCGACGATGCAGTAAAGGTAAGCCTGCAGGAAGTTCCGGGTGATATATCGATCAAATAACTTCACAACGCTTTCCCAACGAGTTGGGGTAGGCTCTAATTTAACGTCATGATTGCGCTGCGCGACTCCATTGACTCGGATTTCTTGGAATGGACGGCATCGCTCTTTTCGGCGGACGGGCTTTTGGCGAAGGCGAAAAATTTCGAGCGACGTCCGCAGCAACAACAAATGGCAGTGGCGTTAGCACGTGCGCTGGAGGAGGAACGCCATCTAGTCGTCGAAGCGGGCACCGGCGTGGGTAAATCGCTAGCCTATCTGGGTCCTGCGGTTCGGTTTGCGCTCGACCAAGAGAAAAAGGCCATCATCTCGACGCACACCATCAATCTGCAGGAGCAACTTCTCTACAAAGACATTCCGATTCTGCAAAAAGTTCTCGCAGAGACGTTCGATGCGGCGCTGATCAAAGGCCGCCAAAATTACATTTGCCCGCGCCGGCTTTTGCGCGCGCGCGAACAGCAGAACGATCTGTTCACCGGCCCGGAGCAGAATGAGCTGGAAGAGATTGCTGCGTGGGCGGCGCGAACACGAGACGGTACACTCAGCGATTTGTCGTTCGAGCCGAACGCAAAAGTTTGGGCACAGGTTTGTAGCGAGGCCCACATTTGTACCAAGAAATCGTGTGGGCAAAGCGATCGCTGTTTTTATCAGCGCGCCCGGAGGAAATTCGAGAACGCCCAGGTCGTCGTCATCAATCACACGCTGCTGTTCATGCTCCTGGGAGGCGTCGAGGAGCAGATGGAACGTGAAAGCGGATTTCTCTTTCCCGACGATTTTTTGATTTTGGACGAAGCGCACACGGTTGAGCAAATCGCTTCGCGTCAGATCGGGACGGTCGTCTCGCAATATCTCTTACGCGCGACGGTGCAGCGGCTCTATAACGCGCGCTCTAAAAAAGGACTGTTTACGGTAACGCGCGACGTTGAGGGCGTGCGATTGGCTGCGGAAATTGTCGAAGAGGTCGATCAATTTTTTGAAGCATTAGGAACGCGCTGTGATTTTCGCAAAGGCCGCGAGTTCCGAGTACGCCTACCGGATATAGTGTCCGACAGCATTACGGGGCGTCTGATTGCATTGCAGTCACGCGTGGCGGAGGTGGTCAAACGTCAGGATGACGAAATGTTGAAGTCCGAACTGCAGGAGCTTGGCCGACGCCTTTTCGAGGCGCGTCGCGGAATACAAATTTTCCTCGAACAATCAGCCCGCAATCACGTTTACTGGGTGGAGCGGACCGGTAAAATCGGACAACTCCTCACCCTCAACGCCGCGCCGATCGATATTGCGCCAGCTTTGCGGCAAATCCTTTTTCGTGACGGCTGCACCTGCATTATGACCAGCGCCACTCTGGGAGTAGGACGAAAAGATCTGGCCTATTTTCGAAAACGCGTGGGCGCAGAAGAAGCCGTGCCGCTCCAGCTCGGCAGTCCATTCAATTTCAATGAACAGATGAAAATGTTCGTCGTCCGCAAAATGCCGGACCCGCGCGAGGACGGCTACGAAGACGCGCTCGAGCATTGGATCGAACATTTCGTCGGGAAAACCGACGGCCACGCCTTTGTCTTGTTCACCAATTATCGGCCGATGCAGGGGCTAGCTGTGCGAATGGAAAATTTTTGCGCGGAACATGATTTGAATCTGCTGGTGCAAGGCGGCGGCATGCCCCGGACGAAATTGCTCGAGCAGTTTAAGAATACGCCGCGCAGCGTACTTTTTGGGACCGACAGTTTCTGGGGTGGGGTTGATGTGCCCGGTGACGCGCTGCGCAATGTCATTATCACGCGGCTGCCGTTCGCCGTGCCGGATCATCCTTTGATTGAAGCAAAACTGGAAAGCATCGAAGCAGAGGGTGGCGATGCTTTCACGGAATACTCGCTTCCGGAAGCGATCCTGAAATTGCGACAAGGGGTGGGCCGACTCATCCGGACGAGAAGTGATCACGGCATCATCGTGATTCTTGATAATCGAATTGTTACCAAGCCGTACGGCCGAGCCTTCATGAGCGCGCTGCCGAAGTGCCCGGTGGAAATCTTGTAATCCTACTATGTTCACTTGAACATAGATGGAAGCCGCCTTAAAATGGGCGTGTGAATGCGCCTGTTTTGTCGATTCCGTCGGCGGTTTTGCCGGAACGCACGGCCAAACAGATCGAACGTGCGAAAGAAACAGAACGCATTCTCTCGATTTTGCATCAGTGGGGGATTCATACCCTTGGTCAACTCGCGGCCTTGCCCCGGGATGATCTGGCGGCACGACTGGGTGCACGCGTGGTTGAACTTTGGGAGCGCGCCAATGGTCGGGCGGAACGAATTTTAAAACTCGTTTCGCCGCCCGAATCGTTCATCGAAAGTTTTGAGTTCGAAAATGAAATCGAAACGATCGAGCCGTTGCTCTTTATCCTGCGTCGGTTTTTGCAGCAGCTGGCAACACGTTTAAACGCGATCTATCTCGTCGCCAAAGAACTGCGGCTGCGGCTCACTTTTGCCGACAAATCGGACTACGAAGGTATCTTCAAAATTCCGCAGCCGACCAACAACGAAGACATTCTTTTCCGGATGCTGCACACGCATCTGGAAAACTTTACATCGAAGCATCCGATCGTGGCGGTTGAATTGGAAGCGCAGCCGTCACGCTCAGTGCGGCAACAATTTGGACTGTTCGAAACCGCATTGCGCGATCCGATGCAATTGCATGAGACGCTGGCGCGTCTTGTTGGATTACTCGGCGCGGATCGTGTCGGCACACCGGTGCTGGAAGAAACGCATCGGCCGGATGCATTCCGGATGAAACCATTTGTATGGGAATTTCGTCCGAGCCGGACTGGCGTTTTTGGTGACGACTACGGGGACACAATGCGGATGAATTGCGCTGCTCAAGAAAATGAAACTAATGACCCTTACCCTACCCTCTCCCCGGGGCAGAGACGCGCGGGCGAGAGCACGGCGGTGAGGGAACTTATCCCGCTACGTCGTTTTCGAAAACCCACAAAGATGACAGTGTTACTAGAAAGTCATCGGCCTGCTCATGTGCGCACTGAGGGGGTCCGAGCCGGACTGGCGGTCCGGGTCGGACTAACGATGGACGGCGCAACGGTGATGCAGGAAGGACCGTATCCGCTTTCAGGAAACTGGTGGGATGAGCAGGCCTGGGCGCGGGTGGAATGGGATGTGGAAATCGAGAATGGAATTATCGCGCGCTGTTACTGTGATCAGGAGGGCTGGGCGATCGATGGGATTTATGATTGAGGATAGTTGAAGCGTTAAAAGGGTTGAAGCGTTGAAGGGGCAGAATGGCATCGCTCATTTCCGCTGAACGCTTCAACTCTTCAAGGCTTTAACGGTTCAACGCTTTTTATGCCCTACATCGAACTGCACGCCTGTAGTGCCTTCAGTTTTTTGCGCGGCGCATCTTCACCGGAACAACTGGTGGAAGTGGCGGCGGAATTGGAATCGCCGGCGCTGGCGTTGCTCGATCGCAACGGGGTTTATGGTGCGCAGCGATTTTCGGTGGCGGCGCGGGAGCAAAAAGTGCGGTCGATCACTGGGGCGGAATTAACGATGGAAGACGGCAGTTTGTTGCCGGTGCTGGTGGCAAGCCGTCTCGGTTACGCCAATCTTTGTTCGCTCCTTACCCAGGCGCATCTGCGCAGCAGTGTGAAAGGCGAGTGCACTGTGAGATGGGAGGAGCTGCCGGAATTTGCGCAGGGGCTCGTTGCGCTCTTTGGATCGGGGAGCGCAGGCTGCCAGCCTGCGGCGTGCGGCAGCTTGCCGGAGGCAATTTCTCCACGCGTGAAGTGTATTGTTCCAGGTTTGCGGCAGGCTGCCGCAAACGGCAGGCTGGCAGCCTGCCCTCCCCAGAGTGCAGAAGATCGGGCGCAAGGTCTCATCGAGGCGTTTGGGCACGAGAATGTGTACATCGAAGTTCAGCGGCATTTTTTGCGCGGCGAAGATCGGGTTAATCGCGCATTAACTGATATTGCTTCGAAATTTCAGTTAGCGGTTATCGCGACTAACGGGGTGCAGTACGCGAAGCCTTATGGTCGCCAAGTGCTGGATGTTTTCACCTGCATCCGCGAGCACACCCACCTCGATCTCGCCGGAAAACTTTTATCACAAAACGCCGAGCGTCATTTGAAGAGCGATGCGGAGATGCG
>Ga0209577_10002003_pt1 | contig 19800 bp, 19 predicted proteins | sample GraSoiAngelo_109_FD_185874 | JGI IMG/M metagenome (GOLD analysis project Ga0209577, IMG submission 185874) | Grasslands soil microbial communities from the Angelo Coastal Reserve, California, USA - 14_0903_12_20cm (SPAdes) (version 2) | ecosystem: Environmental > Terrestrial > Soil > Grasslands...
TCGCCTCCACTCCCGGCCAGTAGTACTGGTTGAGGACGAGCAGGCGCGGCCGCGCGCCGTCGCCCGTCATCGTGCTGCGGGCCGCGGCGCGAGCGCGAGGCCGAGGAACGCGCACGTCCAGATCGACAGCGTCGCCGTGTTGCCGACCGCATAGAGGGACGACTGGACGACGGCGAGACCAAGGCCGGTGAGCAGCACGGCGCCGCAGGCTGCCACGAGCCGCCGCTCCCGGCCGCCCAGCCGCCGCACCGCCGTCACCGAGGCGGCGACGAGCGAGGCCGCGAGGACGAGGAGGAGCGCGACGCCGACGAGCCCGAGCTGGAGGAACATGCCGATGTACGAGTTCTCGGGGGAGCCGCCGAAGAACGAGTAGTAGCGGTCGACGAACACGTGATCCTCGGTGCCGAACCCGTAGCCGGCGACCGGACGCCCCCCTCCCTGGTCGATCGCGCCTTCCCACGCCTGCCCGCGCCCGGTCGAGGCGAACAGCGTCCGCCGCTGGCCGGAGCCGCCCGCCGACGCAGGCCGGTCGAGATCGTCCTCGAGGCGGATCCAGCGGTCGGCGTCGTAGGGGTTCTGTTTGCAGCTCTTGCACGCGGTCGGGGACGCCCCGGTCGCCTTCGGGTTCGGCTGCGGGATCTCCGCGAGCCCGACTGCGGCAGCAACCGCGACTGCTACACCGGCGACGGCGAGGAGGCGGGCGCGGTTGCCGTGCGCGGTCGCGACGAGGAGCGCCAGGGTCCCGAGCGCGCCCGTCCCGAGCGCACCCCGTGAGCCGGAGGCGACGATCGAGCCGCCGAGTAGGACCAGGATGAGCGCGCCGACGAGGCGGAGACGGCCGCGGTGCGCGACGGCCGTCCAGGTCGCGAGCGGCAGCGCCGCCGCGAACAGCATCGCGTCCGTGTTCGGGTTCTCGCCGATCCCGCGATAGCGCGTCGGGATCGTCGAGGTCGCGGTCTGGAGCGCGTGGTGCGGCGCGACGGCGAGGACCGCGAGGCCCGCGAGCGCGACCGCGACCGCCCCCGCGAGGACGGAGAGGATCAGCCGTTCGACGGCGCTCGTGTCGCGGCCGGCGCCCAACCCGAGCGCGGCGCCGGTCGCGAGGACAAGGGCGAACGAGAACGTCCTCTCCACCGTCAGTCGCGGGTCGACCGACCACAGGACGGACGCGGCCGCGAGCGCGGCGAAGGCCGCCGTGGCCGCGTAGGCCGGCGCTCGCGCGCGCTCCCACAGGCGCCGCGGACCTGCGTGCGCGAGCGCCCATGCGATCGCGAGCCCGCAGAGCGCGACGAGGCTCACGCGCCAGAGCGGCTGCGCGACCGAGCGGACGGAAGGCGACCAGTTCGAGCCGAGCGCGACGGTGACGACTGTGAGCGGGATCGCGACCCGGATCGCCCCTTCGAGAGGCAGGCGTCGGAGGGCTCCCACGGCGGCTGCAAGGATACTGAGCGCCTTGACGTACCCCGAGCGCATCGTCCCGGACGAGACGGAGCCCGGCATCGTGGCGCTGCACCTCAAGCGGTACGAGTTCGCCCTTCCCTGGTGCCGCGGTCGCGAGGTCCTGGACGCCGGCTGCGGCGTCGGCTACGGGAGCGCGTTCCTCGCGCGTGAGGCAAGTCGAGTCCTGGGCGTCGACCGGGACGAAGGCGCGATCGCTTATGCACGAGTGCACTATCTGGTTCCCGGCGTGGAGTTCCGCGTCGGCGATCTGGTCGACCTCGACCTTCCCGACGCGTCGTTCGACGTCGTCTGTTCCTTCGAGACGATCGAGCACCTGGCCGACGTGGACGCGTACCTGCGCGAGATGACCCGCGTCCTCAGGCCCGGCGGCGCCTACCTGGTCTCGACGCCCCAGGCCGACGCGACGACGGCCGAGCCGGACAACCCGTTCCATCACGTCGAGCTCTCGCGAGCGGACTTCGAGTCGTTGCTGCGACGCCACTTCGACGAGGTCGAGCTCTACGGGCAGCGCCGCCTCCAGACCGGCCGGCACAGGCTGGTGCAGCGCCTCGACGTGCTCGGGCTCCGCAAGCGTCTCGGCGTCCTGCGGCGCGCCTGGCGGCTGCTCGGGACGCCGCCGATGGCAGAGGTCGGGCTGGACGGGATCGCGATCGAGCGGGGCCGGCTCGAAGGCGCGACGGAGCTCGTCGCCGTCTGCCGCGCCCCGCGCCGATGAGGATCGTCCATCTCGTGACGAGCGGAGACCTCGCCGGCGGCCAGCTCGTGGCGCTCCAGCTGGCGCACGCGGCTCGCGCATGCGGCGACGAGGTCGCATTCGTCTCCCCCACACCCGGGCCCTTCGTCGACCGGCTCAGCGCCGAGGGCTTCCGCTGGTTTCGCGTCGACGTCTCGCGGCTCTTTCGGGTCGGCGGCGTGGTCGCGCTTTCGCGCCTGCTGCGGCGGGAGCGCGCCGACCTCCTGCACACGCACACTCACCTCGCGGCGGCCGTGAACGGGCGCCTCGCCGCGCGGGTCGCGGGCGCCGCCGTCGTCTCGCACCTCCACATCGAGAACCACTTCCGCTCGCAACCCGTTCTGCGCGCCGTCAGCCGTGCGCTCGACAACGCAACCGCGCGCCTCTGTGCGCGCCTCGTCGCCGTCTCGAACTCGACCCGGGAGGCGTTCGAGGCGCAGGGCTTCCCCCCGGCGCTCCTCGAGACGGTCTACAACGGCGTCGAGGTGGGCGCGCCCGCCGCCCCGGCCGGGCTGCGCCAGGAGCTGGGAATCCCGGCCGAGGCGCTCGCCGTCGCCCACGTCGGCCGCCTTGCGCCCGTGAAAGGCCAGCGCGAGCTGCTCGTCGCGCTCGCGCGCGTCTCGTCCGCGCACGCGATCTTCGTCGGCGAGGATCTCGAGACGGGCGGCGACTACCTGGCCGAGCTCGAGCGGGAGGCCGGGCGGCTGGGCGTCGGCGAGCGCGCGTTCTTCGTGGGTCGGCGCCCCGACGTTCCCGGGGTCCTCGCGGAGGTCGACGCGCTCGTTCTTCCGTCGCGGATCGAGGGACTCCCGATCGTCGTGCTCGAGGCGATGGCGCAGGGAAAGCCCGTGGTCGCGACCGCTGTCGGAGGGACGCCGGAGGTCGTCGTCGACGGCGAGACCGGCCGGCTCGCAGGCGACGTCGAGGACCTGGTGGAAGCGCTGGCGTGGCTGCATGCCAACCCCGAGGAGGCGCGGCGGATGGGCGAAGCCGGGCGGCGGCGCGTCCAGGAGCAGTTCGGCGTCGAGTCCATGACGACCCGCATCCTCGAGATCTACGACGAGGCCGTTGCGCGACGCTAGCGACGTCACGGTCGTCGTCCCGACGCTCGGCTCGTCGCCGTACCTGCGCGAGGCCGTCGAGAGCGTGCTCGCCCAGAAGCCGGCGGAGGTGGTCGTCGTGGCGAACGGCGGCGCGCAGGTCGACCTGGCGGGTGTCCGCGTCCTGGAGCGCGAGGAGCCGGGGCGCTCGGAGGCTCGGAACCTCGGCGTCGAGGCCGCGCGCACGCCGTTCGTCGCGTTCCTCGACGACGACGACCTCGCTCTGCCCGGCCGCCTCGAGCGACAGCGAGCCGCGCTGGAGGAAGCGTGGTGGGCGCCGCTCGCCTTCGGCCGCGTCCGTGTGGTCGATGGCGAGGGCCGGCCGGAGGAGGAGTGGAACCGGTTGCTGGACCGGCGTTTTTCTCGCCTCGCGCGGGCTCGTGCGGTGAGCTACGAAGACGTCCTGGCGATACAGGCGCCCATCTACACCTCGGCCACGATGGTGCGCCGGGACGCGTTCCTCGCGGTCGGGGGGTTCGACCCCGCGTTCGAGGCCTACGAGGACCTCGACCTCTACCTCCGCCTCGCCCGCGCCGGCGACCTCCTCCCGGTCGAGGGAGAGCCGGTCACCGTGTACCGGTTGCACGGCTCCAACACGCCGTCGCCGCGGCTCTACGACGGCGCCCTCCGAGTCGCCGAGAAGCACCTCCCGAGCGCGACCGGACGGGCGCGCAGACTCCTGCTCGAACGGCGCGTCGACGCCCTCTGGGGACTCGAGCGCCGCGCCGACGCCCGGCGGGCCGCGTTGCGCGCCGCCCTCGAGGAACCGCTGCTCCTCCTCCACCCCCGGTTCGCCAGACGGCTCGCCGGCGCCGCGCTCCGCCGATGAGGATCGCGCTCCTGACGGAGATCCCAGCGCCGTTTCGGCTCCCGCTCTTCGGCGCACTCGCCGCGCAGCCGGGCGTCGAGCTTCATGTCCTCTTCCTCGCCGCGAACGACCCTCGCCGGAACTACCCGCGCTCCGAGACGCCGTTCGACGCCGAGGTCCTGCGCGGCAAGGACGCGCTCGTCCGCAACCGCTGGCTGGTGGTGAACGTCGGCGTCCTCGGGCGCCTGCGGCGGCTTGGCCCAGAGCTCGTCGTCGTTGGGGGATGGAATCAGCCCGCGTTCTGGCAGGCGCTGCTCTACGCGCGGGCCGCCCGGGTGCCGCTCGTCGTCTGGGTGGAGTCGACGGCGAGGGACGAGCGCGCGGGGCGTGGCCCGGCCGAGCTCGCCAAGCGCGGGATCGTCCGCTCCGCCGCCGGGTTCCTCGTGCCCGGCCGCGCCGCCTCCGAGTACGTCGAATCGCTCGGAGTGCCGCCGGACCGGATCACGATCGCGCCGAACGCGGTCGACCTGCGTCTCTTCGGCGAGCACGTGGCGCAGGAACGCGAACGGCGAGAGGAGCTCCGGCGAGAGCTGGGGCTCGACGGCTGCACCTTCCTCTGCGTGAGCCGGCTCTCGCCGGAGAAGGGCGTCGACGTGCTGGCCCAGGCCTTCGACGGCGTCCCCGGCGAGCTCGTCCTCGTCGGCGACGGGCCCGACCGAGCGAAGGTCGAGGCGCTCGCCGGCGACCGCGTGCGCCTGGTCGGCCGCGTGGACGGGGACGAGCTGCTCCGCTGGTACGCGGCCGCGGACGCGTACGTAATGCCGTCGCGCTCGGAGACATGGGGTATGGCGATGCAGGAGGCGGCCGCGGCGGGACTCCCGTTGATCGCGACGGAGGCGCCGGGGGCGGGCCATGACCTGATCGAGGAGGGCGTGAACGGCTTCCGCGTCCCTGTCGAGGACGTGCATGCGCTGCGCAGGGCGCTCGTCCGCGTCGCGCAGGACGAGGCATTCCGTGAGCGGGCGCGCGAGCGGACGCTCGAGCTCTCGGAGGGCCACACCCCCGAGGCCTGGGCCGCGGCCGTCGCGGAGCTCGCGCGGCGACTCGCGGCCGAGGTCTCCGGCCCATCTGCCGAGTAAGCTCACGTTCATGGCTCGGCCACCCCGGAACGGCTCCAGCCGCCTCGCCGCACTCAGCTACCTAGTGTCGACCGAGGGTGGCACCTCCGGCTCGCGCGCCCGCGATCTGACGATCAAGGGATTGCGTCTCTACCAGCGGGACCGGTGGCGTGTCTCGCTCCAGCGTCGCCTCCGGTCGGTCGATGTGATCCCGCTCGACCGACCGATCTTCATTCTCGGTGTCCAAGGTGCGGGCGAGACGATCATCGGCCGGTGCCTGCGCCGAAACAGGGCCGTCGTAAGCATGTCAGGCAATTCCGGCTACTGGACCGGCATCGACGAGCTCGGGGTCGTCCGCAACCGAATGGCCCGGCTGCCTGCCTCGCTCTGGGGTTGCAAGTACCGGACGGACATCGAGCACCCGCTCTACGGGTCGAACCACAACAGCATCTACGCCTGCGACGACCTGCTGCCGTTCTACCGGCAAACGGCCGAGGACGCCGAGGAGGCCGACGGAGAGCGGTTCCGGCGCCTGCTTCGCGAGCACATCGCCGTCTACGCCTCCGACAAGGGGCGCGCGCGCTTCTTCGACAAGACGCACACGTTCACGCTCAAGATGCCGCTGCTCGCGACGTACATGCGCGACTGCGACCCGTTCTTCGTCCTCGTCGTCAGGAACCCGTACAGCTGGTGCCACCGTGCAGTGCTACGGAAGCGCCCCTCGTACCGCGTAGACCTCGAAGCCGAGCAGGAGCTCCGGCTGACGGCGGAGCACTGGGTGAATTCGTACCGGATCGCGCTCGACGACGCACGGCGGATCCCGAACATCGCTGCGGTCCGGTTCGAAGACTTCGTCTCCGACGCCGAAGGGACGATTCGCGGACTCTGCGCGTTCCTCGGCCTCGAGTTCGAGAGCGAGATGGTTCCGCAGCCCGCGCAATCACGCCCGTTTGCGACGCTGCCGGGCGATCGGAAGTGGTATCCGCTGTTCGGCGATCCGTGGCTGGCGCGAGTCACCGATCGGACGGCCGAGATCGTCGCGAGCCACTGTGCAACGCTTGCGACTCGATTCGGCTACACCAGAAGCTCCGCGGAAGCCCTAGCCGCCGAGTTTCGAGCTCCGGACGCGGGCATGCCGAGGCTGGTGGAACAGTCGGCGCTGCTGCTTCAGATGCCCGAATAGGTCGGCGACGACAAGCACCGGCGCGTATCGTCGACGCACTCGGCCCGTCTACATCTGGAAGAGCGCGAGCAGGGCGCTGAACGGCGCGGACGTCGGCGGGAGGGCCTGAGCGCGAGTCACTCCGATCAGCTTGCAGACGGGCTGACCGCCGATCGAGTCGTCGACAGGTCTCTGCGGGCCGAAGTACGTCTTGCCGCTCTGCGTCGCCGCGGAGAGCTGGTCGATCACCTGCCAGGTCCCCTGCAGCCCGTCGGCCGTGATCGCCGTGTTGCAGGCTCCGATGATGGCCACGCCGAGGGCGATGTCCTGAGCGTCCGCCGCCGCGGTCTTCACCTTCTTGAGATCCGACCGCAGGGCCTTCACCTGGGCCTTGAGGGTCGCCACGTCCTTCTGCAGCTTCTTCTCGGTAGCCGTGGGCGGCGCCGCCGCTGCCCCATTCGCGTACAACCCGAGCGCGATCAACGCGCCGAGCACGAGTGCCCGCCTCATCCTCTCCTCCAATCCGAATTGCGGAGACGCCACCTTCTCGTAACAACTGCCGCAAGTCAACGCACCTCTGGCCGGATACTTAGGCTCGCCAGATGGCCACCTTCACGATCATCCTCGGCACTGCGGGGAGGAAGACGCTCCAACGGACGCTTCGCAGCATCACGCCGCAGCTCGAGCCAGGCGACGAGCTCATGCTCCTCCGCGACGACTCGGGCGACGCGGGCGACACGCCCCGGAACGTCTCGATGCACCGCGCGGCGGGCACGCACCTCCTCTTCATGGACGACGACGACGTCTACGTCCCCGACGCGCTCGCGAAGATGCGCCGCTTCGCGGACGAGAACCCCGGCCGGATCGGAATCTTCCGCATCGAGTACACCGTCGGCCCGAAGCGCTGGCAGGTGCCGGAGCTCAAGAACAGGAACGTGAGCACGCAGACCTTCCTCGTCCCGAACGTCCCCGGCAAGCTCGGCGTCTGGGAGCACCGCGGGACGGTCCACGGCGACTTCGTCTTCATCGAGGAGACCGCCCGCCTCCAGGGCGATCCGATCTTCGTGGACGAGGTGACGGTTCGCGTCCGGCCGGTTCGCAACCCGCTGAAGGTCCTGTACATCCGCGCCCGCTACCACGCGGCGCTCGGGACCCGGCTGCGAGCGCTGAGAGCTAGGCTCGGCGCGTGAAGACCGCGCTCGTCACCGGCTCGAGCGGGCTCGTCGGCTCGGAGATGGTCACGTTCCTCGACGAGCGCGGCTGGAGCGTCCACGGCGTCGACAACAACATGCGCGCCGACTTCTTCGGCGAGCATGGCGACACGACCTGGAACCTCGAACGCCTGCGCCGTTCGACCCGCCGCTTCGAGCACCACGACCTCGACGTCCGCGACCGCGACGGCGTGACGCGCCTCGTCGCCCAAGCGCGGCCGGAGCTCATCGTCCACGCGGCCGCGCAGCCCTCCCACGACCTGGCGGCGCAGCGGCCGTTCGACGACTTCGAGGTGAACGCGCTCGCCACGCTGAACCTGCTCGAGGCGGCACGCACGCACGCACCGGAGGCGCCCTTCGCCTTCCTCTCCACGAACAAGGTCTACGGCGACGCGCCGAACGAGGTCGAGCTCGTGGAGCAGGAGACGCGCTGGGACTACGCCGACGGCCGCGACGGCATCGCCGAGGGGTGTCGCATCGACGCGACGATGCACAGCCTCTTCGGCGCCTCGAAGGTCGCCGCGGACGTCCTTGTCCAGGAGTATGGGCGCTACTTCGGGATGCCCACGGTCTGCTTTCGGGCCGGCTGTCTAACCGGGCCGAACCACTCCGGCGCGGAGCTGCACGGCTTCCTCGCCTACCTCGCCAAGGCCCTTCTGGACGGGATCCCCTATCGGATCTACGGCTACAAGGGCAAGCAGGTGCGGGACAACCTGCACTCCTACGACGTCTGCACGGCGATCATGGCGTTCGCCGAGGAGCCGCGAACCGCGGCCGTCTACAACCTCGGCGGCGGGCGCGCGAACAGCATCTCGATGCTGGAGGCGATCGCGGCCTTCGAGGAGCTCACGGGCCGGCGGCTCCAGAGCGAGTACGTCGAGGACGCCCGCCGCGGCGACCACATCTGCTACATCAGCGACCTCGGGCGCCTCCGCGCGGACTACCCCGAGTGGGAGGTGACCGTCTCGCTCGAGCAGACGCTCGCCGAGCTGGCGGGCGCTCAGCCGGGCGCGCGGTCGAAGACGGCGTAGTACTGGTCGTCGGTCAGCGCGGCGGCGTCAACGCCGACGATGTCGATCGCGGGCTCGACATACGGCGTGCCGGAGACGTAGTGGCAGACGAGCTTCACGCGTTCGTCCGACTCCGGCTTCAGCTGCTTGTGGTAGCCGCACGTGTCGGCGAGGACGATCGTCCCGGGCTCGCCCTCGAGCACGTGCCACTCCGGCTCGGGGACGATCCGCGCCATCTGCTCGTCGGTCGAGCGCCGGTGCTCGTCGTGCTCGGGCAGCTCACGGCGGTCGCCGAGCGGGTGCGTCCGAGGCGCGTACGTCAGCGGGCCCGCGGGACGAGTGACATTCGTGAAGTAGACGAAGAGCTTCACGTTCATCACGTCGTCCGCGTCGCGGTGCCAGAGCTGCGTCTGCACGGCGGCTCCCGCGGTCGGCCTCGTCAGCCAGAGCTCCATGGCGCGCAGGTGGCTCCGCATGCGCAGGTAGCCGTTCGCGACGCCGAGGACGTTCGAGTGGAGCGCGATCTTTACGAACGGATCGTTGGCGGAGTACTCGCGCGTGGCGAGCTTCGTCAGGTAGCTCGCCTTGCTCCCGGCCTCCGTCTCGCCGTCGTCGCGAGGGGCCTCGTACAGCCGCTTCGCCTCCGCCGCCGCCTCGTCGAAGAGCGCGCGATCGCCGAAGAGGTCCTCGAACCGGGCGGTGACGACACCCTCGCTCGCAAGGGACTCGACGAGGCCTCGCAGCTGGGGCGAGAGCTCCTCCGGCGAGAACGCGCGGTTGCGGTTGCGCAAACGCCAGTTGGCGCGGACCGCGGCCTCCTCGAGGCGCGGCGCACGCTTGGCGAGCTCACCCCGGACGCGGGCTGCGACACTCATGGCGGGCGAGTCTACCGGCGACTCGCGTAACCTCGTCGCATGCTCCCGACGGTGATCGTGATCGGCGCCGCCAAGTGCGGAACGACGAGCGTCCACGAGTACCTCGACGACCATCCCGAGGTCGCGATGTCGGCCGAGAAGGAGCTCAACTTCTTCGTCGAGGAGAAGAATTGGCCGCGCGGAATCGCCTGGTACGAGAGCCAGTTCGACCCCGACGCGCCGGTCCGCGGCGAGTCGTCGCCTACCTATACGGCGTACCCGGAATACCACGGCGTGCCGGAGCGCATACGGAGCGTCGTGCCGGACGCGAAGCTCATCTATCTCGTCCGCGACCCGATCGAGCGGATCCTCTCCCACTACCTGCATCGGACGACCGTGCGACCGCAGCCGCTGGAGGAGGCGCTCGCGCGAGACGACCTCCGCGAGCGGCTCGTCGCGGTCAGCCGCTACTGGCTCCAGCTCACGAGGTACCTCCCGCACTTCCCGGAGGAGCAGATCCTCGTTGTCGACTCCGACGAGCTGCGGCACGACCGCGCGGTGACGATGCGCAGGATCTTCGGCTTCGTCGGCGTCGACCCGGACTTCACCTCCGCCGGGTTCGAGCGGTCGCACAACCGCGCGATCGGGCAGACGCGGAAGAGGCGCAGCGGCCAGGCGGTCGTCAGCGTGCTGGAGCGGACGCTCGGGCCCGCCCGCACGCAGCGGCTCCGGGAGCGCGCTCCTGCGGCGGTCAAGGCGCCGTTCGTCCACCAGGTCGAGCGGCCGCAGCTCGACGACGGGTGGCGCGAGCGGCTCGCGGACGAGCTGCGCGACGACGTCGAGCGACTCCGCGCTCACACGGGCCTTGCGCTCGCCGGCTGGTCGCTGTAAGTGAGGGTCGCAACGGTCTTCGCGGGGGTTCCGAATCCCTGGCAAGGCGGCGGGCCGCTGACGCACTGGGCGATCCTCGGAGCCCTCGTCCAAGCGGGTCACGAGGTCGTCTTCTGCTCGCTGCCCTGGGAGGGCGACCAGGACCGCACAGAGCGGCTCGAGACCCTGGGCGAGCTGGGAGTACGGGTGGCGGCGTTGCCGCCCCAGCCCGACCGACCGGCGGCGGCGCGGCGCTGGAGGGCTCGCCTCGACTACGCGCGGGCGCTGGCCTGGCCCGACGACGAAACGCTCTTCCCGACGACGGCGTACGAGGGAGCGCTCGTCGAGACGCTCGCCTCGGAGCGGCCTGACGTCGTGCTGGCGCACGGGACGCCGGCGGTGACGGTGAGCTACCGGGCGCCGTATCGGAAGCTCGGCCTGATGAGCGACCCTCCCGGCCTCTCCCGCCGTCTGCGGACGCAGTACGAGCCGACATATCCGTGGCGGCTCGGTCGAGACGAGCTCCTCTACCGGCTCGGTGCCGCCTCCTTCGGGCTCCGCGCCGACCGCCGGATCCTCGCGATCCTGCGGCGCTACGACTCGGTCGGTGTCTTCGCCGCACACCACGCCGAGTGGGCCGCGAAGCACGGCGTCAAGGCCTGGTACGCGAGCTCGCCGATCACCGACGCGGCCGGACCCGACTGGCGCGAGCGCCGCGCCGCCCAGCCGCCGAACGAGCGGCCGCAGATCCTGATGATCGGCCACCTGCGCGGGATCTCGACCATCTCCGGCCTGCACGTCCTCGCCCGGCACGTGCTCCCGCGGCTCGACGCGGAGCTCGGCCCCGGCGGCTACGAGCTGCACGTCGTGGGCGACTACGAGCCGCCGGAGTCGCTGCGCGACGCGCTCGACCATCCCGGGGTGCGCCTGCGCGGACACGTCGAGCCGCCCGACGACGAGTTCCTGCGCGCGGACGTCCTGCTCGTTCCGACGCCCGTCCCAACCGGCCCACGCATCCGCATCCTCACCGGGATGGCGTTCGGCTGCTGCGTCGTCGCCCACGAGGCGAACCGGCTCGGCATCCCAGCGCTCGTCCACCGCGAGAACGTGCTGCTTGGCCAAAGCGACGAGCTCGCGACGCTCACCGTGACGGCCTTGCGCGACCCGGCGCTGCGCGAGCGGCTCGGCGGCGCCGGCCGGCTTCTCTACGAGTCCCGCTTCACGCTGGATACGGCCGGCGCCCGCATCGTGGCGGAGCTCGAGCGGATCGCGCCTGCCCGCGAGGGAGTCCCCGCGTGAGGGTCAACTTCGTGCTCGCGGCCGACCGCAGCATCGCGACGGCCCGCTACCACGGTTGGATGGTCGCGGCGCACTTGAAGCGCCGCGGCGTGGCGGTGCGGATGCTCGCTACGCCGCCATTCCCCTACCCCGAGACGCCGTGGCCCCCGCGGCTCCACCGCGACCTCGGGCGGCTCCTCGCGGGCGAGATCGTCGTCCTCCAGAAGCAGCGCGGCCCGAACGCCGAGGCGCTGGCCGACATGCTGCGCGAGCACGACGCGCGCACCGTGGCCGTCTACGGCGACTGGGATCCCGACAACGAGCTCGCGTTCCACTGCGACGCCGTCGTCTGCTCCGCACGCTGGCTCGCCGAGCACTACGCCGAGCGCGGCATCGACCGAGTCGTCGCGATTCCGGATCCGGCCGAGTTCTGGGCCGATCGGGACGCAATCGACGGCGGCCCGCTAGGACCCGGTCCGGTTCGACTCGTCTGGATGGGCCACCGCGCGAACTGGGAAACGCTCGAGCCGCTGCGAGGGCTTCTCGCCGAGCCCGAGCTCACCGACTTCCGCCTCGTAACGGTCTCGAACCACGCGGACGCGGACGTCCGCTGGAGCCCTGAGGCCATGCGGCGCGTCGTCGCCCAAAGCCACGTCGGCGTCATCCCGACCCGGCCGCCGCCGGTCTCGACGGCGAAGTCGTCCAACCGCGTGATCCAGTTCATGGCCGCGGGGAAGCCCTTCGTCGCCGGCCGGATCCCGTCGTACGAGGACGTCGTGCGGCAGGGGTGGAACGGGTTCCTCTGCGACACGATCGACGACTGGCGCGCGGCGCTCCTCGAGCTTCGCAACCCGGCGCGCCGCCGCGAGATGGGCCTGCGCGGCTTCGACACCGTGTTCCCCCGCTTCCACCCGGACACGATCGGTGCCGAGTGGCTCGCCCTCTTCGAGTCGCTCAAGGCCCCCGGCGGCAACGAGCTGACCGCGGCCGAGGAGGCGCGTCTTCTGGCGCGGGCTCGCGGTGCTGCGCAGATGGCGTACGCGCGCGAGGCGCTCGCGCGAAACCTCGGCCTGCGCGAGGTCCTTCGGATCGCGGCCCCGGCGGCTGCCTACGCGCCGCTCGTCCCGGGCGGAGCCGCGTTCCTGCGCGACGTGGCGCCCCTCCTCGGGGGACGGGCACGGGAGAAGCTCGCGCGCACCTTCGCGCGCTAGACGACCCGCCGGTAGACCGCCTGGTAGCGGTCGGCGATCAGGGGCCACGCGTAGCGCTGCGCTTGCGTGCGACCGGCTTCCCCCAGGGAGGCGCGGAGCGACTCGTCGCGGGCGAGCCGGACAAGCGCCGAGGCGAGAGCGTCCGGATCATCCGGCGGGACGAGGAGCGCGCTCCCTTCCGCGAACTCGGGGATCCCCCCGACGCGACTCGCTACCGCAGCCTTTTCTGCGGCCATCGCTTCGAGCAGGATGATCCCAAAAGGCTCCTGCCGAGAAGGGACGGCCACGAGTTCGGCTCCTTTCAGCAGAGAGGCGAGGCGCTCGCGCCCCACAGGGCCGAGCCAGCGGACACGGTCCTCCAGCCCGAGCTTCTTCGCGAGATTCTCGAGTCGCGGCCCATCGCGTCCGGTTCCCGCGACGAGTAGCCGCAAATCGCTCAGCTCGTCGCCCGCGCGCGCGAGCGCGTTCAGGAGGACGTCGAACCCTTTCTGCTCGACGAGGCGGCCCGCTGCGAAGAGGTAGCGGCCCTCGTCGGCCGCCGGGACATCGAGCTCTTCGAGGTCGACCCCGTTTGGGATCACCTCGGCATGAACCGAGAGCCGAAACTCCGCCGCCAGCTCGTCGAGGACGAAGCGCGAGCAGGCGGTGACCGCCGCAGCCTCTCCGGCGAGAAGCCGTTTCAGCGCCCATCGGAGGGCACGCGAGCGGTGGAAAATCCGGTCTGACGCAATCCCGAGCTCTCCATGTGAGGTCAGCAGAAGAGCCGCCCGCACGAGCGGCCGCAACGCGGCGAAATACGCGACCGCCGGCCCCGCCGCCATCACGTGGACGACGTCCGGTCGGAAGCGGCGCACAGCCGCGAGCACCGATACCGCAGCCGGCGGCGCCTCGACGAGGAACTGGCTCCGCTCGCGGACCGTCGGCCCCGGGAGCGGGAACGGGACGCGCGTCACCTCGACGTCCTCGACGACGCCGCTTGGGCCCGAGCCGCGCCATCGGCTCGTCAGGATCGCCACGGAGTCGTTGCGGCGCCGGAGCTCCCGAGCGAGCTGCCGGGTCGCCTCCTCGACGCCGCCGACCTTCGGGTAGTAGGTCGCCGGCACGAGGAGGACGCGCATCACTCGCACCCTAAAGACCTGCCGCCCGTAGAGACTTGGGGCGTGCGGATCGGCTTCGTCATCGGCGGCATCCCGTCGCTCGGCCACTCCGGGAGCACGCTCGCCTCTTGGGCGATCATCGAGGCGCTGCTCCTGGCAGGGCACGAGGTCAGGGCTGTGCTGTGCCCGGCGGGCTATCTCCTGGACGAGACCGTCCCGGCACGGCTCGAGGCGCTCCAACGGCTGGGCGCCGACGTCCGCGTCGTCGAGGTGCCCTCACCGCCCGAGCCCGGGGCGCGCTGGAGCGCGCGCGCCCGATTCGCCCGCTCGCTCGTCTCGCCGTCGGATGCGGACCTGCTGCCGGCGGTCCGGGCGACAGAGGGCGTCGGAGCCGCACTCGGCGAGATCGACGTCGGGATGGCCTTCGGGATCGAGGCGATCGCCGCCACGGCGCACCTCGACGTCGCGCCGTTCCTGGCCGTCCTCTCGCACCCGCCCGGCGTCTCGAGACGCGTTCGCCTCCGGTACGACCCGCCGCAGCGCGCGCTCGTGGCGCGGGCGAGCGAGCGCTCGTTCCTCGCGCACGCCGACCGGCGGACGGCCAAGCTGCTCCGGCGCTTCGCGAGCGTCGGCGTCTTCAGCGGCGACCACGCCATCTGGGCGCGCCGTCACGGCGTCCGTGCGTGGTACGCGCACTACCCGATGCCGGACCTGGCCGGCCCGGACTGGCGCGAGCTGCGCGCCGCGGCCCAGGCCGGAGCGGAGAAGCCGCGCATCCTGATGATCGGACACCTGCGCGGGATCGGGACGATCTCCGGCCTGCATCTCTTCGTCCCGGGGATCCTGCCGCGGCTGACCGAGGAGCTCGGCCCGGACGGCTTCGAGGTGCACGTCGTCGGCGGCCAGGATCCGCCTCCCGCGTTCGCCGAGGGCCTGCGGCACCCGGCCGTGCGCCTGCGGGGTCAGATCTCGAGCCCCGAGGAGGAGTTCTTCGCGGCGCACGTCCTGCTGGCGCCGAACCCGACGACGACGGGCGCGAGCGCGCGCATCCTGAGCGGGCTCACCTTCGGGAGCTGCATAGTCGCGCACACCGACAGCACGGTCGGCATCCCCGAGCTCGCGCACGGCGCGAACAGCCTGATGGCCGGAGATGCAGCCGGCCTGGCGCGCGAGACCTTGACGGCGTTCGGCGACGCCTCCCTCCGCGAGCGGCTGGGCGACGAGGCCCGCCGGCTCTACGAGTCGTCGTTCAGCCCGCCGGTCGCCGCGGGCCGGATCGTGCAGGAGCTCGAGCGGCTAGTGCGATAGCGAGCGACCGGCTACGAGCTCGCCGGCCGCGACCAGCTCCTCGCGCTCGACGTCCCAGACCTCGAGGTCGGCGATCGCACGCACGCGTTCCGGCCCGCTCAGGAACGTGAGGTTCCCCGCCTGGTCGCGCGACTCCCGGTAGCGGGACTCGACGTACGCCTCGGCCACCGTGGGCGCGGGCAGGTCGATGGCGACCTCCCGGCGCACGAAGTACGCGTTGTTGCCCGCGCTGTTCGAGCCGACCAGGCGATAGCCCTTTCGCTCCCCGAGCCGCGTGAGCGCGGCGAGCGACGCGCCGAAGTAGAGGTTCGAGTGGTGTGCGCGCGTGCGGTCGAAGCCCGCCTGGTACGGGATCGTCACGGCCCGCTCGGCCCCGAAGAGGCTGTTGTACTCGACGATCACGATCGCAGGCTCGGCCGTGACGGCCTGCCAGATCCAGTAGTCGTTCCCGTCGACGTCGATGCTCAGCAGGCCGAGGTCGCGATCGAAGCCGTGCTCGCGGAGCAGGTCGTTGACGTTGTGAGGCTCGACGAACGCCGTCACAGGGTGGATGTCGTGGCGCCACATGAGCGGGCTCGCCTCCACCGCGCGGACGTGGGCGTCCGTCCCGTCGACGATCAGGCCGCTCCAGTTGCGGTTCACGAGCAGGAACCGGGTGTTCGCCTCGCTGTAGTCCTCGACGCCGATCTCCACGAAGCGAACACCCGGTTGCGGGACGCCGATCCGGCCGACGAGGTGCTCGACGATCCCGTCGTCGCCGAACTGGGAGAAGACCCGGAACTCCGCTTGCCGGAGATCGCCGATCTCGCGCATGGCGATCTGCTGCGCGCGCGCCTGCCCCGCGAGGACGGCGATGTCGTCGAGCCGCTCGCGCAACCGCGGATCCGGCGCCACAGGCGGAGTCGCGCGGCGGACCCGCATCAGGCGTAGCCGAGGCGCGCCGCCGTCTCCGGCCACGCGTCCATGATCTGCGCCATGAGCTCCGGCGAGAGCTCTTCGGCCGCCGTTCCGGCCCGCGCCTCTCGGATGAACGGGTCCTCGAGCCGGCTGCCGCGGAACGTCGGCAGCGCGGTCGCCGTCTCGCGCTCGAGCCGGCGGAGCTCGTCGGCCCGGCTCCGCTCGACCGCAGCCGCCATCGTGACGTCGTCCACGTCCGCGCCGATCAGCTCGACCGCCGCCGCGAGCGCCTCGGCCGGATCGTCGAGGACGTCCTCGTAGCGCACGAGCACGAAGTCGCTCTCGCCCTCTCGCGCGTCGAGCCAACCTGTGACGTGGTCGCCCCACCGACCGAAGTCGTCGAGCCCGCCCGAGACGAAGCTCGCCACGAAGCGGTCGACGTCGTGGCCCGGCGGGATGACGCGCATCTTGATCAGGTAGTGGTAGTACGAGACGGCGACGTCCGCCGGGTGCCGGACGACATAGAGCACGCGGCGGTAGCGCGGGTCGAACGGCTCGTGGCTCTTGAGCACGCGGGGCTCGGGGCGACGGAGGAGAGCGCGATCGGGCTCGTCGTAGATGTCGGGGACGACCTCGCCGAACGTGGCGAAGGTGGCGGGCGGCTCGGGCCGGAGGGCGTTCGCGAGCAGGAACCGGAGCCACGTGTTGCCGGAGCGCGGGTACGAGACGAGGAAGACGTCCGCGGGCAGGACGGTCACGTTTCGGGCAGCGGGAACGGACTGCCGCCGCCGGAGGGCTGAGGCCGCGCGGCGCCCGGCCCCACGAAGGAGCCACCGCGTCCGTTCGCTCCCCTGCATGGGCGCGACTCTAGGGCCCGACGAGGCGGGGCTCGCCCTCGAGCGCGCCGGTGGGATGCAGGTCCGGCTCGATCTCGGCCCAGCTCGAGCGGACGCGGACGATGCCGTCGGCTCTCGTCACGTAGCGCATGTTCTCTTCCTCGAGATGACCTGCCTCGACCGCGAAGACAACGGCCGTCGGGACGATGTCCTCAGGGTCGGCGGCGCGGGCGACAAGCTCGATCACGTACTTGCCCGGCCGCAGCGGGTTGTCGGCGATCTCGCAGATCGTCCTGTAGCTGCCGGGCTCGACGACGGACTCGAGCTGACCGCCGAAGCTCGAGAAGAGGCGCTGGCCTTCGGTGCTCTTGACCCGGACGTAGAGCTCCAGGAACCGGACCGGCTCCCGCACGTCGAAGCGCATGTCGACTCGTAGCGGCGCGCCCTCGCCGAATGCGAGCCACGGCTCGTCGTCCGGGCCGAGGAGCGAGACCGAGGTGAAGCGGACCCGGCCGGCGGTCCACTTGCCGACGGTGCGGCGCGACGAGTTCTCGGAGAGATCGACGACGCCGCTCACCTCCTCGTCGATGCTCGAGGCGAGGTACGAGGAGACAACGTCTCCGGTCGGGCCGTCAGCCGCGACGCGCCCGCGGTCGAGCCACAACGCGCGGGAGGTCAGCGAGCGGACGGCCGCCATGTTGTGGCTGACGAAGAGCACGGTTCGGCCCTCGTGGCTGACCTCGCCCATCTTGCCCAGGCACTTGCGCTGGAACGAGGCGTCGCCGACGGCGAGCACCTCGTCCACGATCAAGATGTCGGGCTCCAAGTGAGCCGCCACTGCGAACGCGAGTCGCACGTACATCCCGCTCGAGTAGCGCTTCACTGGCGTGTCGATGAAGCGTTCCACCTCGGCGAAGGCGACGATCTCGTCGAACTTCTCTTTGATCTCGCGGCGACCCATGCCGAGAATCGCCCCGTTCAGGTAGACGTTGTCGCGGCCCGAGAGCTCGGGGTGGAAGCCGGTGCCGACCTCGAGCAGCGCGCCTACCTGGCCCGTGATCCGCACCTCGCCGGTGGTCGGCGCCGTGATGCGGGAGAGGATCTTCAGCAGCGTCGTCTTGCCGGCGCCGTTATGGCCGACGACGCCGACGGCGGAGCCGCGCTCGACCTCGAAGGCTACGTCGCGGAGCGCCCAGATCTCTTCCCGGTTCCGTCGTCCGGGCGTGCGCCCCCGCTCGCCGAGGAGGTAGCGCTTGCCGAGCCCGCGCGCTTGGATCGCAAGCTCAGATGACATCGGCGAAGGCGCGCTCGGCGCGCGAGAAGTAGAGGGCGCCGCCCACGACGAGGACGAGCGCCGTGCCGATCGAGATGGCGAGCGTCTCCGGGTGCACGTGCCCGATGCCGAGGAGCGCCCACCGGTACCCCTCGACGACGCCGGTCATCGGGTTGAGCGTGTAGAGCAGCTTGAAGCGCGGCGGAATCGCGCCCCCGGGGTACGCGACCGGGGTCGCCCAGAGCCACATCTGGAGCACGAACGGCACGGCGTAGCGAATGTCGCGGTAGCGCACGTTCAGCGCCGAGAGCACGAGTCCGAGCCCGAGCGCCATGAACCCCGCGAGCACCACGAAGAGCGGCATGAGGAGCGCATGGAGCGGCGGGGTGAAGCCGTAGAAGACCATCGCCCCGACGACGAGGAGGAACGCGAGGCAGAAGTCCACCAAGCCCCCGAGGACCGGCGAGATGACCACGGAGAGGCGCGGGAAGTAGACCTTCGTGATCAGCGTGGCGCTGCCGACGAGGCTGCCCGAAGTGAGGTTGACCCCGTTCGAGAAGTAGTACCAGAGGGCCAGCGTCGAGAGCGAGAAGAGCGGATAGGGGATCGGGGTATGCACCCTCCCGATGTGGTTGATGACGACCGTGAAGATGATCATCGTCAGGAAGGGCTGCAGGAGCGCCCACGCGGCGCCGAGAAGCGTCTGCTTGTAGCGGATCTTGATGTCGCGCCACGTGAGGAAGTACAGGAGCTCCCGGAAGCGCCACAGATCGGTGACGCCGAGGCTCGAGAAGCCGGACGGCGGCCGGATGACGAGCGTCTGGGAGTGCTGCTTCTCGAGCGCGGACATGCCCCTGGACTCTAGCCCTGACCGGTTTGGATTCCGTTTAGAGCCATTCTGGTGGTTCTCCCATCCGCTCGATCCGCCGGTTTCAGACGGACGCACGGGCGGAGCCCGCGCGTCCTGATGGTCGGCGCCGCCGAGTCGGCGCCTTAGACGCCGAGCCAGAACGACTCGTCGCTCGAGAGCTCGGAGTAGATCCGGTCGGAGAGCTCCTTGTTTCGGCGCAGCGTCGCGCGTTCCCGCTTCACGACCGGGCGCTTGTCGACCCAATACCACTTGCGGGCGCGAAGCTGCCAGGCGAGGCGCTCGCGCACGCCTGCGCCGGGCGGAGGGTCCGGCGGCGGCTCGGGGACGCGCCCGATCGCCTCGCGGTCGCGGCGGCAGAGCCCGCCGCGGAACCCCGCCCCGTGGTGGTAGACGAGGTCGTCGTAGACCGCGAACCAGAGCGGGCGCAGGTTGCGGCGGTTCGTGCGCAGGAGCGGGTACCAGTCGGCGCCGCGCTCGCGCAGGATCCCGAGCAGGTTCCCGCCGGCGTCGGTCACCTCCTTCCCTGCCGCGTTCCGCCAGCGGTAGCCGGGGTTCCAGTCGCCGCCGATCGCCCGCCAGAAGCCGATCGTGGTGGCGCAGAAGCACGGGTGCGGCTGCTCGTCGTCCAGGTTCTCGTCGCGGCGGACCGCGGCGAGCGGGTAGAGCGCGAGCTTGGCGTCGAGGAACGGTCCGAGCGGCGCG
>Ga0209577_10002004_pt1 | contig 19797 bp, 19 predicted proteins | sample GraSoiAngelo_109_FD_185874 | JGI IMG/M metagenome (GOLD analysis project Ga0209577, IMG submission 185874) | Grasslands soil microbial communities from the Angelo Coastal Reserve, California, USA - 14_0903_12_20cm (SPAdes) (version 2) | ecosystem: Environmental > Terrestrial > Soil > Grasslands...
GGGCGCGCGCCACGATCCGCGGCCCGTAGCGGTCGCCGAAGCTCGCCCCATGGGCGAGCAGCGCGTAGCGCTGCGCGAGGTACGCGTAGGCGTGCAGTGAGACCGCCGTGACTTCGAGCTCCCCCTGTAACGCGCGCCGGTTGAGCGATTCGATGTCGCCCAGCTCGTGTTCGTAGCGCCGGCCGCCGGTGTCGATCTTTCCGGCCGCCAGCGCCCAGAACATGAACGCGTCGTCGGCGTCCGGGCTGTGTGCCAGGTGGATGGTGCGGAGCGGCGGGCGGGGAAGGGGGGACTCAGCGGCCACGCGTCGACTTGCCGGCGGTCACCTGCCTCGCCTCGTCGTGGAAGGAATCGAGGTTCTGCGCGTGGTCACCGTACTCCGGCCGCCGGCGCGCCCGCTCGGCCGTCTCGTTCTGCAGGAAGGCGCGGTAGGCGCGCAGGGCGCCTGGGGTGTCGTGCGTCAGCTCGAGAGCACGGGCGCGCAGCATGAACCCGAACAGGTGCGTGGGCACCGCTCGCCGGATCGTGTCGGCCTGGGCCAGGGCCGCTGCGGTGTTGCCGCCGGTCAAATCGAGAACGCCGACGTGATAGCGGGCGTCGACGTCGAGCGCGGGCAGCATGGTGTACGCTTGCAGTGCCATCGGCAGGAAGAACTCCGCACTGTCGGCCTTCCCCTGCGAGTGGAGCGACATCACGCGATTGTACAGCCGGGTGGCGCGCTCTTCGGGGGACATCTGGGAGATATCGGGAGGCGGGACGGGGGACGAGGGAAGGGGCCCATCCCCCACCCCTCCCGCGTCCCCCTTCCCGCTTCCCGCCGAGCCGCCGAGCCGCAGCGCGAGCAACATCACCAGCGCCCCCACCGCCGCGCCCGCCACACCCCACGGCAAACCGGCTCGCCACCCGGCCGCCGGGGCGCCACTCACCTGGGCGCCGCACCGGTGACAGAACTTTGCCGTGGCCGCGAGCGCCGCTCCGCACGCATGACAGTTCATGGAGGGCGGGAAATCTAACTGGCGGGAAGTCTCAGGGCAGCGTAGTGTACTCGGCATGACCCGTGATACGACCCTACGACGCCACGTTACACGTGGTACAGCGCAAACGCTCGTGGCACGTGGCGTCGTGCCGTCGTGCGACGGCCCATGAGCGCTCCGTTTCCCGGGCACGACCGCGCCAAGCACATGGGTGAGCTGAAGCGTGGCGACGAGCGATGGGACGTCTTCATGGAGGTACAGCCCGACCCGGACGTGGGGCCCGGGGCGGTGCGGGGGCGGCTGCACTTCGCGAGCGGCGAGCGGCACCGCACCACGAGCTGGATCTTCCTGGAGTGGTCGGAGCGCGAGGTCCAGGAGCGCTTCGGGGAATTTTCGGCAGTCGAGCTGTGGCACTTCGTCGAGGCCGTGAATAGCTGACACTGCCGTGTTGAGAAGCGTGCAGTTTTTGCACATTTTCTCGTTCATCTGGCGTCCAAAGTCCGCGCGGCGGTGCGAAGCGGTGTGTTAACGTTGCGTTCGCGACACGAAGTGGTTGACACCGTGCAACGGCCTCAGTACCTTCCCGCATGCCTGCCGTAACCACCGATAGGGAATCACTGCGAGCCCATCGCGCCCGGCCGGGCGCTGGGGCTCGCGTCGTTCGTGGCATCAAGCGTGCACGTGCGTGAGTGACCCGACCCTCTGAGGAGCGACCCATGACCGCGACGTTGGAGCCCACCACCACCCCTCAGGCGGGCAAGCCTGCGACCGCGACGGTCGTCGACGTGATCCGCAAGGCGCGAGACGCCGGGGTCCAAGTCGTGGACTTGAGGTTCACCGATCTGCCGGGCACCTGGCAGCACTTTTCGATTCCGCTCAAGGAGCTCACGGAGGATCTCTTTAAGGAAGGGATCGGATTCGACGGCTCGTCGATCCGCGGGTTCCAGGCGATCAACGAGAGCGACATGCTGTTGTTTCCCGACCCGGCGAGCGCGTTCGTCGATCCGTGTCTCGAGGTGCCGACGCTGTCGCTCACCTGTGACGTGTCCGACCCCGTGACGGGTGCGCGGTACTCGCGCGATCCGCGCTACGTGGCGCAGAAGGCGGAGCAGCACCTGGTGAAGTCGGGCATCGCCACGACGGCGTACTACGGGCCCGAAGCCGAGTTCTACATCTTCAATTCGGTGCGCTTCGATCAGAACGCGCACGAAGGCTACTACCACATCGACTCCGAGGAGGGGATCTGGAACTCGGGGACGAATGGGAGCCCGAACCAGGGACACCGGCCGCGGCACAAGGAGGGCTACTTCCCGGTGCCGCCGGTGGACCGGTTGCAGGACCTGCGCTCGAAGATCATGCTCGCGCTGATCGCGTCGGGGGTCGACGTCGAAGTGCATCACCACGAGGTGGGAACTGCGGGGCAGACCGAGATCGACATGCGGTTCACGACGCTGGCGCGCATGGCCGACCAGCTGATGATGTACAAGTACATCGTGAAGAACGTGTGTCATCAGAACGGCTACACGGCGACGTTCATGCCCAAGCCGATGTTCGGGGACAACGGCTCGGGCATGCACGTGCACATGAGCTTGTGGAAAGACGGGACGAACCTGTTCTTCGACGCGAAGGGGTACGCCCTGTTGTCGGATGCGGCGCGCTGGTACATCGGCGGGCTGATCAAGCACGCGCCGGCGCTGCTCGCGTTCGCGGCGCCGACGACCAACAGCTACCGGCGGCTGGTGCCGGGGTACGAGGCGCCGATCAACCTGATCTACTCGCAGCGCAACCGCTCGGCGATCTGCCGCATTCCGGTCTATTCCAAGTCGCCCAAAGCGAAGCGCGTCGAGTTCCGGGCGCCCGATCCGTCGTCGAACCCGTACCTGACGTTCGCGGCGCTGCTGATGGCGGGCCTCGACGGCATCAAGCACAAGATCGAGCCGCCCAAGCCGATGGACGTGGATCTGTACGACCTCGAGCCCGAAGAGCGCAAGCATGTGAAGAACACGCCGGGCTCCCTGAACGAGTCGCTCGCGGCGCTGGAGGCGGACCACGCCTTCCTGCTCGAAGGCGGCGTGTTCACGCCCGATCTGATCGAGACGTGGCTCGCGTACAAGCGCGCCAAGGAAGTGGACCCCGTCGCGCTGCGACCGCATCCGTACGAATTCTTCTTGTATTACGACGTCTGAGGTGAGACGGCGGTAGAGGACGGTAGAAGACGGTAGAGGTTGCGCCGCCCTCTACCGTCTTCTACCATCCTCTACCGTCCTCTATGGCGACCGCTCTCAAGACCACCGGCGCGACGAAGCGCGAGCTGCTCGAGCTCTGCAAAAAGCAGGAGGTCAACTTCCTGCGCCTCCAGTTCACCGACATCCTGGGCGTCAACAAGAACGTCGAGGTGCCCGAGAGCCAGTTCGAGAAGGCGCTCGAGGGCGACATCATGTTCGACGGGTCGTCGATCGAGGGGTTCGTGCGGATCGAGGAGTCGGACATGGTCCTGAAGCCCGACCTCGAGACGTTCCGGGTGCTGCCGTACGACGACGAGGGGGGGCGCATCGCCCGGCTCATCTGCGACATCTACAACCCCGACGGATCGTCGTTCGCGGGGTGCACGCGGCAGGCGCTGAAGCGACAGATCGCGGAGGCGAAGGCGCTGGGCTTCGAGATGATGGCCGGGGCCGAGGCGGAATTTTTCATCTTCCAGCTCGACGCGAGCGGCGAGCCCACCACCGAGACGCACGACCACGGCGGCTACTTCGACCAGACCCCCGTGGACCGGGCCGAGGAGATCCGGCGCCTCATCATCCGGGATCTGGTCTCGATGGGGTTCGAGGTGGAGGCGGGCCACCACGAAGTCGCGCCGGGCCAGCACGAGATCGATTTCCGCTATGCGGCGGCCCTCGAGACCGCGGACAACCTCGCGACGTTCCGGTTCATGGTCCGCAACGTCGCGTACCGCCACGGGTTCCTCGCCACCTTCATGCCCAAGCCGATCTTCGGCCAGAACGGCTCCGGGATGCACACGCACCAGTCGCTGTTCAAGGGCGCGAAGAACGCGTTTCACGATCCCGCGGGGAAGTGGGAGCTCTCGGCAACCGCTATCCAGTACGTGGCCGGGCTCCTGAAGCACGCCCGCGGCTTCTGCGCCGTGACCAATCCCCTGGTGAACAGCTACAAACGGCTGGTGCCCGGGTACGAGGCGCCGACCAACGTCGCCTGGTCCCAGCGCAACCGGTCGCCGCTGGTGCGGATCCCCGATCGCCGCGGCATCGGCACGCGTTGCGAGCTGCGGATGCCGGACCCTTCGGCGAATCCGTACCTCGCCCTCGCGGTCCAGCTGGCCGCCGGCCTCGACGGCATCAAGCAGAAGCTCATCCCTCCCGATCCGGTGAACAAGAACATCTTCACCATGAGCTTTCGCGAGCGGCGCAAGTACCGCATCGACGAGCTCCCGCGCGATCTGCACGAAGCGCTCGACATGCTCGAGAAGGACGACGTCATCCGCGACGCGCTGGGCGCCCACATTTACGAGCGATTCGTGGAGGCGAAGCGCGAGGAATGGCAGGAGTACATCGGGCAGGTCAGCGAATGGGAGCTAAATCGATATCTAGGGCAGTATTGACGACGTAGCACAAAGGCGTAACACAAAGACGTAACACAAAGACGTAGCACGAAGGCGTCACCTATCTGGCGGCGGGTGCGCCATCAAGCGCCCGAGCGTCTTGATGATGAGGGCGACTCGACCCTCGATCTCGTGAATGGCGTGTGCATGCACCGGATCGAGCGCCGCCGCGACGCGCAACTGCGTCAGCGTTTCCTGAGCGGACCCCCTCGCATACTGCAGGAACTGGCGGAATTCCGGGATCGTGCCGCGGCCGCAGGCCTCCGCTATGTTTGAGCTGACGGAGAGCGCCGCCCGGACGAGCTGGTCCGCACGCGGCGCCGCTCCCGGTCCGGACAGTTTCTTGCTCAATCGAGCTACCCGGACGGAGACCTCCACGGCGACCTCGTGTACCCACAACCGACGAGCATAGGCGCGCAGCGTCATGGCACACCATAGGAGGAGGCGTCGCTGAGCGTAGCATCCGTTTCACGCCTCCGGGGGACGTTTTTGTGCAACGCCGTCGCGCGACGCTTCTGCTCGACGCTGTTGCCGTTACTGTGTCTCGCATGCGACTCAACCTCGCGTCTCGACGACACGCTCGGCGCACAATCGTCCGCTCGGTGGGAGTGGCACGGCCGGATCACGGTCACTCAGGATCCCCGGCTCACCCTGACGCGCCTGGCGATCGACACGGGACACGGCGGTGGTGACGTGGGGCTGGCCCGCTACGATTTCAATCCCGCCGAGGGCGAGGGGGACGAGTACTCGTTGACGCTGGCGCTCGACCTGGGGCGTGCCCACGATCTCCGGCAGAACGTCCCGTATGCGCTCGGGGGCACGGACGCTCGCATTCCCGCGTATGCCACCGTGACCTGTTTCTGCCAGCCGCTCAAACCCGACTCGGTGCGTGGCAGCTTCCGGCTGGCGACGCGGGGGCTGCGCCAGATCACGGGCCGCGTAGACGCGACGCTGTATTTTACGGAATGGAGCGACCCCGCTCGCCACGCGACCTATTCGCTGCACCAGCGCATTGACTTGGTCAAATAGACCGGCGGCGGTCTGGCGGACGGGCGGACTGGCGGTCGGAACGGCAGCGGCACTCCTGACCGCCGGTCCGCCCGTCCGCCTGTCCGGCCAATCTCCCCCCGCGACGATCGACACGATCATCGTCGTGAATCGCAACGTGTTCGACCTGCAGGAGACCGACGCGCCCGGCTTCATCGCCCGGCTCGCCAACCGGCTGCACGCCCGGACGCGCGCCGGCGTCATCCGTGGCACCCTGCTGGTCAACCCCGGGGACCGCTACGACTCGGCGCGGGTGGCCGAGAGCGAGCGGGCGTTGCGCAATCTGAGCGTCTTCAGCCGCGTGCGAATCGACACGACACGGCTCGCGGGCCGCCTCGCGCTGCGCGTGGCGACGACCGACGGCTGGAGCACCAAGCCCCAGCTCGGCTACTCGTCCGCGGGGGGCGACGCCAGCTGGCTGGCGGGGCTCGTCGAGGACAACCTGCTGGGAACGGCCACGTCGCTCACCGCCGTCTACAACCGGACCCCCGACCGGGGCATCTTCAGTCTCGGCTACGTGAATCCCCACTTCTTTTCCCGCCGCGTCCAATTGCAGGGCCTCTACAAGGACAAGACCGACGGGAAGGGGGGCACGTGGCTGTTCGGCGTCCCGTTCTACGAGACCGCCGCGCGGCGGGCGCTGACCACGGACGGCGAGGCGGCGTCGGAGCGCGTGCTGCACTACCAGGACGGCGCGCACGTCGACTCGCTCGACCGGGAGCGGCGCGCGTTGCGCTTGGGGATGACGGTCGGGTTCGCCGCCCACGCCACCTCGCGGGACTATGTACGGATCTGGTTCGCCGCGCAGTGGCGGCGGGAGGATTTCGACGCCGTGGGCGCCCCGGCGATCAGTCGATCGCTGTTCGGAACGGCGGGAGCGGCGGTGGACATCGCGCACTCCCGGTTTCAGGTGCTGGAGCGGTTCAACTCGTACGCACGCCGCGAGGATGTGGACGTGTCCCAGTCGCTCCACGTCGGGCTGTGGGTGGCGCCGCGCGCATGGGGGTACGCCCCGACCGAGGCGGGCATCGGGACGGAGCTGAGCGCCCAGGTCGCGGTCCCCTGGGCCGGGGGATTCGCGGTGTTGCGCGGAGCCGGGCACGGCGTCTTCACCGCCGGAGCGCCCGACTCGGGTCGCGTCTCGGGCGCGCTCACCGTGGCGAGTCAGAACGTGCAGCGCCACACGCTGATCCTGCACCTTGAAGGTGCCCGGCTGCGGCGGCCCAAGTTCGGCGAGGAGTTCGATCTGTGGACGACGCAGAACGGTCCGCGCGTATTCGGAGTCCACCAGTTCACGGGTTGGCGGATGGCCTGGCTCGCGCTGGAAGACCGCATCCTGGTGGCGGATGAGGCCTGGGGGCTGATGGGAGTCGGCCTCGCGCCGTTCTTCGATTACGGCGGCGCATGGTATCAGACCGAGGCGCCCCGCCTGGGCGGCGACGTGGGCCTGTCGTTGCGCATCGGCCCAACCCGCGCCGTGCGCGGCGATGTGGCGGAGTTCGCCGTCGGCTACCGCTTCGGGCAGGGGTTCACCGGCGGCCGCTGGGGGTTCGCGGTCCGCAAGGGCGTTCACTACTGACCGCCCCGCTACAACCTCCCGGCCCTGCTCGACGTTACCAGCTCACGCGCGCGTAGCCGGCGCGGCCGCCGCCTGCCCCCTGCGGCGGGCGTCCAGACTGACGGGGCCCGCGCCGAAATACGCGATCAGGAGGGCGGCGCCAAGCATGGAGACGTTCTTCATGAACAGCGCCATTTGCATCCCCCTCATCATGGGATCGGTCACCGTCCAGAAGTTGTGCATGGCGAGCGTGACGGGCACCAGGAACAGGACCAGCAGCCACGCGCCGAGCTTGGCCCGGTAACCCAGCGCCACACTCAGGCCGCCGGCGATGGCGATCACGCCCGAGAGGGGCACCAAGAGCGCGGCCGCCGGCACGCCCGCCTGCGCGGCGTACCCGATATAGCCTTGCGAGAAGTGGCCGAGGATAGTCATCAAGAAAATGAGAGAGTACAACACCCGACCCACCGCTACCATGTAGCGCATCGAACCCTCCAGGTGAGTTACGATCCCAGTGCTTTCAGGGCGGCCCGCAGGCTCTCCGTGTCGCCCGCGTTGAGCGGGCCCACGATCGCTCGCTGCGCCTGCAGCAGGGCGTCCATGCCCTCGGCATGCGCCCGCGTCCCCGCCGCCGTCAGGGCGGCCCGGACGCTGCGACGATCGTTGGAGTCCGCCCGGCGGCGCACGAGCCCGTCCTTCTCGAGCCGGTCGACCAGCTGGGTGATGTTGGACCGCACGCAGTGCTGACGCTCCGCCAACGCGGACAGGGGCAGCGGCTCCTTCGCGTCGGCCAGGAAATGGAGCACGGCGAGCTTCGCGAGCGACAAGCCCAGCGGATTCACGGCCGCCTCGAGACGGGCTTCCACCGCTTCGGCGGTTTCCAGAAAGGAGAAGACCAGGGCACTGGCCGTCGCCCCACGGCGCGCCGGTTTCCGAGAGCGCTTGTGCATCACCAAAATGATATCCCGCTTCGTGGCATGGTCAAATCAATCGACGGTGCGGGGCCACCCGGCGCCCACGGCCTGGTACAGCTGCACTCCGGCGACGAGCTGGTCCCGCTCCGCCTGGGTGAGCGCCAGCTCGGCGCCGAACAGGCCGCGCTGCGCGTCGAGCACGTCGAGATAGCTCGAGACGCCGTTCTGATACCGCAGGTCGGCGAGCTCGAGCGCGCGCCGCAGCGCGATCACCTGGCGCTCCTGCGCGGCGGTTCGATCCTGAGCCGTCCGCAATCCCACCAGCGCGTCCTCGACCTCCCGCAGCGCCACCAGCACCGTCTGCTCGTAGCGCGACCGCGCTTGCGCCGCCCGCGCGCGAGCGATGTTCACCTGCTCGCCGGCCCCCGGCCGGCCCTGGCTGAACAGGGGGATCGACACTCCGGCGAACGCCTGCCAGATGTTTGTCCCGGACGCGAACCACTGGGAGAATTCGGCGCTCTGGGTGCCGTACTGACCGGTGATGGTGAAGGTCGGCAGCCAGGCGGCCTGCGCCACGCCGATCCGAGCCGTCGCGGCACGGAGCGTCGCTTCGGCGCCTCGCACGTCAGGCCGGTTCGCGAGCAGGGCGGAAGGCACGCCGGCCGGGACCGGGATCAGCGCCGCCATGTTCGTGAGCGAGCGGCCCCGGGCGATGACTCCGGGGTTGCGTCCGACCAGGACGCTCAGGGCGTTTTCCTGCTGCGCCACCTGACGCTCGAAGTCCGCGACGCTCGCCGCAGGACTCGCCACCTCGGCCTCGAACTGTCGCACGTCGAGCTCCGAGATCAAGCCCTGATCGAGCCGTCGGCGTGCGAGCCCGAGCGTTTGCCGCCGCGAGTCCAGGGTGCGGCGCGCGATCGCGAGGTTCAAGTCCGCCGCGCGCAGGTCGAAATACGCCGTCGCCACGTCGCCGATCAGGGATAATTGCAACGCGCGCCGGTCTTCCTCCCGAGCCACGAGATCCGAGCGCGCGGCGCTGGTGCCGCGGCGGAGCCGCCCCCACACATCGAGCTCCCAGCTCAGGTCGGCGGTGGCCTTGTACACGTCGAACGTTTGCGCCCCGAAAGTCCCGAAGACGGCGCGGCTGCGGCCGGCCTGACCGTTGGCCGTCAGGTCGGGCAGGAGCGCGCCCCGCGTGGCCCGGTACTGCGCGCGGAATTCGTCGATCACGGCGAGGGCGGTGCGGACGTCACGATTCTGCCGCAGGCTCGTGTCCACGAGCTGTCGGAGCACGGAATCCTGGATCAGATCGAGCCACCGCAGCGTGGCACCCGAGTCCGCCCCGGACCTCGAGAACATCGTGTCGTACCGGAACGGCACGCGTGCCGTGTCGGTCCCGGCGGGCAGCAGCGTATCGCGGCTGGTGCGCAGCGAGTCGTAGAACGGCCGGAGCGAGTCCTCCGACGCCGCCCGCGGGCGCCAGCCGTCCGGCATGCCGACGCCGGATCGGTGATATCCCGGTCCCACCGCACACGCCCCGGTGAGCGCAGTCAGTGCGATCAGCGCGCCCACCGCGCGCACAGCGACGCGTCGCATGTCAGTCGCCCTCCACCGCGAGCGGCGCCGTGTCCGGGACGACGGAGCGGTCGCCGCGGCGCAGCAGGCCCCGCTCGCTCAGGGTGCGAATCGCCACGAAGAAGAGCGGGATGAAGAACACGCCGACCAGCGTCGCCACCAGCATCCCGAAAAAGACGCCGGTGCCGATGGAATGACGGCTCGCGGCGCCCGCCCCGCTCGACGTGAGCAAGGGTGTGACGCCCAGGATGAACGCGAACGAAGTCATCAGGATCGGCCGCAGCCGCTCCCGGCCGGCTTCGAGCGCCGCCTCCCGAATCGACCGCCCCTGGGCGCGCAGCTCGTTCGCGAACTCGACGATCAGAATCGCGTTCTTCGCCGCGAGACCCACGACGACGATCAGGCCGATCTGCACGTACACGTCGTTCGCCATGCCGCGCAGCCACACGCCGAGCAGCGCGCCGAGCGTGCCGAACGGCACACCGAGCAGCACGGCGAACGGGATCGACCAGCTCTCGTATTGCGCGGCGAGCACCAGGAACACCATCACCAGCCCGAGGGCGAACACCAGACTTCCCTGCCCGCCCGAGGCGCGCTCCTGGTACGACTGGCCGCTGAACGCGTATCCCACGCCCTGGCTGGCGTACTTGTCCTGGGCCAACCGCTCCGCTGCGGCGAGCATCTCGCCCGAGCTCTTCCCGGGCGCGGGGGCCCCGACCACCAGCGCCGACGTGAACCCGTTGAACCGCGTGATGACGCTCGGGCCGGCTCGGAATGCGGTCCGGGTCAGTGCCGACACCGGCACCATTTGTTGATTGGGCCCTCGCACGTACAGGCGACCGATGTCTTCGGGCGTCTGGCGGAAGCGGGCCTGCGCCTCGGCCTGCACCCGATAGGTCTTCCCGTAGCGGTTGAAGTCGTTGATGTACAGCGTGGACAATGACGCCTGCAGCGTCTCGAACAGGTCCGTCAAGGAGATGCCCAGCGCCTTGACCTTGGCCCGGTCCACGTCCACGTACAGCTGCGGCGTGTTCACGCGGATCGTCGGGTACACGCCCCGCAGCTCGGGAAGCGCGTTGGCATCAGCGGCGAACGCGCCCGTCAGCCCAGCGAACCGCGTGATATCGTTCACGCCGCGATCCTGGAGGTTCATCTCGAGCCCGGCCGTGGTCCCGAGGCCGATGATCTCGGGCATGTTGAACGCGAAGCCGCGCGTCTGCTGCAGCTGGAAGAGATAGCCGTTGACGGCGCCGAGCACCGCCGCGAACTGGTCGCGCGAGCCGGTCCGCTCCTCCCACGGCTTCAGCATGACGAACATGATCGCCGCGTTCGTCTGGTTCGCGTTCTGGATGAAATTGAGGCCGACGAGCGAGACGACGTGATTGATCGCCGGCTGCTGCTTGAGAAAGCCTTCGACCTGCTTCACGACCGCTTCCGTGCGCTGACGCGAGGCATTGTCGGGGAGCTCGATCAGCATCCCGAAGTACCCTTTGTCCTCGCTGGGAATGAACCCCGTCGGGACGGACCGCACGAGCACGAACAGCAAGGCGACGGCCACGGCAAAGGCGGCGAAGAACGTCCGGGGGCGGTCGATCACGCGACTGGCGGCGCCGAGGTAGCGGTCGGTGGCCGCGCGGAAGCCGCGGTTGAAGCGATCGAAGAACCGGCTCGCGAGGGACCTCACCCCCTCGCTCCCCCTCTCCACGTCGTGGAGAGGGGGATGGGGGGTGAGGTTAGGCCGGAGCAGCACGGCGCACAACGCCGGCGTGAGCGTCAACGCCACGATGCCCGACAACACCACCGAAACCGCGATAGTGATGGCGAATTGCTTGTACATGAGTCCGGTGATGCCCCCCAGGAACGCTACCGGGACGAACACGGAGCACAGCACGAGCACGATCGCGATCAGCGCCCGGCTCACCTGGTGCATCGCCCGGTCGGCGGCGACGGCGGGCGGCACTCCGTCCTGGGCCATGATCCGCTCGACGTTTTCGATCACGACGATCGCGTCGTCCACCACGATGCCGATCGCGAGCACCAGACCGAACAGCGTCAGCAGGTTGATCGAGAAGCCGAGCACCTGCATCCCGAAGAACGCGCCGATGACCGACACGGGCACGGCGACCACCGGAATCAGGGTCGCCCGCCAGCTCTGCAGGAAGACGAACACCACCAACGTCACGAGCAACAGCGCCTCGAACAGCGTCTTCACCACCTCGTGGATCGACGCGGTGACGTAGGGCGTCGTATCGAACGCGATCGACCAGCGCACCCCCGGGGGGAAGCTCTTGGCGAGCTCGGTCATCCGTGCCACGACCGCGCGCTTCACCTCGAGGGCATTGGCGCCGGGACGTAGGAATACGGGGGTCAGCGCCGTCGGCGCGCCGTCGAACCGGCCGGCCAGATCGTAGTTACGCGCGCCCAGATGAGCGTCCCCGATGTCCGAGAGGTGCACGAGCGAGCCGTCGGGCCGGCCCCGGACGATGATGCGCTCGAAGTCGCTCGCTTCTTTCAGCCGGCCGCTCGTGATCACGGGGATCGTCAGCTCGGTGCCGGGCGGAGCGGGCTCGCGCCCGATGCGGCCGGCGGGGTTCGTCGTGTTCTGATCCTGAACCGCGGCGGCGACGTCCGACACGGTGAGGCCGAGCTGCGCCATACGGTCCGGATCGAGGCTCAACAGCATCGAGAAGTCGAGCTGGCCGAAGGTGCTCGCATCGCCCACGCCGGGGAGCCGCTTCAGCTCGTCGTCGATGTAGATCTTGGCGTAATTGTTCAGATACTCGGTGTTGTAGCGTGGATCGTCGGACGAAAGCGCCAGCACGACCAGGAAGGCCGTCTGGCGCTTCTGCACCGTGATGCCGTTGCGCACCACCTCCTGGGGGAGCTGCGGCTGGGCGCGCGCGATCTGGTTTTGCACATCTACAGCGGCCAGATCGGGATTCCGCGAGACGTCGAAGAAAGCCGACAGGTTCATGACCCCATCGCTCGAGTTCGCGGACTTGAAATACAGCAGGCCTTCCATGCCCGACAGCTGCTGCTCGATCGGGGCCGCTACTGCATCGGCCACGTCTTGGGCCGTCGCACCTGGATACACGGCTTGCACCTGGATCTCGGGCGGCGTGAGCGGCGGATAACTCTCGACGGCAAGCCGGGAGAGAGAGAACAGCCCGAGCAGCACGATCACGATCGAGATGACGGCCGAGAAAATCGGACGCCGGATAAACAGGTTGCGGATCTGGGGCGCGTCGCTCACGGGCGGCTCCTGATGCGGAGGGGGGCTGCGGGAGGAGCGATCAAGGCGCTGTCCTGGGCCCGGGTCGCGGCGTTATCGGGCGCGGGTCGGTAGGCCACCGGCCGCGCCGGCTGCCCGGGTGCGACCTTCTGCACCCCGTCCACGACCACGCGATCGCCGACCTGGAGCCCCTGCTCGATGAGCCACGACCCACCCTCCCAGGAGGAGGCCACCACGTTGCGGGCCGCGACCTTATCGCTGTCGCCCACCACGTAGACGAACGCCCCGGTCAGGCCCTGCTGCACGGCGCGTTGCGGGACAAGAATCGCGCTCGGCCGCTTGAGGCCGAGCAGGCGGACCCGCACGAACTGCCCGGGGAGCAGGACGTGCTGCGGGTTCTTGAGCTGTGCGCGCAGTTGCAGTGTGCCGGTCGCCGGCTGGAGCGCCAGGTCGGCGAAGTTCAGCTCGCCCGCCGCAGGCAAGGGACTGCCGTCCGCCAGCGTCACCTGAACCGCGAGGGCGCGGGGTGCGGGCGGCATGAGCACCCGACCGTCCGCGATGTCGCGCCGCAGGCCCAACAGGTCCTCGTCGGACGGGCTGAAATTCACGTAGACCGGGTCCACCTGCTCGACCGTCGTCAGCAGGTCACCCGGACCGGTCACGCGCGCGCCGAGCTCCAGCTGCGCGCGTCCCGCGCGCCCCGAGATCTCCGCGCGCACGAACGTGTCCTCGTAGTCTTTCTTGGTCTGGTCCGCCGCGGCCTGCGCCTGGTCCAAAGCCTGCTGCGCGTCGTCCACGTCCTTTTGCGCCACCGCGCGCGCCGCGAGCAGCGGCTTGAGCCGCGCCAAGGTACGGTCCGCGTTGGCGAGCCGGGCCTGGGCGCTGCGGTACGCGGCCTCGTACGTGGTCGGGTCGATCCGGAAGAGCAGCGTTCCCCTCGCGACGTCGGTCCCCTCGGCGTACGGCCGGGCGAGGATGACCCCCGTGACTTGCGAGCGAACCTCGACCGAGCGCGAGGCCGCGGCTTGCCCCACGTACTCGTAACGGGCGGTCACGGTTTCGGGCACCACCGTGAGCACCGACACTTCAGGGGCCGGAGGGGCAGCCGGGGCGAGCGCGGGGCGCCGGCGCGCCGCCGCCGCGCCGACAAGAAGCACTGAAACCGCGACAGCCGCGGTCCACAGGACTGGTTTGATCAAACGGTTCATCTCGGCACCCGTCGGATAAGGTGAGGACGTGAGGCGTTAGTTCACGAATGAACGATCGATCCCCAAGGTTCCCGCGAGGTCGTCAGGCCAGGCTGGGCTCACCCAGTTGGGTGGGGGCTCACCACCCGGTCGGCAGATGCCGCTCGGGAGGGGCGTCAGTGGCGCGATGCGGCCGGTCTCACAGCGCCAGCCCCAGGCCCACCCCGAGCGACGCGACACGATCGCGAAAGAACTCGCCATAGGGCGCGGGACCCGTGTACGCCCGCACGAGCACGCTCCACCGCCAGCCGCCCTCGCGGCGGGCTCGCGGATCGCCCAGCTCCAGGCCGGTGATGGCGCTCCAGCCCACGTCCCAACCGCGGTCCTGGAACGATTTCGCGTCCAGGGCGGCCACGACGCGACCCGTCGCCACCCGGCCCAGGTGGAGCAGCACGCCGGGTTGGCGATACTCGACTCCGCCATGGAGCACCCCCGGCTTCAGGTCGGCCGGCGAATGCGTGAAGACGTATTCGCCGCCGCCGTACAGGCGCCACGCGGCGAGCTGTTGCGACACGAGCAGCTCCGCCGCTTCGAAGGTCAAGTCGACCCGCTGGGCGTTGGCATGCACCATGTACTCGTCGCCCAGGTGAGAGCTCTGGTGGTACAGCTGGAGGCGCGTGGTCACGCGGGCGTGCCGGTAGGTGACGGGGAGGCCGACCCGATAGTCCGTGTTCATCAGATCGGCGGTCGGCCGGGCGAGGTTGAACTGCGAGAACACGGCGGCGGCGATCGCGACCTGCCACGTGCGCGCGTTCACCACGGCGATCGTCTGACCGAACCCCACGCTGCCGAGGCGGGGCGCGAGCCGCGGCGAGTCTTCCCACAGGTAGGCGGCGAAAAACTGCGGCTCTTTCGGATCGGCCAGGAGCGGCTGGAACACGGGTGCGCCTGGGTCACCCAGCCCGGCCGATGTTTGGGCCGCCGCCGATCCGAAGACCGCGAACGCCGCCAGCGGCAACCATCGAGCCGCGACGGCAATGGGTGTGCGCATGGTGCTTCAGTAATGAACTATCTGGCGCGGCGGTTCCCGCCGATCGGCCCCGCGATCAGTCGTTCTCCTGCGCCTCGGCCCGTCGCACCTCCTCGACCACGGGATGCGTGCGGAACAGCAGAACGGCGGCGACCGCCGCGCCCACCAGGTTGCCGCCGAGGATCCGGACCCAGGCCAGGCGACCCAGGCCGAGGTGCGATAGCAGCACGGTCAGCATCGCGAACCCGAACTCGACGACGAAGAAACCGAACGCCACGCCCAGCACGAGACTCGGCTCGCGCGCAGCGCGATGTATCGCAGACACGATCGCGACGCCATATGCCACGTTGAGCACGTAGTGGAGCACCGTGAACTGCGCGATGCCCCCCAGCACGGCGAACGTGCGGAACGGCTGGCCGACCACGGCGTCGATCCCGGCCAGCCACACCCAGATGGTGGTCGCGACGACCAGCCCCAGCCTGGTGCCCTCCCATAGCGAGTTGTGCTTCACGGCGTCCTGATCCTTTCCTGGGCGTGGTCCACGGGCTCGTCGAGAAGGATTCGGCCCGGCGCGCAGTTCCCGGAACCGGTTACCGTCGGCGCTCGTTAAGCGCTGTGCGGGGGTGGGGGGGTTCCGCCAAGCCGGAGCACCACCCCCGATTGATTCCCGAACCCTCACTCACGAGCCACATGAACCTCACCGACCGAGACCCTGTGCGGGAGACACGCCCGGGATCCCTCCTGTTCCAGCTGCTCGACACTGCTCACTCTGTAACGGCTCGGCTCGCGGAGGCGCTCGCCGAGCTGGGCCTCTCCCCCGCGGGGCTCGACCTGCTCACCGAGCTGGCGCAGGGGGCGAAGGCCTGCCGCTGCCAGCGCCGGGTGGCGACGATCGGCGGGAGCTGGTGGTGATGCTCGAGCGCGACGGACTAGTCCAAGGTCTCGCGGCTGGCGCGGCCGGCGGGCGCGTCACCCTCGCGCTCACGTCGCTCGGCGCAGCGCGGCAGCAGGCGGGCGCCGAACGGTTGGCCGCCGCCAGCCGACAGCTCGCTGGGGCCCTTGACGGCGTGGACAGCGTCGCCCTCGAGCGCGCCCTTTCGGCCCTGCGGTAATCACGCTTGATTACGGTGCAACACGGAGCCTTCTCTCATGACGGCACGCAGCTTCGCGTACGCGCCGGCAGTCTTGCTGGCGCTCTGTATCACCCCCGCCACGGGGCCCGGCCCGGACATCGACCCGGCCTGGCTCAGCTTCGACACTCCCGCGAAGACCACGCGCTTCCAGCTCATCGCCGGCCTCACCGGGGTGAACGGCGCGCTCAACTTCAACGGCTTCCGCGACGGTGGCCTCACGCTGGTCGTGCCCCTGGGGTGGCAGACCGAGATCGACTTCCGCAACCACGACGGCATGCTGCCGCACAGCGCGGAGATCATCGCGCCACAGACTCCGCTCCCCGTGCAGCCCGTCAGCCCAGCGATCCCCCGGGCGTTCACGCTCAAGCTCACGGAGGGCCTCGTGTCGGAAGCGACAGATACGATGCGTTTCACGGCGCAACCGGCGGGCGAGTATCTCATCTTCTGTGGCGTGCCGGGGCATGGCGCGGCGGGCATGTGGATTCGTTTGCGCGTGAGCGCCACCGCCGCCGCGCCGACGCTCTTCGCCACAGCGGCCACGTCTCACTAGTCCACGAGGACTCACCGCCCATCGCCGACTTCACGCTGCATCTCCAGCTCCAGGACCTGCTCGCGCTCGGCTACTCCGTTGCCAGCCGCCTGGCGTACATCATGTACATCGCGGTGGCGTTGCGTCGTGCCGACGCGGCACCCGAGACGCCGGGCGGGGGCGCCGCGGCCTACGCACGGTTCCGCCGCCGCGTGGCATTGGTGATGAACCATGACGGCGTCAGCTTCGTGGCAGTCTGTCTCCTCACCCGCGGGACGCTCGACCTCCCGCTGCCGCTCGCCTGGCGGGTCGCGGGCGCCGCGCTCGTGGCCCTCGGCGTAGCGGTCAAGGTGTGGGCGGCCGCGACCCTCGGCGAGGACGGTTACTACTGGCGGGACTTCTTCGACCCCGAGACCCGGCCGGCGCCCATCACCGCCGGCCCCTACCGCTGGCTGCGGAACCCTATGTACACCGTGGGCTACCTCCAGACGTACGGGCTGGCCCTGCTCGTGGCGTCGGCGCCGGGGCTCGCCGCGGCCGCGTTCTCGCAGGCCGCGATTCTCGCGTTCTACCGGATCATCGAGCGGCCGCACTACCAGCGCTTGTACGGCGGCGTCGCCCCGACGGCCCCTCGCCGGCTCAGGACCAGCCAGGAGACGGGATGAGCCAGGCCCGGCCGGGCGCGCGGCCGTGATCACCTTGCGAGTGAACGGCATGCCGCGCACGGTGGACGTGCCGCCCGACATGCCCGTGCTGTGGGTGCTGCGCGATGTGATCGGTCTCACGGGCACCAAGTTCGGCTGCGGCATGGCGCTGTGCGGCGCCTGCACGGTGCATCTCGATGGCCGGCCGATCCGCTCCTGCGTCACGCCGGTGTCCGCCGCGACGGGGAAGAGCATCACGACCATCGAGGCCGTCGGCGAGACGTCGAGCGGCAAGCGGGCCCAGCAGGCCTGGCTGGACGTGGAGGTCGTGCAGTGCGGCTACTGCCAATCGGGTCAGATCATGGCCGCCGCCGCGCTGCTCGCGGCGAAACCGCACCCGACGGACGCCGACATCGACGCGGCGATGGCGGGAAACATCTGCCGCTGCGGTACCTACTCCCGCATCCGCGCCGCGATCAAGCGCGCGGCGGCAGGCTGACATGGCCCGCCGGCCGCGTGTGTCGCGCCGGGAGTTCCTGAGCATCGGCGCCGCCGTCGGCGGGGGCCTGCTCCTGGGGTTCGAGCTGCCGGCACCGCCTCCCTCCTCGTTCTCGCCCAATGCATTCATTCGCATCGACCGCGACGGGCGCGTGACGCTGATCATGCACAAGGTCGAAATGGGACAGGGGACCTATACGTCGATGTCGATGCTCCTGGCCGAGGAGCTGGAGGTGGACCTGGGCGACGTACGGCTCGAGCATGCGCCCCCCGACGACGCCCGGTACGCGGAGCCGCTGTTCGGCGTGCAGGAGACGGGCGGATCGACGTCGGTGCGCGGCAACTGGGAGCCGCTGCGCCACGCTGGAGCGAGCGCACGCAGCCTGCTCGTCGCCGCCGCGGCGGCGACTTGGAGCGTCGATCCGGCCTCGTGCCACGCCGCGAGGGGCAGGGTGATTCACGATCCCACGAATCGCAGCCTCGGGTACGGGGCCCTGGTCGACAAGGCGGCCACGCTGCGGGTGCGGGGCCGTGCGCCGCTCAAAGACCCGAAGGACTTCAAGCTGATCGGCACGCCGGCGAAGCGCGTGGACGCTCCCGGCAAGGTCGACGGCACGGCGCAGTTCGGCATCGACGTGCGACTCCCGGACATGAAGGTCGCTACGCTCGCCGCGTGTCCGGTGTTCGGCGGCAAGCTCGCGAGCGTCGACGACGCGAGAGCCAAGGCCATTCCGGGGGTGCGCCAGATCGTGCGGCTGGAGGACGCGGTGGCGGTGGTCGCCGATCACATGTGGGCCGCCAAGCAGGGCCTCGCCGCCCTCGACATCCGCTGGGACGAAGGGCCGAACGCCGGCCTCGGCACCGCGGACATCGTACGGGCGCTGGCCGAAGCGTCGCAGAAGCCCGGCGTGGTCGCATCGGCTGAGGGCGATGTCGCGGCGGCGATGGCGGGCGCGGCGCAAAAAATCGAGGCCGTGTACGAACTGCCGTTCCTCGCACACGCCACGCTCGAGCCGGTGAACTGCACCGTCCACGTGCGGCCGGACGGCTGCGACCTGTGGCTGGGCACCCAGGTGCCGACGTTCACCCAGACCGCGGCCGCCAAGCTGACCGGGCTGCGGCGCGGCCAGGTGCGTGTGCACAATCACCTGCTGGGCGGCGGCTTCGGCCGACGCCTCGAGGTGGACTTCGTGGTCCGAGCGGTGCAGATCGCCAAGCAGGTGAGCGGGCCCGTGAAAGTGGTGTGGACCCGCGAAGAAGACATCCAGCACGACATGTACCGGCCCTATTACTACGACCGGATCGCGGCCGGTCTCGATGCCGGCGGCAAGCCGGTCGCGTGGACGCATCGCGTCGCTGGCTCGTCGATTTTGGCGCGGGTGTCGAGCGAGCTGTTTCCCAAGAACCTGCGGGTGATCCGGGCGCTGGGCCTGCACCAGCTGATGGCCTCGATCAAGGGCCTCGACACGGACGCCGTGGAGGGCGCGGTGGAGCCGCCCTACGAGCTGCCCAACATCCGCGTCGAGTACGTGCGGCAGGAGCCGCCGGGGATTCCCACCGCGTTCTGGCGCGGTGTGGGGCCGACCCACAGCATTTTCGTCGTGGAAAGCTTCGTCGACGAGCTGGCTGCGGCGGCGCGGCGGGATCCGGTCGCGTACCGGCGGGCGCTGCTCGACCGCTCGCCCCGAGCGAAGGCCGTGCTCGACCTGGCGGCCGAGAAGGCGGGGTGGGGACAGCCGCTGGCCCCGGGCGGCGGGCGCGGGGTCGCCCTGCTGCACGCCTTCGGGAGTTACATCGCGCAGGTGGCGGAGGTTGCCGTGTCGCCTCAGGGCGACGTACGCGTGACGCGCGTGGTGT
>Ga0209577_10002005_pt1 | contig 19793 bp, 13 predicted proteins | sample GraSoiAngelo_109_FD_185874 | JGI IMG/M metagenome (GOLD analysis project Ga0209577, IMG submission 185874) | Grasslands soil microbial communities from the Angelo Coastal Reserve, California, USA - 14_0903_12_20cm (SPAdes) (version 2) | ecosystem: Environmental > Terrestrial > Soil > Grasslands...
CCTACTCCGACGCCAACGCCCACGCCGACACCCACCCCCACCCCGACACCAACGCCGCCTGGAAGCATCGTCGGCACCGAGGGCAACGACACGATCACCGGCACTACCGGCAACGACACGATCTATGGCCAAGGCGGCAATGACCTCGTCTACGGTGATGCGGGCGCGGACAGCATCGTCGGAGGCGCGGGCAACGACTCGCTGAACGGCAACGCGGGCGCCGACTGGCTCGAAGGCGGCGCCGGCAACGATTCGCTCAACGGCGGCGGCGACCAGGACAGCTTCGCGTTTCGTGAATCCGGCGCAGTGAACGCCGATACAGTGAGCGACTTCGCGGGCAACTGGGACAAGATCCAGCTCGACGCGGCAGGCTTCAGCGCGATCGGCGCGGCCGGGCGCTTCGCCTCGGCCGATGTGCGCTTCTATTCAGCCGCCGGCGCGACCGGCGGCCACGACGCCGATGACCGCATCGTCTACAACACCAGCACCGGCCAGCTTTACTACGACGCCGACGGCAGCGGCGCCGGTGCAGCGCAGCTGATCGCCACATTGTCCGGCGCGCCCGGCGTCGCGGCGACCGACATCAATGTCTTCGGCACTCCAACGCCAACGCCGACGCCAACGCCGACGCCGACACCGTCGCCCACGCTCGACGGCACCTCAGGAAACGATTCGCTGGTCGGCACCACTGGCGACGACACGATCAATGGTCTCGCAGGGAATGACACCCTGCAGGGCTTAGCGGGTAACGATCTACTGAACGGCGGCACCGGCAATGACACGCTTACCGGCGGCGCGGACGTCGATCGGTTTTTCTTGAACGCCGCGCCCGGTGACGCGAACGCGGATGTCATCACGGATTTCGTCTCGGGGACAGACAAGATCCAGCTCGACGGCAACGTATTCAGCAACATTGGCCAGTCAGGCAATTTTTCGGCGACGGACGCACGCTTCTATGCCGCCGCGAACTACAACGGCTACGGACCGTACGCTCACGACGCCAGCGACCACATCATCTACGACACGGCGACTGGCAAGCTGTGGTACGACGCGGACGGCGCGAATCCGGACTGGCGCACCGACATACAGCCGCAGCTCATCGCCACTCTGCAGGGTGCACCAGCCATCACGGCCGCCGATTTCGTCGTGATCAACGGCACGGGCGGTACTGCAGTGGACGGCACCGCCGGCGACGACTCGATCCAAGGCACTTCGGCGGGCGATACGCTCCTCGGCGGCGGCGGCAACGACACGCTCGACGGACTCGCCGGAAACGACTTCCTCGACGGCGGGTTTGGCTCCGACTCCGTGCTCGGCGGCGCCGGCAGCGACACGCTGTACGGCGGGATCGACGTCCGATATGACGACAATGGCGCGGTCGACACGCTGGACGGCGGGCTGGGAGACGACACCTACATCATCGGCCGCTATACGGATGCGAGCCACATCGTCCTCCGCGATACGGGCGGCATCGATTCGATCGTCGCGCACTCCGGCTACTGGAAGCTCGGCGCGGGCTTCGAGAACCTGGACGTATACAACCCAGAAGGCGAAGGCGGCAGCACTGGCATCGGCAACGAGCTCGACAACGTCATCCGCGCCCACACGAGCTGGTATGTCAGCTCGCACCTCGACGGCGGCGACGGCAACGACACGTTGATCGGTGCCGACGGTCGCGACTGGTTCACGTTTGATGAAGGCAGCGGCAATTACGGCCATGACGTCGTCGACGGCGGCGGTGACGAGGACACGCTTGACTTCAGGGGCGCGCGCAGTGGCGTGACGATCGATTTCCGCGCTGGCAACGCGACCGGCGGCGGCACCGGCGGCAGCGGCAGCGTTTCGTTCCAGAACATCGACGCTGCGATCGGCGGCGATTTCAACGACCTGCTGATCGCGCCAGACACAATAGTGCAGCACCGATATGGCGAGCCTTGGGGCCCGACGCTCGATGGGCGCGCCGGCAATGACACGCTGCAGGGCGGATTGCAGAACGACTCGCTGCTCGGCGGTAGTGGCGACGACGAACTTCACGGCGGTGGCGGCGACGATACGCTGATCGGCGGGTCCGGAAACGACACGATGTTCGGCGATGCCGGCAACGACCATTTCTTCGTGCCGGGGTACAGCTATTACTACTACGGAGCGCAGGTTACCGGGAACGACACGATTGATGGCGGCACTGGCGTCGACGAGATCGCTTATATCTCGACTTCGACCGGCATCAACGCTGATTTCACGACGGGCACGATAACCGGCGGCGACCCCGACGGGGCGAGCAGCATTCGCTTCACGAATGTCGAGAATCTCACCGCTACCGCCTTCGACGACCGCATCCAGGGCGATGGCAACGCCAACGTGCTGAACGGCTACGGCGGCAACGACACGATCTTCGGCGGAGGCGGCGACGACACCATTTCGATCGGCGGCCCGATCGCCGAGGCCTACGGCCAGGACGGTAATGACACCATTAACTCCACCGCGGGCGGCGCCATGCGCTTCGATGGCGGCGCCGGCAACGATTCAATCACCGGCAGCACCGGCAACGAAACACTGATCGGCGGCACGGGGCAGGACACCCTGACCGGCTCGTGGGGCACCGATACGTTTGTGATGAACGCCGCGCCGGGCGCGGCGAACGCCGACGTGATCACCGATTTCGCCTCCGGTCAGGACAAGATTCTTCTCGATACCGTTGTGATGGGCGCCCTCGGCGCGAACGGCAAGTTCGCGCCCGGCGACGGACGCTTCTACGCCGCTGCGGGTGCCACGGCCGCTCACGATGCGGACGATCGCATCGTCTACAACACGACGACGGGCGAGCTCTTCTACGACGCCGACGGCAGCGGCGCCGGCGCGGCGCAGCTGATCGCGCGCCTCGACATGGCGCCCACACTAAGTGCGACAGATATTGCCGTCTACAACGGCAGCTCGCCGCAATCCCAGCAAATCGACGGCGGTGCCGGCACCGACAGCCTCGTCGGCGGTGCTGCCAATGACACGATTAATGGTCTTCCCGGCAACGACTATCTCGCCACCGGCGGCGGCAGCGACTGGGTGGACGGCGGCGACGGCTCCGAGCACATTTACTCGGGCGCCGGAAATGACACGCTGCTTGGCGGCAGCGAGGACGACGATTTTTATTTCTCCAGCGCGGGCGCGAGCTACGGTCGCGACGTCATCGACGGCGGACCGGGCAACGACGCGCTGCACTTCGACGCCACCACGACGGCGAGTGCGATCGTGGTCGACCTCGCGGCGGGGACTCTCTCCGGCGGCAGCAGCAATCCTGCGGACGGCGCGAGGATCGTCGGCATCGAATCCGTGTGGGGCGGCCGCTTCGACGACCGCATGACCGGCGACAGCGGCAACAACGCCTTCTCCGGCGGCGGCGGCAATGACACGCTTATCGGCGGCGGCGGCAACGACGGGCTGAACGGCGGCAGCGGCAACGATTCGCTCGTCGGCGGCGACGGCAACGATTACCTCGTCAGCGGCGCGGGCGTGGACACTCTCGACGGCGGGCTCGGCGACGACTTCTACGAAGTCAATCCGGGCGATACGGTCCTGTTGGATGCCGGCGGAAACGACACTGTATATGCGCACGGCTCGTGGACGCTCGCGCCTGAGATCGAGAATCTGACGATCTCGCCGGACAGCGACGGCACGTTCACCGGCATGGGCAACGCATTGGACAACTACATCCAGGACAATGCGTATTCGCAGAACGTCGTTCTCTCAGGCCTCGGCGGCAATGACACGATCCGCGGCGGCGGCGGCAGTGACACGGTGCTCGGCGGCGCCGGTAATGACAGCCTCTTCGGTGGCTACGGCAACGATTCGCTTGACGGAGGCGATGGCGACGACACGCTCGGCGGCGACTCGGGCCAGGACACGCTCACTGGCGGCGCTGGGGTAGATCATTTCGTCGTCTACTGGGACGGCGACCGCATCACCGATTTCACGTCGGGCACGGACATGATCCATCTCGACGGCTACTCGCTGTCGTCGCTGGGTGCCGGCGGCAACTTTGCCGCGGGTGACCCTCGGTTCTATGCCGCGCCCGGCGCGACCGCCGGACACGATGCGGATGACCGGGTCGTATACAACACGTCGACCGGTGAGCTGTTCTACGACTGGGATGGCTCGGGCACCAACCCGGCACTGCTGCTCGCCGTTCTGCAGCCGGGTGCAACTCTCGTCGCCACTGACATCGTGGTCGACCACGCGTCTCCTGCGGCCGGCACGATCGTGAACGGAACGGCGGGAAACGACTCCCTCGTCGGCGGCACGGGCAACGACACGCTAAACAGCTTCGCCGGCAATGACACGCTCGATGGCGGCGCGGGCACCGACAGCATGGTCGGCGGCACGGGCGATGATCTCTACTTCGTCGACAACTATTCCGACCAGGTCGTCGAACTCGCGAACGAAGGGCGTGACGAGGTCGTGAGCAGCAGCTACGACTACTCGCTAGCCAACGGAGTCGAAAATCTGACTCTCATCGGGAGTGCGCACAACGGCTACGGCAATGCGCTGGATAACTTGATCACCGGCAATGCCGGCGCGAACTTGCTGTGGGGCGGCTCCGGCAACGACACGATTATCGGCGGCGCTGGCGCCGACACGATTTACGGCAACGACGGCAACGACAGCCTTGTCGGCGGCGCCGACAACGACATGTTCGCGCAGTATTCCTTCACCACTGCACCGGGTGTCGACACGGTCGATGGCGGCGCGGGCAACGATACGCTCGACTTCCGGTACATGCCGACCGCGGTCACCGCGAATTTCACCACGGGCATCGTCGCGGGCGGCGGATACGACGGGTCCGGGTCCACGAATTTCGTAAACGTCGAAGGAGTTATCGGCAGCTACGGCGGAGACCTGCTCATCGGCGGGGCCGGTTCGGAAAACCTCGACGGCTATGCCGGTGACGATACGATAACCGGCGGCGCGGGCAACGACACACTCACCGGCGGCGACGGGGCCGACCACTTCGTGTTCAGCGCCGTCCCCGGTGATGCAAACGCCGACCTCATCACCGACTTCACGGGCATGGATCGCATCCATCTAGATGCGACAGTCATGATGGCGCTCGGCGCGGGCGGGCAGATGAGCAGCATGGACGCGCGCTTCTACGCGGCGGCCGGCGCGACCGGCGGACATGATGCGGATGACCGCGTCGTGTACGACACGGCAAGCGGCAAACTTTATTACGACGCCGACGGCTCGGGTAGCGGCACAGCGCAGCTCGTCGCGACGCTGCAATCGACGCCGGTGCTCGCCGCGAATGACATCGTCGTCGAGTACGGTTCCGGTGCGGTGATCACTGGTACGACCGGCAACGACTCGCTCGTCGGCACGCTCGGCAATGACACGATCAACGGCCTGGACGGCAACGATACGCTGGACGGTCAGGGCGGCGCCGACAGCATGGTCGGCGGTGCGGGCGACGACGTCTACTATGTCGACAATCCCGGCGATGTGGTGGTCGAGCAAATCAACGCCGGCATGGACGAGGTACGCAGCAGCCTCTTTGACTACATCCTTCCCGACTGGGTCAACAACCTCACGCTTGTTGGCAACGCTTTTGCCGGGCACGGCAACGCCATCGACAACCTCATCGTCGGCAATGCGAGGGACAATTGGATCGACGCCGGCGACGGAAATGACAGCATTGACGGCGGCCTCGGCAACGACACGATTTACGGCGGCGCCGGGGACGACACAATGCAGGGCGGACCGGGCGCGGACTATTTCTATATTACGGGGGGCGCGAGCGGCGGGCCCGGACACGACGTCATCGACGGCGGCTCGCCATCGAGTGGCGACTGGCTGCGCTATGACGAGGCCCAAAGCGGCGCCGTGATCGACCTTCGGGCGGGCACGGCCACTGGCGGCGGTGCCAATGGCACGGGCAGCGCAACCATCAGGAACATCCAGCACGTCATGGGTTCTTCGTTCGGTGACACGATCATCGCCGACGACCAATGGAGCCAGCTGTTCGGCGGCGATGGCAACGACACGATCGACGCCGGCAACGGCGCCGACCAGGTCTGGGGTGGTGCTGGCGCAGATAGCTTCATCCTCGCGCAAGATCCATCGGCATGGGATGTCTGGATCCGGGACTTTGCGCCCGGGGTAGACAATCTGCATCTCGACGCACGCGTGATGCCGGCGCTCGGCGCGAGCGGCAATTTCGCGGTGAACGATCCGCGGTTCTACGCCGCCGCCGGAGCGAGCTCGGGGCACGATGCCGATGACCGCATCATCTACGACACTCTCAACGGCGGCCTCTACTACGATCCGGATGGCAACGGCTCAAACCCATCGCAAATCATCGCCACGTTTGCGTATTACTCAGGCGGCGTCCCAACTCCGCTCATCCAGGCGACTGATCTTGTCGTCGACAATGCCGCCCCCGGCGTAGTTATCAACGGCACAAGCGGCAACGACTCACTCGTCGGGACCAATGGCAACGACACAATCAACGGGCTCGACGGCAACGACACGATCGACGGCGGCGCCGGCGCAGACAGCTTGGTCGGCGGTGCTGGCGACGATGTGTACTTTGTTGACAACGCTGGCGACATCGTCGTCGAGCAGCAAAATGCCGGCGTAGACGAGGTGCGCAGCTCCGCCGCTAGCTACACACTCGGCGACTTCGTCAACAACCTGACGCTTCTCTCCGGCGCGGTGCACGGGACCGGGAACGCGATCGAGAACGTCATCACCGGCAATGCGGCCGCGAACACGCTTTCAGGCGGCGATGGCAACGATACGTTGACTGGCGCCGGCGGCAACGACACGCTGAGCGGTGGCACTGGCAGCGATCACTTCATCTTCAACGTCGCTCCGGGCAGCGCAAACGCGGGCGTGGTTACCGACTTTGCCAGCGGGGCGGACGTGATCCGGGTGGATGGCAAGGTCATGCCGGCGGTCGGCGCATCGGGCAGTTTCGCGAGCGGTGATGCGCGCTTCTATGCCGCCGCCGGTGCGAACGCCGGGCACGATGCGGACGATCGCGTCGTGTACAACATCACCACCGGACAGCTCTGGTACGACGGCGATGGCAGCGGTTCCGGCGCGGCGCAGCTCATCGCCACGCTGCAAGGCGCGCCGGCGCTCGCGGCGACGGACATCAGGGTCGATAACGGCACGAGCACGACGCCGCCACCGGCCGGAAGCATTACTGGCACTGAGGGTGATGACACGCTCGCTGGTACCACTGGGAATGACAGCATCTACGGCCTTGGCGGCAACGACTTCATTACGGGAGACTCCGGGGCGGACACGATTGTCGGTGGTGCCGGCAACGACACCATCTACGGCAATGGCGGCAACGACTGGGTCGAAGGCGGGACAGGCAACGACAGCATGTCCGGCGGCGGTGACCAGGACAGCTTTGTGTTCAGGGAATACGGGGCGCAGAACGCCGACACCGTGAGTGGCTTCGACACCAACTGGGACATGCTGAGCTTCGATGCGAGCACGTTTACGGCGCTTGGCGGGGCGGGGCATTTCGCGGCGGGCGATGCGCGTTTCTACGCCGCCGCGGGCGCGAGCGGCGGCCACGACGCTGACGACCGCCTCGTATACAACACGAGCACCGGGCAGCTTTACTACGACGCCGATGGCAGCGGTGCGGGCGCGGCGCAGCTGGTGGCGACGCTGCAAGGAGCGCCCGGCGTGGCGGCGAGCGATATCTGGGTGATCTAATCGACGCGTAGCTCGACGTCGCCGAGCTCGGCGACGCTGAAGCGCACGAGATCGCCCGTCTCGACGGTCTTGGTGGTGATGATGCTGCCGGTGATCACCACATCGCGGAAGACAAGGCCGCGGCCGTGCGCGGCGAGGTGGTTCGCGATCCAGGTCACCGCCTCGAGCGGATGGCCCATCGCCGCCGCGCCCACGCCCTCGCCCACCACGCGCCCGTTGATCGTGGCGACGCCGCGCACGGCGGGGAGATCGGCGTCGCCCCAGTTCTCGATCGGCACGCCGAGCACCGCGCCTTCGTTCCAGCCGTTGTCGGCGATGAGCTCGAGCGGGTGCCTCGCGAGCTGGCTATAGTCGGCGTGGCGATCGTCCGCGAGCTCGATCGCCGGCATCACCGCGCGCACGAAGGGCGCGATGCGGCTGCGCGTATAGGGCGCATCGGCGGCCGGCAGATCGGCCGCCATTTCCACGGCGAGCTCGAACTCGACGATCAAATGGACATAGTCCGCGGCGCGCACGCTCGCGGGCGTGCGGTGCAGGGTCGAGGCGAGCATGACGCCGGCCTGGGGAGCATCGACGCCGACGAAGCGCTGCATCTCGCGGGACGAAAGCGCGATCTTGTAGCCGGCGATCGCACCCAGGCGCTCGGCGCGCCGCGCCACGTAGGCGTCCTGGATGGCGTACGCCTCCTCGGCGTCGCGCGGCGCGAGCTCCGGCGGCAGCGGGGCAAAATGCTCACGCCGCTCATGCGCCTCGAGGAGCCGCTTTGCCGCCGCTTTGGGTTTCTGCATGGCGCACCCTAGAATACCGCCGACCCATGGCCCTCGCCCACCGCAGCTACGGCACCACACGCGTCGTCTCGCCGCGCGGCCGGCTTGATCACGACAACTGCGATGCGTTCCAGCACGATCTCGCCGATCACCTCGACGCCTGCGCGCGCCAGGGCGCGGCGCTGGTGCTCGACATGTCCGGGCTCGAATATGTCTCGAGCGCGGGCCTGCGCTGCCTGATGATCGCCGCGCGGCAGGCGGCCGCGCGCCAGGGGCGAGTGGTCGCAGCGGCGCCGCAGCCGGTGGTGGCCGAGATCCTGCAGATCAGCCGCTTCAACCTGGTGCTGCCGGTCTATAGCACGACGCGCGAGGCGCTCGCCGCGGTTTCGCCGGACGCGCTTGACGCCTTCGACCGGGGCTGAGCGCGCGATGCGCGTACGCTTCTGGGGTACGCGCGGCTCGATCCCCGTCGCTCTCACCGCCGCCGACATCCGCGACCGGCTCGCGCGGGCGCTGGTCGCGGCGGAGGGCCGGCGCTTTGCCTCCTACGGCGAGGCGTACGAGTTCGCTGCCCAGACGCTGCCCTTCGCCGTGAGCCACACCTTCGGCGGCCATACGTCGTGCGTGGAGCTCGAGACCGGGAGCGAGGAGTACTTCGTCTGCGACATGGGAAGCGGCGCGCGCGCCTTCGGCGAGCACGTGCTCGCGCGCCAGGCGGGCCGTCCCGCCACGGTCAACGTCTTCATGTCGCACGTGCATTGGGACCACATCATGGGCTTCCCGTTTTTCGGGCCGGCCTACGTGCGCGGCACGCGCATCCGCATCCACGGCTGCCACGGCATCCTCGAGCGGGCCTTCCGGTTGCAGCAGTCGCCGCCCTGCTTCCCCGTGTCGTTCGACCACCTCGGCGCGACCATCGAGTTCATCCAGATTCCGCCGGGGCGCGCCACGGAGGTGAGCGGGCTGCGCGTGACGCCGCAGCTCCAGCGCCATTCGGGCGACTCCTACGGTCTTCGCTTCGAGATCGGCGGCCGCAGCATCGTCTACAGCACCGACTCGGAGCACAAGCTCGAGGACCGTGCGCAGACCGAAGCGATCGTGGGCTTTTTCCGCGCCGCCGATCTCGTCATCTTCGACGCCATGTATTCGCTCGCCGAGGCGATCTCGGTCAAGGAGGACTGGGGCCATTCGAGCAACGTGGTGGGCGTCGAGCTGTGCCAGCTCGCGCGGGTGAAGCACCTCGTGCTCTTTCACCACGAGCCGGCGAATAGCGATGCCGCCATCGAGACGGCGCTGCGCGACGCACAGCGCCTTGAGGAGCTGACGCGCGGCAAGCAGGCGCTGCGCGTCTCGGCCGCGCACGACGGCCTGGAGATCGAGCTCTGAGATTCGGCGCCGGCCCGCGCGCGGCGGGCGTCGCCCTGCTCCTCGCGCTCGGCCTGCTCATCGGCCTCGAGCCGCCGCCGCTCGGCGCCTTGCGCGACGCCGTCTTCGATACCTACCAGCGCCTGATGCCGAGGAGCCGGGCGAGCGCGCCGGCGGTGATCGTCGCCATCGACGAGCGAGCGCTCGACGCGCGCGGCCAGTGGCCCTGGCCGCGCACGCTCATGGCGGAGCTCCTGCGCGCGATCCTCGCGGCGGGGCCGGCTGCCGTCGGCGTGGACCTCTTCTTCGCCGAGCCCGATCGCGCATCGCCGGCGGGCGATGCGGCGCTCGCCGAGGCGATCGAAGGCGAGAAGGTCGTGCTCGGCATCGCCGGGCTCGAATACCGCGACCGGCGCTTCCCCTTTCCGCCGTCGGCCGCCCCGGTGCGCATCGCCGCGAAGCGCGAGCTGGCGCTGCGCCGCTACGACGGGCAGTTGCAGAGCCGGCCGGAGATCAGCCGGGCGGCCGCCGGGCGCGGGCTGCTGAGCTCCGACGCGAAGGGCGTGGTGCGGCGCGTGCCGCTCATCGCCCGCATCGGCCAGGTGCTCGTACCGTCGCTCTCGGTGGAGATGATCCGCGTGGCGATCGATGCGCCGCTCCTGGGGCTCACCGACCGCGGCGGCGAGCACCTCGAGCTCGGCATCGGCAATGTCAGCGTGCCGCTGCAGTCCGACGGCTCGATGTACCTCTATTTTGGACACGAGGATGGCGAGCGCTTCGTCTCGGCCGAGCAGATCCTCTCGGGCTCGGTGCCGGCCGACGTGCTGCGCGACAAGCTGGTGCTGGTCGGCATCACCGGCCTGGGACTTCTCGACTACCAGGTGACGCCGCTCGGCGAGCGCATCCCGGGAGTCGAGGTGCATGCGCAGCTCATCGAGCAGATGTACGACGGCAACTACCTCCGCCGCCCGACCGGCGCCACCTGGCTCGAGGCGGCGCTGCTACTTACCGCTGGCGCGCTGCTCGTGCTCTGGGTGCCGACGGTGCGCCCGTGGATGTCGGCATCGCTGCTCGCGGCCGTCCTCGCCGTGCTCGTGGCGCTGGGGCTCGCCGCCTTCCGCGCCGGCTATCTCGTCGACGTAGCGGCGCCGGCGATCGGCGCGGCGGTGCTCTTCGCGGGGCTCCTCGCCTCGACGCTCGCCGAGGCCGACCAGCAGCGCCGGCTCCTGCGCGAAGCGCAGGCGCGGGTCGCCGGCGAGCTCGAGGCCGCGCGCCGCATCCAGATGGGACTGCTGCCGGCGCCGCGCGAGCTCTTCGCGTACGAGCGCCGGTTCACGCTCGACGCCCATCTCGAGCCCGCGCGCACCGTGGGCGGCGACTTCTACGACTGCTTCATGCTCGATGGCGAGCGCCTGTTCTTCCTCGTCGGCGACGTCTCGGGCAAGGGCTTGGGCGCGAGCCTCTTCATGGCGCTCGCGAAATCGCTGGTAAAAAGCATCGCGCTGCGCGGCGACGGCGGCGACCCCGCCGAAGTGCTGCGCGCGGCGAATGCCGAGATCGGGCGCGACAACCCGGAGTCGCTCTTCGTCACCGTGTTCGCCGCGGTGCTCGATGCGCGCACCGGGCGCATGCGCTACTGCAACGCCGGCCACGAGCCGCCCGTGCTCTGTCAGCCGGGCGAAGCGCCGCAGCGGCTGGCCGATTGCGCCGGCCCGCCCCTTTGCGTGATTGCGGACTTCCCCTATGCGAGCGGCGAGCTCGCGCTCGCGCCGGACGGCTGGCTATGCGCGGTGAGCGACGGCGTCACCGAGGCGATGAATCCGCGCGGCGAGCTCTATGGGGCGCCGCGACTTCTCGCCGCGCTGACGGCGAGCGGCTCGCGCGAGCCGCAAGCCGTGCTCGCGGCGGTGCGAGAGGACGTGCGGCGCTATGCGGCGGGGGCGGAACAGTCGGACGACGTAACGCTCGTCTGTGTGCGGCTCGAAAGCCGCTAGCGAACGTTGATTTCCACGCGACGGTTGCGCGGCTCCTCGATGTTGTCGTCCGTGGGCACCAGGAGCTCGCGCTCCCCACGGCCGGCGGTGCGGATGCGCTCGGCGGCAATGCCGATGCCGACGAGGAATCCCTTGACGGTCTCGGCGCGCTGCGCCGAGAGCCGGTCGTTCGCTTCGGCGTCGCCTACCGTGTCGGTATGCCCGATGACGAGCACGTCAGGCAGCGGCCGCTCGCGCAGAGCGCCGAGCACCTTGTCGAGCTCGAGCTTGGAGTCTGCGGTGAGCTCGTCCGTGCCGGTGATGAAGTAAAGGAGGAACGTTGCGGGTTGCGCGGGCAGCGCATGCAGTGCCTTGCCGTAGGTGTTTTGCACCTCTTGGGCTGATAGCCGCGTGAGCTCGGCCTGGCCGCTGCGGCTTGTCGCGTAGGCTTCGCGAAGGATCTGCTGTGTTTCGCCGCGCTGCACGACCACGGTGCCGATATGCCCGTCGGCGGAGGGCAGCACCGTCACGGTCTCGACCGGCGCCGCGGTAATGACGGCAAGCGCAATCATTACCGCGACGACGAGGACCGGCATCAGTGATCCGTGACCCGGACGACGAAATCGGTGCCGCGTACGCCCATGATCGCGGAGGGCGTGCGCACGTGCATCGCCTCAGGCGACTGCTTGACCATCTTCCCCGAGACTACCGCGAGCGTGCCTTTGCTGAGCGTGCTGTCAAACTTGCCCGCGTGCGTCGTTGAATCGAACACATAACGGTCGATGGCGAAGCTGCTGCCTGGGCCGATGGAGAGCAGGCTGTTGTCGGCGAAGGTGATGCCCACGGTACCGTCGGCGCCCGTCACCACGCGGTCTGCTTCCTGCACCGGCATGCCGACGCGCGCCGCCAGCCGCTCGGATCCGCGCTCGATGTGCGCGGCGCCGCTTACCACCTTGATTTCACCCGCATCCGCGGCCAAGGCGGCCGCACTTACGCTGAACAGCACTACCGCTAGGCTTGCCCGCATTTGACCCTCCCACGAGGCGTGTTTTTGACGGATTCTATAATGCCCGGGCGTACTGCCCCGACCCATGACAAATGCCCGTACTGCAATGTTTCTTGCACGCCTGAGCGAACTGCGCGCCATCGGCACGTTCGTCGAGGCGTTCTGCGCCCAGGCCGCGGTGGCGCGGGAGCGCTGCCTGCGGCTCAACGTCGTGCTGGAGGAGCTCTTCATCAACACGGTGCGCCACGGCCACCGGGGTGAATGCGACGCGCCGGTATGGATCAGCGTGCGCGCCCAGCCGGCCCAGGTTGAGCTCACCTACGAGGACACTGCAGGGCCGTTCAACCCGCTCGCGTATACCGCCCGGCCCGGCAAAATAGGCGGGCTCGGCGTGCTCCTCACGCGCGAACTCACCGCAGCGCGCGAGTACGCCTACCTCTTCGGCCGCAACCGCATCCGTCTCGCGCTCGCCCGCTAGCCCTTGCCCGGATGGATGTGCCCGCACCGCGGGCACTTGCGGCTGCTCGCGTAGAACGCCGCGAAGAGCGGCGGCAGGTCCGTAACGATGTTCTGCACGTTGACCTCGACCCGGTGCACACGCGCCCAGCACTTCGGGCAGTACCACTCGAATGCGTCGTGCACATCGCGCGGCCGGATTCTCTCCACCACCAGGCCCACCGACCCCGCCTGCGGCCGCTGCGGCGAATGCCGGTAGTGCCGCGGCAGGAGCACGATCTCGCCCTCCTTCACCGGGATCTCGGCCGGCCGTTCGTCCTCGATCACATTGAGAACGATGTCGCCTCGCAGCTGGTAGAAGAACTCTTCGTAGGGGTCGTCGTGGTAGTCCGTGCGCTGGTTCGGCCCGCCCACCACCTGCACGATCAGGTCTTCAGCGGCGGGAAACACGAGCTTGTTGCCGACGGGCGGCTTGAGCAGGTGCGCGTGCTCGTCGATCCATCGCGAGAAGTTGAATGCGCTCATCGGCATTGGCCTCATTTCTCCTATCGGTCCGAAAGAACTAGCCGCGGGGTCATGAAAGTCGCAGCCGACCCCTTAGCCTTTGGATCCCATGTGCGGCATCGCCGGCTATTTTGCCCTTACGCCTCGGTCGCTTGCGCCGCGCGAGGTGCTCGCGCGGATGGTCGAGGCGGTTCGCCACCGCGGGCCGGATGACGCGGGCATCTATTACGACGGCCGCGCTGCATTGGGACACCGCCGGCTCTCGATCATCGATCTCTCCGGCGGAAAACAGCCCCTCGCCACGGCCGACGGCAACCTCTGGGTCACGTTCAACGGCGAAATCTTCAATTACGTCGAGCTGCGCGACGAGCTGATCGCGCGCGGTGCCGCGTTCCGCACGAAGAGCGACACCGAGACGATCCTGCACGCCTACGAGCATTACGGCCCCGATTGCGTGCAGTCCTTCAACGGCGACTTCGCCTACGCGCTCTGGGACCGGCGCAACCAGCGCCTCGTCATGGCGCGCGACCGCATGGGCGTGCGGCCGCTCTACTACACGGTGCACGATGGCGTGCTGGTCTTCGCCTCAGAGGTGAAATCGCTCTTCCTCTACCCCGGCCTGCGCGCCGTGCTCGACCCGCTCGGGCTCGACCAATGCTTCACCTTCTGGGCCCCGCTCGCGCCGCGCACCGCCTTCAAGGACGTGCTCGAGCTGCCGCCGGGCTGCCAGCTCATCGCCGAGAACGGCGCGGTCAAGGTCGCGCCTTACTGGCAGCTGCGCTTCCCCGCGCGCGCTGAGCAACGCGCGCTCGGCGAAGCACAAGCGAGCGAGCGGGTGGAAGCGCTGCTCGCGCACGCCACGCGCATCCGCATGCGCGCGGACGTGCCGGTGGGCGCCTATCTCAGCGGCGGCTTCGATTCCTCCGCGACCACCGCCCTCGCCAAGGAGCATAACGGCGCGCTGCGCACCTTCTCGCTCGAATTCGAAGCGCCCGAGCTCGACGAATCGGCCTACCAGCGCGCGCTGGTCGACGCATTGCGCACGGACCATTCGGCGCTGCGCTGCAAGGGCAGCGACATCGCCGAGAGCTTTCCCGCGGTCATCCGCCACACCGAGCGGCCGATCGTGCGTGCAGCGCCCGCGGCGCTCTTTCTCCTCTCGCGGCAGGTGCGCGAGCACGGCTTCAAGGTGGTGCTGACCGGCGAAGGCGCGGACGAGGTGTTCGGCGGCTACGACATCTTCAAGGAAGCGAAAGTGCGGTGCTTCTGGGCGCGCCAGCCGCAATCGAGGTGGCGGCCGCTCCTCCTGCGGCGCCTCTATCCGTACCTCGGCGGCCTGCAGTCGCAGCCGCCGGCGTATCTCGAGGCGTTCTTCCGCACCGGCCTGGACGCACCCCAGGATCCGCTCTTCTCGCATCTGCCGCGCTTCGCGCTCACCCGGCGCATCAGCCAGTTCTACTCGGCCGAGCTGCGTTCGCGCATCAACGGCTACGACCCGCTCGCGGACCTGCGCGAGAGCCTGCCCGGAGAGTTCGCCGCCTGGCATCCGCTGTCGCGCGCCCAATACCTGGAGACCCGCTCGCTCCTGCCGGGCTACATCCTTTCGTCGCAGGGCGACCGCGTCGCAATGGCGCATGCCGTCGAGGGCCGCTTCCCCTTCCTGGACCACCGGGTGGTCGAGCTCGGCGCGGCGTTGCCGCCCGCCCTTAAGCTTCGCGGACTGCGCGAGAAGTACGTGCTGCGGCGCGCGCTCGGCCGCCACCTGCCGCGCGCCATCGTCGAGCGGCCGAAGCAGCCCTACCGCGCGCCCGACAGCGAGAGCTTCCTGCACCCGGGCGCGCCGCCGTACGTGGAGGCGCTGCTCGCGCCCGAGGCCATCGCCCGCACGGGCTACTTCGAGCCGCGCGCCGTGCGCCGCCTGGTCGCCAAGTGCCGTAATCCGATCGGCGCGGTGTCCGCCGGCGACAACATGGCGTTCATGGCGATCCTCTCGACGCAGCTCCTGCACTCCTGCTACGTCCAGCCGTTGATCTAAAGGGCGCTGGCGCGTCCGAATCCCGTGTCATGCGCCTCGGCTATCGTCTGCGCTGTCCGGAAACTCCCCCGTCCATGAACGATATCAGCCTGGCTGTGCGCCGTTTCATCGGCGAGAACTTTCTGTTTCGCGACGACGGCGACGCCATCACGCATGACGCGTCGCTGCTCGACGCCGGGATCATCGACTCGACCGGCGTGCTCGAGCTCGTGTGCTTCCTCGAGACGACCTTCGGCATCGAAGTGCAGGACGACGAGATGCTGCCGGAGAACCTGGACTCGATCCGCGCCATCAGCAACTACGTCGCCCGCAAGCTCGAGTCGCGCAAGGTCCAGCTGGTCGCCTGAGCCTTGAGTGTGCGCGTCGAATCGTTCCTCGCGGAGAGTGCGCGCCGCTTTCCCGGCAAGACCGCGCTAGTCGCGGGGCCGCAGCGCCTCACTTACGCCGAGCTCGGAGCTCACTCGGCCGCGCTCGCCGCCGAGCTGCGCCGGCTTGGCGTGACGCGCGGCGAGCGCGTCGTCATCTTCCTGCACAACTCGCCGGAGGCCGTGATCTCGGTGTTCGGCACGCTGCTCGCGGGCGGCGTCTTCAGCGTCATCAACCCCGGCACCAAAGCCGACAAGCTCGTCTATATCCTCAACCACTGCACGGCGCGAGCGCTCATCACCGAGCCGCGCCTTGCGGAGGTCGCGGCCGCCGCGGCGAGCCGCGCGAGCTCTGTCGCGGCGACGCTGATTACGCCGTTCAGCTTCCCGGACGCCGCTGCGCCGCCGGATCCGGGGATCGACCTCGATCTCGCCATGGTCATCTACACGTCCGGCTCCACCGGCTTCCCGAAGGGCGTGATGATGACCCACGCCAACATCGTGGCCGCCGCGACATCGATCACCACGTACCTGGAGAGCCGCGCCGACGACGTCGTCCTATCGGTGCTGCCCCTCGCCTTCGACTATGGTCTCTACCAGGCGCTGATGTGCGCCAAGGTCGGCGCCACGCTGGTACTGGAAAAGTCATTCACCTACCCGGCGGTAGTGCTCGAGAAGCTGAAGAGCGAGCACGTCACCGGCTTTCCGCTGGTGCCCACGCTCGCCGCAATGCTGCTGCAGATGAAGCACCTGCGGCCCGACATGTTCCCCGAGCTGCGCTACATCACGAACACGGCCGCGGCCCTGCCGCGCGCGCACATCGAGCGGCTGCGCGCGCTTTTCCCGGGCGCCAAGCTCTTCTCGATGTATGGCCTGACGGAATGCAAGCGCTGCACCTATTTGCCGCCCGAGCAGCTCGCGCTGCGCCCGGAATCGGTCGGCGTCGCCATCCCGGGGACCGAGGCCTACGTGGTCAATGAGCGGGGCGAGCGCGCCGCGCCCGGCGAAGTAGGCGAGCTCGTCATCCGTGGCGCGCATGTGATGAAGGGCTACTGGGCGGACGAGGAAGGGACCGCGCGCGTGCTCAAGTCCGGCCCGTATCCATGGGAGCGCGTGCTGTACACGGGTGACCTCTTCCGCACGGACGACGAGGGCTACCTGTATTTCGTCAGCCGCAAGGACGACATCATCAAGACGCGCGGCGAGAAGGTGAGTCCGAAGGAGGTGGAGAACGTGATCTACGAGCTCGCGGGCGTGCGCGAAGTCGCGGTGATCGGCGTGCCCGATCCGATCCTCGGCCAGGCGATCAAGGCGATCGTGGTGGGCGAGGATGGCCTCACCGAGCGCGACATCATCCGGCACTGCGCGGCGCGGCTGGAAGAGTTCATGGTGCCCTCGCTCGTCGAGTTCCGAGGCGAGCTGCCCAAAAGCGAGAACGGCAAGATCGTGCGCAAGGAGCTGATCGCGGCATGAACGCGCGCTGCGAGCCGATCCGCCTCACCATCGACGCCGCCGCGGAGGCCGAGCGTATTGCCGGCAGTCTGCGCGCGCAGGTCCTCAAACGCCTGCGCCGCAAGGGGCTGGTGGTCGGCCTCTCGGGCGGCGTCGATTCGAGCGTGGTGGCGGCGCTCGGCGTGCGCGCCTTCGGCTCGGGCAACGTGCTCGGCATCTTCATGCCCGAGCAGGACTCCGATCCGGAGAGCCTGCGCCTCGGGCGCGAGGTCGCCGCCTCGCTCGGCATCGACACGGTGCTCGAGGACATCACGCCGATCCTGCTCGCCGCCGGCTGCTATCGCCGGCGCGACGAGCACATCCGGCGCCTTTTCCCGCAGTACGGGCCGGGCTGGCGCTCCAAGGTGGTGCTGCGCAAGGCGCGCGGCACCGCCGGCTACAACGTGTTCCATCTCGTGGTGCGCGGCCCCCACGGCGAGGAGCAGGAAGCACGCATGCCGCTCGAGGCCTACCTCGGCGTCGTCGCCACCACGAACATGAAGCAGCGCACGAGGAAGCAGCTCGAGTACTACCACGCCGACCGGCTGCAGTACGCGGTGGCGGGCACGCCCAACCGCTTGGAGTACGACCAGGGCTTCTTCGTCAAGAACGGCGATGGCGCGGCGGACGTGAAGCCGATCGCGCATCTCTACAAGTCGCAGGTCTACCAGCTCGCCGCCTACCTCGGCGTGCCCGAGGAAATCCGCAGCCGGCCGCCGACCACCGACACCTACTCGCTCTCGCAGACGCAGGAGGAGTTCTTCTTCGGCATCTCGCTCGCCACGCTCGACCTGTGCATGTACGCGCTCGATCACGGCATCGCGGCCGAGGAAGTCGCCCCTGCGGTAGGGCTCACGGCCGCGCAGGTGCTCGATGTCTATCGTGACATCGCCGGTCGGCGTCGCACCACGCGCTATCAGCACGAAGCGCCGCTGCTCGTCGATGCGCCAGGCGGCTAGGCAAAAAGCAAGCGCCGCCTGGCTCCAGGTCGGCGACGGCTCGCATCTGGAGCTCCACCACAGCCCCTGGTGGCGCCATCTGTATCGCGATTTCCGCCGCTACCGCGTGACGGCCGATCCGCCCCTGCGCACCGTGTTCCTCACGCAAGGCTTCTGGGCAAGCTGCGTCTACCGCCTTTCGCGCGCGCTTCTCGGGCGCACGCGGCTCGCGCGGCCGCTCGTGCTGCTCGCCCAGAAGCTGCTCGAGATCATCACCGGCATCAGCCTCTCCGCCGACTGCGAGATCGGCGAAGGCCTCTACATCGGCCATTACGGCTGCATCATCCTCGCGCCCGAATGCCGCATCGGACACAACTGCAGCCTGGCGCAGAACGTCACCATCGGTGTCGCCGGCAGCGGCGAGCAGCGCGGCGCACCGGTCATCGGCAACCGCGTCTTCATCGGCGCGCATTCGGTGATCGTGGGACGGATCACGATCGGCGACGACGCCGTGGTCTGCGCCGGCTCCGTCGTCATGCGCCCGGTGCCGGCGCGCGCCGTGGTGATGGGCAATCCCGCCCGGGTCGTGTCCTACGAGGGCAGCTTCGAGTACGTCTTCTATGACGGCATGGACGTCGACCCGGCGCGGCGCGCCTCCCTTGAAAAAGCGCGCTCCCTGAACGCCGGACCGGCATAGTTTCACATCACACCGGGCGCAGTCGGGAAAAACCCGATACGCTTGTCGCACGCGCACTACACGCAAGGTACTCGCGCCGATGACATTGGCAGCGGCGCTTCACTAAGATGGCCGGCATGGCGCATGCCCTGACCTCCACGCCGCACGGCAACGAGCTGCGGCTCGCGCGCATCCATTGCCAGGGAATGCGCGAGCTGATCGAAAGCAATCCGGCGCACTGGGAAGACGAGCAGGCGCTCACCGTGATGCGCGCACTGTGCAAGCGGGCGTGGTCGGTAATGCACGATCCCGTCTGCCGGGCCTGCCTCGCGGCCATCGACGAGTTTGCCGCCGCGCTCCCGTGGGACAGCGAGCGCGGCTGGTCGCCCGGGCGCATGTTCGGGCCCTGGTTCGTGCGGCGCGAGGTTCTCCGCAAGCTGCGCATGCTGTCCGATCGGCTCACCGAGCTCGAGCTCGGCGCCAGCACGCCGGACC
>Ga0209577_10002006_pt1 | contig 19790 bp, 24 predicted proteins | sample GraSoiAngelo_109_FD_185874 | JGI IMG/M metagenome (GOLD analysis project Ga0209577, IMG submission 185874) | Grasslands soil microbial communities from the Angelo Coastal Reserve, California, USA - 14_0903_12_20cm (SPAdes) (version 2) | ecosystem: Environmental > Terrestrial > Soil > Grasslands...
GCGCCACGGGGACCCGGCCGTTGCCGACGCGTTCGTGGCCACGCGGCTGCGTGGCGACCGCGGGCGAGCGCTGGGCACGCTGCCGGCGGGCCTGGACTCCGAGCGGATCATCGAGCGCCACCGGCCGCGCGTTTAGATGACTGATCCCAAACCCCCGCACCCCTGGATACCGCTGCAAATCGTCGCGGGTCCTGCGTCCTCGGGCTCGTCCAGGCATTCATGCCTGAACTTCGCCCTGCGTCCTTGGACCGCTCGATTTTCGCGGCCCCAGGGGCACGCGGACTTGGAATCAATCATCTAGTGAGCACCCTCACCTACGAGGTCGACGGCCGGATCGCCCGGATCACGCTCGACCGTCCAGAGCGCGGGAACGGCATCACGCTCGAGATGCCGCGCGAGCTGGCCGAGGCGGTGGAGCGGGCCGACCTGGATCCGGGGGTGCACATGATCGCGCTGTCCGGCAACGGGAAGGGGTTCTGCGGCGGCTACGACCTGGTGGCGAGCGCCGAGCGGAGCATGGAGGGCGTCTCCGACACCGGCGCGCCCGAGGGGTCGCCGCTGGACCCGCTCGTACAGCTGCGAAACCACGACCCGGCGCGCACCTGGGATCCGACGATCGACTACGCGATGATGAGCCGCAACGTCCGCGGCTTCATGTCGCTCTTCCACGCGAACAAGCCCGTGGTCTGCAAGGTGCACGGCTTCTGCGTGGCCGGCGGGACCGACATGGCGCTCTGCTCGGACCTCCTCGTCATCGCCGAGGACGCGCGGATCGGCTACCCGCCGGCGCGGGTGTGGGGCGTACCCACCACCGCACTGTGGGCGTACCGCATCGGGCCGGAGCGCGCCAAGCGGCTGCTCTTCACCGGCGACCTGCTCACCGGCCGCGAGGCGCACGAGTGGGGGCTCGCGATCGAGGCCCCGCCCGCCGCCGAGCTCGACGCGCGCTTCGAGGCGCTGCTCGAGCGGATCGCGCTCATGCCCGTCAACCAGCTGGTGATGATGAAGCTCCTGGTGAACCAGGCGCTGTACGCGCAGGGCCTGCACGCCACGCAGGTCCTCGGCACGGTGTTCGACGGCGTGGCCCGTCACACGCCCGAGGGCTACGACTTCCAGCAGCGCGCGGCAGAGGCGGGCTGGCGGGAGGCAGTGCGCGAGCGCGACGAGCCGTTTGATGGATAGCAATCCTGCCCTCGGGCCGCATACCGGCCCGTAGGCAGGATCGTTCGGCGTGATGCGCTACCGCACGACCGCGATGTTGAACTGCGGCGTGCCCTGGGCTCCCATCAGCCGCAGCCACAGCGCCAGGTACATCTCGGTTCCGCGCGCGGCCTCGATGCCGCCGAGGTCGACGACCGAGTCAGCCGGCCACCCGAAGCCGGCCAGCAGCTCCACCACCTCCTGCTTCGCCGCCTCGTCGTCGCCGCAGATGAAGAGGTTGGTCCCGTCGATCGGATCGATCATTACCGGGGCGCTGATCGTGTTGAGGGCCTTCACCACTCGCGTGTCGGGAAATGCCCGCTGGATCTGCTCGCCGAGCGAGTCGTCGTTGCAGACCGACAGCGTGGGCGGCATCCCGTGAGAGAAGTCGAGAGGGTTCGCAACGTCCACCAGCACCTTGCCGCGCAGCTCCTCCTCGCCCGCCGCGCGCAGGGCGTCGAGTGACGCGACGCCGGCCGTGCAGTTGAAGAGCAGCTCGCCGTGGGCGGCGGCGTCCGCGAAGCTGCCCTCGCTCGCCCCCTCCCCCACGGCGGCCGCCCACTCCGCGGCCTTCTCGCTGCCCGCCGAGCGCGCGCCCATCGTCACCTCGTGGCCCAGCTCCACGAGCTTCGTGGCGATGGTCTGACCGACGACGCCCGTGCCCAGGATCCCGATGCGCACGGCGCGGCAAGCTACTACACGTACTCCTCGGCCGGAACGGCCTCCTCACGCCGCTCCAGGTCGCGGATCGGCGAGAAGAAACCCTGCGCGATCGCGGTCGGGACGATCGCCGACAGGACGACCACGGTGACCAGCACGGCGCTCGCGCTGTCGGCGATCTTCGTCAAGCCGAATGGCCGAGGTCGGTCACGAAGCAGGCGCTCATCAGGAGCTTGCCCACGCTGGTCGTGTTGAGCCGGGTCTCCACGAGGACCGCGTAGACGACAGCCAGGGAGGTGGTCGACAGCGCCGTGCCGGCGATCAGCGACGCTTTCAGGGTCCAGCCGAGCGGCCCCCAGGCCACGAGCCAGGCGACCACGAACGGGCCGACGAACGACACGACACCGATGCCGACCGCCGCGCCGAAGCGCTGGCGGAAGTCGTCAGGGTCGACCTCGGCGCCGGCCAGGAAGGTCAGCACGATCGAGGCGAACGAGGCGATGAAGTCGAGCCACTGCTGCGAGTGGAGCGTGAACACGTTGCCGAGCACCACCCCGAGCCCGAGCTCGAACAGCGCCACGGCTATCCCCGCCTCGACCGACAGGACGCTCGCCACCACCACCGCGGCGGCAAGAACGGCTGCTAGCTGGACCGGCTCCACCGCACCTCCCCTTTCGCGTTAGGGATTCGGTAGGAGCCATCAGCGCCCCTGGGGCGCGGTTAAGGAGCGAGCTCCATCGCTCGTCGAGGCGCTGAGCTTAGCCGCCGCCGGCTATCTCGAGGAAGGCCTCCCAGCGGGCGATGTTGCGCTCGGCGTGCACGCGCTCCTGGCTGCCCTCCTCCGACTGGTCCAGCGACTCGCGCGCCTCGCGGAGGCGCGTCTCGAGGTCGGAGCGGTCGAGCGTATCCGGGTCCATCGCCTCCTCGACCAGCACCAGCGCGCTGTTGTCCACCACCTGGAGGTAGCCCTCGCCCTGCGCGAACCGGACGATGTCCGACTCGGACTTGTAGAGGCGCAGCTCGGTGGGCTCCAGGATCGCCATCAGCGGCGCGTGGTTGGCCAGGATTCCGATCGACCCCACGCCCGTGCGCGTGGAGACCATCTCGACCTCGTCGTCGAAGACCTGCCCCTCCGGGGTCAGGACCTCGGCCTTGAACTTGGTGCGCGCCATCTACTGCCCGGACTTCTCCGGGGCTTCCTCGCCGTCGTCGCCGCCCTCGCCGCGGTCGCTCTCCTCCTCGTCCTCGTCGCCAGAGTCGTCGCCGTCGCCGGAGTCGCCGTCGCCATCGTCGCCGTCCCCGCCGCCGCCGAAGCCACCGGCGTCCTCGTCCTCCTCCTCGTCGCCCTCCTCGCCACCGGCGCCCTTGGCCTGCTCGAGCGCCTCCTTGGCCTGATCGACGGCCTCCTGTGCCTGATCCACGGCCTCCTCGGCCTTCTCGACGTCACCGCCGCCCCCGCCGCCCCCGCCGGACTCGCCGCGCGCCGCCTCCACGACCTCCTCGATCGTGCCCTTCATGTAGAAGGCGCGCTCGGGGATGTCGTCGTGCTTGCCCTCGACGATCTCCTTGAAGCCGCGGATGGTGTCCTCGACCTTCACGTAGGTCCCGGGCTGGCCGGTGAACGCCTCTGCCACGAAGAACGGCTGCGACAGGAAGCGCTCGATCTTGCGGGCCCGCTGGACGGTCTGCTTGTCCTCGTCAGAGAGCTCGTCGATGCCGAGGATGGCGATGATGTCCTGGAGCTCCTTGTACCGCTGGAGCACCTCCTGGACCTGCGTCGCCACCTCGTAGTGCTCCTGGCCGAGGATGTCGGCCTTCAGGATCGTGGAGGTCGAGTCGAGCGGATCGACCGCCGGGTAGATCCCCTTCTCCGAGATCGCGCGCGAGAGCACCGTCGTCGCGTTCAGGTGCGCGAACACCGACGCCGGCGCCGGGTCGGTGAGGTCGTCGGCTGGAACGTAGATCGCCTGAACCGACGTGACGGAGCCCCTGCGGGTCGACGTGATCCGCTCCTGCAACTCGCCCATCTCGGTCTCGAGCGTGGGCTGGTAGCCCACCTGTGACGGCATCCGCCCGAGCAGCGCCGACACCTCGGAGCCGGCCTGCACGAAGCGGAAGATGTTGTCGATGAAGAGCAGCACGTCCTGGCCGCCCTCCTCGCGGAAGTACTCGGCCATGGTCAGTCCGGAGAGCCCGACCCGCATCCGGGCGCCGGGCGGCTCGTTCATCTGGCCGAAGACCAGGACCGTCTTGTCGATCACGCCGGACTCGGTCATCTCGAGCCACAGGTCGTTGCCCTCGCGGGAGCGCTCGCCCACCCCGCAGAAGGCCGACAGCCCGCCGTGCTCGGTCGCGATGTTGTGGATCAGCTCCTGGATGAGCACGGTCTTGCCGACGCCGGCGCCGCCGAAGAGACCGACCTTGCCGCCCTTCGCGTAGGGCGCGAGCAGATCGACGACCTTGATGCCCGTCTCGAAGATCTCGCGCGTGGGCGTGAGGTCCTCCACCTCGGGCGCCGGGCGGTGGATCGGCCAGCGCTCGTCCACCTCGATCGGGTCGCCCTGGTCGATCGTGTCGCCGAGCAGGTTGAAGATCCGGCCCAGCGTCTGCTTTCCGACCGGCACCGTGATCGGCCCACCCGTGTCGCGCACCTCGGCGCCGCGCTGGAGCCCATCGGTGGTGTCCATCGCCACCGCGCGCACACGGTCGTCGCCCAGGTGCTGCTGGACCTCGCAGATCAGCTTGCCGCCTCCCCCCGTCCCGGCCGAGACGCCCTCCTGCTCGCCGAACTGCTCCAGGTCGATCTCGAGCGCGTTGTAGATCTCCGGAAGCTCGTCGGGGAAGGCGACCTCGATCACGACCCCCTGGATCTCCGCGACCTTCCCTACCTTCTGGCCTCCGTGCGAGCCGTCCCCGGTCTCCTGGGACTGCTCGGTCCGCTCTTCCTCGCGCTGCTCGGTGGTGGCCTGTTCCACGTGGTCTCCTTCCGGGTGCCTAGCGGAGCCCCTCGGCACCCGCGACGACTTCCATGATCTCCTGTGTGATGTCCGCCTGCCGCTGCCGGTTGGCCTCGAGCGTGAGGTCGTCGATCAGCTCGGCGGCGTTCTCCGAAGCGTTGCGCATCGCGGTCATCCGAGCCCCGTGCTCGGACGCCGTCGACTCGAGCAGCGCTCGGTAGATGGATATCTCGACGTAGTCCGGGGCCAGCCGCTTGAGGATCTCCTCCGGATCGGGCTCGTAGATCCAGAGCGAGCGGCTGTGGTCCGGCCCCTCGTCTCCCTCATCGCCCTCCTCCTTCTCCTCCTCTTCCCCGAGGACGTCGGCCTGCTGTAGCGGGAGCAGCGTCTCGTGACGCACCTCCTGGGTCATCGGGGAGACGTAGCCGTTGTAGAGGATCTCGACCCTGTCGATGTCCCCGTCCACGTAGTGCGCTATCAGGCGCTCGGCGATGTTGCGTGCGTCCCCGTAGGCCGGACGGTCGGTGAAGCCGGTGAAGCCGTCCGCCAGCTCGAGGCCGCGGAACTCGATCGAGGACACGCCGCGGCGCCCGGACGCGTACCAGGACACCTGCTTGCCGTCCCCCTCGAGCTCCTTGGCGCGCCGGTTCCCGCCCCGGATGATCTGGGAGTTGAAAGCGCCGGCCAGGCCCCGGTCGCCGGTCACGAGCAGCAGGCCCACGCGCTCGATCGAGTCGTGCTCCTCGAGCAGGGGGAGGCTGGGGATGCTCTCGGCGGCCTCCACGGCCCGCCTGGTCATCCGGCGGATCGCGTCGGCGTACGGGCGCAGCTGCTCGATCCGCTGCTCCGCCCGCCGCAGCCGTGCGGCCGCGACCATCTCCATCGCGCGCGTGATCTTGCGGATGTTCTTGACCGACGAGATGCGGCTCTTGATGTCCTTCTGGGTGGCCATGCGCTAGGCGGCCTCGGCCTCGCCCTCCTTCTCGTCGCCGGAGGTGCGGCCGGGGGAGCCGCGCTCCTCCTCGGACTTGATCCGGTCGGACTCGCCCTCTTCGAGCGGATTGCCCTCCTCGTCGAAGTCGGGGCCGAAGTCGTCGATCGCCTCGGCGATCGCCTTGCCGAGCTGCTTCTCCATCGCGTCGTCCCAATCGCCGCCGGCGATCTTCTGCATCAGGTCGTCCTGCTCCGAATGCAGCCTCTGGAGCAGCATCTCGTGGAACTCCCCGATCCGGTCGGTCTTGATGCGGTCCAGGTAGCCGCCGGTCCCCGAGTAGATGGCCGCGACCTGGTCCTCGACCGCCCACGGCTTGAGCTCGTCCTGGTTTAGCGTCTCCACGAGCCGCTCCCCACGTGCGAGCGTCCGCTGGGTCTCCACGTCGAGCTCCGAGCCGAACTGCGCGAAGGCCTCCAGCTCGCGGTACTGCGACAGGTCGAGGCGCAGCTTGCCGGCGACCTTCTTCATGGGCTTCGACTGGGCGTTTCCCCCGACCCGGGAGACCGAGATGCCGACGTTGATCGCCGGCCGCACCCCGGAGCGGAAGAGGTCCGCCTCGAGGAAGATCTGCCCGTCGGTGATCGAGATGACGTTCGTCGGGATGTAGGCCGAGACGTCGCCGGCCTGCGTCTCGATGATCGGCAGCGCGGTGAGCGAGCCGCCGCCGAGGTCCTCGTTCAGCTTCACCGCTCGCTCGAGCAGCCGCGAGTGGAGATAGAACACGTCGCCCGGGTAGGCCTCGCGACCCGGCGGCCGCCTCAAGAGCAGCGACATCTGCCGGTACGCGTAGGCGTGCTTGGTCAGGTCGTCGTAGATGACCAGCGCGTGCTTGCCGTTGTAGAGGAAGTGCTCACCCATGGCGCAGCCGGCGTAGGGGGCCATGAACTTGATCGGCGCCGCCTCGTCGGCAGGGGCGGCCACGATGATCGTGTTGTCGAGCGCGTCGTGCTCGCGGAGCGTCTCCGCCACCTGCACGACCGTCGACATCCGCTGGCCGATCGTGACGTAGATGCAGACCAGGTCCTTGTCGCGGTTGTTGACGATCGCGTCGATCGCCACCGCGGACTTGCCGGTCTGGCGGTCGCCGATGATCAGCTCGCGCTGACCGCGGCCGATCGCGGTCATGGAGTCGATCGCCTTGATGCCGGTCAGCATCGGCTCCTTCACCGGCTGGCGCTGGACCACGCCGGGGGCCTTGAACTCGGCTGGCCGGTTCTCGTCCACGTTGATCTCGCCCTCGCCGTCGAGGGGCTTGCCGAGCGGGTCGACGATCCGCCCGAGCAGCGCCTCGCCGACCGGTATCTGCAGCAGGCGGTCGGTGCGCTTGACTGTGTCGCCCTCCTCGATCTGGTCCCACTCGCCGAAGAGCACGGCGCCGACGTTGTCGGACTCGAGGTTGAGGGCGAGGCCGGTCACGTCGTGAGGCAGCTCGAGCATCTCCATCGACATGCAGTTGTCGAGCCCGTGGACGCGAGCGATCCCGTCTCCGATCGAGAGGACCGTCCCGACCTCCGAGAGGTCGGCACCACCCTCGTCCAGCCCCTCGATGCGGCTCTTGAGGATGCTGGTGATCTCGTCGGGCTTGATCTTCATTGCCATTGGCGCGTTGATTCCTCCCCTAGATGATCGATTCCGGACCCGCGTGGCCCTGGGGCCGCGAAAATCGAGCCGAGCAAGGACGCAGGGCGAGGTCCATGCATGAATGCATGGACGAGTCCCGAGGACGCAGCCCGGCGACGATTTGCAGCGGAATCCAGGGTCGCGGGGGTTCGGGATTGGTCATCTTCATGCAGCTGTGGCCACTTCTCGCCGGAGGCGATCCAGACGGGACCGCACGGTGCCGTCCATCACGACGTTCCCGACCCTCATCGCGAGTCCGCCGAGCACGTCGGGATCGACCTCGGTGGTCAGCTCGGTACGCCTGCCGGTTTGCTCCTCGATCTCCTTCCGGATCCGGCGGACCGTCTGGTCGTCGAGCTCGACCGCGCTGGTGATCGTAACCGGAAGCAGCCGGTTCTCCTCGGCCCAGAGGCCGTCGAGCTCTCTCCTGATGCGGAACACGACCGGCATGCGGTGCCGTTCGGCGAGCATCTCGAGGAAACGGACGAACCGCTCGTCGGCCCCCGAGATCAGCCTCGATATGGCGTCCTTCTTCTCCTCGGAGCTGAAGTACGGCGAGAAGAAGAAGACCTGGAGGTCCCGGTTCTCGTCGAGCGCGTCGGCGAACTCCCCGAGCTCCTCGTGGATCTCGTCGAGCGCGTCGTGCTCCTTCGCAACCTCGAAGAGCGCGCGCGCGTAGACCTCCGCGATCTCCTGCATCAGCCGGCGGAGCCTCCGTTCGTGCGGCCGCCCTCGCCCGGTGCCAGGGCCGAGAAATCGAACTCGTCGAGCGTTTCCTCGATCAGGCGCTTGTGGTCGTCGCCGGTGAGCGTCTTCCGCGCCACCTTCTCGGTCGCCAGGACGGTGAGGTCGGCGACCTCCCTGCGGATCTGGTCGATCGCCCGCCTGGTCTCGCTCTCGATCTCGCGGCGGGTCCGCTCCATGAGCTCCTCACGCGTCTTCGCGGCGTCGGACTTCGCCTCGTCCTCCAGGCGATCGGCGGCCCGGCGGGCACGGTTGACGATGTCCTCGGACTGCTCGCGCGCCTCGCGGAGTCGCTCGCGGTACTCGCTCAGGATCTGGTCGGCCTCGGCGCGGGTGCGCTCCGCCGCGTCGATGGACTCCTCGATCGCCCGCCTGCGGCGGTCGAGGGCGTCGGCGATCCGCGGGAAGGCCAGCCTGCGGAGGATGAACAGCGTGATCGCGAACGCGATCAGCGTCCAGATCATCAGCCCTACGTTGGGGGTGACGAGGAAGTTGCCTCCCCCGCCGCCCCCGCTGCTGCTGCTCGACCCGCCGCTCGAGCTACCGCCCGAGGCCTGCGCCAGGACAACCAGCGCCGATGTCGCGAATCCCGGCATCAGCCGCCGGAGAGGAAGTAGGCGATCAGGCCGAAGATGAAGGCGTAGAACACGATCGCCTCGGTCAGGGCGAAGCCGAGCCACTGGATGCTGGTGATCTCGTCACGCATCTCCGGCTGCCGGGTGACCGACTCGATCACCTTCCCGAAGATGTAGCCGACCCCGATGCCGGGGCCGATCGTGCCGAGTCCGGCGCCTACGCCGAGTGCGATGGCCTTGATGGCCTTCGCGTTCTGCGCGCTGCCGCCGCTCGAGCTCGACCCGCCGGTCGCCTGGGCGATCACGTCGGGCAGGACTGAGTGCAGTGACATGAGAGTCCCTCCTTAGTGAGCCTCGGCGGTCGCACCGCCGAGGTAGATCGAAGTGAGCGTGGCGAAGATGAACGCCTGCAGGCCGGCCACGATGCCGACCTCGAAGAGGAAGAAAGCGACGGCAACGATCGCCGTGAGCGGGCCGATCCAGGCCGCCCCGAGGAGCACCACCATGCCGCCGCCCATGAAGAGGATCAGCAGGTGCCCGGCGAGCATGTTGGCGAACAGTCGGACGGAGAGCGAGATGATCCGGACGAAGTGGGAGATCGTCTCGATCACGAATAGCGGGCCGGTCGCCGGCCCGGACACGCCCGCCGGGATCCAGCTCTTCAGATACGGAACGAAGCCCTTGGATCTGATGCCCTCGATGTGGTAGCTGAACCACACGACGAGCGTGAGGATCAGGGTGACCGAGATGTTGGCCGTCGCGGCGTACAGCGCGAGCGTCGGGACCTTGGCCCCGATGATGTGGACCGAGTGCTCGGTGTTGGTCGGCAGCGGCAGGTACCCGACCACGTTCGAGAAGAGGATGAAGAAGAACAGCGCGCCGATGAACGGGAACCACTTGGCCGCCATCCCCGGGTCCATGTTGCCGCGGGCCATGTTGTTGTAGGCGAGGTTGTAGAGCGCCTCGACCGCGGTCTGGACGTTGTTCGGCCGCTGCTGCATGCGGCGGGCGATATAGACCATCGCCCAGGTGGTGAGCGCGCACGCGACCACCAGGTAGAAGACGGCCTTGTTGATGCTCAGGTCCACCGACCCGATCTTGATGTGGATCCAGGGGTCGAGCTTGAACTCGTTCTGCGGCTTGTACTCGGTGTTCTGCGGCTGCTTGGGCGCCGCGATCCCGACGACGATCATGATGCCCAGGAGCAGGAGCAGGGAGAGGGCGACCTTGCGGCCGGTGCTGAGGTTCGCGAACCAGCGCCTCACGGCGTGCTCCGCTCGAACGGTCGAAGGGCCATCCCCACCATGAACGCGACGGTGAACGCGGCGAGGAAGAGGAGGACCGCGGCCAGGCCGGTGTGCCGGCTCGAGGTGAGGCCCACCACCAGCAGCGCGAGGCCCGAGGCCATCCCCCGGCCCACCATGCTCGCCGCCAGGACGCCGACCACCGCGCGCGGGTCCTCAGCGCGCCGCGCGCGTCGCATCAGCAGCTCGCGGACCGCCCATTGCACCAGATAGATCGCGGTCCCCGCCGCCCAGCCCGCGACCGGCCATGCGGCAGCGAGGAACACCGGCAGCGCGAGCGCCAGGAGGGCGAGATCCAGGTGCCGGACCACGCGGAGCGCCACCGGCGCGTCAGACATCCCTAAAGCGTGCGTAGACAAGCCTGAACCCCAGTCCGAAGCCCACGAACACGCCGATCACGGCGAGCGCCAGCGGCGCACCGATCAGCGCTCCGATCCCCGCCCCGACGGCTGCGCACAACACGGCCGTGCTCACGATCATGAACCCGGCTACTCCGGCGTCGCGGGTCGAGTGCATGGTCGTGGTCGCTCGGCATCAAGAGACGTCAGCCGGGCGACGCGTCTGGCGTCGAGCAGGCGATCCGAAACGACGACAGGCGTTCCCCCCGGCGGACAGGGAAGGGTACCTGAGCCTCAATTTTCGGGCACGGAGGCTCACTTGTGGGTGACGTGCGGCACGATCGCCGGGCGGCAGCGCCGCCGCGACCGCGAGGATGTGCGTGGTGCACACCCTCATCGCCCTGCTCTTCAGCGTCCCCACCAACCTCGGCTACGCGGCACTCGGGGCCCTGATCGCGGGCGAGACCATGGGAGTGCCGCTGCCCGGTGAGACCGCGCTGATCGCCGCCGGCATCTTGGCGAGCGAGGGGCACCTGAGCATCGAGCTGGTGATCCTGGTGGCGGCCGGTGCGGCGATTCTCGGCGACAACGTGGGGTTCTGGATCGGCCGCCGCGGCGGGCGGAAGCTGCTCGAGCTGCCGGGCCCGCTCGCGCGCCACCGCCAGCGGCTGTTGGATCGGGGGGAGGAGATCTTCCGCAGGTACGGAGCCAAGACCGTGTTCTTCGGGCGCTGGTTCTCGGGGCTGCGGATCGCCTCGGCCTGGCTGGCCGGCGTCAACCGCATGCGGTGGGGGACGTTCCTCGTCTTCAACGCGCTCGGGGGGATCTGCTGGGCCGTCTCGGTCGCACTGCTCTCCTACTGGGCAGGGCACTCGGCTGACACCGTGCTCAAGACCGTCGGGATCGGGGGCCTCGCGATCGCGCTCGCGGTGCTCGGCGCCTTCCTGATCTGGCGCCGCCGGCGGGCGCCACGCTAGCCTGGCGCGCCGTGCCCCTCGCCGCCCACGCGCCGATCTCGTACTTCCAGGCCGTGGTCATGGGCCTGCTGCAGGGCGTGGCGGAGCCGTTTCCGGTATCGAGCCTCGGGCACGGCGTGGTCCTGCCACGGCTGCTGCACTGGAACATCCACCAGAACGACAAGTTCTTCCTCACCTTCCTCGTCGCGACGCACCTCGGCACGGCCATCGTGCTGTTCCTCTTCTTCCTGCGCGACTGGATGCGCATCATCGGCGGAGTGGTGCGGTCGTTGCGAGAGCGGGAGGTCCGCGCGGACGACGCGGACGCGCGGCTCGGCTGGCTGCTCATCGTCGGCACGGTCCCGGCCGGCCTCCTCGGGCTGCTGCTCGAGCACCCGCTGCGCAAGCTGTTCGCCTCGGCGCAGTCCGCGGCGGCATTCCTGATCGTGAACGGCCTGCTGCTGCTCGCGTTCGAGCGGCTCAGGCTGCGCGCGCCGGCGCGCGACGACCACCTCGGCGACGCGGACGTCCAGATCGCGACGCGGCTGAACTGGCGGCGGGCGCTCGCCGTCGGAGCCGCGCAGGCGGCCGCGCTGGTGCCGGGCATCTCGCGCTCCGGGATAACGATGGGCGGCGGGCTCCTCGTGGGGCTCTCCAACGAGCACGCCGCGCGCTACTCGTTCCTGCTGGCCACGCCGATCATCGGCGCGGCGGCGGCGCTCAAGATCCCCGAGCTGTTCGGGTCGACGGGCAACGGGGTGCGCGGCCAGGCACTCGTCGGCGGGCTCTGTGCGGCGGTCACCACTTTCTTCGCCGTCAAGTTCCTGCTCAGGTACTTCGAGACGAACCGGCTGACGCCGTTCGGCGCCTACTGCATCCTGGCCGGCGCCGTGTGCACGCTGATCTTCGCGCTCTAGCTCGGGTTGACGCCGCCGCCGGGGCGGGTGGGCCCGCTCTGGAACCAGGCGAACACGAAGCAGCCCGCGCTCAGGATCAGCGCGGCGATGCCGTGCTTCGCGTGATGGTGGCCGGACCCCGCCTGGTGGCCCGGGAAGAAGGACGGCAGCGAGGACGCCGTGTCCACGAAGTAGATGACGGCGACCACGAGGAGGAGCACACCGATGAGCACGGCGGGCGCTATGAGGCTCCTTCGCTTGGCGATCCGGGAAGGGTAGAAGGCCTGCTTATGGGGTCCGTAAGCAATCGTCAATGGGCGCCGGCGAGAGCTGCTGGCAAGATCCATTGATGGCATCGACGCGCACGCGACCAGCGATTCTCGACAGGATCCGGCCGCCCGTCGATGCACCCCAGGCGGCCGCCGAAGTCGCCGCTCCGGAGGCTCGCCCGACCCCGCAGCGGCCAGCGCCGGGGTGGATGGTCTGGATGTGCCTCGGGATCGTCTACGTGGTCTGGGGCTCCACCTACCTGGGGATTCGCGTGGCGGACGAGACGATGCCGCCGCTGTTGACATCGGGAGTGCGCTTCGTCATCGCGGGCGCGATCGTGTACACGTTCCTCGCCATCCGCAGGGGGCGTGCCGCCATGCGCGTCACCTGGCCGGAGCTGGTCTCATGTGCGCTGGTCGGCACGCTGCTGGTGGCCGGCGGCAACGGGTTCGTGATGGTCGGCGAGGTGCACGTCCCGTCGGGCGTGGCGGCGCTCATCATCGCCTCCGTCCCACTCTGGGTGGTGCTCTACCGCCGGCTCGGAAGCGAGCGTGTCCCGCGGGGGACGCTCGCCGGCGTGGGGGCTGGTTTCGCCGGCGTCGCGCTCCTCTTGCTGCCCGGCGGCAGCGGCGGTCACGTGCGCTTCCTCTCGCTGCTACTGGTCTGCCTGGCAGCGCCGTGCTGGGCGCTCGGGTCGTACCTGTCCAAGCGGCGGACGCTTCCGCCCGACCCCTTCCTCTCGACGTCCTTTCAGATGATGCTCGGCGGCGCCGCGTCGCTGCTGGCGGGCGCGGCGACCGGTGAGCTCGGTCACGTGGGCCTCGGAGCATTCTCCGGTCGTTCCCTCGCCGCGTTCGCCTACCTGATCGCGGTGGGCTCGCTCGTCGCGTTCACCGCGTATGTCTGGTTGCTCCAGCACGCCCCGATCTCGAAGGTGTCGACCTACGCGTACGTGAACCCGGTGATCGCGATCTTCCTCGGCTGGGCCATCCTGTCCGAGCACGTGACGGGCACGATCGTGGCCGGCGCCGCGATCGTCGTGGCCTCCGTCGCCGCGATCGTGCGCCGGGAATCGGGTTGACCTGGCTCCAGCGAGAGTTGCGACTCGAGCCGCGCCCGCGCGGCTTCCATCTCATCACCGACGAGATCGAGCGCGCGGTCCCAGAGCTCGAGCGGTTCGAGGTGGGGATGGCACACGTGTTCATCCGCCACACGTCGGCGTCGCTGACCCTCAACGAGAACGCGAGCCCCGCCGTGAGACGCGACTTCCGCGCGTGGGTGGACGAGGTCGTGCCCGAGGACGCCGGATACTGGACCCACACGCTCGAGGGGCCCGACGACATGCCCGCGCACATCAAGGCGTCGGTACTCGGGCCGGCGGTCACGGTGCCGATCGCGGACGGGCGACTCGCCCTCGGAACGTGGCAGGGCATCTACCTGTGCGAGCACCGCGACTCGGGCGGGCCGCGCCAGGTGGTGGTGACCGCGTGGGGTGAGGAGCGGGCCCGGCGCTAGCCGTGCAGGCCGATCACCGCGGCCAGGATCGTGACGAGGCCGGCCAGCATGAAGATGCGGAGTTGCGCGATCTCCCGGTGCAAGCCGCCGATGGCCTCGTGCAGCTCGCCGCGCAGGCCCGCGATCTCGCCACGGAACTCCGTGCGCACATCGCCGACCTCACCGCGCAGCTCGGTCCGGATGTCGGCGAAGCCGGCTCGCATCTCCGCGCGCATGTCACGTATCTCTTCGCGGAGCTGCGTGAACGCATCATCGATTCGCCCGTCCGTCCAGACCGTTCGCTCCATGCTCGATGAAGTCTAAGCCCGTCCGAATTCGCCCCCGTCCGCCGCATGTGCGAACATGTGTTCGATGCGCTGGGACCAGCTGAGAGTCGAGAACGAGGCGACCCGCCGCCTTCCCGGCTACCGCGACGAGGCGGTCGTCCGAACGTTCGACGCGCCCGAAGCGATGGACGTCCGTTTCTACGAGATCCACGCCCGCTCGGCGCTGAACCACGTGCCCAAGCAGTCCCGGATGCCGTTCCGCTGGACGATCAATCCATATCGAGGCTGTACCCACGCGTGCCATTACTGCGCGTCGGGAGCAACGCCCGTCCTAATGGGAGGTGGTCGGACAAAGCCGCTCGAGGATGTACGGCCAGGCGACCGGGTTTACGGGACGGTGCGGATCGATCGGTACCGCCGGTACGTCGTCACCCAGGTGCTAAATCACTGGTCGACGGTGAAGCCGGCATACCGCGTCACCCTCGAGGACGGGACGGAGCTGGTGGCAAGCGGAGACCACCGCTTTTTGTCCGATCGCGGCTGGAAGTACGTGACAGGCGCCGAATGGGGACCGCTCCGGCGTCCGTATCTAACAATCAACAACTCGCTGATGGGCACGGGTCAGTTTGCATCACCCCCGGGGGACTCGGCCGACTATCGACGCGGCTATTTGTGCGGCTTGATCCGCGGTGACGGCTACATCGCTTCGCGTCTTTACGGCCCGCGTCGATGGCAGCATCATCAGTTCCGCCTCGCGCTAATCGACTTGGAGCCGCTGCGTCGTGCCGGGGGCTACCTGGATGACATCGGAGTCGCAACGAGAGAGTTCGAGTTCCAGGCCGCAGTCGGCAACTCATTGGCCCTTCGCGCTATTAGCGCGCACTCTCGCGAGAAAGTCGAGGCGATACGCGAGGTCATGCGATGGCCACGCGCCGCGAGCGACGACTGGTCGAAGGGTTTCCTCGCCGGCATCTTCGATGCCGAGGGCAGTTACGGCGACTGCATTCGTATCGCGAACACGGATCAGCAAATCATCGGCTGGACCGAGGCAAGCATGCGGCGCTTTGGCTTCGCGACGCGTCTCGAGGACTCGAAGCGGCCCAACGGAGTGACGTATGTCCGCCTCCTCGGCGGCCTCAAGGAGGTCCTCCGGTTCTTCCACACCGTCGACCCGGCCATCACGCGCAAGCGCAACATCAACGAGCACATGGTCAAGACGTTTGCGCGATTGAGAGTCACGTCCATCGAGCCGCTCGGGCTCGAGATGCCGATGTACGACATCACCACGGGTACGGGCGACTTCATCGCCAATGGCGTCGTCAGCCACAACTGCTTCGCCCGCCCCACCCACAAGTACCTCGACTTCAACGCCGGCCGCGACTTCGAGCGCGAGATCGTCGTGAAGGTGAACGTTCCCGAGCTGCTCCGGGCCGAGCTCGCCCGGCCGAAGTGGAAGGGCGAGCACGTCGCGCTCGGCACCAACACCGACCCGTACCAGTGGGTCGAGGGACGCTACAAGCTCATGCCCGGCATCTGGGAGGCGTTCCGCGACTTCGCCAACCCGTGCAGCGTCCTCACCAAGTCGCCGCTCCTGCTCCGGGACAAGGAGCTCCTCCAGCAGGTCGCCGAGCGCGCGCCCGTGACCGCCAACTTCTCGGTGCCCACCCTCGACGAGAAGGCATGGCGCGAGACCGAGCCGCATACGCCCCACCCCCGCGCCCGGCTCGAGGCGGTCGCCGAGCTCACCCGCGCCGGGATCCCCACCGGGATCCTCATCGCCCCGCTGATGCCCGGGATCAACGACGCGCCCGAGCAGGTCGAGGAGATCATCGAGATCGCCACCGAGGCGGGTGCGGTGAGCATCGGCGGCATCGCGCTTCACCTCCGCGGCGAGGTGCGCGACATCTTCATGGACTGGCTGCGAGCGCACCGGCCCGACCTCGTGCCTCGCTACGAGGAGCTGTACCGCCGCGGCCCGTACGCGCCGAAGGCGGTCCAGGAACGCCTCGGCAAGCTGGCCAGCGCGCCCGGCGCGGCGCCGCGGTCGCGGCGCTTCCTGCGTGATCGCGAGGAGGCCGCGAGCACCGGGCCGGAAGCCGCTCCGACACCCGAGCCCGAGCAGCCCGCCCTCTTCTGAGGCCTTGTTCCTCCAAGCCGTCCTGGATACGGGCCGGTATGCGGCCCGTAGACAGGATTGCTGGCGCGGGGCGGCGTCGCTCAGCGCGGCAGCGCGTACGCCGCCACCGCCGCGAAATGGGCCGCCGCGGCCGCCACCACGAGTGTGTGGAACACCTCGTGGTAGCCGAAGACGCCCGGCACCGGGTTCGGTCGCCGCAGCGCGTAGATCACGGCGCCCGCCGTGTAGAGGACGCCCCCAAGGAGGATCAGGCCCACCCCCACGAACCCGATCGCATCGGCCATCTGCGGCATTGCTGCGATCGCCACCCACCCCAGCGCTATGTAGACGCTCGCGGTGACCGGCTTCGGCGCGCGGACCCAGAAGAGGTTGAGGATCGTCCCGCCGACGGCGCCCGCCCAGACCACGATGAGGATCGTGCGCGCGAGGACCCCGTGGAGCACGAGCAGCGCGAACGGGGTGTAGGTGCCTGCGATCAGCACGAAGATCATCGAGTGGTCGAGGCGGCGCATCCACATGCGGGCCCGATCCGTCCAGTCACGGCGGTGGTACAGCGCGCTCGTTCCGAGGAGCCCGGTGACCGAGAGGGCGTAGATCGTGGCCGCCAGTCGCGCGCGCCCGCCCGGCGCGAGGACCACGAGCACGATGCCGAGGACCAGGGCAACGAAGAAGGCGTACTGGTGGATCACCCCGCGTAGCCGCGGCTTGATCGGCTCCGGAATCGCGGCCGTCCCCGCCATCGGAGCAACGGTAGCGGGCCATACCGGGGACCCGGACCTAGAATCCCGGCGCTCGCGTGAGGATCTGGATCGACATGACGGCGCCGGCGCACGTCCTCGTGTTCCGCCCGATCGTCGACCGCCTTCGCGAGCGCGGTCACGAGGTGGAGCTCACCGCCCGCGACTACTCCCAGACCGTGGAGTTGATGCACATGCACGGGCTCCACGCGACGGTCTTCGGCCGCCACGGCGGCGCCGGCCGCGTGGAGAAGGCCCTGGCCCTCGCGAACCGGACGCGCGCCATGGTCCGCTTCGGCGGCGGCGGCGGGTTCGAGCTGGCACTCGGACATGGTTCCAACGACCTCGCGCTGGCGGCGGCCATGCTTCGCGTGCCGGCGGCGAACACGTTCGATTACGAGTTCGCGGTGCAGCAGCACAACGTGGGCTGCCGCCTGGCCAGGCGCGTGATGGTCCCGGACCGCATCCCGGCCGAGCGGCTGGCCCGGTACGGGGTCGGCCCGGAGAAGCTCGTGCAGTACCCCGGGCTGAAGGAGGAGTACTACCTTGCGGACTTCGAGCCGGACGCGCGCGCGCTCGACGCGCTGGGAGTGGATCGCGACCGGGTCGTCGTCGTCTTCCGGCCGCCCCCGGACGTCGCGCTCTACCACCGCAAGTCGAACCCGCTGTTTCCACAGGTCCTAGACCGCCTGGGTGGCGAAGCGGGCGTGCACGCGATCGTGATCCCCCGCACGGAGGCGCAGCGCGAATACGTGCGCAACCTGGACCTGCCCTCCGTGATCGTGCCCGAGGGCGCCGTCGACGCACAGAGCCTGATCGCGCTCGCCGACCTCGTGATCTCGGCGGGCGGCACCATGAACCGCGAGGCGGTCGCGCTCGGCACGCCGGTGTACACCACCTACGGTGGGCGCCTCGGCGGGGTGGACGAGGCCCTGATCCGGGAGGGGCGGTTGCGACCTCTCACCGACCCTCGCGCGATCGAGCTGCGCAAGCGGGACTCGAGTGGAGCGCGCGAGCGCCGTGATCCGAACGTCCTCGTGGACATGTTCCTGGGGACGCCCCGGTGAGCCGGGCGACCCGCGGCGCACTCGACCGAGGTATCGGTCACACTCGCGGGGGCGCGATGGAGGGGGCGGTCCAGTACCAGCCGGTTGCCGGGTCGCTCGCGGAGCGATACGCCCGCATTGCGCATCACCACGAGCAGCGTCCGGTCGACAGGGCGCTGCGCGGGCTCGACATCGCGCTCGCCACCGGGTCGTTCGTGGCCGCTAGCCCGGTGTTGGCGGTGATCGCGGCCGCGATCCGGGTCAGCTCCGGCAAGCCCGTCCTCTACCGCGGCCGGCGCGTGGGCCGCGCCGGCGTCATCTACACGATGTACAAGTTCCGGACGCTCAGCGCGGACGCCGAGTCGCGCCTGTCGCCGTACCTCGGCGAGCCGCTCACCAGGCTCACCGAGCGTGAGGTGACGCCGGTGGGCCGCGTGCTGCGCAAGACGCAGCTCGACGAGCTGCCGCAGCTCTTGAACGTGCTTCGCGGCGAGATGAGCATCGTGGGTCCGCGCCCGATCCGCCCGGCGTTCTTCGAGGAGCTGTGCGCCCAGATCCCCCAGTACTGGCAGCGCCTCGTGGTGTCCCCCGGGATGACCGGCTTCGCGCAGATGCGCCTGACGCGGGAACACCCGTGGTCGGAGAAGCTCGCCCACGACCTCGAGTACATCGCCGACCGTTCGGTGTCGCTGTACCTGGTCGTGATCCTCGAGACCATCTGGCGCATCCTGACCAGCCTCGTTCGCGGGCGCGAGCCGCTCGAGGGCTGATGTGCGGCATCTGCGGCCAGGCGTCGCTCGACGGCGCCAGCGGCCGCGATCCCGCGGTGCTCGCGGCGATGAACGAGGCACTCGTGCACCGTGGCCCCGACAGCGACGGCATGCTGCTCGATGGGCCGGTCGGGCTGGCCGTCAGGCGGCTGTCGATCATCGACCTCGCCGGGGGCGACCAACCGATCGCAAACGAGGACGGCACGGTCCACGTCGTCCAGAACGGCGAGATCTACAACTACCGCGAGCTGCGAGCCGATCTCGCCCGCCGCGGGCACTCGTTCAGCACGCACAGCGACACCGAGGTGCTGGTCCACCTCTACGAGGAGCGCGGCGATTCGTTCGTTGCCGACCTGCGTGGGATGTTCGCGATAGCGCTCTGGGACGGCGCGCGCCGGCGACTCCTGCTCGCGCGCGACCGCTTCGGGATCAAGCCCCTGTACTACGCGGTCACCGGCGGGACGCTGTCGTTCGGCTCCGAGCTCAAGGCGCTCCTCCGCCAGCCGGGTTTCCCCACGGAGATCGACATCGACGCGGTCGAGGCGTTCCTCGCGTTCAACTCGGTGCCCGCCCCGTACACGATCTTCGAGGCCGCGCGCAAGCTGCCGCCGGGCCACCGGATGATCTGGAGCGGCGGCGAGCCGCGCATCGAGCGCTTCGCGCGGCCGGCGCCGCCCCCAGCAACCGAGGTGCGCACCGCGTCCGCGGACGTCCTTGCGGACGAGGCGCGCGAGCGCCTGCGCGACTCGGTGCGCGCCCACCTGGTGGCGGATGTCCCGGTGGGGGTCCTCCTATCCGGCGGCAT
>Ga0209577_10002007_pt1 | contig 19784 bp, 13 predicted proteins | sample GraSoiAngelo_109_FD_185874 | JGI IMG/M metagenome (GOLD analysis project Ga0209577, IMG submission 185874) | Grasslands soil microbial communities from the Angelo Coastal Reserve, California, USA - 14_0903_12_20cm (SPAdes) (version 2) | ecosystem: Environmental > Terrestrial > Soil > Grasslands...
GCGCGTCGCCGCCGCCGCCGAACGCGGCGTAGTGAATTCGCGCCGCACGAGGCGCGCACCACCAGCTCGACGGGCAGGGTCTCGACCGTGCCGCTGTCGGTGCGTGGATCGTCGATCGCCGCCGCGAGCCTCTCGAGCGCGCGCCGCCCCATCGCCGCGACGTCGGCCCGCACCGTGGTGAGCGGCGGATGGACGAAGCGCGCGACCGGAACATCGTCGAAACCGGCGAGCGCGATATTCTCCGGCACGCGCACGCCCGCCTCGGTGAGCGCGAACAGGCAGCCGATCGCCATGGCGTCGTTGGCCGCGAACACGGCATCCGGCCGCGTGCGCCCCGCGGCGAGCGTCTGTCCCGCGCGATAGCCCGACTCCTCGCTGAAATCGCCGTCGATCACCACCGCACGGCGGGCGCCGAGCCCGGCGCGATAGCCGCGCAGGCGCTCCTCCGCATCGAAGTTGTTTCGTGGGCCGCGGATGTGCGCGATGCGGCGGTAGCCATACGATGCGAGATGACAGGTCATGGCGCGCGCGCCGCCGAAGTCATCGACCAGGTATGCCGCCCGCGCACCGCGCGACGCACGTGTGTTCATCAGAACCGTCGGTAATCCGGGCGGCAGCGCCTCCGCGAGGCTCCCGCCCCCGACATGTGGTGACATCATGAGGAGTCCGTCGACACGTCCGTTCATTGATTGCAGTGCGGCGCTCGTGGCCTCGGGGCTGTCGCCGTGCGAGCTCGACACCAGCAGGTGCAGACCGCGTGCACGTGCGGCACGGTCCACGCCGCGGATCAGCTCCGAGAAATACTCTCCATGAGTGTCAGGCAGCAGGAGGCCCACGGTATGGGTGCGGCGGTTGATGAGACTGCGCGCTGCAGCGTGCGGCATGTAACGCAGTGTGTGGGCGGCCCGCAGCACGCGGCTGCGGACTTCGGGCGTCACGGAGCCTGCGCTGTTGAGTGCCCGCGAGACGGAGGCGATCGACACCCGCGCGCGCCGTGCCACGTCCTTGATCGTTGCCGCCACATCATCTCCGCAGCAGCCGCGATGTCAGTCCGTGCACCTCCGCGGCAAGTAAACGTTTTCAGAAACTCTAGCCGGCACCTTCCCTGCGTGTCAAACTCCGACGCCGTCTCCGCAGCGCACGGGACGCAGCTCCGCAGCACGCATGCACCGCACTTTCCTCGTGACGCTCCTCACTGCGTGCAGCCTGATCGCAGGCTGCGCCGCGCGGCACACCTGGGTGCTCGCGCCCGGCCAACACCCTCAGTCCTTCGAGCGCCGGGTAACGGTCGAGACGCACGGACGGTTCCTGCTCTACCTGCCGGCCGGATTCGACCCCAGCGGCCGCACGCGCTACCCGCTGCTCATCTTCCTCCACGGATCGGGCGAATCGGGCGAGGATCTCGAGAAGGTCAAGGTGCACGGTCCGCCGAAGCTCGTCGCCTCCAAGCCGGACTTCCCGTTCATCGTGGCATCACCCCAGGCGCGCAACTCCATCGAGCGCTTCGATCCGGCGACACTGGATGCGATGCTGGATGAGCTCCTCGAGCAGCTGCCCATCGATCCGGACCGCGTATACCTCACCGGGCTCAGCATGGGTGGAATCTGGACTTACGGCTGGGCGATTCAGCATCCCGAGCGCTTCGCCGCGATCGCTCCGGTGTGCGGCCTGTGGGATCCGGCCGACGCCTGCCGGTTGAAGGATGTGCCGGTCTGGGCGTTTCACGGCGCGCAGGATCCGGTCGTCCCCCTGGACGGCGATCAGGTCATGATCGACGCGATCAAGGCGTGCGGGGGCGACGCGCGGCTCACGGTGTATCTCTACACCGGTCACGACTCGTGGAACCAGGCGTATGCCGATCCGGAGCTCTACCAATGGCTGCTGCAGCAACGGCGGCGAGCGGTGCGCAAGCCCTGACTAAGGCTGAGCACGCGGGTGACGCTCCGGATTTCCCGTAACCGTAGCAAGCTTGCCCAGCATGGTAGCGATTTCCGGATTCGCCATGAAGTTCTTCCACACGAGCCCGCTCCGGTAGTTTTCAACCATGACGACGATTGGCGCCTGATTCAGTCCCATGTAGATCGGAGACATCCAGTTGGCTCCCGCATCAAACGCGTCGCGCGGCCCGTAGATGCCCCACAGCTCTTCGCCGAGATCTCGATAGTAGTGCTTGAACGCTGCCATGGAGGCCTCGGGCGTGTAGGGAAACGAGGCCAGGGCGCCCGTTGGAGTGAGCGTTCCACGGTCGCTGGCGTCGTCGGGCGCGTGGGGCACATAGCCGTCGGGACCGTCGCTCGCCGTCAGGCCCCAGGCATCAGCTCCGTATCCTTTGAAATGTTTCGGATTGGCGATGCAATAGGCTCGATTGATGAGCGCAAGATTGCGGTTGTTTACAAAATACGAGGAGGTAAACCGGTCGTGCAGACTATGGGGATCGAACCCGAAGAACGAATAGTGAGTGAAGAACAACGGGCCTCCCGTGCCGACACCCACATCGAGCTCGATGCCGTAATAGGTGTGCCCGTTGCGGTAGTGATTCCCGTCCGTGGTGCCTGACCATCCCTGCCGATACTCGAGCGCGCGTTGCGCCTGGCTGGCCCAGCCGGAATAATACATTTCCGCCGGGATCGCGTGAGTCGGCGATGCGATTCCCAGCAGATACGTAATCATGACCTCGTTGAAGCCGATCAGCGGATGCTGAATTTGCCAAGCCCACTCGGGCGACCAGTGCCAATACAGGAACTCGCCTCGCTCCGGACCGCGGTACCAATCCCATTCAACCGCCTCCCAGAGTTGGGTGATACGCCGGAACAGGTCTCGTTCCGCGCTGCTCGGGCCGCGGAAGTACTGCCGGGCGGCGAGCAGACCTTCCATCAAAAACGACGTTTCCACCAGGTCTCCGCCGTTGTCGAACGTGCCGAAGACCGCCATCGTCTTGCCCGTGCTTCCGTCCATGTAATGCGACCAGGCGCCGTGATAACGCGGCGCGTGTTCCAGGAAACTGACGATCTTCGTCAGGCGCTCGACGGCTTGCACTCGTGTGATGAACCCGCGGTCCGCGCCGACAATCAGCGCCGCGATGCCCATACCGCTGGCGCCGGTCGCCACGATACGGCCGTCGCCGGGAATGCTTTCTCGCGCCATCCCTGAATGCGGATCGGCACCTTCCCAGTAGTACTGGAAGCATGCCTCCTCGAGCATCGTCAAGAGCTCATCATCGTTCAACTCGCGGGTCGAGGCGCTGGCCGGTCGTGAAAGCGCCGATGTTCGATAATGCCAATCCGAAGCAGCCAGTCTGTACTGCGCCGTGACTCCCGCTTTGCCCAAAAAATCCGAGTAACGCTCGCTTCCCGCGAGCTGGATGCCGATCGGCTCGAATGCCTTGCCATCAAGCGAGCGGTAGATGATGTACCTCGCGAGCGCCGGACTGTTCACCGGGTCCCAGCGCACATCTACGTGGCGGTCGTAGCCCATCGCTCGGACATGTGCTGGAACCGACAGCGAGGGCGATTTCTCTTCCGGGGGATCGTCACCCACGCGTATTTCATCGATGATCAGCGTATGCCGCACGCCATCGGGGCGGCCCTGATGAAAGACAACATCCCGCAAAAACTGCGGGCGAAACTGATAAATCGATGCGGTGGAAAACTCAGCCAGTGGGATTCGTGCCTGAACCCAACGGCTAGCCGGGATGTCGCCCGTGTAGGTTCCCAGCGGCACAGGCGCAGAGAAGGATGCGGGCAAACCAGCGACTTTCAAACCCTCGCCGGCGTCGGAGAGCACAATCAGAGGCAGATCGCCGGCTGTGATCGCGCTCGGCGCGTAACACCAGAAATAAAGATTGTGCCCGATGAGCTCGGGAGACCGATTGCGATACCCGTCCACCCGGACTTCCGCTTCCCAGCCTCCACCGGGCCTCGATTCCCATTGCAGCCGCAGCGCATTCGGCGGCGTCAAGAACGTGCGGGTCTCGACCGGAAGCCGCCGGTCCTTGACCTCAAGATAGCTGCCGCCATTGGCCATGCCCCGGCTGTTGAAGTACGCACCCGCAGTTAAGCTGTTGTCGAAGATCACGTGCCGGTAGTAATCTGAGGCTCGGGCTGGCGACACAACCAGGGAAAAAACCGCAAGCAGCGACACGAGCCCACATGCGCTGAGGAAGTTGGATGTAGGGAAACTCATCTCAGTTCTCACCTGTCCGTGTGAAAGCGGCCGCGCCCATGGCGATCCCGAAGAGCACCAAGCCGTGCACGGCGACGCCTGATTCGCCCCTCACGACACTAGACGGCCGCGCAATGGCGAGCGATGAAGTCCTCGTGACTCGGCATGATGGACACGCACCGGGCAATGAGCTTCTCGACGCTTTCCACGAATGACCTGAGGTCACTGTCGGTCACCCAATCCGCGGCCGGGTGGTAGCTGCGGGGCCTGATGCCCTGCCCGAGCATAACCTGCACCCAGCTCGTGACCGCAAACAGCTCGGTGCCATTGCGGAAGAAGCGGCCGGCATCGGCGAACAAGCGAATGTACTCACGCAACGAGTCGGGAATCTTCATGCTCCGACAGTAGCGCCAGAGCTCCGAATCTTCGCGCTCCGTGGCGCAGTAATGCAGGATCAGGAAGTCGCGGATGCGCTCGTATTCGAACTGCGCCTGGGCGTTGTACGTCTGTTCGAGCGTCGGATCGAAATCGCGGCGCGGAAACAGCTGCACGAGCCTGAAGATCCCGGACTGGATGAGGAATATGGCCGTGGACTCGAGCGGCTCGAGGAAGCCGCCGGCCAGCCCGATGGCCACGACGTTCTTGTGCCAGAGCTTGTCGCGCTTCCCGGCGGCAAACCGGATCGGTTTCGTCGCATCGGCGAGCGGCTTGCCATCGAGGTTCTTCAGCAGGACGGCCATCGCCTCGTCGTCGCTCACGAATCGGCTGCTGTAAACGTGGCCGTTGCCGGTGCGATGCTGCAGCGGAATGCGCCACTGCCAGCCCGCCTCGCGCGCGGTCACACGCGTGTAGGGCGTCGGCGGCTCTACTTTCTCGCAGGGAACCGCTATCGCCCGGTCCAGCGGCAGCCAGTGGGTCCAATCCTGAAACCCGGAACGGAGCGTGCCCCCGATCAGCAGCGCACGAAAGCCCGAGCAATCGATGAACAGATCTCCCGCTACCGTCGCGCCGCTTTCCAGGCGGACGCTTTCCACGAATCCGCTCTCGCCGTTCTGCTTCACTTCGACGATCTTGCCCTCGATGCGCCTCGCGCCGCGGCCCTCGGCGTAGTCGCGCAGGTATCGCGCGTACAGACCCGCATCGAACTGATAGGCATAGACGATGTCGGCCAGCGGCGTGTTCGGTGGTGCATCGGACGGCGGCACCAGAAATCTGCCCTGCGGCGCAGCCAGCGTGTTGATCGAGTAGTGGCCGATGTCTTTCGCCAGGCCGAGCTTCCGGGCCTTGAGCCAGTACTGGTGGAAGTCGAGGAGCCCGAGACTTCGGCCGATGGTGCCGAATCCATGTACATAAGAGTCTCCGAGACGCCGCCAGTCCCTGAACTGGATGCCGAGCTTGAACGTGCCCTTGGTCCGGCGCACGAAGTCCGCTTCGTCGATCTCGAGCAGGCGATTGAAGTCGCGCAGATGCGGGACCGTCGACTCGCCGACCCCGATGATGCCGATCTCCTCCGATTCGACCAGCGTCACCTGCAGCAGCTTGCCGAAGGACTTGGTGAGTGCCGCAGCCGTCATCCATCCCGCACTCCCCCCGCCGACGATGACGACGGAGCGAATGGGCTCGCCAGGCGAGCGCACGGAGTCTTGAGCGTTCACGGCAGTGCCCAATCGGGTGTAGGGAGTGAGCTTACGCTCCCCTTCCACACCACGGTACGCGAGCGAGCCTCTCAGATCACCACTTGAGCTCCGCCGTCAGCCTCAAAGTGCGCGGGAAGCCGACGATGGGGCCCTGCGAGTTGTAATGCAAAGGCACGAGGGGCTGACCGTACACCGGGTTGGTGAAGACGGCATTGTTCGGATCGTAGTTGTGGAAGTCGAATACATTCAGGACATCGAAGCGAGCGGTAGCCTGAACGTCCTGGAAGATCGTGAAGTGCTTCGACACGTCGAGGTCGAGGTCCCGGTACGCGATCCTGCCCGGAATTCGGACGTTGATCGGAGCGGCGTTACCGCCGAGGCCGTTGCAGGCTGAGCCCCCCGGGCAACCGAGAATCTTATCGACGTAGCGCGGCGTTGCCATCTCGAATTTGCCGCCGAGCAGGAAACCCCAGGGCAGGTCGTGGCTGGCCGTCAGGACCAGACGATGCTTCGGCACCGCGGTCGATGGCAGCGCCGGGTAGTCGTACGGCGATGGCAGATCGAAGAGATACGCATTCGGATTGCCTGCGTACGGATCGTTCGGACCGGCGACGTTGTTCTGGTAGGCGTTCGAGAAGGTGTAGGCCGCCGACACGCCCCAGCCGGAAGCCTTCGTGTACGGCTTGTCGAGCGAGAGTGTGACCTGCTGATTCTTGTCGATCCCCGCGTTGTCCCAGAGGATCAGCGCCCCGTACCCCTTCAGGCTCCCGAAGGCGCCCCACGGAGCGCCCTGGTTGCTGTAGTAGGAACCGTCCGCGTAACGCAGTCCGAGATGGCCGATGATGGCGTCGTAGCTCTTGATGTCGGAGAAGGCGATCGCCGCGTCCCAGTCCGCGAGGCGCGTGCGGAACCCGATGCTGAGCTGATCCGAGTGCGGCGACCTGATGTGGTTGTTGATCATGTCGGCTTCGTGCGAGGAAGTGCTCACCCCAATGCTCGCCAGGCCCGCCACCGTCAGATAATTGGGATTCCAGGCATAGCAGTGGTTGGCCGGATTCACGTCGGACGCGGTGTGGCAGACACCGAACGAGTCGTTTGTGAAAGGCGTCGGGAAGTAGATCTGCGGGTTGTTGTACAGGCCCACCTTGGTCGTCTCGTACGCCAGCTGGGCGAAGAGGTTCCGATCATAAGACCGGCCAAACCCGCCGAAGACCACGTACTGCTGATCCGCGTGGATGTCATACGAGAAACCAACCCGCGGCTGCACCTCGTTCCATGGCGAACTGCGATTCGAGCCGGTGCTGATGTAGTTGTGGATGTCGATTCCCGGGCTGCCCGGGAACGAGGTGGCGAGAAGCTGCGCATAAGTCGTCGTGGGGCTGTAGGGCGGCTGGTTCGCCCCGGGTGAGTTGAGCGCGCTGACGAGGCTCGCCGGGGTCTGGTAGTCCTCCCAGATGGGCACCTTCTCGTAGTCCCAGCGCACGCCGAGATTCAGCGTGAGGTTGCGGTTGACCGCCCAGTCGTCCTGGAAGTACACGCCGAACTGCTTGTCCTTCGAGTCGACGCGCGGGGCGCCGACTCCGGGGAAGCTCACCGGGAACTGCACCTCGTACGGGTTCGCATAGACACCGGCGCTCGAGACCGCCTCGAAGTAGACCGCGTCCCGAAGGTCGAGCGTGCCGGCCGCCGAGATGAGGTCGATGGACTGGAAGCGTGCTCCCACCTTCAGGGTATGGTCGTGGATATTGGAGAACGTCAGGTCGTCCTGAATCCCGTACCCCGACTGCTCATAGCGGAATCCCACGCCCGCCCCGGGACCACCCACGTTGATGATCGGCTGGGTGACACTGGTGTTGCCCGCGATCGGGTAGTAGAAGTAGTCGAATTGCGGGCTCGGTGAGGCGTTGGTGTTCGAGGTGGTGTTCTGGTGTGTGAGCATCACCTGATTCACCAGGCCCTGCCAGTCGTGCACCCAGCGCAGATTCCAGCGGACGTCGTCGTTCTTGTAGTGGGCCGCGGCCGATGCCGCCGTCTGATTGGCCGCCCCCTGGAGCGAGTGCTCGAGGCGGATCTTGGCGCTGAGTTCCATGCGGTCGGTGTCCGTCGGTTCGAAGTCCACCTTGCCGAAGCCGAGATCCTCCGTGAAGGGGTTCGTGGTCGCCCCGAACTGGGAGGCGACGTCGGGCGGCAGGAGCGGGGTCACGGTCGCCGGGTCGATGCCGCCACCTGGAAGCACCACGTTCTGCAGCGACAGCGTCTTGCGCTCATACGTGAGGAAGAAGTGCGCCTTGTCCGGGATGATCGGGCCACCCTCCGCCAGGCCGTACTCCCAGCTGGGCGCTGACGCCTTTCCCTTGTTCGCGGCCAGCTCCGCGGGTGTGGCCGCACGCAGACTCTGGTTGGTGAAGGTGCTGAAGGCTTCACCCTCGAAGTGATTAGTGCCGGAGCGGGTCTGGGCCAGAATGACGGCGCTCGCCGCTTCGCCGAACTCCGCCTTGTAGTTCGACGTGACGACCTTGTATTCCTCGATCGCGAGTTGCGGGAACGGATTGCCCGGATCGCCGCTCTGGCCCGGGCCCGACTGTCCGCTGATCCCGCCGTTGACGTAGTCCTTCTGGCTGACGCCATCGATGTAGACGTTGACGTTGCTGTAGAGCTGTGCGCCCCCGCGCATTTGCGAGTTGCCGGAGCCATCGATGTTGAACTGCACGCCCGGTACCCGGCTGGCGAACTCGAGGAAGTTGCGCGTGTACTGGGGGAGCGCGTCGATGTCGTGGAGCGACACCACCTGCGCGACTTCCGAGGTCATCGTTTCCTGATGGATGGCACTGCCGGTGACCGTGACTTCGGCCAGCTTCGTCGAGAGGTCGAGTTGAGTCGTCGTGGCCACCTGCAGCGTGACCGGTTGCTCGGTTCCAGGGCCGGCATCAACGGTGTAATCGCCCGCCGGCAGCCCCGCGATCACAAAGTGTCCGTCACCGGCCGCCACGCCGTGACGCGTCAGTCCGGTCGCCGGGTTGTGCACGGTCACGGTGGCGCCCGGCGTCGTGTAGCCGGCCAGCGTGGCGTCGGTCGATTGCGCCCACACCATACCGGGCCCGGCCGCCGTAGAGGCGAGCGTCGACGCGACGAACGATGCAATCAGACTCCGGCGGCCCTTGAATTGCTTCTTCATGTGCTCCCCCTCATCGAAATCGTGCGTCGCGGAGACCTGAGTTTCCGACAGTCGAGTCCCGTGTCGTCCTGGTCCGTCGCTCATGTCCCCCTCGGCTCGCTACGCTGCGGCTGCGCCCGCCTGGACGTAGCGGGCGAGAAACTGCTCGTGCGTGGGCATCGCCTGCACGCAGTTTGCGATCACATTGCGAACGCCGGAGACGAGCTCGTTGACCTCGCGCTCGGGGATCAGGTCGACGGCCGGATGGTAGTTGCGTGGCAGGATGTGCTGGCCGAGCATGACCTGTACCCAGCTCGTGAGAGCGAACATCTCGTCCGCGTGACGGAAGAAGCGCCCGCTGTCCCGGAACAGAGCGATATTGTCGGCGAGCTGTTCGGGAATGCTCATGTTCGCGCAGTACTGCCAAAACGGTGAGTCACGGCGCTCGGTGGCGAAGTAATGCAGGATGAGGAAGTCGCGGATGCGCTCGAACTCGAAAGCCGCCTGGGCGTTGTAGCGCTCGATCAGCACCGGACTGAAGCTGCGGTCGGGCATGAGGTTGAGCAGTCGCGCGACCCCGGACTGGATCAGATAGATGCTGGTCGACTCGAGCGGCTCCATGAAACCGCTCGCCAGCCCGATGGCCACGCAATTGCGATTCCAGAACTTGCGGCGCTTGCCGGTCGTGAATTTCAGGATGCGCGGCTCTGCCAGTGCCCGCCCGTCCAGGTTCGGCATGAGCGTCTCACGCGCGGCGTCATCCGAGATGTAGGCGCTCGAATAGACGTAGCCGTTGCCGGTCCGATGCTGCAGCGGAATGCGCCATTGCCAGCCGGCCGTGCGTGCGGTGGAGCGCGTGTACGGGGTCGGCGGACCCACGTTCTCGCACGGCACGGCCATGGCGCGATCGCACGGCAGCCAATGCGTCCAGTTCTCGTAGCCGGTGTGCAGGGCCTGCTCGATCAGCAGTCCCCGAAAGCCCGAGCAGTCGATGAACAGATCCGCGCTGACCCGCTCGCCATCTTCCAGTTTGACTGCCTCAATGAAGCCATCGCTGCCCCGCAGGTCCACGTCCACCACCTTGCCTTCGGTGCGGCGCACGCCGCGCGCCTCGGCGTAGCGGCGCAGGTAGGCGGCATACAGTCCGGCATCGAAATGGTATGCATGGGTGATGTTCGCGAGCGGCGAGGTCGGCGGAACGTCCTGCGCCGAGGTCATGAACTTGCCGAGCGGAGCGGCGGCGGTGTTGAGCGAGTAGGCACCGATGTCAGCCGCCTTGCCCGCCAGAAACTGCTTCAGCCAGTACTGGTGAAAAGGCAGGAGGCCGTAGTCATGACCGATGGTCCCGAAGCCGTGGATGTAGCGATCGCCGATGCGCCCCCAGTCGACGAACTGGATGCCGAGCTTGAAGGTGCCGCGTACCTCTCGAATGAACTCGGCCTCATCGATCTCGAGGATGGTGTTGTAGAGCTTGAGGTGCGGGACCGTCGCCTCGCCCACGCCGACGGTGCCGATCTCCTCGGACTCGATGAGGCGGATGGCGCAGCTGCGCTCCAGCACTTTCGCCAGGGCGGCGGCGGCCATCCAGCCCGCGGTGCCGCCCCCGACGATGAGGATGCTGCGAAGACGACTGTCAGGCCTCGTATTCAGAACTTGGCACTCACCGTCATCCTGAGCGACCGGGGCACACCCACGATGTTGCCCGTCGGGTTGTAGGCTGCGACGGTGTGGCTCACCACCCCGTTATCGCCGCCCAGCAGGTAGTCGTTGTAGTTCTTGACGTTAAAGAGGTTCAGCACGTCGACCCGCAGCTGCAGCGTGGAAACGTCGCGTACGTTGAAGCTCTTCGTCACCTCCATGTCGAAGCTGCGATAGCCGAGTCCCGGCGGTGTGGCAGCCCAGGCCTGACAGACGCTGCCGGTCGGGTAATAAGGCGGCGTGTGGTCCAGGCAGGTGAAATCGTTTACCGGGATCGGAGTTTCCACCGTGAACTTCCCGGCGATGATCACATCCCACGGGATCCCGACCGAGCCGGTCATCACCAGGCGGTGTTTGGGTACCGCGTTCGAGGCGATGAACGGGTAGTTGCCGATAGTCGCCTCGTCAAAGGAATAGTGCTCCGCGATGGCGCGGTTCTGACTGGCACTCGTAAAGGTGTAGGCGATGGTCGTGCTCCAGTTCGACTGGCGCGTGTACGGCTTGTCCGCCGACAGCAGTATCTCGGTGTTGCGGGTCTTGATCCCGCTGTTGCCGATGATCAGCGCCCCGAAGCCGGGCACCCCGTTGCCCCACGGCTGCCCGCCGTTCATGAAGAATGCGCCGCTCGGATAGCGATTGCCGAGAGTGAACACGAAGCCGTCGTAGCTGTTGATCCGAGCCACTGAAAGGCTCGTGTTCCAGTCGGCCACGCGGTTGCGGATGCCGAGGCTGAACTGATCGGAATAAGGAACCTTGAGGTTGTTGTTGAGCGCGTCCACTTCCTTGCCCGTGTTGCTCGCGGAGACCAGTGCCTGCAGGTTCTGCAGGCCGTTCAGGTACTTCTGATCCCACATCACACAGGTCGGGGACAGAGTGCAGTTGTGGTCGGGAGTCTGGAAAAAGATGGTGAACTCAGGCAGAGCGGCCTTCGTCTCTTCCAGCTGCAGAAAGTCGAACAGGTCGCGGTCATAGGATCGGCCGTAGCCGCCGAACACCACGTGCCGCTGATCCGCCTGAAGGTCGTACGAGAACCCCAGTCGCGGCTGAAACTCGCCTGTGTAAGCCGAGCGGTTGTGCCCGTTGCTGATGTAGTCGTTGACATTGACGCCGCCGAGCGCCAACGCCTGCGCGTACGTCTGACCTGGAGGCGCGTTCGGGTCCGGGTTGGGCCCCATGAGCGCAGCCACCACGTTGGCGGGCGTCACGTGATTCTCGAACGAGGGTGAAACCTCGTAATCCCAGCGCACACCGATGTTTAGGGTCAGCTTGTCGTTCGTCGCCCAGTCGTCCTGCAGATAAAGACCGAGCTGCCGGTTGCTGGAGGTCGCGACGGGATTCAGCCCCGGCACGGGTTTGGTGAAGAACGCCTTGTACGGGGTGAGGGCCGTACCTCGGTTGGTACTGACGTCGTAGGAGAACTGCGGATTGATGTCCGAGGCATCCTGGGCGCTGAGCTTCGCCCACTTGTGCTTGATGCCCCCCTTGACGGTGTGATCGCCCGTCAGCCACTGCAGATGGCTGAAGGTGATCTGCTCTTCGACGGCAGGCCCCTTCTGGCCTTTGTTCTGGGTGGACAGCGGGCTCGCCGGGCCGGTGGTGACTATCGTCTGATCATTGCCGTTGCCGAAGCCGGCGGCCTGCCAGGTATACACGGCGCCGTTTCCAAACGCGTTCGCCGTGGGTGAGTTGCGGGCGTCCTCGTAGGTGACGAGGAACTCGTTGAACCAGCGGTCGGCGCTGCGCTCCCAGCGGAGATCGACGCGCTTGTCGTCGTTGATGGTGCTGAAGCTCGCCGACGGCGCCGTGTTTCCTGCGTCGATTCCGGACGCGCTTTCGTGCCGCACCTTGGCGCTCAGCACGAAACGGTCATCCGTGCCCAGCTCCCAGTCAAGCTTGCCGAAGTACAGGTCCTCGTCGAAACTCTTGTCGGCAGGCCCGAGTTGGGACGCGACGCTCGCCGGCAGCTGAGCAAGAATCGCCGCCGGCGCCGAGCCGCCGGGGACGATGGTGACCGGCGTCGTGTAGCGCTTGCCCTCGTAGGTCACGAAGAAGTGCATCACGTCCTGGATGATCGGCCCGCCGAAAGCCCCTCCGAACTCCTTGTCCTTCGAGGTCGTCTTAACGTTCGGCACCGTGGCCAGCTCTGCTGGGGTCTCCGCACGGAAGTTCTGTCCGGTGTACGTGCCGAATACCTGGCCCTCGAACCTGTTGGTGCCTGACTTGGTCTCAGCGGTGACTGCAGCGCTCGAGATCTGGTCGTATTCCGCCTTGTAGTTGGACGTGATGACCTTGTATTCGCCGATCGCAAGCTGCGGGAAGGGGTTCCCCTGGCTGAAGAACTGACCGCTGACGCCGCCCTCCTTCACGTAGTTCTTCTGCCCCACGCCGTCGATATAGACGTTGACGGTACTTGTGTTCTGCGCTCCGCCCTGGAGCGAAGTGTTGCCGCTCGAGTCGACCTTGAACTGCATGCCGGGAACCGTGTCGGCGAACTCGAGGAAGTTCCGCGTAAGCTGCGGCACGGTCTCGATCTCGTGCTGCGAGACGATGGTGCCGATTTCGGAGGTTCTCACCTCCACCAGGCGCTGCGCGGCGCCCGTGATCGTGACGGTTTGCAACTTCTCCAGGTCGAGGACCTCGGTCGTGGCGACGCTGAGCGTAACGGTCTGCTCGGTGCCGGGGCCGGCATCGACCTTGTAGGTACCGGCGGGCAGCCCGACGAGGGCATAGGCGCCGTCGGAGCCGGCCTTGGTCTTGCGTGTCAGGCCCGTCTCGAGGTTCTTGGCCGTGACTTCGGCGTTGGCGTCGGTCTTGCCCTGCAAGGTGGCGCCGGACTCCTGCGCCCACACCATACCGGGCCCGGCCCCTGTGGATGCGATCGCCGATGCGACAAACGATGCAATCAGACTCCGGCGGCCTCGTACTTGCTTCTTCATTTGCTCCCCCTCATCGAATTCGGTGCGTCGCTGAGACTGACGTCTCGAGTCCCTCAATGTCCCCGGTCCGTTCGCCTGCTCACTCGCCGTGCGGCAGCTCCCCGGCCACTCGGACGCCGCTGTGGCGCCGAGGGCGCCCGCGCCCCGCAGGAGGCACGGATCACGAGCTCCGCCGGCATGGTCTCGGTCGATGCCGGCGTCGCCTCCGGCGCCTTGATCGCCGCGGCGAGCCGCTCGAGCGCGCGTGCTCCGAGCTCCGCCATCCTCACACGCACGGTGGTGAGGGGCGGGGAAACGAAGCGCGCCATCGGAATGTCGTCGACCCCGGCGAGCGCGATATCCGCCGGCACGCGCACCTGCGCCTCGTTGAAGGCGAACAGGCTCCCGAGCGCCATCATGTCGTTGGCCGCGAACACGGCGTCCGGCCACTCGCGCCGCGGCCGCGCGAGCAGGCTCTGCGCAGCGCGATAGCCCGACTCCTCGGAGAAATCTCCTGGCACCACACGCTCGCTCGCTTCGAGGGCGAGCGCCCGCAGCGCTTCGCGGTAGCCGGCGAGCCGCTCGGTGGCGTCGAAGTTGTTCGAGGGACCGGAGATGAAGGCGATGCGGCGGTGTCCGACGGAGGCGAGATGCCTCACCATGACGGAGGCGCCACCGCGATTGTCGATGCAGAAGGCGGAGTGGCGGTGGCCGCGCATCGGCGTGTTCATGAGCACGGCCGGCGTGTCATCCGCCCAGTGCTCCGCGAGGAAAGCCCCGTCCGCGTACGGGGACATGATGAGGAGCCCGTCGACCCGTCCCTTGAGCGCGCGGATGGTCGTCGCCGTCTCCCGGGACGAGCCGTGCACCCCGGAGAGCAGCAGATGCAGCCCGCGCCGCCGCGCCGCCTCATCGATGCCGCGGATGATTTCCGAGAAGAATTCGCCGTAGAGGTCCGGGAGCAGCACGCCGATCGTGTGCGTGAGGCCGGTGCTGAGTGAGCGCGCGGCGCTGTCCGGCACGTAGCGCAGTCGCTCGGCGATACCGAGAATGCGCTCGCGCGTAGCGTCCGAGACATTGCCGTGGCCGTTGATCACCCGTGACACGGTCGCGGTGGACACCTGTGCCTCCCGCGCGACGTCTCTGAGGGTCACGCCCATTCCTCCCCCGGCCCGTATGCAAACGCTTACACGCCCATGTAAGCGCTTGCCTCAAGGCGTGGGCGAGCGTACTCCTTCACCCCGGGTTGTCAAGGTGTGGCCGGAGCGCCACGCGTGCCTTCCGCGCTCGCCGCGTCGGTCCACCTCATGTCCATCTGCCGAACTGGTGATGGTCTGTCCGTCGCAGGAAGGCGCATAGTCGGCGGGCCTGGCCTCGGGGAGCGACTGGTATGGCGCGGCATGGAGCGTTCGAGCTCACGGTCCCGGTGAGCGCGGTCGATCATCTGACGGGCAGCGCGCACGCGCCCGTGACGGTCGTCGAGTATGGCGATTTCGAGTGCCCGAACTGCAAGCAGGCGCAGTCGGCGCTGAAACTGCTGCTCGAGCGCTTCGACGGTCGTGCGCGCCTCGCGTTTCGGAATTTCCCCCTCGAGGACGTGCACCCGCACGCCCTCGCCGCGGCCGAGGCCGCCGAGTGCGCGGGCGGCCAGGGGAAATTCTGGCCCATGCACGACCTCCTCTTCGCCAACCAGGCGCACCTCAAGCCGAAGGACCTCCACGGCTACGCCGAGCGGGTCGGCCTTGACATGGCTCGGTTCACCGCCGAGATGGACGATCATGTCTACCTGCAGCGCGTGCGCGAGGACCTCGAGAGCGGCGTCGAGAGCGGCGTGCGTGGCACGCCGACTTTCTTCGTGAACGGCAGGATCGAGGACGTCTCGTTCGGCTTGAGGGCGCTCTTTGATGCGGTCGAGGCGCACCTGCACCCGGCGCCCGAGTCGTAGCCTCCGGCAGGCATCCGCCCGCGTCGGCGGCTAGCGCTTTGCGTTACCGCCCGGAAGCTGGCGCTGCTCGCCCTGCTCTTCTGGCGGACTCTCCATGACCTCGTACCAGATGGCGTTCAGCACACCGAAGGTGAGCGCGAGTCCGAGGCCGAGGATCCAGCTGAAGTACCACATCGCTGACGCTCCCGATCAGTAGACACCCGTGTGCCGCCGGATCTCCTCGAGCGTGATCCGGCCCTTCAGCACGTGGAACACCCACGCCGTGTAGGCAAGCACCACCGGCAGGATAATCACTACGGCGCAGAGCATGATGAAGAGCGTCCGCGCGCTGCTCGAGGCATCCCACACGGTCAGACCCTGGTCTGGCAGCTCCGACGAAGGCATGAGAAACGGAAACAGGGCGATGCCCGCGGTCAGAATGGTCCCTGCCAGCGTGAGGCAGCTCGACAGAAAGGCGACGCCGGGCCGACGCGCCCCGAGCACGACCCAGGTCACGCCGGCCCCGAGCAGTGCGACCGCAGGCGCCAGCCACAAGATGCGGTGCGCCCGGAAATTCAGCAGCCACGCTCCCTGATAGACGGCCACGTCTTTGGCCATGGGATTCGACGGCCCCCGCACATTGGCCTGCGACACGATCTGATGACCCGTAAGTACGCTCGCCACCCATATCCCAGCCGCGATGAAGCCGATCGCGTACACGATCGCCGCCGCACGCCCGACCGCAGCCGCGCGCGCCGACATCGGCTCGCCGACCTTGAGCGCCGCGTAAGCCGAGCCGTGCATGATCAGCATCGAGAGACTGACGAGCCCGGCGAGCAGCGCAAAGGGGCGCAGAAGACCAAAGAATCCGCCGGTGTAGACCGGTCGCTCGAGCTCATCGAAATGAAACGGCAGTCCGAGGAAGAGATTTCCGAAGGCCACGCCGAACAAGAGCGCCGGCACGGCGCCGCCGAGGAACAGCGCCCAGTCCCAGGCGTTACGCCAGCGGGCATCAAGGATCTTGTTGCGATAGAGGAATCCGACCGGTCTGAGGATCAGCGCGACCAGCAGCACGAACATCGCCAGATACAGCCCCGAGAAGGACGCCGCGTAGAGCAGCGGCCAGGCGGCAAACACCGCGCCGCCTGCGAGGATGAACCACACCTGATTGCCCTCCCACACCGGCTCGATCGACTCGAGGAGCGCCCGCCGCTCCTCGTCGGTGCGTCCCACGAAGCGGAAGGTGGCGCCGACGCCGAGATCGAATCCGTCCATGATCGCAAAGCCGATCAGGAGCGCGCCGAGGATCAGCCACCAGATCACCCGGAGCGTTTCATAGTCGGACACGGCAGCCTCCTCTCACTGTGGCCCTGACCGGGCGGCCGATCCGGGCGGCCAGTACCCGAGCCCCTCGGGCCCGCGGCGGATCATGCGCACCATGAGGTACACATCCACGGCTGCGAGCGCCGAGTAGAAAATCACGAACCCGGAGAGCGACAGCCACACGTTCGTGGCCGGCACGGGCGACACGCCGAGGAATGTCGGCAGCACGCCATCGATCGCCCAGGGCTGGCGGCCGTGCTCGGCCACGATCCAGCCGAGCTCGGCGGCGATCCACGGCAGCGGGAGACTTAAGAACGCCAGGCGCAGGAACCAGCGGTTCTGCTCAAAGCGATGCCGCGCCGAGAGGTAGAACGCGGTGGCGAACAGCGCGATGAAATAAAAGCCGAGCCCCACCATCATCCGAAAGCTCCAGAACAGCACCGGCACATTCGGCACCGTTGACCAGGCGGCGTCCTCGATCTGCTGCGATGTCGCAGTCGACGGCTCGCTGACGTAGCGCAGCAGCAGCAGCCCATAGCCGAGATCCGCCTGGTGCGCGGCGAAGCGCGCCTGCGCGGCGGTGTCCGACGGATTCGCGCGCAGCGCCTTGAGCGCCGCGTGCGCTTCGATACCGCTCACGATGCGCACGCGGGCCCGCGCCACCAGATCCACGATGCCGAGCACCGGCTCATCGACCGAGCGGGTGGCGATCAACCCCAGCATCCAGGGGACCCTGACTGCCGCGTGCGTGGTGCGCGCGGCGACGTCCGGAAAACCGAACACGGTGAAGGACGCGGGCGGCGTCTCGGTGCGCCATTCCGCCTCGATCGCCGCGATCTTCATCTTCTGGTTCTCGCTCGCCATGTACCCGGACTCGTCCCCCAGCACCACGACCGAGAGCGCGCAGGCGAGCCCGAAGCTCGCCGCGACCGCCATCGAGCGCCGCGCGATGTCGACGTTGCGGCCGCGCAGCAGATACCAGGCGCTCACCGCCAGCACGAATACCGACCCGACGACATAGCCCGCAGCCACGGTGTGCACGAACTTCGCCTGCGCCACGGGATTGAAGAGCACCCCACCAAACGAGAGCAGCTCCATGCGCATGGTCTGGTAGTTGAACTGAGCGCCGACCGGGTGCTGCATCCATGCGTTGGCGATCAGAATCCACAGCGCCGAGAGGCTCGAGCCGAGCGCCACCAGCGCCGTCACCACCAGGTGCCCCACGCGCGAGAGCCGCTCCCAGCCGAAGAAGAACAGGCCGACGAAGGTCGATTCCAGAAAGAACGCCATCAGGCCCTCGAGAGCGAGCGGCGCGCCGAAGATGTCGCCGACGTAGTGCGAGTAGTAAGCCCAGTTGGTGCCGAACTGGAACTCCATGGTGATGCCGGTGGCGACTCCCATGGCGAAGTTGATGCCGAACAGCAGGCCCCAGAATCGCGTCATGCGCTTCCAGATCTCCCGCCCGGTCATGACGTAGACCGCCTCCATGATCACGAGGATCATGGACAGCCCGAGGGTGAGCGGCACGAAGAGAAAGTGATACAGCGCCGTCAGCGCAAACTGCAGGCGCGATAGATTGACGACAGCAAAGTCAATCACGGCGAGTCTCCACGCTCGAAGGCGCCTGTGACGCCATGCTTGCGGCCCCACTCGTCAGGGCGAGTTGCCGGCTCTCCGCCTGCCCATCCACGGGTGCGCAGTGGGAGAAAAACAGCCACCACAAGAGCGCCAGCGCCCCGACCTTGAGGGCCATGAGCCACGACAGTTCGCGCCGCAGCGTGCGCCGCCACTCCGGGTAGTTCATATGGTTATCCCGCGGAAGCGGATTCTACGCCGCCCTCACCGGCCGGCGCGGCGCGTCAGGGCATGCGCGCCCCGCGCGCCGCCACCAGGATCCGATACCACTCCTCGCGTGTCAGCTGCACCGAGTAGGCGCTGTGCGCCTCGCGGATCCGCGCGGGATTCTGGCTGCCGATGAGCGGAATGGGCCGTGCGGGATGAGCCATGACCCAGGCGTAAGCGACCGCCGAGCGCGGCGTGCCCGACCGGGCCGCCACGGCATCGAGCGCGTGGATCACCTCGGCCACGCGTGGCTCGGCCGAGGCTTCTCCGGCCGAGACCGCGAGCCGGCCCTGTGCGAGCGGCGACCACGCGAGCATGGCGATCCCACGTTGCATGGCCTGATCCAGGGTGCCGTCCGAGAGCGGCTCGATCACGAGCGGCGAGAATTCGTTCTGCACCGTAGCGAGATCGAACGGGAGGTGGGCGCGGAGCGCATCGACCTGGGCGGCCGTGTGGTTCGAGACCCCGGCCGAGTGAATCTTTCCGGCGCTGCGCAGCCGCTCGAGGGCCTGCGCGACCTCCGCCGGGTGAGCGAGGAGATCCGGCCGGTGAATCTGGTAGAGATCGATCCGCTCGACCCCGAGACGCCGGAGCGAGCCCTCGCAGGCCTCGAGCAGGTAGCGCGCACTCGAGTCGTAAGGCACCGGCGGCGTGATGCCGGCCTTGGTCGCGAGCACCATGCGCTCGCGCAGCTGCGGCGCCTCGCGCAGCACCTCCCCGAGGAGCGACTCGGCCCCGCCGAAGCCGCGCTCCCCGCCGGACCCGTAGATGTCCGCGGTGTCGAAGAGCGTGCAGCCGATCTCGAGCGCCGCTTCCACGCGGCGGCGTGCGCTCGCGCGGTCCCCGCCCCCGAAGCGCCACATTCCCCACCCCAGGGACGCGACCGCGAGGCCACTCTTTCCGAGCGGTATGCGGGTCTCGGCCGAAGGAGTGAGGCTCATTCCCGCCCACTCTAACATCAGCCCCGATCCAGCCACCTCACTTCGACCGCCTCGCCGCTCGCCGCCGCCCGGGCACCGGCCGGACGGCGGATGAGCGCGTTGGCCGCGGCAAAGACCGACACCAGCGAGGTGTCCTGATCGGTGAACGGTCGCACCCGCATCCGCGCATCCGGGTCGGTCCACGCGAGC
>Ga0209577_10002009_pt1 | contig 19780 bp, 22 predicted proteins | sample GraSoiAngelo_109_FD_185874 | JGI IMG/M metagenome (GOLD analysis project Ga0209577, IMG submission 185874) | Grasslands soil microbial communities from the Angelo Coastal Reserve, California, USA - 14_0903_12_20cm (SPAdes) (version 2) | ecosystem: Environmental > Terrestrial > Soil > Grasslands...
CCACGCGGCGCGGCATCGGGCCGTGCTACGCGGACAAGGCGGCCCGGCTCGGCATCCGCATGCGGGACCTGCTCGACGAGAAGATCCTGCGGCAGAAGATCTACGCGGCGCTCGAGCCGAAACGCCTCACCCTGCGCCCGTACGCAAAGGACCCCGCGCTCGACCTGCACGCGATGACCGAGGAGTACCGCACGCTTGGCCACCGGCTCGAGCAGTACATCGCGGACACTTCCAAGATCGTGTGGGAGGCGCTCGACAGCGATCGCCTCGTGATCTTCGAGGGAGCGCAGGGGACGCTGCTCGACATCGACCACGGCACGTATCCGTTCGTCACGTCGTCCAACCCGGTGGCGGGGGCGGCGTGCGTCGGCGCGGGGGTCGGGCCCAAGGACATCGATGCGATCTGGGGCGTGATGAAGGCCTACTCCACCCGCGTCGGCTCGGGTCCCTTCCCGTCGGAGCTCCACGACGAGCTCGGCGACCGCATTCGCGAGGCCGGCGGCGAGTTCGGTACCACCACCGGGCGGCCGAGGCGCTGCGGCTGGCTCGACCTGGTGGCGCTCCGGTACGCCATCCGGCTCAACAGCCTCACCGGCATCGCGATCACGAAGCTCGACGCCCTCACCGGGATCGACCCGCTGGGGGTGGCGGTGCGCTACCTGGGTCCCGATGGCGTCAGCTTCGACGAGTTCCCCTACCACCAGTCGGTCGTGCACAAGGCACGCGCCGAGCTGGTGGAGCTTCCGGGCTGGAGCGAGCCGATCACCGGCGCCCGCACGCTGGGCGACCTCCCGCCCGAGGCGCGCGGCTACCTGGATTTCGTGGCGGACCGGCTGGGCGTTCCGGTGGTGCTCGTGGGCGTCGGCCCCGATCGCGACCAGGTGATCACGACGGGAGCGGCGCCGGACCTGCTTCCGGCCCAGCCAGCGGAGAGCCGGGCGGCGGCGAGCTAGATTCAGGGCCTCCCTGGAGCACGATCCGCGTGCCGCGGCGGATGAAGCGCACGCCCAGCGCGACCGAGCCCATGAGCGCCGCCACCGCGAGTGAGATCTGCACGCCGAGCAGCCCCTCCGGGCTCCAGTAGACGTCCTCCAGCTCCAGCAGCAACGCGGACTCGTCGAGCGTGAGCCCCATGCCGATCCCGAACGGGATCGCGAGGCGCGGCTCGAAGTCTTCGTTGTGCGTGAGTATCGCCGTGGCGCCAGAGCCGAACGCCAGCACGATGCCGGGCACGAAGTGGTGGATGTGGCGGCGGCCCAGCACGACGTGCCTGAACGGACCGACGCGGTCGCGCCGGCGAAGGGCCCAGGCCACCGTTCGCACCGACAGGAACGTGAGCACGAACGAGGCCAGCATGTTGAAGATCGCGTTCTCGCGCGTGGAGACGTCCTGGTACCCGGCCACTGCGACGTCGACGGTCTCGGACATCGCCTCCTGGGCCGCCGGCAGGAGCTCGTCGGTCTCGCTGGGCAACGGGGCCGAGCCGCGCCGCCAGACCCGGCCCACCTCGACGGCCGCGACCGCGAGCGTGGTCGCGCCGGCCAGGACCCCCAGCGCGATGGTGCGGCGGTCGGGCGCCCAGTGCCATCCCTCAGAGCGAAGTGCGGCCCGAGCGAGGCGCCGCCGCACGCGCGCGGTCGCCCGCCGAGGCGAGCGCAGGTCGCGCGCCGCCCCGCCCCTGGTGCGCGGGACGGTCAGCTCCACCGGCGGACCTCCCGAGCCGGGACCCCGACGACGAGCGTGCCGGGCGGAACGTGGCGTGTGACAACGGCCCCGGCGCCCACGAAGGCGTCCTCCCCAACCTCCACCCCCGGCAGGAGCACCGCTCCGCCGCCTACGCGGCAGCCGCGCCGCAGCCGCGGTGCCCGGAGCGGCTCACCCGCGGGGCGCCGGCCGGCGGTCGCATCGTTCAGCGTCTGCACCCCCGGGCCGAGGAACACCTCGTCCTCGATCTCGCAGAAGGCAGTGATGTAACAGCCGGTCTGGACCCGTACCTGCGCCCCGATCACCGCGTCGTTCTCGACTGACGATCCCCGTCCAAGGACGGATCCGCGCCCCAGCGCGGACCGTTCCCTCACATGCGCCTGGTCGCCGATCACCGCCTCGGGGCCCACCGCAGCACCGGCCACGAGCACGGCCGCCGCCCCGACCACGGCGCCGTCGCCCACCACGAGCGGGGGCGGCTCCTCGCGCGATGCCCTGGAGTGCGGCCCGAGCGAGACCGGCTTTCCGAGGATCGCGCCGTCGTGGACGCTCACGCCCTCGCCGATCGCGGTCCCCGAGTGGATCACCACGTTCCCACCGAGCTGCGCGCTGTCCGGCACCGCCACGTCATCCCCGAGCAGCAGGCCCGGCGCGCGATCGGACGGGCGCAGCGGCGTCACCTGGGGCCAGTGTATGTGTCGAGCACGTCGCAAATCCGCTCTCCGGCTCGGCCCCCGCCATACAGCTCGGGGCGCGGGTCCGCGGGCGGCCCCTTCTCCACGGCAGCGTGGGCGGCGTCGCGATCCAGGTCCACGAGCGTGTTCCAGCCGGTATCGACAGTCTCCACCCACTCGGTCCTGTCCCGCAGGGTCACGCACGGGACGCCGAGCAGGTAGGCCTCCTTCTGCAGCCCGCCCGAGTCGGTCACCACCGCCCGCGCGGAGGCGGCGAGCGCGAGCAGGTCGAGATAGCCGAGCGGCGGCGCGAGGTGCATCCGCTGGTCGGCGATCAGCCGGTCGATCTCGCCTGTGGCGTCCAGGCGCGCGCGCGTGCGCGGATGCACCGGGAAGACCGCTGGCACCGGTAGCGCAAGGAGCAGGTCGACCAGCCGGCGGAGCCGCTCCGGATCGTCCACGTTGGCCTGGCGGTGGGCGGTCACGAGCACGTAGCCGCCGGGCTCCACGTCGTGGTCGGCGAGCGCGGTGGAGCGCTCGCGCGCGAGCGGGGCCATCGCCAGCGCCACGTCCGCCATCACATCGCCCACCAGATGCACGCCGTGATCGATCCCCTCCCGCCGGAGGTTCTCCACGGCGGTCTCGGTCGAGCACAGCAGGAGGTCGCTGGTGCGGTCCGCCAGCACCCGGTTGAGCTCCTCCGGCATCGACCGGTCGAAGGAGCGCATGCCCGCCTCGACGTGGGCCACGGGGAGCTGGGCTTGCGCCGCGGCGATCGCCCCCGCGAGCGTCGAGTTGGTGTCCCCGTACACCATCGCAAGGTCGGGCCGCAGCTCCGCGAGGACGGGCTCCAGTGCCTCGAGCATGCGTCCCGTCTGGACGGCCGCCGACGCGGACCCGACGCCCAGCTGCACGTCGGGCGCGGGGATGTCGAGCTCTTCGAAGAAGATCCGCGACAGCTCGTCGTCGTAGTGCTGTCCGGTGTGGACGATGTGCTCTTCATGGCCGCGCCCGCGCACACGGCGCGATACCGCGGCGGCCTTGACGAACTGAGGACGGTTGCCGATGACGGTTGCGATGAGCACTGAAGCCGGGAGCTGGTTCTGATCGTCCGGGGACTAGCACGCACCCTCGGAGCCGCGGCGCGGTCCGCGTACTCGGTCGGCTCGTCGGCCGCTCGTCACGCCGCCTGGTACCTGCGGTATCAGGTGGACGGCACCGCCCGCGCTCGCCGCGAGCGGCCCCGCCCAAGGCGGACGCCGGACCGCGAGCCGGACTAACCGTGCCGCGCCGCGTCACCGGTGGTGCGGCGAATTCTCACACGCCGGGCGGCGTGCTCAGCTGGACCGGGACTCGGAGGTGAGGACCTCGAGGCTCACGTCGGCGCCGCGGAGCCGCTCCTCGATGGAGCTCTCCGACGAGAAGAACGTGACCGCGCGGTCTCCGCCCAGCATGCGCGCCTCGTCCAGCGCCTGGCGCACGGCGTGCATCAGCGCGTCCGATCCCGATCCGTGCTTCGGATAGCTGGCCACGCCGAAGCTGAGCGTCTGCGGCGCGTCGGAGTCGCCGTAGCGCTCGCGGACCAGCGACGCGATCCGCTCCGCCATCACGACCCCGCCCTGCTCGTCCGTGTAGGGGCAGACGATCGCGAAGTGCTCGTCGTCGATCCGCGCGCCCTCGTCGTTCAAGCGGACGGTGCCGCCGATCTCGCCGCCGATCTCCGAGAGGAGCTCGTCGGCCCGGCGGTCGTCGACCCGTTCGCGAAGCCGCCCGTCCCCGTCGATCCTGGCGAGGGCAATGGCCACCCGGTTGCCGCTGCGGCGGCCGCGCTCGAGCTCCTTCTCCAGGATCTCCTCGAAGCCGCGGTCGTCCAGCAACCCGGTGAGCAGGTCGGTGCGGGACACCGAGTTGAGAGAGCCGAGGAGCGCGTCGATCCGCTCGCGCATCACCCGCACCAGCAGGCCGGCCACGACCAGCGCGACCGTGAAGACGACCCAGCGGACGATCTGGGTCCGGAACGGCTCGTTGCTGAGGGCGAGAACGGCCCCGTAGGCGACACCGATGAACGCCGCCTGCAGGGCGGCCTGGAACCGGCTCAGGAAGTAGAAGGCGTAGAAGGCGACCCACACGTAGAAGAGGAGAAAGGGGCTGGTTGGATCGCTGGCCGAATAGATCGACCACTCGATCAGCATCGAGCCGCAGAGGAGGAAAACCGACAGGGTCCACGCCGGCAGCCGGTCGTAGCCGGCGAAGAGCAGCAGCGCGATCAGCGCCGAGCAGCCGCCCGTGATCCCGATGCGCGACGTGCTGATGTGGTCGGCGACAGGCGACGCCAGCGCCGCCGCCGCCACGAGGGCGCCAACGACGAAGAGGTACATGAGCGAGCGTGCGGCAGCGGCGCGCTCGGCACGTTCTCTGTTCTGGGGTCCACCGGCGGGCCGCAGGCCCAGCCGCTCAAGGCTCGGGGGGTCAATCGCCACCGCGGTACTTATCGGCATTACGCAGGGAAACTTGCGGTCCGGACGGCGGTGACGACCGCTGTGAGAGTGGGCCGTGAAGGACTCGAACCTTCAACCTTGGGCTTAAGAGGCCCCTGCTCTACCAGTTGAGCTAACGGCCCGGGGCGCAAAGGTAGCCCGGGACCCCGGGCCGGGGCAAGTCTAGGCGCTCTCGGCCTGGGCGCCCTCGCCCGCGGCGACGCTCCTGAGCGCCTCCTCGCGCGAGCTGTGGATCGGGAACACCCGGTCCAGGCCGGTGATCTCGAAGATCTTCGAGATGTTCTGGTCCGTGCAGACGAGCGCCAGCGAGCCGCCCGTGGGCCGCAGTCGCTTGACGCCGCCGACCAGGACTCCGAGCGTCGTCGAGTCGATGAAGGTCGCCTTCGAGAGGTCGACAACCAGGTGCTTCTTGCCGTCCTCGATCACCTGTACGAGGCGTTCCTTGAACTCCGGCGCCGTGTAGAGGTCGACCTCGCCGCCCAGCTCGATCACGTGGGTCTCGGCGTCGATCGATTCGTCGTCGATATGGAAGTTCACGTGGCTCCTCGCTCGGTTTCGCGACTAAGTGTGACTGGTTTCTAGCAGGGATGCGCGATGGGGCGCGAGGGATGGCTCATCAGCCGGAGCAGTACTGGGCCGCGGTGGCCGCCGAGGTCGCGGCCTTCACTTCCTGCTTGGCCGCCGCCTTCTGAGCCTTGTTGGCCAGCTGTATCGCCCGCTGTCCGGCCAGGGTCGCCTTGCGCGTTTGCCCCGCGAGCGTCGAGCAGGCGGCCCACCGGATGTAGGCGGCAGCGGTGCTCGCGTCCGTGGCGATGATCTCGGCGGTGCGGGCGGCGCCGGTGGGCTGGTTCAGCCCCACCTTCGAGTAGGCGACCAGCATCACCGCGGCAAGCGAGGGATCCGGCTTCTTGGGGTTGCTGGCCAGGTAGCGCTGCCAGACCGCGCTGGCCTTGGCGAGCTCCTTCTTGCCGTCCTTGCCGAACTGCCCCGTCTGCTGGTTGGCGTCCGCCGAGGCCAGCGTGTAGTGCGAGCGCACCAGCGTGATCATCGCCGCCTGGTTCCTGGGGTTGAGTTGAAGGGCCTTCTCGGCGACGGTGATCCGCTTCTCGACCGTCTTGTTCGCGGTCGACTTGCCGCTTCCCCCGCCGAACAGGTCGAAGATGCCGCCCGAGGTCCCGCTGCCGATCCCGGCCCCGATGAGGCCTGCGGCCATCAGGAAAGCGAGGCCTACGTAGGTGACCTGCACCGTGCGGCGCCGCTTGCCCTTGAGGTCGAACAGCATCTTGGTCGCGCCCCCGGTTGCTAGCCCTCCGCCGACGCCAGCCGGTCGGCCACCTCTGGCGATGGGCGTCCGAATACGGAGGCGAGAAGGATACTCAGCTCATAGAGGGCCACGAGCGGGACCATCTCGAGCAACATCGAGACGGGATCGACGCCTGGCAGGGCCGCGGCGACGATGGCGCACACAAGGATCGCGTAGCGCCGGTTCTTGCGCAGCTTCGCCGGCGTGGTGATGCCCATCCTCACCAGTCCCAGGATGAAGACCGGGAGTTGGAACACGATGCCGCAGGCCAGCACCGTGAGCGAGAAGAAGCCGTAGTAGTCGCGCGCCCGGATCTGGAGGTTGAACTGGTGCTGGTTGAAGTGCAGGAGGAACGACAGCGCCGCGGGCATCACGACGAAGTACGCGAACACGACGCCGGCGATGAAGAGGAACGGCACCATCAGGAGCAGCGGGAGGGCCACCCGCCGCTCGCGCGGGCTGAAGGCCGGAAGCACGAACGCGTAGACCTGGTAGAGGATCACCGGCATCGAGACGATGATCGCGGCGTAGGCAGCCACGGTCAGCGTCGTGGTGAACGGCTCGGCCACGCCGAGGGTGACCGGCTTGCGGTGGCCGAGCGGGTGGTTGACGACCTTCAGCAGCGCGTGGTTCTGCCAGAAGCAGACCCCGAGCGCCACCCCGAAAGCGGCGAGCGCGAGGATGATCCGCGTGCGGAGCTCGTCGAGGTGCTCGACCAGGCTGAGTCGATCCTCGTGCCCGATTGGCCGGATCCGGCTTGCCACGGTACGCGGCGCCGCGCGCTAGGACGCGTCGGCGGGTCCGGCGGCTCGGGAGCGAGCTTCCTCGTCGGCGGTCGTGGCCACGGGCTCGCGGGGCGCGACCGGGGCCGCCTGCTCGAGGTTGCGCTCCTCCAGGTGCTTCTCGTCGTCCTTGCCGGTGACCGAGTCCTTGAACTCGCGCATCCCACGCCCCAGCGACCGACCCAGGTCGGGCAGCCGCTTGGGCCCGAAGATCAGGAGCACGATTACGAGGACGATGATGATCTCAACGGGGCCGATGTTCGGCATGAGGCTTCCCTTTCAGGGGCTGATGAATGCCATGGTAGCGGCGGAACGGGGTGGTCAGGACCGGCTCTCGGCGTCGAAATTCAGGTAGAAGCGGCTCGGCGTCGGCTCCGTCTGGCCCTGGTACTTGTTCGACGTATCCCTCGATCCGTAGGGGTGCTCGACCGGCCCATCCATCCGCATGAACGACAGCTGCCCGATCGGCATGCCGTAGTAGATCGTTATCGGCAGGTTCGCCACGTTCGACAGCTCGAGTGTCAGGTTGCCCGAGAACCCCGCGTCGACGAAGCCCGCGGTCGAGTGGATCAGTAGACCGAGGCGCCCGAGCGAGCTCTTTCCCTCGAGGCGGGCCACCAGGTCGTCGGGCAGGGTCACGCGCTCCAGGGTCTGGCCGAGTACGAACTCCCCGGGGTGGAGGATGAAGCGTTCGTCCGGGCCGACCTCCACCAGCTCGGTCAGGTCCTCCATCGGCTGACGGACGTCGATGTACGGGTAGCGGGCGTTGTGGAAGACGCGAAAGCGGCGGTCTACCCGTACGTCGATGCTCGATGGCTGGACCATCGAGGCGTCGAACGGATCGATCGCGATCCGGCCGTCCTCGATCTCCCTCCGGATAGTGCGGTCGCTCAGAACCACGCGCCGGAATCTATCCCGCTCGGCAGCTGGACCGTCGTTCGCTCAAGTTGGGGGGCGAGATGCCGATACGGGCCCCTAAGGAGAGCGAGATGCCTGCTTCGGGACCCGGAGATCACCAGCTAAAGAGGATCGTCCTGCCGAGTGGCAAGACGATCGAGGTCGTCTACTTCGACCACGCCTCCTTCGCCGCGTCCGCCGAGACCCGCGGGGTCCCGGTCGAACGCCCCGCCGATGAGGACCGCGAGCTCCACGCCTGCCTGAACTGCGGATCGCACCTCGTGTACCCCGTCCAGTGGGAGGAGGCCGGCTCGCGCACCTGGCAGGTCACCCTCCGCTGCCCCGAGTGCGAGTGGACCGAGGGCGGCGTCTTCACCCAGGACCAGTGCGACCGCTTCGACGACGAGCTCGAGTCCGGCACCGACGCCCTCACCCGCGACTACAAGCGGCTGATCACGGCGAACATGTCCGAGGAGATCGAGCGGTTCGCCACCGCGCTCCACGCGGACGCCATCCTGCCGAGCGACTTCTAGGCCCTACGCAGCGCCGTCTAGGCGTAGCGCTCGACCACGCCGTCGGCCACCAGCTCGAGCAGCGCGCGCTGCTCCGACGGGAGCTCGACCCGGTCGAGTTCTGCCTTGGCGCCGGCCACGTGCCGGAGAGCCGCCTCTCGCGCGTCGTCGAGGACGCCCGTGGCTCCGATCTCGTCACACAGGGCGATCGCCTGCGCGGCATCGGTGACCTCCGAGCGCAGGTCGAGGTCGCGAAGCCGCGGGTCGCGCTCGCGGGCCAGGATCAGCGGAAGCGTGACCGTCCCGTCGAGCAGGTCGGTGCCGCGCTCCTTGCCGGTCCGCTCCTGGGGGCCCGAGACGTCGAGTACGTCGTCGAAGATCTGAAAGGCCAGCCCGATGCGATCGCCGTAGGCGCCGAGCGCATCGGCCGCGCCGGCCCCGGGATCTCCCAGCAGTGCGCCCAGGCGGCAGGCGGCCTCGAACAGCCGGGCGGTCTTCAGCCGGCAGCGCTCCAGGTAGCGCTCGGCGGTGACCACGCTCGACCAGGCGTCCTCGCGCTGCATCAGCTCGCCGCGGGCCAGCGCCGACGACGCGTCCGACAGCGCCCGCACCGCGTCGGCGCTCCCCGCGGCCGCGAGCACGGCGAACGCGCGCGAGAACAGGAGGTCGCCGGTGGCGGTAGCGGCGGACCTGCCGCCGCTCGCGTACACGGTGGGACGGCCCCGCCGCAGAGCGGCGCGGTCGAGCACGTCGTCGTGGACCAGTGTGGCCATGTGGAGCAGCTCCACGGCGACAGCCGCCTCCACGAGCTCGGTGGATACCGACTCGCCGGCCACGATGAATACGAGCGTCGGGCGTAGCCGCTTCCCGCCCGCGGCCAGCGTTCCCGCCGCGTGCTCCGCCAGCCGATCGCCGTGGCCGGCGGCGACCTCGGTCAGTCGCGCCTCGGATCGCTCGAGCAGCGCGGCCAGGCGCGGCCCCCCAGCTGCCAGCAGGTCGGCGACGTTCGTGAGCCCGCCGCCGGGCGGCGCGCCGCGGGCGCTCACGAGCGCGGTGCCTCCTCCACCTGGCCGGAGTGGATCGCGATGATCCCGCCAGCCGTGATCACCCATCGGACGCGGACCAGGCCCACCGCGGCCATGGCCGCGGCAAGGCCCCGCGCGCCCGGGAAGCGGCGGACCGAGCTCGGCAGGTAGGAGTAGGCGTCGGGGTCGCCCGCGATCCGCCCCATGAGCGGCACCAGGCCGTCAAACCAGAACCGGAAGAACCACGAGAGCGGCGGCCGCTCGGGGGTGGTCATTTCGAGCACCACCACGCGCCCGCCTGGGCGCACCACTCGCGTAATCTCGGCGAGCCCGCGCGCGAGGTCCGAGAAGTTCCGTGCGCCGAAGCCCACCGTCGCGGCGTCGAACGACGCGTCCTCGTAGGGCAGGTCGAGTGCGTTGCCCTGCTCGAACTCCACGTCGTGCGCCTTGGCGCGGGCCAGCTCCAGCATCCGCTCGGAGAAGTCCGATCCCACCACCTCCCCCTCATCGCCCACCCGGCGCTTGAGGGCCATCGCGAGATCGCCGGTTCCGGTGGCCACGTCGAGCACCCGGTCCCCCGGCCCGACCCCGGCGAGGTCCGCGGCCCGCTCGCGCCAGCGGTGGTGGAGCCCGATGGTCATCACCGAGTTCATGAGGTCGTAGACGCCCGCGATCCGGTCGAACATCGTCCGGACCTGCTCCTCGGACAGGGTGCCGGCACGCGCGCCGGCCATCGATCCCCCGCTCATGCGCGCCCGCCCGCTACTTGAGCGAGCTGAGGAAGTCGACCAGCTCGTTGAACTCCTTCGGGTTCTGCTGGCGGAGCTTCGAGTAGGTCGGCATGGGCGGGGTCGGGTTGATCAGCGTCCGGGCGATCGCCTGGCGCGGCAGCCGTGCGCCGATCTTGGTCAGCTGCGGACCGGGCCCGGAGTTGCCGTTGTCGCCGATCTTGTGGCAGCCGAGGCAGCCGGAGGAGGCGGCCACGGCCTTGCCGGGCTCCAGGGAGTGCGGCACCTTCATCTCGATCTCGGTCGGCGATCCGGCCACGGCGCCCTCGATCGTCAGGTAGGCCATCGCGGCGATCACCGTGATGCCCGCAAGCGTGGCGATCGGCCGCCGCAGCGGGTTGCGCTCGGGGTTGCGGTCGAAGAACGGAAGCAGGATCAGCAGGACCATGCAGATGGTCGGGATGCCGACCGTGGCCATGAACACGAGCGCGGGCGGCTTGACCACGCGCAGGAGCTCGAACAGGAAGAAGAAGTACCACTCTGGTCGCGGTGTGTAGGTGGTCGTCGACGGGTCGGCCTTGGGCCCGAGCTCCGCGCCGAAGATGATCGCCATGGCGATGATCACGACCAGCACCAGGCACGCCATGGCCGAGTCCTTGAGGACCGCGTAGGGGAAGAACGGCTTCCCCTGAGACTTCAGGACGTGGTATTCGCGGAGGTACTGCTCTTTCTCGCGATTGTTCATTCGATCCCGTGCCCCCGCGGCGGGCTAGATCTCCTCTTTAGCGAGGTCACGCGCCTTCTCGGCCTTGAGCCAGGGCGGCGCCGTGGTCCCGAGCTTGGCGACCAGGTAGAGGTGGATCCCGATCAGCGCGGCGATCAGGCCCGGGACCAGCAGCATGTGGATCGCGTAGAAGCGGCTGATCGTGGTGGCGCCGAACTCGGCGCCGCCGCGCAGGAAGTCCGCCAGGTAGGGCCCGATGATCGGACCGGAGGAGTTGAGGTTCACCGCCACGACGGTGGCCCAGAACGAGCGCTGGTCGAACGGGAGCAGGTAGCCGGTCAACCCCATGACCATCGTGAGGATGATCAGCACCACGCCGATGATCCAGTTGAGCTCGCGCGGGTACTTGTAGGCGCCGAAGAAGAAGGTCCTGCCCATATGCAGGAAGATCAGGACCATCATCACGCTGGCGCCCCACTTGTGCATGCCGCGCACGAGCTGCCCGAGGAAGACGTCGTTCTGGATGTGCTGGATCGACTCGTACGCCTGCGTGGCCGACGGCCGGTAATACATCGCCAGGAACACGCCGGTCACGGCCTGCGAGATGAACGCGAACATCGTGGCCGAGCCGAGCGTGTAGAACCAGTTGGTCCCCTTCGGCACCTTGCGGTAGAGGAATCCGCGCAGGAACGGGCCGGCGCCTGTGCGCTCGTCGAGCCAGCCGACGACCGCGATCGGGACGTCGGCGATGGCCTCGCGGCGGCGCTCGCGCGCGGCCTCCCGCTCGTGCTCGAGGGCGACCGCCTCATGGCCCTTGCGTAGGTCGCCGTCGGGGCGGCCAGCGGTCGGTGCTGGGGCGGGCTCGCGGCGGCGGCGAAGTGGTCCCGGGAGCAGTCTCATGTCGTGGGCCTCGAGGGATAGATGTACTGCCACAGCCCGTCGAGGTGGTTCGACGGGTCGCGGACCTTGTGGCGGTGCAGGTGCGAGTCGAGCGAGAAGCGCGGCCCCACCTTCACGCGCCCGGCCACGACCTTGGTGTCGAAGCGGTCGAGCGGACGCACCGGTGGACCGCCGGCCACCTTCCCGTCGAACTCGTACACGCCGCCGTGGCAGGGGCAGATGAAGCGCTCGGACGCCGACACGTAGCGCACCGGGCAGCCCAGGTGCATGCAGCGGTTCGAGATCGCCACGTACGGCTGGTGGAGCTTGTCGGTATCGCGAGTGGGGTCGAACCTGCGGACGTAGACCGTGGTCTTCCCGGGCTCGCCCACGTAGGGATCGATGGTGATCACCTTGGCCACGTAGGTCTCCGGGTTGAAGTCGGACTCCGGCCCGACGTCCTGGAAGTTCGGCGCCTCGCTCCGCTCGAACAGGGGCCCCAGTGCGAAGCCCAGCGCGGGCAGCCCGAAGGCGGCCGACGCGATCCCCCCCGCCGCCAGCGCGCCGCCCGTGAAGAGTCGTCGGCGGGTGACCGTCTCGCCCGCATAGGCGCCCGGTATCCCGCGGTCGACGGTGTACGGGGACTGCTTCCTATGGGGTCTCTTCGATGGGTCTGCCAAGGATGGGAAAGCGGAATGAGGCCACTCGCCAGCCGCACTGACTCTACCGGTTCGGTGCCTCCGGCAGCCCCTGAGTGAGGGCCCTCACACTCCCTTCCCAGAGCCCATCCACCTGGTCGCGCCGACCCTCCAGCTCCACCCGCGCGCACTGCGATATGAGGTCCGCCAGCTCGGCCACGGCGGGCAGGTCGCCGGCCTCCGCGAGCCGGGCCAGTCCCAGCGCATACAGCGCGTCCCCCGCCAGGAGACGCATGTCTGCGTCCATGCCGCCGAAGGCGCGCGGCTCGTGGTAGTGGAGGAGGTAGGCCTCCCGGACCGCCTCGATCACGAAGGCCCGGACCGGGTCGGGCACCCGCTGCTCGAACTCGCCGGTGCCCGGCTCGGGTTCCGCGTACGGCCGCAGCGCCTCATCCGCCTCGGCGGCGACGTCGGCCAGCGCGCTCACAGCTCCGCGAACGCCTCCCGCGCGGCCTCGACCGTGCGCTCCACGTGCGCGTCCTCGTGCGCCAGCGAGGGGAACCAGGCCTCGAACTGGGACGGAGGCGGGTACACGCCACGATCCAGCATGGCGCGGCAGAAGGCGGCGTGGGCGTCGAGGTCGCAGGCTTTCGCGCCATCCAGGTCGTGCACCGGGTCGGAGGAGAAGAACAGAGTGAGGAGCCCGGTGGTCGATTGAACCGTGGCGGGAACCCCGGCGTCCGCCGCAGCCCGCCCGAGGCCCTCGGCGAGTTGCTCGCTGGTCCGGCCAAGGCGCTCATACGCGGCCGGGTCGAGCATGCGGAGCGTGGCGAGCCCCGCGGCCGTGGCGAGCGGGTTGCCGGACAGCGTCCCAGCCTGATAGACGTCGCCCGCGGGCGCCACCTGCTCCATGAGCTCCGCCGGCCCCGCGTACGCGGCGGCCGGCAGCCCGCCGCCGAGCACCTTGCCGAGGATCGTCAGGTCCGGCGTGACGCCAGCCGGCTGCTGCACGCCGCCGGGAGACACCCTGAAGCCGGTGATCACCTCGTCGAAGATGAGCAACGCCCCCGCCTCGCTGGCCACCTCACGGAGGAAGGAGAGAAACCCGGGCTCGGGCTTGACGAGCCCCATGTTGGCTGGGAAGGGCTCGCATATCAGCGCGGCTACCGGCCGCGCGCGGAGCGCGGCCGCCACGGCGTCACGGTCGTTCCACGGCACCACGATCGTGTCCGCCGCCTGCGCCGCCGTGACCCCCGGGCTGGCCGGGATCCCCTGGGTCGCCAGCCCCGAGCCGGCCTCGGCGAGGAGCCCGTCCACGTGCCCGTGGTAGGCGCCCGCGAACTTCACAACCCCGTCGCGGCCGGTCGCCGCGCGCGCGAGGCGCAGGGCGCTCATCGCCGCCTCGGTGCCCGATGAGGTCATGCGGACCATCTCGGCGCTCGGCACGCGGCGGGTCACCTCCCCCGCGAGCTCCACCTCGCCGGGGGTCGGCGCGCCGTAGCTCGTGCCGCGAGCGGCGGCCTCGGTCACCGCCGCGATCACGTCCGGATGGGCGTGCCCCGCGATCAGAGGGCCCCAGGACATGACCCAGTCCACGTAGCGGTTGCCGTCGACGTCCACGAGCTCGGCGCCCTCCCCGCGCTCCACGAAGATCGGCTCGCGCCCGATTGCGTTCATCGCCCGCACCGGCGAGTTGACCCCGCCTGGGATCAGCCGTACGGCGGAGCGCCACAGCTCGGCCGACCGGCTCGCCGTTAGAGGCGTTCGCTCTCCCACCGCTTGAAGTCGTCCGTGAAGTACAGGAGCCGGATCTTCTTGAACTCGGTGGAGGAGTACAGCGTGGAGCGCTCCTCGATCCCGGTGTCCACGGCGATCGAGTCGAGGATGGCGTCGCATTCGTCCTTGGAGCGGCCGTGAGCCATGGTGAAGACGGAGTACGGCCAGTCCTCGTACGTGGGCCGCTGGTAGCAGTGCGAGATCCCCCGCACGGCGGCCATCCTCGGCCCGAGCTCCGGGATGCGCTCCTCCGGGACCTTCCACACACCCATCCCGTTGGCGGAGAACCCCGCGCGGCGGTGGTAGAGGATCGCGGCGACGCGCCTCAGCAGCCGCCGCTCGCGCATGCCCTGGAGATGGTCGAGGAAGCGCCCCTGGGGCATCCCGAGCGCGTCCGCGGCCGGCGCGTAGGGCTCGGGCACGACCGGCATGTCGCCCTGAAGGGCGCGGATCACCGCGACGTCGAGGTCGTCGTAGGGCTGCGGCTCGGTCTCGGCGGGCGCCTCGGCCGCGGCCTGGGTGAGCGCGCTGGTGTCGCCCTCCATCTCCAGGTCCATGCGGATCTTGAAGAGCCTCAGCGTGGGCAGCTGGCGCACCGAGGCCGCGCCGGCCTCCTCCGCGAGCACCTCGAGGCTGCCCTCCAGCCCGAGCCGCGAGTCGGACTCGACGGCGATCGTGAACCAGAGGTTGAACTCGTGGTTGCGCAGGTAGTTGTGTGAGACGCCGGGATGCGCGTTGATGACGGCCGCGGCTCGGTGCGGGTTGTCGGGGTCGACCTTCGCGGCGACCAGCATCGATGTGTACCCGAGCGCGCGGGTGTCGAAGATCGGCGTGATCTGGCGGATGATGCGGTCGTCGATCAGGCTCCTCGAGCGCGCGAGGACCTCGTCCTCGGGCACACCGGCAGCCGCGGCGACGGCGGCGAACGGCCGCGGCTCGAGCGGGAAGCTTCCCTGGAGGAGGTTCAGGAGCCGCTTGTCCAGGTCGTCCAGCGGCACGGCGGCGCCCCCCGTCCGGCTTCGGACCTTGGGGCGCGCGCGGGTCAGCCCAGCCATCCGGCCACGTCCTGTGCGTGGTAGGTGATGACGATGTCCGCGCCCGCCCGGCGGATGCCGGTGAGCGCCTCCAGGACCGCGGCTCGCTCGTCGATGAAGCCGGCCGCGGCGGCGGCCTTGACCATCGCGTACTCGCCGCTCACGTTGTAGGCGGCCACGGGAACGCGAGTGGCCTCCTTCACGCGCCGGACCACGTCGAGGTAGGGGAGCGCCGGCTTGACCATCACCACGTCGGCGCCCTCCTCCACGTCGAGGAGCGCCTCGCGCACGGCCTCGTCGGCGTTGGCGGAGTCCATCTGGTAGGAGCGGCGATCGCCGAACGCGGGCGTCGAATCGGCCGCCTCGCGGAACGGGCCGTAGAAGGCGGAGGCGAACTTCGCGGAGTAGGCGATGATCGGGGTCTCGGAATGGCCCTCGGCGTCGAGCTGCGTGCGCAGCGCGCCGACCCGCCCGTCCATCATGTCGCTCGGAGCGACGGCGTCCGCGCCGGCCTCGGCCTGCGAGATCGCGGTCTTCGCCAGGAGCTCGACCGTCATGTCGTTGTCCACCTGGCCGTCGGGGCGAACCACGCCGCAGTGGCCGTGCGACGTGTACTCGCAGAGGCACACGTCGGTGATCACAACCAGCTCGGGCAGCGCCTCCTTGATCGCACGCGTGGCGAGCTGGACGACGCCCTCCTCGTCGTACGCCCCAGACGCCTGCTCGTCCTTGTGCGCGGGGATCCCGAAGAGCAGCACCGCGGGGATGCCGAGGTCCTGGGCGGCGGACGCCTCCTCCACGGCGTGGGAGATCGAGAGGCGGTCCACGCCCGGCATCGCCTCGATCGGCGTCCGGCTGTCGGTCCCCAGCTCCACGAAGAGCGGTTGGACGAGGTGCGCCGGCGTGAGCTCGGTCTCGCGCACCATCCCGCGCAGGAGCCCCGTGCGGCGCAGCCGCCGCATGCGCGTGGCCGGAAATGCCATGCAGGTCAGTCTACGGCGAAGCGCCGGAGCGCCAGCCGAGCGAGAAGCGTGAAGACGGCGGTGAGGATGGCCAGGTGCAGCAGTGGCCCGGCGACGCCGCCCGAATGGCTGAGTGCCGACTTGAGCGCGTCCAGGGTGGGCTTGAACGGGAAGGCGGCGGAGACGCCGCGGACCACGTCGTAGAGCCAGGACGACACCGCGCCGGAGGGGACAAGCCCGAGCACCGCGATCGGGAGCGACGCCATGAACGCCATCAGTGACGCCGCCCGCACCTCGCGCGCAAGCGCGCCCATGGCGACGCCGAGCGCGCCGAAGCCGAGCGCGCCGAGGCCGAGCGCGGCCACCCAGAGCGCGAACCGGCTCCACGGCAGCGTGACGAAGACCGAGAGCCCGGCCAGGAGCAGGAGGCCCACGACCAGCGAGCAGAGCGCGGCGAGGGCGACCTTCTCCGCGAGCAGTCCGGTGCGGGAAACGAGCCCGCGCACCACGCGGAGGAAGGCGTTCTGCTCCCGCTCGAGGGCAAGGGCGCCGGCCGCGAGCAGGACCGTGACGAACATCAGCGTGACGGTGGCCGCGATCGCGGCCGCGAAGGATCCGAGCGGCGTCTTACCGCCCTTCACGATCGTCGTGTCCACGCGGATGGGCGTCCCCACGGCGTCGAGCACGCTGTTCGCCAGCCCCAGGTTCTGGCGCGCGAGGTGCGCGAACTGGGTGACCTGGGCCAGCTGCATGCTCGCCGCCGAGCCCTTCGGGACCTTGCCGCCCAGGCCGTGCAGGATCTGCTCGGCCCGCTGGAGTCCGAGCACGTCGAAGGTCTGGCCGAAGAACGAGAAGCGCCCACCGGTCGCGAGCAGATGGATGTAGCTCGCGGCGACCTGGGTGAACTTCTTCGCCAGCGCGGAGTTGGCGTCCTGGACGCGGGCCTTGATCGTGTTCTCGACGAAGCGGAGCTTGGCGGGGTCCTCCGCGTTGAAGAGGACCTCCACGCTCGGGGGCTGCCCGCCCCCTGCGGTGGCGGCCTCGAGCCGCCGGGTGAGGTCGGGCGGCAGTATCAGCGCCCCGAGCACGTCCCCGCTCTTCACCTTGTCGATGGCCTCCTGCCGGCTGTGTACGTACACGGGATGGATGGCGTCGAAGAGCGGCTTGGCCTCCTTCGAGACGTTCACGCTCTCGCCGCCGAGGCTGATCTGCGTCGCCGACGCGGGCACCTCGTTGAGGACCGCCACGCGCGGCTTGTCGGGCCCGCTGGTCACCGCGAAGCCCACCAGCGCGGCGATCACGATCGGGTAGATCACGAGCATTGCCACGAGCAGCGGCGAGCGGGAAAGGATCCGCAGGTCCTTGAGCAGGAGCCAGCGCATCCGGATCGCCTCAGTGCCCCCGCTGGCGGAGGAACTCCACGAAGGCGGCCTCGAAGTCGCGTGCCCCTGCCTCGCCAACGGCGCGCTCGAGCTCGCGCGGCGAGCCGGCGAACAGGCGCTCCCCGTCGGCGAGCACGATCACGTTGTGGCCGTAGCGGTCGGCCTCCTGCACGTTGTGGGTGGAGTACACGACGGCGGTGCCGCCGGCGGAGAGGCCAAAGATGAAGTCCCAGAGCCGCTCGCGCTGGCGCGGGTCGAGCGCCGCGCTCGGCTCGTCGAGGAGCAGGACGGGTGGTTCGGCGAGCAGCCCGATCGCGATGTTCAGCCGCTGCCGGTTGCCGCCCGAGAGGGTGGAGGCGAGGCTGTCCGCGCGGTCGTGGAGGCCGGTCTGGTCGAGCATGCGGTCCACTGCGCCGGCGACATCGGCGCAGCCCTCGAGGCGCGCGAACAGCCGCAGGTTCTCCGCCACCGTCAGCTTCGAGTAGAGCGACGGCTGCTGGGGGACCCAGCCGATGCGCGCGGGAACGTGCCCCACCTCGCCGCCGTCGGGCCGCTGGATGCCGGCGAGGATCGACAGCAGCGTGGTCTTGCCCGCGCCGTTGGGGCCGATGACCGCCACGAGCTCACCCGGCCGGGCTGAAATCGACACGTTGCGCAGCGCGACGCGGTCGCCGAACCGCTTCACGAGGTCGCGCGCCTCGAGCACCGGCGCCGCGTCGCTCCGGCCGGGCTCGGACACGGTCGCGCTCGGCTGGGCCATCGGGGCAACGGTAGTGGCGGTGGGAGAATGCCGCGCCGTGAAGCTCCTGTTCGTCGGCGACGTCGTGGGCAGCCCGGGCCGGCGGGCGCTGCGAGAGCTCCTGCCGGTGCTGCGCGACCAGCACCAGCCGGACTTCGTGGTCGTGAACGGCGAGAACGCCGCCGGCGGCCTCGGGATCACCCCCAAGATCGTCCGCGAGCTCCTGGACGACCTCGCCGTCGACGCCATCACGCTCGGAAACCACGCCTACCACCACCGCGAGGTGTACGAGCTCCTGGACACCGAGGATCGGATCGTGCGGCCGGCCAACTACCCGAAGGGCAACCCCGGGCGCGGGTTCACGGTCGTGGAGCGCGAGGGCGAGCGCCTCTGCGTGGTGAACCTGAGCGGCATCGTGTTCGTCCAGGCGGCGCGCACGCCGTTCGCCGAGGTCGACGCGATCCTCGCCGAGGTCCGCGGCCGCGCCGACCATGTCCTGCTGGACTTCCACGCCGAGGCCACGAGCGAGAAGATCGCGATGGGCTGGCACGTGGACGGCCGGGTGACCGCGTGCCTGGGGACGCACACGCACGTGCCGACCGCGGACGCCCGGGTCCTCCCCGGCGGGACCGCCTACGTCACGGACGTCGGGATGACCGGCGCGCGCGGCGGTGTGATCGGGGTGCGCCGCGACCAGGCGCTCGAGCGTTTCCGGACGATGATGCCCGTGAAGTTCGACACCGCCGAGGACGACCCGTGGCTGAACGGGATCCTGGTGGAGGCGGACGCCGGCGGCCACGCGACGGGGGTCGAGCAGATCCTGATGGACGCGCCGGGGTAGCTGAACGCGCCGGGATACCCGGCGCTGTGTGAACTAGGGGGCCTATAAGACCCCCTAGGTAACACAGCGGGCCGAACCCACCCCCTTCATCGCCTAACCCGGCGCCGTTTCGGGCACGGCCGGCGCCCCGAGCGGCACACGCGCCCGGTCGCGCACCGCCGCCGGCGCCTCCGCCGCTCGCGGCGCACCGAGCACCGCCACGAACACCAGCGGCGCGAACCACGGGATGTAGAGGTAGAACCAGTGCACCGCGCCGAGCTGGAGCGCGATCAGCACGGCCGCGCCGAGCGCCGCGACCTGGACGGTCGTCCGCCGCCCGCGCGGCACGAAGGCAACCAGCACCGCGAGCGCAGCCGCGGCGACCTCCACCGCCACATGCAGCCCGGCCAGCCCGGAGTGCTGCCCCCACAGGCTGAACGGCGACTCCCGGCCGGCCTGGTACCCGAGCGTGCGATCCCACAACGCGCGAAGGCCGCCGTGGGGAACGAACGGCGCGAAGGCCGCCACCGTGACCACCACGACCGCGACCGCGGCCACGAGCACGGATCGCCGGCTCACCGACCGCCCGCGCACGAGCAGAGGCACCAGCGCCGCCGGCGCGAACTTCGCGGCCGCCGCCATCGCCACCAGCGCGCCCCGCACCGGCGCCGATGACAGCGCCACCAGGGCCCAGGTAACGAGC
>Ga0209577_10002010_pt1 | contig 19778 bp, 17 predicted proteins | sample GraSoiAngelo_109_FD_185874 | JGI IMG/M metagenome (GOLD analysis project Ga0209577, IMG submission 185874) | Grasslands soil microbial communities from the Angelo Coastal Reserve, California, USA - 14_0903_12_20cm (SPAdes) (version 2) | ecosystem: Environmental > Terrestrial > Soil > Grasslands...
GCATCTCCACCGCGAACCTGTTTCGCAACTCTTCGTTCAATGTAATCTGCTGGCGGAGCTTTCCAGTCCCATCCGGTCACGTTCCACATCACCGGTTGCAAATGCAAAGATCGTGTAATTCGCAGCGACTGCGGCCTGCGCCCCCCGAACGGTGGCCGGAAAAGTGGCGAGTGTTCGCCCACTACCTCCGTCAAAATCTGTTCGCAGTCTGTCAGTTCCTTTCTGGTCGTGAACGAAGGGGCGAAAATCAGGTTAGGGTGGGTATAGGTGTGGTTCCCGATAACGTGTCCCGCGCTGGCCAGTGCGCGAACGATATTGGGTCGCGCCTGCGCGTACTTGCCAATCAAAAAAAATGTAGCGCGGACGTCGTGTCGAGCCAGCACTTCCATCAGACGCTGCGTATGCACATCGTTGGGACCGTCATCGTAGGTCAGCGCCAACAGCTTTGAGCCGCGGCCCAACCCAACAAATGTTCGTCCGAACCACTGCCCCGTCGGCGCCATGGATTGGAACCCGGCAGCGCTTAAACCCGCTGCGACAGCAGCGGCGAGCAAAGAAGCCAGCATGATGACGGGATTGTAAATGTGGCCATCTAAATCCACCACATGGGTGTGATACAGGGGAAGGCCAGGATCTTATGGCAAAAGACCCTAGGGCTGAACCAGGTTTGTTGAGTTAAGTTCTCAGTGCCTCTGCGCCTCCGTGGCCATCCCCGGTTAACTCTTTCCTCAATTGCGTCCCTGCCCTTCCCGGGATATGCTGCACAGCGAAGCTCCCCTGACCCCATGGCCAATCTTTTTGAGCTACCCCGCTACATTGCAGTCGAGGGTCCCATACGAGTCGGCAAGAGCACCCTGTCGCGCGTCCTGGCCGAACGGTTGAATGCCCAGCGGGTAATGGAGCCCGAGGATAATCCCTTCCTCCGCGCCTTCTACGAGGGGGAGCGCGGGGCCGCTTTCCAGGCTCAATTCGCTTTTCTCATTCGCCGCTTCGAACAGCTTCGCGCTCTCGACCTCGGGGCACGCTCGCAAAAGACCGTTGTCACCGACTTTATCTTCGAAAAAGACAAGCTTTTCGCCTGCCTCAATCTGGCCGACCAGGAGCTGGACACCTATAACCGTTACTACAATCACTTCCGCGAACAACTCCCCACGCCAGACCTGGTCATTTACCTGCAAGCCACTCCCGAAGTCCTGAAAAAGCGCCTGAAGAAAAAGAACGCCCCCGGCGAGAAGACCGTCAACGACGATTACCTGGAAGAAGTGATCAAAGCCTACGAGCACTTTTTCTTTCACTACACATCGTCAGACCTGCTGATCGTCAACACCTCGCAAATTGATTTCGTGGACCGCAATGAAGACCTGCAAGAGCTGCTACGAAAAGTCTCCGCGCCAATCAAGGGCACGCAGTACTTCCTGCCGCTGGGGAGTCAGGAAGCAGCTAGCGCCTGACCGCCATTGTCAGTTACCGATTATCGAGATATATCTAACCCTCGGCGAAAAGTGAGAGTACGTACCGCACGAGCCTGGATCGCAATCAGTTGACATCAGGCCCTAGCCCGAGTAGATTCTCCCCACGTTTCTTTCCGCTCTTTCAAAATATTTGGTTCGCGCATCCTCATCATCCGATGAGGAATGGGAAGCGGGTGAGAATCCCGCGCTGCCGCGCAACTGTAAGCGAGGAAATCTGCAACCGGCCACTGAGGCTCATGCCTCGGGAAGGACGGTTGTAATCCGTCGGACGAAATTACTCGTCCTAACTCGCCAAGCCAGGAGACCGGCGTGAACCGCCACCAACAACCCCTTTCGCGTGTCAAAGGAGGATGGTATGCGCTCGCTTCTCACTCTCGTTTGTTCTGCTGCTCTCCTCGCGGCAGCTTCTGCCGCTGAACTCAAGGTCAAGATCACCGATCCCCAGTCCGCCGCGGTGGCGGGCGCACAGGTTTCTTTATTAGCCGAGCATAATGCGGCAGTAGTCGAGGTACAGAACACTTCGGGAGACGGGACAGCCGCCTTCACTGGCGTCACCGCCGGGCGCTATCGTCTCCAGGTATTGGCGCCCGGGTTTTCTCCGGCCAACGAGCATGTTTCTCTTCCCCAGGATTCCGTGCTGACGCTCAAACTCGAAATCGCGACCGCAACTGAAAAAGTAGTGGTCAGCGCGACCCGATCCCCTGTGCCCGAACAAGACACGGCAGCCAGTGTCGCCAGTCTGGAAAGCCCGCAGCTCGAAACAATGAATTCCCCTTCTGCCTCTGATGCCCTGCGTTTTTTACCGGGGGCGGTGATTAATACCGCCGGACAGCGCGGCGGCCTCGCGTCGCTCTTTGTACGAGGAGGAGATTCCCGTTACAACAAGGTCATCATTGATGCGGTGCCGGTGAACGATCCGGGCGGTACTTTCGACTTTGGAGTGATTCCTCTGGCCGAAGCCGACCGCCTCGAATTCGTGCGCGGCGCACAGAGCACGCTCTACGGCTCCGACGCCATGACCAGCGTGGTGCAGGTGTTCACCCGCACCGGCAAGACGGAAGTTCCGGAGCTGCGGTTCGGAGCCGATGGCGGGACGTTCGACACCGCCCACGGTTATACGGCGCTCTCCGGCGCGCGCAACCGTTTCGATTACAACGTTTTCGCAGATCAGTTCAACACCAATGGCCAGGGAGTGAACGACGACTATTCCAACTCGCTCCAGGGAGCCAACCTGGGTATCGCGCTCACTCATCGCGCGCTGCTCCGCTTCCGCACTCGCCATTCCAACAGCCGTACGGGCGTACAAAGCGAGTGGAGCTTCAATGGACAGCCTCTCATGCCTCCGGATCTTGACCAGAAGGCGCGGCAGAACAATTTTCTGGCCAGTGCAGAACTAACTGTTGCCGGTCCCTCGCGCTGGCGGCATCGCCTCAGCGGCTTCGAGTACAACCACAAACGCACTAATCAAGACAGCATCATGGAGGCAGGGCGAGTATCGCCGGCTTTCGGAAACATCGACTTTCCTTTTCACGCTGTGGCCAACATCAACCGTGCTGGCTTCGAATATCAAGGAGATTATGATGAACGCGCTTGGGCGCGAACCACTATTGGATACAAGTTTGAAGATGAAAATGGTTTCGTGGGTGATCTGAATTCACCGCCCCTGACTCACGGATTGCGGCGAAATCACGACGTCTATGGCCAGCAAATGCTGACTCTCCGGCGCTTATCGTTGTTCGCGGGAGCTCGTTTCGTCCACAACGAGACCTTTGGCGACAAAGCCATCCCCAGGGTGGCCGTCGGTCTTGAGGCACTGCGAGGCGGCCAATTCTTCTCCGGAACGCGCCTGCACTTCTCTTATGCAACTGGCATCAAGGAGCCGCGCCTCGAAGAATCGTTTGCCAGCGGCCCCTTCGTCATTCCAAACCTGCACCTTAAAGCGGAAGAGGCGCGAGCTTTTGAGGCAGGCGTGCAACAAAGTTTACTCGGCGGCGAGTATGGATTAAGCGCGACCTACTATCACAACGCATTCCACAATCAGATTGACTTCGCCACTAACCCTACAACCTTTGTTGGACAGTACGTCAACGTGAATAAATCAATTGCCCACGGTGCGGAATTGGAATTCCATGGCCGGCCGCTGACACGCCTTTCCATAGATGGCGCCTACAACTACGCCTCCACCCAGATACTCGAAGCCCCATTCGCGTTTGATCCCTTGGTATCCGCCGGGCGTGCCCTGCTGCGGCGTCCCAAGCACTCCGGCAGCCTGCTGTTCGCCTACCTGGGTTCGCGTTGGGGCGGTAATCTGGGCGGCAGTTTCGTGGGCCGCCGGCTCGATTCCGATTTTCTCGGCTTTGGGATTAACCATGCCGCCGGGTACGCGCGCGTAGACCTCGGCGCCTGGTATGCCATCAATTCTCGCGTCACTGCCTATGCCAATGTAGAGAACGCACTGAACCGGCACTACGAGGAAGTTGTGGGATTCCCCGCACTTCACGCCAACTTTCGCGCCGGAATGCGCTTCCGAATTGGAGGAGAGTAAACGTACCAGCCCGAATAAAGCCTGGCGCGAATAAAAGAAAATTCGTTCGATTGGATGAGGCCGCCCCTGAACCTACCGGCGCCGCGAAGATACAGGCATAGCTTCGCGTCTGGAAGTCGCCTTCGATTCAGTCATTGATCCCTGGTCGTGGTTCCCGGTTTCGCGCTGGTCCGCAATCCACAGTGGCATCGGGGCAGCGGACTTGGATCCCTGATATTTGCTGCGCGCTATAACCAGCTTTTCCACTTCTTCCGCATTAAGCGGTTGCTGATTCCCCAGAAGGTGCGCCACCAATGCGATCTGAGCAAAGTGCTCTACCGTTTCCATCTTCATGTAAGCGTGCTCTAGATCGCCGCCGTAAGCCACCACTCCATGGTTCGACATCAGAATCGCATCGTACTGAGGCACTAAAGGTTCAAGAGCGTCCGTCAATTCGGGAGTGCCCGGCGTGCCGTACCGTGCCAGGGGGATGCAACCCAGCCCGATCACGACTTCGCAGACCAGCGGTTGCGTCAAAGCCCGTCCCGACGCAGCGAATCCGGTCGCAGTCGGAGGGTGCGCATGCACAATCCCATTCACATCCGGTCGCAGCCGGTAGATAAGCAAGTGCATCGCAATCTCACTTGAAACGGCACGGCGTCCACTCAGTCGGCGACCTTCCATATCAACAATCACAAGATCCGCGGGACGCATTCTGCCCTTGCTCATGGAAGTGGGCGTGACCAGAATGCGCCGGCTATCCAGTCGCACCGAGAGATTGCCGTCGGTGGCCGCGACGAAACCGCGCTCGTGCAGCATATGTCCGAAATAGACGATCTCTTTCCGGTAGTGGTGTTGACCAGTCATTGAATTTATTCGAGACGGCGGGCGCGCCCAAGTTCAGTTCGCGTATGGTACAGCACCACGTCTATCCGAGACAATCCCGCAATAGTGGTATCCCCGGCTCCGGACCCGCCGTTGCCCGCAGGACGTCAGAACCGGTGCTCCTATAATCTGACTCGTGCTGGTTTCAGATTTCAATTATCACCTTCCCGAACAGCTCATCGCCCAGGAGCCCCTCGCTGATCGAGCGGCGTCGCGAATGCTGCATCTGAACCGGGTGACCGGCCAGTTTCAAGATCGGCTATTCCGGGACTTCCCCGATCTCCTGCGAGCCGACGATCTTGTAGTCTTCAACAATACCCGAGTCTTTCCCGCCCGCCTCTATGGAACCAGAAGTGGCACTAAGGCCCAGCCGATCAGCATGCGAAACCCGGCGGCACGCGAATTTCTGCGGGGACGCGTCGAGGTCCTGCTTACCCGCCAACTCTCGCCCGAGCCGAACGAGTGGGAGTGCCTAGTGCGCCCAGGCCGGAAAATTGGAATCGGCGAGCACCTTTTTTTCGGACCGGTGCACGATCCACAGCGCCAGGAACAGGAAAGACTGGAGGCCAAAGTGATAGCGCGGGGCGGCTTCGGCGAACGGCGCATTCGGTTCGCTCTCGTGCCAGACTTTTTCGAGCTAGTGGACCGGATAGGGCACGTGCCGCTGCCCCCCTACATCTCGCGAGACGACCGCCTGGAAGATCGTTCGCGCTACCAGACAGTTTATGCGCACGAACGTGGATCAGTCGCAGCCCCCACCGCCGGGCTCCACTTCACTCCGCAAATCCTCGCGAGAATCGCGAAGCGTGGCATAGAGACTGCCGAAATTACGCTTCATGTTGGCTTGGGCACGTTTCAGCCGGTGCGCGTCGCACACCTGGAGCAACACAAACTGCACCGCGAACTGTACTCAATTTCTGCCGCTGCAGCCGCGAAAATTAACGCTGCCATCAATGCTCGCCGCCGTATCGTCGCCATTGGGACGACCGTCGTGCGCACCTTGGAATTCCTGGCCGGCCGATCCGGCGGTAACCCCCTGAGTGCGAGCGGTGGCGAAGCCGATATCTTCATCTATCCCGGATATAAATTTCGGGCGGTAGGCGCGCTATTGACCAACTTTCACCTGCCGCAATCGACTTTGCTCATGCTGGTCTCCGCGTTTGCGGGACGCGAACACCTGCTCCAGGCTTACCGGCACGCCGTCGAAGAAAAATACCGCTTCTATTCCTACGGCGACTGCATGTTCTTGGAATAACCCGCAGGCCCGCCCGCTACGGCGTATTCAATCGCGCTACGCTTGGAAATATCCTCCGTCAAAGCGATATACTTTTCACCTGACGGGGTGACAGATGAGCACCGAGGCAATCTCCAAACCGGTTTCCATTCGGGATTTTGTCGCTGGCCTGCGTAAATTCTCCGAGCCGGCTTTTAGGCAAACACCGGAGCTCCTTAGTTTTCTAACCAGCACTCCCGTCGCCCCGGACACCCTCGTCCGCTATCTCACCTGGGACCGGCAGCACTACACGCGAAATCTTATCGATAAGACTCCGCTTTACGAATTGGTCGCCATCTGTTGGGAGGTCGGCCAGGCCAGCTCGGTTCACAATCATCGTGACCAGAACTGCTGGATGGCGGTGCCCATCGGCCGGCTGTTAGTGGACAACTATCACCTTGTTTTCCAGAAGCTGATTGAAGGCAAATGCCAGTTGCAACCATCCGATACCGTCGAGATGAACCCGGCTCATCCTTGTGCGGTTGACCCCGCCGATCCCGTGCATCGCGTCTATAATCCCCGTGACTTCAAGCAACGTGCAGTGAGCCTGCATGTCTATTCTCGCCCCTTCGACACCTGCGTCGTGTACTCCCCCGAGCAGGGCACCTGTGGAGAGATCAAGCTGCACTACACCACAGAGTACGGCAAACCGGCGAAAGCTTAGGGTGAATACTGAGCCTGGCAACTGTCCTTCCTCCGCGCCCTTCCTGCTAAAATTATTCATTGCCCCCCAGAAAACAAACCAAGCCCGCTGAAAATGCCGCGATCGCAGTCGTGTCCGGCCCTTCTCCTGTCCTGAAGCAACAAAACAGCAACGCCCGCATTTTCCTCATCGACACGATGTCGTTCATCTTCCGTGCCTATCACGCTATGGCGCGCCAGCGGCCCATGTCCACCCGGACCGGCATTCCGACAGCCGCCACCTATGTCTTCGTCAACATGTTGCGCAAACTGCGCGACGACTTTTCCCCCGAGTATCTGGCCGCCGTCTTCGACGTTGCCGCCCCGACTTTTCGCGATCAGCAGGCCGAAGCGATTACCTCAGTACGCAAATTCGACATCAAGACGCAAACTTTTCAGGAGATCAAATACGGTGGCTACAAAGCCAATCGCAAACAGATGCCGGAGGATTTGGCGCAGCAGGTTCCATACATCCGGCGCGCGCTCGAGGCTTATCGCATTCCAATCCTGCAATCCGAAGGCTACGAAGCCGACGATGTGATCGGCACGCTGGCGCGAAAGGCAGCCGCCGAGTCCTATTCCGTCTATGTCGTCTCTAGCGACAAGGACATGCTGCAACTCGTGAATGACAAGGTCTGCGTGCTGAATCCACCCAAGGACAATCTGATCTGCGACGCCGCAAAGGTGGAAGAAATCCTGGGAGTGCCGCCCGAACGGGTCGTGGACGTAATGGCTCTGCGCGGCGACAGCATCGACAACATTCCTGGAGCGCCCGGCATCGGCGATAAGGGATCAGTCGAATTGATCAAGCGTTTCGGAAGCGTGGAACAGGCGCTGGAGCGAGCGTCGGAAGTTGAAAAGAAAACCTACCGTGAGTCGCTGCTCAACAATCGCGACGCCGTCCTGGTGAGCAAGCAGTTGGCAACAATCGATATCAACGTGCCCATAGAGCTGGACGCAGATGCCATGAAGATGGGCCAACCGGACATCGAAGGCCTCCGCCAGCTCTTCACCGAATTGGAATTTACCTCCCTGCTGAAAGAGCTGTTGCCGACCATTGAAGTCAGCGACGGTCTTTATACCGAAGCGAAGTCAGCAGCCGATGTCGACACCGTCCTAAAAGCCATCCCGAAAAGCGGCGTGCTGGCGGTCGCGGTCGAGACACCCGCTGCTCCCAGCGAAGAGGAAGAGGAAGAGAAAACCAAAGAAGAAGACTCGCCAGATGGCATGCTGCCTTTGGCTCCGCCACTTTCATCAAACAAACCTCCGAAAGCCACCCACTCCATCGCGATATCTTCCAAGTCCGGCACTGCCGTAACCGTTCCGTTCGAGTCGGCCGATGCCACCGCAAGCTTGAAATCGGCGCTTGAAAACCCCTCGCTATCAAAGGCCGTTCACGATTACAAAGCGGCAGTGCACGTCCTCGATCCCGCTGGAATCACGCTTCGAGGCGTTACTCAGGACTCGATGCTCTATTCCTATCTTCTCGATCCGACCTATTCCTCCCACAAGTTGGCCGAGGTCGCGCTCCGAAGATTTAATTTGAAGTTGAGTGGCGCCCTGGCGGAATCGGCTGATGTCACCGCCCGCCTGGCCACCGCGCTGCGCCGCGAAGTGGAAGAAGCTGGATTGTCGAAAGTTTATGACGAAATAGATCTTCCCCTGGTTCCCGTGCTTGCACGCATGGAGCAAGCCGGAGTCAAAATCAATCGCAAGGTTTTGGCGGAAATGTCATCGCGCCTGGAGCGGGAGATCGAATCGAAGGCCAGGGAAATCTACGAGCTCACTGGTAGCGAGTTCAACATCAGCTCGCCAAAACAACTGGGTGACGTGCTCTTCAATAAACTGAATCTCCCCAAGCCTGTGAAGTACGGCAAAGGGAAAACGATTTCCACCGCCGTGGACGTGCTCGAATCGCTGGCGGCAGAACACGAAGCCCCGCGGCGGGTGCTCGAGTATCGGCAACTTTCCAAGCTGAAATCCACTTACGTTGACGCCCTGCCCGCTCTACTGAACCCCGTCAGCGGCCGCCTGCACACCACCTTCGGACAAACCGGCACCGCAACCGGAAGGCTGTCCTCCACCAATCCGAACTTGCAGAACATTCCGATTCGAACCGAGCTGGGACGGGAAATTCGCGCCGCCTTCATCGCTGAGCCAGGACACGTGCTGCTAGCTGCGGATTACTCGCAAATCGAATTGCGGCTGCTGGCGCACTTCTCCAAGGATCCGCTGCTAGTCGAAGCCTATCGCCGTGGCGATGACATCCATACTCTGACCGCATCCCAGGTGTGTGGGGTGCCGCCGCTCATGGTCACCGCCGACCACCGTCGCCAGGCGAAAGTCGTCAACTTCGGTATCGTGTATGGTCTCTCGCCCTTCGGGCTGTCACAAAATCTCGGCATTGACACCAGTGAAGCCAAACAATTCATCAACGCCTACTTTGAAAAATACAAGGGAGTTCGAACTTTCATCGACCAGATACTCGACCAAGCTCGTCGCGACCAGAAAGTAAAAACCCTGTTCGGCCGCATCCGTCCGATTCCAGACATCAATGGGAAGAACGCCAATCTTCGCGGTTTCGCCGAACGTACCGCGGTGAACACTCCGCTCCAGGGAACCGCAGCCGACCTGATCAAGCTGGCAATGATTCGCATTGATGCTGCATTACGTCAACAAAAACTGAAATCGCGAATGACGCTGCAAGTTCACGACGAGCTGGTGTTCGAAGTTCCCGAGTCAGAGATTGAAACCATGCGCGCCCTCGTTCGGGATCAAATGGAGAATGTTCATCCCTTACTTGTGCCGCTCTTGGTTGAAATTGGCGTCGGACCAAACTGGCGGGACCTGGAGTTCAATGGCAAATGATTCAATGACTCAATGGTTTAGTGATTCAATCGCTCCTCTGTCCGTTCGCGAGCCATCCGCTTAAATCTCAGATTCGCAATTCTCCGGGCGCGAATGAATTTTCGCAAGAACACCGAGTAGACGAACCAGCCTAGAATCCCGAACACCGCCACCAGCAAGCCCAAATTCCATAATTCGGCGAGCTCGCGGAGTGTATCCATCACTGGTCGCCAATTGCGCTCAGGGACACTGGTGATTACGCGCCTAAAGCCCGCGTGATGCCGTCGGCGATCCCGTTCGCAATCCGGCGCATCTTCTCTTCCGTGTCCGCCTCCACCATAACCCGCGCCAGCGCCTCGGTTCCGGAATAGCGCACCACCACGCGCCCATTCCCATTCAACTCGCGCTGGGCGGCTTCGATGGCGCGCTGTACCTCGGGAACCTCGGCGAAGGGAACCTTCTCGCGCACTCGGATATTCTGGATTGTCTGAGGCAAGACTTTCAGATCACTCACCAGATCGGCCAGTGACCGTCCGCTGCGGGCCATGATTTCCATAACCCGTACCGCAGTTAGCAGCCCGTCACCGGTAGTCGCCTCGCCATCTCGAAAAATTACGTGTCCCGACTGTTCTCCCCCCAAAGTCGCACCCGACTTGCGCATTTCCTCGAGCACGTACTTGTCGCCAACGTTCGCCCGCAGCATGACTATTCCGGAATGTTTCAGCGCGATTTCCAAACCCATGTTCGACATCGTTGTAGCTACCACCAGGGATTTAGCCAGCCTTCCGTGTGCCTGCATATCCCGTCCGGCGAGCAAAAGGACAGCATCGCCGTTGATCACATTACCGTTAGCATCACTAAAAAGAACGCGATCGGCATCGCCATCAAAAGTCACGCCCAGATCAAACTCGGATCTCGCCACCGCCGCCACAGTGCCGGGATGCAGCGCTCCACAGCCTTCATTAATGTTCTTGCCATCGGGCGCGGCGTTTAGAAATGTCGCCTGAATCCCGCAGGCGCGGAACAATTCAGGGGCCTCGACCGTCGCGGCGCCGTGCGCACAATCTACCAGCACGCGAAGCTTGCTTAAATCAGTCGCCACGTTACTTGCCAGCCATTCCACGTAGGCGCGGCGAAGTGCCGCGTCGCCCGGTAAGCTCGGCGCCGAACCTCCTCCCGCTGCCGCCGATTTTGCAGGCAAGCCCTCTGGCGATGACAAAAGCGCGAAGATTTCCTTCTCAATAGCCAGTTCGTGTGAGTCCGGCAGTTTATAGCCGTCGCCGGAAAACACCTTGATCCCGTTGTCCGTCCACGGATTGTGCGACGCAGAAATAACCACCCCGGCATCGAATCTGCGCGACCGTGCCAGATACGCTATTCCCGGCGTCGTGATCACCCCCGCGCTCGCAACCTCGACTCCAGTCGAAGCTAAACCTGTAGCAACCTGGTCGGCGATCCACTGGCTTGAATCGCGCGTGTCCTGGCCAATTACCACTCTCGCTCGCGGGTTCATGCGAACCAGGTCGTGTCCCAAAGCGCGTCCGATCATGAGCGTACTTGCGCGTGTCAGCGGAAACTCTCCCGCCACCCCGCGAATGCCGTCAGTCCCGAACAGTTGTCGTGTCTGGCTCATGCTGTCACGATCTAAAACCCGCCGGATGAACTGCGTATCTTTTCCATAATCACGGTCACGCGCACCGGCGCCGGACGCACCAGTTGTACCAGTGGGTCAGAAACATAAGCATGGGTGGTGAATGAAGCCCGCTCCACCGTGCCAGTGGCATCCACCGGATCAGTAATCGCGCTGTCTACGGCTTCCACCCGCCGTCGTGGTCCGGTGATCGCGATCATGCGAGGATCAGCTACTGCACTGGCAATGCGCAATCCTGGAGCAAAATTTCCAATCACCCGCGGACGCACTTCCACCTCACGAGTGACCCGCGTATCGAAGGCGATGTGAAACTGGCTGGGAACGATCTGCACCACTTCCAAATCGCGCGGTTCACGCACCTGCTGGGCCGTAAGATCGAAAGTGCGCTCACCCGGTTTTGTGCCCGCCAGATCGATTTCTACATGTATGTCCGCGGGACGCAGTCCCCGCACCAGTCGCTCCGGGCCGCGCACCCGAATCTGCGCTTGCGGAATGCTTTCCGATGAGATTTCAAGATTGTCAGGAATACGATGAAATTCAATCGGCACAGATACCGCAACCTCAGCAATAGGATCCCGGGCAACCGCCACCCACAACCCCACCGCGAGGACAAGCGAAAGCAGCTTGAGGCCAAGATTGTGGAGCACGTAGCGGCGAAAGAAGTCGGCCATTTAACAATCCATCTCTAAAGATCGGTGTCCAGCGATCCACTCCGTGAATGCAGTCCTGAATCAATATTGCGAGACACTGAAGCGCGCGGAGGGCTTTCGACATCCGGAAATTGTTCGCTGCCGTTCGCAATCGCGGTCGGCAAAGTGGATCGCGCCACGTAGCGTTTCAGCAGTCCGCTGAGTCGCTCACGTAGTTGCTCGACGGTCATGTCGCGCTCAATTTTTCCCGCCACTGCCAAACTGATCGCACCTGTTTCCTCCGACACTATCATCGCGATCGCGTCAGTTTCCTCCGTGATGCCGATGCCGGCCCGGTGCCGCGTTCCCATCTGCGTGGAAAGCACAGGGTTCATGGAGAGCGGAAGGAAGCAGGCTGCGGCCGCAATACGTTCCTCCTGCACAATCACTGCGCCATCATGCAGAGGCGCGCTGGGACGGAAAATCGTAGCCAGCAAATCATAGGAGAGGCGCGCGTCCAATGGAACCCCGCTTTCAATATAGGTCCGCAGCCCAATTTCCCGTTCGATCACGATCAGCGCGCCAGTCTGATTCTGCGAAAAAAGATTCGCTGCCAGCACAATGTCGTCGTAAGCGTCAGCTTCGGAGCTGGAGGTCCGGCTAAACGTTAGACGGCTGCCCAACCTTGCCAGCGCATGGCGGATTTCAGATTGAAAAACCACAATCAGGGTAAACACCACGTAGGGAAGCAGAGTACTGATGAGCCAGTTGAGGGTAGTGAGCTCGCCCACCCGCGCAAAATAAAACGCCAGCGCCAGCACCGCCACGCCCACCAGCATGGGCGCCGCGCGCGTACCGCGGATCAGCATCAGAAACTCATAAATGATGACCGCAACCAATATGATGTCGATCGCCGAAGCGACCGACAGATGTGGCCACGGCCCTAAAAACCGCATCACTCAAAGCCTCTCCGGCAGAAAATCGAACCTGCTCGCGCAGCCTAATTGTAATCCAGTATCCCTGCACGCCGAGGTTACCGAAAGCCACAAATTGTCATCTTGCGCGAGCCCCCAACCGTCGTAGGACAATGTCGGCGAACCTGCTTATACCCAGAATTACCTCAGGATTTACTTCGCCTGAACCCGCTCCCCAAAATCTACCGCAGTCGTGTTGCCACCACTGATAATCACTCCAACCCGTTCCCCATCGCGCGGCCTGTACCCGCCGCCGAGCAGCCCCGCCAACGCCGCGGCTCCGCCCGGTTCCGCGACCAGTCGCAGCACTTCCCACAGCGCCGCCTGTGCCTGCCGGATGTCATCATCGCTAACCAGCACGACTTTCTCCACATAAGCTTGCGCGATCGGAAACATCAACTCCCCCACTCGACGCGGCGCCAGCGAGTCCGCCGCAATACTTCCCGTCTCGGCATCAACTGGACGCCCCGCCTTCAGCGCTTCCGCCAGCGTCGGCGCAGCTTGTGGTTCAACTCCCATAACTCTTGCGGTTCCTCCATACCAGCTCGCAATTCCCCCGATCAGTCCGCCTCCCCCGACTGGCACCAGCACGGTGTCCAGGCCGGGCGCCTGTGCCGAAAGTTCTTTGCCGGTAGTCCCCTGTCCCAGCACAGTTTGAACTTGATCGAAAGCATGCACTGCCAACGCGCCCGATTTCGTAAGCCATGCTTCGCTGGCGGCGAGCGCATCGGCATAACGTTCGCCAACAACCTCCAGTTCCGCTCCATATTCACGAATTCTCTGAATCTTCGACGGCGACGATACCGTCGGCACAAAAATCTTCGCCCGCACTCCCAGTCGCATCGCGGCATACGCCACCGCCGCGCCATGGTTGCCACCCGATGCCGCCACCACTCCCGCCGCAGGCAACTTGCTGCTAAGTAAGTTCGCGAACGCGCCGCGCACCTTGAATGATCCCGAGTGTTGCAGTTGCTCCATCTTCAACACCAACGTGAAATCGGACAAGCCGAAATCCCTGCCGTTCACCTCCACCACAGGCGTCACCCGTACATAAGGTTTAATCGTCGCGTAAGTGGCGTCAACGCTATCGCGGTCAATCGTGCTCGCCACTGTCTTCTCCAAAAAATTCCTCCCAAACAATTCAATCTTGGGTGATGCGACAAATCTGCGTGCCAAATCAACTCACGACCGCTTCTTCACCACCGCCCCGATTTCCCCGCGAGCCAGTCTTGCGGATATCTCCTCGCCCACCTGCACCTGAGCTGCGTCTTTCACCAGTTTCCCCGACGCATCAAAAACCAGCGCATAACCACGCTCCAGAATTGCCATCGGCGAGAGCGCATCAAGCCTTCCGGAAAGTTGTTCCAGCCGCCCGCGCCGCTGCAGAAGCACGTTGTGAGTGGCCCCGGCAATCGCCGCCACGCGGGACTCTAATTGCTGACGGATCCCCGCCAACATGCGGCGCACATCATAATGCCGGACGGCAGCCGCAGCCCGCTCCCAGCGCCGCCGATGCTGCTCGAACATCTGCCGCTCCGCTCTCTCCAATCGGTAGAGCAAATCATCCAGGCGCTGCTGTCGCTGGTTGATGCCGTCCATCATGCGCCCGAAGGCGCCGTGTTGCGCCAATTCCACCAGCGCGCGCTGCGCCACCGCCACACGATAGCGAATTCCCAAAACCAGACGCCGATGCAGTCCTTCCGCCTGCTCTTCCACCTCCTGCCGCGAGCGAATCACCAACTCCGCAGCCGCCGACGGCGTAGGCGCGCGCAAGTCCGTGACGAAATCAATAATCGTAAAATCCGTCTCATGTCCTACCGCGGAAATAATTGGAATCGCCGAACTGGCCACAGTTCGTGCCAGGCCTTCGTGATTGAACGCCGCCAGATCTTCCGCAGAACCACCACCCCGTGCCACAATAATTACATCCACATTCCGCGCCTTATTGAAGTAGCGAATGCCCGCGCTCACTTCGATAGGCGCATTTTCACCCTGCACTTGTGCGGGATATATCAGGATGCTCGCTGTCCTGTGACGCCGCCGCAGGATGTTGAGGATATCCCGCAACGCCGCTGCCTGCGCGGAAGACACAATCCCGATCCTTCGCGGCAGCGCCGGAATAGCCTTCTTCCGCGTCACATCGAAAAGCCCTTCTGCTCCCAGCCTCGCTTTGAGCTGCTCGAATGCGACCTGTAATGCGCCCGCGCCTTTGGGTTCTATGTACTCAGCCGATATTTGCAGCTCGCCGCGATCTTCATATATCGTCACCCGTCCCCGAACCACCACCTGCATTCCGTTTTCCGGACGAAACCGCAACAACCTTGCTGACGAGCGAAACATCACCGTACGAATCTGCGCCCCTTGGTCTTTCAGCGTGAAGTAAAGATGCCCCGACTCCGCCGCCCGAAAATTTGAAATCTCTCCTTCCACCCAGGCATCGGTGTATTCCTGTTCGAGCTGCGTGCGCACCGCGGCAATCAGATCGCGCACCGTCCAGATGCGCCGGTCTAGTGGCTTGAAGCTGAAGCCGAGTTGGTCCTCCGCCGCCATTGCAAGAAAGTTTACTGTAGAACGCCTACCAATTCGCCCCTGACCCTCGGCCGGCATCGCTCCCCTTGGCTCAGAACTGGGTGAGAAGGGCTGTTGTCGGCTAAGCCCATTACTCAAACAACTGGATTGCTTTCGAGGGCGTCCTCACTCGCCAAGGGGTCCTTGCTCAATACGCGAAATAGCCGCCTCTGATCGGTTTTCTCAGGGGTGAGAATTCACGTCTTGATTCTCGCTAGTGCTCGAAGAGGACTCGAGACCAGGCAGCGTGGGTGTCATCTCTTTGACGACTGCTTCCAACGATCTGGGATTCAATCCTAGCTCCTGAAGAATAGTGGGCGCGATTTGCGCCGTGCGGACAGGTGACTTGATCTCTCGTTGCGAGAATCCCGGCAGAGAGAGCAGTAAAGCAACATGGGTGTCGTCATCGGTAAACCCTCCATGTTCTTCAATAAATCCGCTCTTTGCTTCAACATAAATCACACCCAAGTTCGGCTGAATCACAATGTCCGGCATTCGCGGATCTTTAGCTGGATCGGCGAACAACAATTTCAAGGACTCTCCCGAAAAAATCTGCTGGATCCCAGCTTCGGTTTGCTTGCTGCGCAGTGCGTTTACCACGTCGAGGGTGCGTTTTTGGTCCTTTAGCCACAACATCGCGATGCTTCCATCCTGCTCCGCATTGAGGAGCAGACCGGGTTCGATGCTGTTTACAATTTTTGGGATTAAGTCCAGGTCGGCAGCACGGAATTTAAGCGGATCGATTGGAACATCGCCGTGCTTAGGGGTGACGATTATAAGAGTCGAATCAAACAGGCGTCTCTTCTGCAACTCTTCCAGGATTTTCCCGATTGAGCGATCTGTGTGATCGAGGGCATCCAATAAGCCGGCGCTCGGGGTCCCTTCACCATCAATGTATCCATGGCCTTTCATTTTTTGAGCCATGCTGATGGATTGGAAATTCATGCCGAAAATTTCAGGTACTCCGACCGATCGGACTCCGGTGTGGTCTTTCCCATCAATCTCATTGAGGATAGCTTCAACCTTGATGTCGTCGTAGGATTCCACCTTGGGGATGCTTCGAGCCTTCGTTGTTGAGCGAATCTCGGGAGTAAAGAGATCGTCTACACCTTTTCCAGAAGGACCATTCAAGAACTCGTATGCAGGATGTTTGTCTGACCAGGCAGTGCGCCCCCCAGCTTGTTTAATGACCTCGAAGATGTTGTTGACCCGAACGTAGTCGTGCGGATACACGGGAGTGCAACCCCTTGCTGGATTCAACGGTAGTGTCTGGGGATTGATTCCGCCAGCATCGAGCGCATTGGGATTATGGTCGATGGAGCTGTCGTACACGACTGCAGTGCCAATCGTAGCGCACTTGGATCCAGGCGGAGACAAGCTGCGATCATAGCTGTTTTCAAACATCACTCCGGTGGAGAGGGGGGAGCCGCCTGTCACCATTGCAAGTAATCCTGGCCACGAGTTTGAGGGCAAGGACGAACGTGCATTCGTGTACGTAAGACCATGCTGACTGAGTTGTGCGAGAGCGGAGCTCGGCCTGGCCTTCACATAATTAGCCAAATCGAGGGCATGCAAACCATCCAGACTAAGTAACAGAACTCGCTCCACGCGAGGACGACCTGGCGTAATTTTCGGAGCAGCCTGGGCCTCTGCTCCCCTGCTTCCAGCGCTGATGAATACCAGCGATAGCATCATTGCAGCTTTCAACCCCGCTCCAACCAGATTGACGATCAATGGCATCCTCATTTTTCTCCGTCTGGTGGCTGAATATTAATTTACCGTTTCATCCGCCCAATCACCCACAGCACCAGCGAAAGCACCACGCTCAGCAAAATCGAAGTCGTAAGCGGAAAATAAAACGTAGTGTTCTTTCCCCGGTAGACGATGTCCCCGGGGAGGCGGCCCAGAGGAAAGTTAGTCCGGCCGAAAAATAGCCGCACAACTCCCAGCACCAGCAGGATCGCGCCGAAAAACAACAGTAGTTTGCCCAAGTCGGCCATAACCTAAGAGTATAGAAGTTATCGTGCAAATGCTCGCAGGACGTGGAAGAGCGGGCCTTCTAGGCCCGTGTAATTGGTCGTCAATGAGCCGGGCTTTAGCCCCGGTGTTCTGTACGTGGGGCCGAGCCGATTAACTTTGCATCACAAAGTACTTGACAACATTCAGCCCATAAGCGATATTCTTGCCTTACCATGCCGGAACCACGCCCCCATCGCCTGCGTCGTCCACACTCCAGGTCTGGACCTGTCAACGCCCGCGCTCTAGAGGATCTGCGCTTTATCCGCGAAACCATGGAACGCTCGGGATCGTTCACTGCCGCCTCAGGCTGGGGACAAGTCATCATCGGCGCCACCGCAATCGCTACCGCATGGATCGCGGCTCAGCAGGCAACCCCATTTTCCTGGCTCGCCGTATGGCTGACCGAAGCCGTCCTGGCAGTTGCCATCGCCCTCGCAGCCATGCAATTCAAAGCCCGACGCCTCGGGCTCCCCCTTACCAGCGGACCCAGCCGGAAGTTTGCCTTCAGCTTCCTGCCTCCACTGGCAGCCGCCGCCTTGCTCACCATCGTTCTGTATCGCGCCAGTCTCCTGCGGGAATTACCCGGAACCTGGATGCTGCTCTACGGCACCGGCATCGTCACCGGCGGCGCTTTCTCGGTGCCGATTGTCCCGGTGATGGGAGCTTCTTTCATGTTGTTAGGTGTGGCTGCGCTTTTCGCGCCGGGGGGCTGGGCCAACTTATTCATGGCTGCCGGATTTGGCGGACTGCATATCCTTTTTGGTGTCTTGATCGCAAAGAAGCACGGCGGATAGGACGAACAATACTATGAGTAGAACGAAGTTGGCTCGAAGACAGCGGACCACCATGCCAGATTCCTCCGTGCGACATTCACATTCCCCGCACGGAACCGAGTTGCCGGAACTCGATCGCTTGATTTTGGTGTCTTGATCGCAAAGAAGCACGGCGGGTAGGACGAACAATACTATGAGTAGAACGAAGTTGGCTCGAAGACAGCGGACCACCATGCCAGATTCCTCCGTGCGACATTCACATTCCCCGCACGGAACCGAGTTGCCGGAACTCGATCGCTTGATCCATGAGCGTATCCGCCTGGGCATCATCAGCGCACTGGCAATCAATGACTCGCTCAGCTTCAGTGATCTAAAACGCTTGCTGAAGACCACTGATGGCAACCTCAGCGTGCACGCCAGAAAGCTCGAGGAAGGGCATTACATCGCCTGTTCCAAGTACTTTGAAGCCCGCATCCCACGCACTCAGTACCGCCTCACGGCATCGGGCAGGCGAGCCTTGGAAAAGTACCTGGAGCAAATGGAAGAGCTGATCCGCGTCACCCGCGAGGAGTAGGGCGTTTTTTTTGACATCTTGCTTTGCAAGACAAAGTACATTACGAGGCTAAAAAAAACATGTGCCACTTCGTGAACAGCAATGTGAACTTCCCGGCGCCAGTATCTGTCTTGGGATTCCTCGCGGCCTGTGGCGGCATATTCCTCTCCGGGGTTGCAATTCTGGTCGCCTGTTCCATCCACAAGCTGAAGTTTGCCCGATTACTAGCCGCCTTGGTGGGCGTCGCCGCAATAGTCTACTTTGCCCTTCTGTTTGGATTCTCTCTTATCAGCCAGCAAAAAATCCTGGCCCGCGGCCAGGAAAAGTACTTCTGCGAAATAGACTGTCACTTGGCCTATTCAGTGATCGACATCAAAACGATCGACATCAAAACCGCTCCCACCGGAGAGACGCTTCGCTACACCGTCACCTTACAGACCCGCTTCGACGAGACCACAATCTCCTCTCGCCGCCCCCTGGACGCAACCCTCACTCCCAACCCGCGCGAGATACGGCTATTGGACGGTCAGGGTCGGGAGTACGGCGTATCCGAAATCGGCGGCATTCCACTCGAGACGCCTCTGAAACCGGGCGGTTCATACACAACTCAGCTGCAATTTACGCTCCCGAAGGACGCGAGCAACTTACGATTGCTGCTCACCGCCGCCGGATGGCAGCAGCGCTTGTTAATCGGTGAAGAGAACAGTTGGTTGCACAAGAAAACCTATTTCGCGCTTTAACCCCGCCGGCTACTAATACTACTGTGTTATAAAAAGGGAGATCCACAAAAAGGACAACCCGAGAGTTGCCGGAGCAGAACCCGTGCGATGGTTTGTCGAAGCGTAGCAATGGACCAGGGGTTATGCCGCTCCACACGCGCCGGCCGAACCCCGAGGGCGGAATTTGGGCGGGATTTCGGGGACGGGTAA
>Ga0209577_10002011_pt1 | contig 19774 bp, 17 predicted proteins | sample GraSoiAngelo_109_FD_185874 | JGI IMG/M metagenome (GOLD analysis project Ga0209577, IMG submission 185874) | Grasslands soil microbial communities from the Angelo Coastal Reserve, California, USA - 14_0903_12_20cm (SPAdes) (version 2) | ecosystem: Environmental > Terrestrial > Soil > Grasslands...
TCCCGCCAGGGGATCAAACTCGGGCTGCTCACCGGCAACTACGAGATGGTCGCCCGCCTCAAGCTGGCGCGCGCGGGGATCGGCCGCCACTTCCCAAGCGGCCAGGGAGCGTTCGGGTCCGACGCCGAGGACCGTGTCGCGCTCCCCGCGATCGCCAGGCGGCGCGCCGGGACGACCGGCGCGCCGCATCCCCGAGAGCACACGATCGTGATCGGCGACACCCCGCGCGACATCGCCTGTGCCCGCGCGGACGCCGTCCGCTGCTTCGCCGTGTCGAGTGGTCCGTTCGCCCCCGGAGAGCTGGGCGCGGCTGACGCCGTCGTCCCCGACGCCTCGGCGCTACGCGACCTGCTCGAGGCGGAGCTGCCGCACGCCTCCCCGGCCTCGTGAGCCGCCGAGACGGCGCTCGGATCTACCGGCCCGGGGTTGGGAACTGCGTGCGCATCACGAGGTCCCACAGCCGGTCGGGCATCAGCCGCCGCTGCCCGATCATCAGCCGCGCGCTGGCGGTGACGCGGTAGCGGGCCCTGGGCCGCTTGCTGCTGATCGCCCGCTCGATCGTCTTGGCCACCGCCTCCGGCCCCGCCCCGAGCTTCGCCATCGGGCCCTTGTAGGCGCCCTCGGTGAGCTCCGCCACCTTGCGGTTGAAGTCCCCGTAGGCTCCTCCGTCGCCCGTGCCCTCGACCGAAGCCGAGGCGACCTCGCCGAAGTTGGTGATGATCAGCCCGGGCTCGATCAGGATCACGTCCACCCCGAACCCCCGGACCTCGAAACGCATCGCGTCCGAGATCGCCTCCACCGAGTACTTGGTGGCGTGGTACAGGCCGCCGCCCGGGAACGTCAGCCTCCCTCCCATGGAGCTGACGTTCACGACCTTTCCCCAGCGCTGGGCCCGCATCGCCGGAAGCGCCAGCTGGGTTAGGCGCAGCAGTCCGAACACGTTGGTCTCGAACTGCTTGCGTGCCTGCTCCATCGGCACGGTTTCGACCGCTCCCGACTGGCTGTAGCCGGCGTTGTTGATCAGCACGCCGATCGCGCCCTCGGCTTCGGTCACGCGCGTGACGGCTGCTTGCATCGACGCCTCGTCGCTGACGTCGAGCGCAACCGCGCGGCACCCCTTCGCCTCGAGCTCGGAGAGCGTCTCAGGACGGCGGGCGCTCGCGTACACCTTCCACCCATGGTCGGCGAGGCGGCTGGCCGTGGCGTGGCCGATGCCCGAGGAGCAGCCGGTGATCAGGACTGCCTTCGACGGCTCAGCCACCGAAGATCCCGTCGACCAAAGCCTGGGTCTGCTCCCCGTAGGGCGGCAGGAAGGCATCCAGCATCCCGCCCTCCCCGCGGAACACGACACCCCGCGGATTCGAGAACTCCCTGAACCCGTCGACGCCGTGGTGGCGACCCGAGCCGCTGTATCCAACACCGCCGAAGCCCAGCGAGGGCAGCGCGCCCTGGGCGGCGCAGGCGCCCACCGCGGCTCCGCCCGACACGGTGCGGTCGAGGATCGACTGCGCGGCCCCCTCGTCGCCGGCGAACACGTATAGGCCGAGCGGGCGCTCGCCCGAGTTCACGTAGCCGATCGCCTCCTCGACCGAGTCGTAGGGCTTGACCGGCAGGATCGGGCCGAAGATCTCCTCGCGCATCACACCCAGCGAGTCGTCCGGGTCGATCACCAACGACATCGGCATCCGCCGAGTGGCCGGATCAGTCTCGTCCTCGCCCAGCGCGACCACCTGGCAGCCCTGCTCTCGAGCTTCCTGCAGCAGCTTGCTGACCCGCTCCAGGTGACGCTCAGAGATGATTCCAGTGCAGTCGTCACTGGCCGCGTATTCCGGCGTGTTGTTGCGGTAGTGCTCGCGAGCCAACTCGACGAACTCGTCCATCCGCTGGCGCGGGACGAGGCAGTAGTCCGGGGCGATGCACATCTGGCCGTTCTTGATCATCTTGGTGCCGATGATGTTGCCGACCGCGCTCTCGTCGACGCTGTCATCGAGCACGAACACCGGGCTCTTGCCGCCCAGCTCGAGGGTGACGGGGACGAGGTTCTCGGCCGCCGCCTTGGCGATCATTCGCCCCACCTCGGTGTTACCGGTGTAGAGCAGGTGATCCCAGCGCAGGGTTGGGAACGTCTTGGCCAGCTCCAGCCCGCCGGTTACTACCGCGACCAGGTCGCGGTCGAAGGTGGCCGACACCATCTCGCGCACGAGCTCAGAGCAGGCTGGGGTGTACTCGGAGGGCTTCAGGATCGCCCGGTTGCCCGCTGCGAGCATGTCGACCAGCGGGCCGAGCGAGAGGTCGAAGGGGAAGTTCCAGGGCGACATGTTGCCGATCACGCCCTTGGGCTGGTAGCTGATCGCGGCTCGCGCCGAGCCGTGCAGGTTCGGATCGGTCTCGCGCGGGTCAGGCGCCATCCACTCCTCGAGGTGCTGGTGGGTGAACGCGGCCCGCCCCATCACCGTCAGCACCTCGGCGTGCACGGCGAAGTCCTCGCGCAGCGACTCGTGGATCCGGTCGCGATTCGACACCACCATCCCCATCAGCGCCTCCAGCCGCGACCGCCGGTCGGCGGAGCTGGGATACGTGTCGCGGAGGAATGCCGCCCGCTGGAGGTCGAACAGCTCGTGCAGCTCCGCGATCGCGGCGGCATCGCTGCCGGCCGCCTGCGCGATCGGCTCGGTGATCGTCATCGTCGGACTCCTCTCGTTGGCTGACCGGAAGCCTACGCCCGTACCAGCTTCTTGTATGTGATCCGGTGGGGCCGGTCCGCCTCGGCCCCCAGCTGCTCGCGGCGGAAGCTCTCGTAGGCCTCGAAGTTGCCCTCGAACCACCTGGCCTGGGAGTCGCCCTCGAACGCGAGCACGTGCGTGGCGATCCGGTCGAGGAACCACCGATCGTGCGAGACGACGACCGCGCAGCCGGCGAACGCGAGCAGCGCCTCCTCCAGCGCGCGGAGCGTGTCCACGTCGAGGTCGTTGGTGGGCTCGTCGAGCAGCAGCAGGTTGCCCCCTTCGCGCAGCAGTTTCGCGCTGGTCGGTGCCCTTGAAGTTGAAGCCCGCAACGTACGCCCGGCTCGAGACCGTCCGCTCGCCCAGCTTGATCTGATCTTGTCCACCCGAGATCTCCTCCCAGACGGTCTTGTCGGGGTCGAGCTCTCGCGACTGGTCGACGTAAGCGAGCTTCACGGTGTCGCCGAGCCGCAGCGCCCCGCCGTCCGGCTGCTCCTCCCCGACGACCATCCGCAGCAGCGTCGTCTTGCCGGCGCCGTTCGGACCGATCACGCCCACGATCCCGCCGCGCGGCAACGAGAACGAAAGGTTGTCGATCAACATCCGGTCGCCGTACCCCTTGCGGAGATTCTCCGCCTCGACCACGACTTCGCCGAGCCTCGGGCCCGCGGGGATGTGGATCTGGACGTTCTCGAGCTGCTTGTCCGCGGACGCGTCGGCCGCGAGCAGCGACTCGTACGCGTTGAGCCGGGCCTTCGGCTTGTTGCGACGGGCGCTCGCGTTCAGCCGCACCCATTCGAGCTCACGCTCGATCGTGCGCTTACGGTTCTGCTCCTGGCGAGCTTCGGCTTCGAGGCGGGCTCGCTTCTGCTCCAGCCAGCCGGAGTAGTTGCCCTGGTAGGGGACGCCGCGGCCGCGATCGAGCTCGAGGATCCAGACCGAGACGTTGTCCAGGAAGTAGCGATCGTGCGTGACCGCCACGACGGTGCCCTCGTAGTCGCGCAGGTGACGCTCGAGCCACGCGACTGACTCGGCATCCAGGTGGTTGGTCGGCTCGTCGAGCAGCAGGAGATCGGGCTGGCGGAGCAGCAGGCGGCAAAGCGCGACGCGCCGGCGCTCGCCGCCGGAGAGCTTCGAAACGTCCGCCGCCGGAGGCGGGCAGCGGAGCGCGTCCATCGCGATCTCCAGCGTGGTGTCGAGGTTCCAGCCGTCGACGGCGTCGATCCGCTCTTGCACGGTGCCCATCTCCTCCGCGTTCTCCTCGGAGTAGTTCATCGACAGCTCGTTGAAACGGTCCAGGAGCGCGCGGACCTCCCCCACCGCCTCCTCGATGTTGCCCAGTACGTCCTTGGACGGGTCGAGCTCGGGTTCCTGCTCCAGCAGGCCGACGCTCGCCCCGGGGGCGAGCTGCGCCTGCCCGTCGAACTCGGTGTCGAGGCCGGCCATGATCCTCAGCAGGGTCGATTTTCCGGCGCCGTTGTACCCGAGCACGCCGATCTTGGCGCCCGGCAGGAACGACAGCGAGATGTTCTCGAGCACCTGCCTGTCCGGCGGAAACCGGCGGGAGAGCCTGTAGGTGGTGAAGATGTAGTGGGCCGACACGACCCTCCGCAGGATAGGAGGAGGTCTGGCCTCCGCGTGAGGTCGGTCACACGATGCGCCCGGATCGCGTCGCCGAACCTAAAAAAATGTCCAAGCCGGTTTCGGATCCTGGGGCGGGCGGTAACGGACACCTCGTGGGGCTCGCGGGCAGGCGGGTCTCACGGACAAGATGGGACCGGGTCAGATCGGTTCGGCGTCGTGGCAGGGCAAAGACGCGGGCCGTCTCGACCAACCGGAACCGTCGCGGACAGCCGGACGCTTGTGGTGTGCCCGCGTGCGGCCACGCGCGGGCTTCGGAGCTTTAGCTGGCCACCGCAGAACCGCCGTACGAACACCGACGACTCATCGGAGGCCCATGGCAACGCAAGCAAGAAGGGTGCATCCAGTCTCGATCCTCGAATCCGTCGCGCCCCGAGTCGCCCGCGACTCCGCCCCTTCGGCCTTGGCTCGGCCCCGCCTCGGCTCGGTCGCGAAGGCGACCGGCGCGCTGGGCGCGCCCGTCGCGGGATTGATCGCGCTCGTGGCGATCGGCGCCGCCGGCGCAGGAGTCGGCGCCGGGCTGGGCTCGTTGCCCGGAGCGCCGGGACTCTCCGGCGCCGGCTCTCACGCGCCGGTCCTCGTCGCCGGCGGTGGGCGGTCCGGGCGGCTGCCGGCCTCACCGCCCGCCGCGCTCCGCGGACGTGACGGGCTTCTCACGCCGTCCGCGATCGGATCGGTCGCCGGAGCGACAACCACTCCGGTCGCCAGACCGGGCGTCCCCGGCACCCCCGGGACGACTTCGGCCGCCACAACCCCGGCGGAGCCCGGGACCTCGTGGCACACCACCTCCCAGCGCCCGTCCAAGCCGTGGGATGTGAACTCCGGCTCCGGCACGACGCCGCAGAGCTCCGGGCAAGCCCCCGGCGGCGGCACCTCGGGGCAGCCGACCGGGCGCAGCCAGACGAGCTCCACTCAGATCGGCTCGACCGGCTCCGGAACGAGCTCTCCGACGACCTCGTCGGGCGGCGCCCCGCCCCGGTCCACGAGCACCACCGGCGGCGCCGCGCAGACCACGACCGCGAGCACGAGCACGAGCGACGGCTCCTCGCAGACGACGACCTCGGGCTCGGACGGCGCCGACTCGGGCACCACGACCACGAACCAGGGCTACTGACCGACCCGGCGGATGGCGACACAGGCGACATCCGCGGCAGGCGGGACGTACGTCGATCGCGGGCCCCGGCCGGCGATCGCGCCCGCCGGGGCTTCGCCTGCGGCCGCGCGCGCGTGGGCGCCGAGCCGCGCCTGGATAGCGGTCGGGGCGGTGACGCTGTCCGGGCTCGTGCTCCGGCTGCTGCTGGTCCGCGGCATCTGGGTCGACGAGGCGATCTCGATCCACCAGGCCCACATGTCGCTGAGCGGGATGCTCCACAACCTCCGGGCCACGGACAACCATCCGCCGCTCTACTTCCTGATCCTCTGGGCGACGGTGCGGGTGCTCGGTTCCGGGGAGCTCGCCGTCCACGTCCCGACGATCATCGCGGGCACGCTGCTGGTTCCCGCGGTCTACGTCACCGGCCGTGAGCTGTTCGATCGGCGGACCGGCGTGCTGGCGGCCGTCTTCACCTCGTTCGCGCCGCTCCTGATCTGGTACGCGCAGGAGGCTCGCCCGTACGCGTTCTTCATGCTGTTCGCGACGCTCGCGGTGTGGGCCCAAGTGCGTGTGCTGCGCGACGACCGGCTTCGCTACTGGGTCGCCTATGGGGCGCTGACGATCGCGCTGATCTACACCCACTACTTCTCGCTGATCCCGATCGCGATCCAGCAGATCGCGTTCGCCGCGGCGATCTGGCACCGCTCGAAGCGGGGGGAGTCTGTCCGGGCGCTGATCACCCGCTACTGGATCACCTGGATCGCGATCGCCGTCGCGGTCGCCCCGCTCGCCGGCTTCGTGCACCAGCAGGTCGCCAACGACGTGCTGACCGGTCAGGGGATGACGGGCGCGCCGTCCGCCGGCGCCGCCTCGACCGGGGTCTCGCAGACCGGCCACCCCGACGTCTACGCGCTGCTCGCCAACTTCGTATGGGCCCTCTGGGGCTACCACGCCAACTCCACGATGCTCGCCATCGGGGCGCTGTGGCCGGTGCTGATGCTTCTCGCTCTGGCGCTGCTCGGCCGCGGCCGCTCGCCGGAGAGCATGCTGGTACTGGCGCTCGCGGTGCTCCCCCCGCTCGTGCTGATGGCGATCGGGTTCAAGGACCGCTTCCTGTTCGAGGTCAGGTACTTCTCGGGCGCCGTCCCGATGCTGATGCTGCTGTGCGCCCGCACGGTGCTGACCTCGAGCGCGCGGCGCCTCCCCGTCGTGCTCGTCGCCACCGCGCTGCTCGGCACCTTCATCGCCGGCACCGCCGACGAGCAGCTGGCCAAGAGCAACCCGCGCGACTACGACTTTCGCGCTGCGCTCGAGACGGTCCGGCGGGACGCCAGGCCCGGCGACACGCTGCTGTACGCCCCGGAGTACCTGAAGGACGTGATCGACTACTACACGCCGGGCACCCGGACCGAGGTGGTCGGATCGCGCCCGCCCGCGGTGCCGCGACACGGAAGGGTGTTCCTGCTTGCGAGCTTCCTCGACCAGCCGGGCATCCCCGGAGAGGTGGGCGGCGCGCGCTACGCGCTGGCTCACGCGGGCCTGCGGCCGGTGGCCACCGACCACCTGGAGAAGATCTATCTGTGGGAGTACCGGTGAGCGTCGGCGAACGCACCCGCCCCTCGGCACCCCCGGGGCAGACCGCATCCTCGCCGGCGCATGCGGCGGAACGGATCGATCCGAGACTCGGTCGCGTCGACTGGCCGATGCCTTCGATGCGCGTCGCGCGGCGGCGCTCGCTGGTGATGGCGCTGGTTTGCCTGCCGCTCGCGGTCTGGTACCTGTCCTGGCTTCTGGAGGCCAAGCGCGTCGGCGATCCCCTGCTGTTCGCCCTGCTCGTGGCCGCGGAGGCGTTCAACCTCGTCCAGGCGATCGGCTTCTGGTGGACCTGCTCGCGCCAGCGCCTGCGGGGCGGACGCCCGTTCCGCGGCGAGCCTCCTGCGGTTGACGTGCTGATCCCGGTGTATGACGAGGAGCTGGCGATCGTCGAGCCCACGCTCGCGGCAGCGTGGGCGCTGCGCGGAGCGGATGTGACCGTCTGGCTGCTCGACGACGGCGCACGCCCCGAGGTCGCCGTGCTGGCGGGTCGGTACGGCTCGCAGTACCTGCGCCGGAGGGAGCGCACGGGGGCAAAGGCGGGCAACCTCAATCACGCGCTCGCACGGATCCACGCCCCGTACGTGGTGGTGCTCGACTGCGATCACGTGCCGCACGCCGACTTCCTCGAGCGCACCCTGGGTCACCTCGAGCCCCCGGACGTGGCATTCGTGCAGACGCCCCAGTACTACGCGAACGCCGCCGGCAACCCCGTGTGCGCGGCCGCCGCCGCACAGCAGAACCTGTTCTTCGGGCCGATCGCGCGCGGCAAGGACGGTCTCGGCTCGATGATGTGCTGCGGGACCAACGTGGTCTTTCGCCGCCAGGCGCTCGACCAGGTCGGAGGGTTTCCCGAGGGATCGCTGACCGAGGACTTCCTGCTGTCGGTGAAGCTGCAGGAGCGCGGCTGGAAGTCGGCGTACGTCTCGGAGGTGGTGGCGTCGGGCCTGGGACCCGAGGACATGGCGTCGTACGTGTCCCAGCAGCAGCGGTGGGCGCGAGGATGCCTGAGCTCGATTCCGGCGGTGCTCCACTCCCGCCTGCCGTGGCGTGCCCGGGCCCAATACCTGCTGTCGGCGACCTACTTCCTCTCGGGGTGGACGCTGCTGCTGTACATGGCGCTTCCGGTCGTCCGCCTGCTGTTCGGGGTCCAGCCGCTGGCGAGCATCACCGCCAACCAGTTCCTGATCCACTTCGCGCCCTACTACTGCGGCGCGCTGGCGGCGGTGGCGCTCGCCGGCTCGGGGACATACACCTTCTCGGCGTTCGCCCTGTCGGCGTGCAGCTTCTGGATCCATGTGCAGGCAACGGTCGGCGCCGTGCTTCGCCGCGCCGCCCGCTTCGTCGTGACGCCCAAGCGCGGCGAGCTCCGCCGCCAGCCACGGGCGGTCGCTCCGGCGCTGGTCGCGGTCGGCGCGCTCGCCGCGGCGAGCGTGTACGGGTTGAGCAGGGGGCACGGGCCGGCGACGCTGAACAACGTCGCCTTCGCGGCGCTTCACTCCTCGATCCTGTTGATCGGCGCGGCCCCGGCGATCCGGCTGCGGCGTTCGCCGCCGCTGGCGTCCGAAGCGGGCACGCCTCTCCCCACACGCCCGGGCCGCCCGCTGCCTCGGCCGGTGTGGCTCGCCGCCCTCGGGGTAGTGCTCCTTATCCCCGTGCTCGTGGGGACGATCGGAACCCGAGCCCTCCGGATCCCCGCCAGCCTCAACCAGCAGGCGTACCGGGCCGTCCACTCGTTCCTCGACACCTACGTCGCACCGGACGGCCGCGTCATCCGCCTCGACCAGGGAGGGGACACCGTCAGCGAGGGACAGGCCTACGGGATGCTCCTCGCCGTCGCGATGAACGACCAGTCCCAGTTCGACGCGATCTGGAGCTGGACGAGGACTCACCTGGTCCAGCCGGACGGCCTGCTCGCGTCGCGGTGGGCGGGTGGCCGCGTGGTGTCCGCGGGCGCGGCCGCCGACGCGGATCTCGACGCGGCCCAGGCGCTCGTCCTCGCAAGCGAACGCTTCGGGCGCGCCTCTTACCGGCGTCAGGGCGAGGCGCTCGCCCACGCCGTTCTCGCCGGCGAGACATCCCAGACCGGCGCCGCGGACATGGCGCTCGTCCTGGTCGCGGGTCCCTGGGCGAAGAGCCCGCTCGTCGTCAACCCGAGCTACTTCTCGCCGCGGGCATACGCCGATCTGGCCCGTGCCGATCCCGATCCGCGGTGGAGGCTGCTCGTCTCCTCGAGTCAAGCGATCGTCTCCGAGCTCACCGCCGGCGGGCGGTCGCTGCCGCCCGACTGGGCCGCGATCACGCAGCCCTCCGCGGCGCGGGCCGTCGGCGATCCGAGCAATCCCTCGGCGGCCACCCGGGCTACTTCCTCGTTCGACGCGATCCGCCTCGCGGTCCGGTACGCCGCGAGCTGCAATCCGTCCGATCGCCGGCTGGCGGCGGCCCTGTGGCCGCTGTACCGCCGGAACCCCGGGCGTGACGCATACGCTCTCGACGGCTCGCCGGCGTCGCCCTATCTCCACACTGTGAGCTTCGTCGGCGCCGCCGCGGCGGCCCGCGCCGCTGGCGACCACAGCGCCGCGACGCGGCTGCTGGCCCGCGCGCAGGCCGAGAACGACGTCCATCCCACCTACTACGGATCGGCATGGATCGCCCTGGGTCGCGTGATGCTGACGACGGCGGCGCTGGGGGGCTGCGCCCGGTAGCGGCCGGCTCGGAGGAACATTCCGGATGTGCGCGTGCTCGCCGCCCTGCTCGCCCTGGTCGCGGTCGTCCTGATGATCGTGGCGATCGCCGGCATGGTCACGGGACGACCGGGAGACCGTGCCGGGCTGCTGATCCGCGCCGGCGCCCTGCTCGCCTTCGTGGCGGCGGTGGTGCTGAACGTCGCATCTCGCTGATCACCCCTCGGGCTGCCACCCGCTCACCGCCCACCTGCCCGGGGAGATCTCGACCACGGTTGCGATCGCCACGTGCCAGCCCGGCCGAAGCCCCTCGTAGGCGTTCGTCGCGGTCGCGGTCGTCCGCTCCCGCGTGACGACCGCGTAGCGGCCTGCGGGTCCCGGGATCGGCGCGACCGCCTCGACGGTCCCGCTGTTGGCGATCCCTCCGCGCCGGAGCTCGTAGTCGGACGCCGTTTGCGCCGCGGCCAGCTCCATCGCCGAGCGCGCCTGGCCGACGCTCTCCTGCGCGAGCGCGTCCATGTCGGTGGCGACGGTCTGCGCGTTCCAGTTGATGTAGGCCCGCGCGAACGCGGCGACGGCCTGCACCGCCGAGGACGACCCGCGCGCGGACTGGCGCGGCGGGCGGGGCCCCGGGTACTCGTGGGTCGCCTGGGCCCGTGCCACCGGCGAGCCCGAGGACTGCGTCGCGGGGTGCGATTCGGTGGAAGCCCGCGCCAGCTTCGTCGGCGCCGGCGGCTCGAGCGAGGCGCACCCGCCCAGGACGCCGCCGAGCAACGCGACCGCGACCGCCGCGCTGATGGCTCCCGTCTGTTTCACAACCCCACCGGATGCCGGGCCACGAACCCCGCCGAGCTCCGGACGAGCGGATGCCATCCGATTCCGCTGCTGCCGTCGCCGGGACCCGCGGCGTCGTGGGTGTCCCAGCGCAGGCCCGCCACGTACATGAACACGTGGTCGGCGTTCGCGTAGAGCGTCACCCACGCGCCGGGCCCGGAGAGCCCGAACGACTCGAGCGTCCCCGATGCCGCGTCGTAGTCGACTCCAAGCAGCCGCCCGCCGTACAGCAGATGCTCGACGCTGCTCGAGCAGTCATAGGCGGGAGCCACCTCCGACAGCGGCAGGCCATGGGCGCCGCCATAGAGGTAGGGCTTGCCGGCGATCTGGTTTCCGGCGGCGATCATCCCCTTCACCGCTGCCGGGGCATCGGCGGGCGCCGCGGCCTGCCCGTTCGGGAGCAGCCTCGCGCGATCGCCGCTCGTCAGCGGAACCCCCGCGGCGCCAGGCGCGCAGGCCGCCGTATCCTGAGGACCGGCCGGCGTCGAGACGAGCGTTGTCTGGGCGCCGATGCTCTCCCCGAGCAGGTCACCCGCGCCGGTCGGCGGCGGGCGCTCGACCCGCACCGGCCCCGACCACAAGCCGTTCTCGTACGGGATGCCGAGGCTTTCCGCCAGCTCCCACCACAGGTCGATCACCCGCGGGTAGCCGTCGATCGGCGGCCCGCCGAACCCGAAGTCCCGCTTGTAGGCGATCGCCGAGCGGCCTTGCCAGGTGATCCGCAGCGGGGTCATGTACGGGAGCCCGCCCATCGAGGTCGCCGTCTGGAACGTGTAGCCGCCCAGCTCCGCGTAGCTGTCCGGATGCTGGAGGAGGTTCGCGCCGGACGCTCCCATGGTTCCACTGCTCGGATCCCCGGGGCCCCCGTACTCGGTCGCTCCCACGGTCCGGCCGGCCCCGGGAGGACCGAGGGCCACCGGACCAGATGAGCTGGGCGGCGTGCCGCAATCGCCCTGGCCGGCCAGCACGCCGAGGAGCACCGCCAGGACGGCCGCGCCGACCCCGACGCCGACGGTCCCACACAGGACCACCAGCAACGCGGTCGCGGTCCCGCTGCCTCCTCGCCGCCGCTTCATGGGCCGAAAATATCCCCGGACCGGGGCTAGTGAGTGTAATTGAGACTAATTTTTTACACTTTTGTGGAAACTCAATCCTTCCTCTCGCCGCTAACGTAAATGGGTCATGCCTCGCATCCTCGACGTCGAACAGGCACTTCTGCTCCTCGAGATCGAGGCGCCGTTCGACCAGCGCGCAGTCCAGCTGGCGCGCCGGCGGATGGCAAAGCGCTGGCACCCCGACATCGCGCCGCCGGGCCGGCGCCACGAGCACGAGCGCCATCTCCAGGCGATCAACGAGGCGGCGGATCAGCTCGAGCAGCTCGCCGAGACCTCGCGCGGCGGGCGCGTCACCGCAAACGCGGTCAGGGCGTCGGCGGCGGCCGCGAGGAAGGCGCGCGAAGAGGCCGGTCGCCGGGCATACGAGGCCGAGCAGCGCGCCCGCGCCGCCGAGGAGGACCGGGCGCGGTACGACCCGTTCGGCTCACGGGTGCCGGACCACTCGGTCGTCCACCGCTACGCGCGCTGCCTCTCCTACCCCGAATGGGGCGTCGGCACGGTCACGGGAATCTACTTCTCCGGCGAGGGGGAAGAGGTCCAGCAGTGGGCGCGGGTGAGCTTCTCGATCGGGGTGCGGACGGTTCCGGCGGGATCGCTTCAGTTCGTCGACTTCAGTAAGCCCGATCCGGCGGCCGACCGCGTACAGCGGTTCATGACCGCGGCGCAGCACGCCCTGGCGGAGGGCGAGCCCGCCCTCGCGGCCCAGCGCCTCATATACGCGCGCGACGCCGAGCCATCCAACCCGGCGGTCCTCAGACTCCTTACCGCGGCCTTCTGGCAGGCGGGCAACCTCCCGGCCGCCGCGCGGGCCGTGCGCGACTGGGCTCGAGTCGACACGGACCGGCCCACCCCCGAGCGGTTCGCGTCGCGGATCTACGAGGACATGGGGGCAACCGACCTCGCCGAAGAGGCCGCCGCTCGCGCCGCGGACCGGGCCCCCCAGGACGCGTCGGCCTGGGAGCGCCTGGGCCGGCTACGGCTGCGGCTGATGGATCGCGCGGGCGCCGTCACCGCCCTGGAACGCGCGCGGTTGATGGGACCCTCGGTCGAGGGTCTGCTCGACCTCGCACTCGCCTATCACCTCGCGGGTGACGTCGGGGCGGAGGTGTCGGCCGCGCACGCGGCGACGCAGCTCGACCCCGAGTCGCACCCCGCCTGGTCCCAGTACGCCCACGCGCTCGCCCGGACCGACCGGGTCACCGAGTGCATCGATGCCTGCCGCCGGGCGCTCTCGCTCGGCGAGGATCCCGAGGTCTCCGAACTGCTGGCGCGCGTCGAGGCCGCGCAGCCACGACCCCTCCCGCATCGGACGGCCGCCTAAACCCAGTCCGTCCTAGCGAGACGAGACCGAGCCCTCGCGCCCGCACACCGGGCACGCTTCCTGCGGCCCGAGCGGGCGCCCCCCGCAACCGGGGCAATCCTCCACGCGCTCGAGCACCCCCAGCAGTTCGCCGACCCGGCAGACCAGCAGCCGCTCCTCGTCGACCTCGATCCAGGTGCCGGCCGATGCCGGGAACACGACGTGGTCGCCGGGCTTGACCGGCATCACGATCCCGACGTGGTCCCACCAGTCGAGCCCCGGTCCGACCGCCAGCACGATCCCATGCTGGGGCGGCGGCTCATCTGATCCGGGAGGGACGATCAGGCCCGAGCGGCGCACGCGATCGGGATCGAGCTCCTTGATCACGATCCGATCGAACAGGGGGCGAAGCTGATTGCGCATTTGTCCGGCTCTGATCTTAGGGTGGCGCGATGCGGTTGATCGTCGCTCGCTGCTCCGTGAACTATTCGGGCCGGCTCAACGCGGTCCTGGCGGAGTCGGTCCGCCTGATCATCGTCAAGGCGGACGGGTCGGTGCTCGTGCACGCGGATGCGGGCGGATACAAGCCGCTCAACTGGATGACACCTCCCACGATGATCGAGGAAGTGCCTGGCTCGATGGTCGTCCGCAAGCGGGCGGGCGCCAGCGAGGACCGGCTCGAAATCTCGATCTCAGAGGTGCTCTCGGACTCCGAGCACGACATGGGCCCGCGCGACGAGGACGCGGCGCTCGCCAAGGACGGGGTCGAGGCCGACCTCCAGCTGTTGCTGGCCGAGCAGCCCCACTGGTGCGGAGAGGGCTTCCGCCTGGTCCGCCGGGAATGGCCGACCGACATCGGACCCGTGGACCTGATGTGCCGAGATCTCGAGGATGGCTGGGTCGCGGTCGAGGTCAAGCGAGTGGCTGGGATCGAGGCCGTCGAGCAGCTCGGGCGGTACCTGGAGCGGATCAGGCTCGATCCCGCCTTCGCGCGGTGCAAGGGCGTGCTCGCCGCACAGACGGTCAAGCCGCAAGCTCGCGTGCTCGCGCAGGCCCGCGGGATCGACTGCGTGCAGGTCGACCTCCAGGTTCTGCGCGGCGAGCGTGAGCCAGATCTGAGACTGTTCGCTGCATGAGCGACGAGCAAGCAGTACTCACCGAGCGACACGACCGCATCCTCCAGATCACGATCAACAGGCCGGACCAGCGCAACGCCGTCAACGCCGCCGTGGCCGAGGGCATCTCCGCCGCTCTCGACGAGCTCGACGAGGACCGGGAGCTGTCGGTGGGAGTGATCACCGGGGCCGGGAAGGGGTTCAGCGCGGGGATGGATCTCAAGGCGTTCGTCTCCGGAGAACGGCCATACGCGGGGGATCGCGGGTTCGCCGGGATCGTCCAGCGGCCGCCCGTGAAGCCACTGATCGCGGCGGTCGAGGGCTTCGCGGTGGCCGGCGGCCTGGAGGTGGCGCTCGCTTGCGACCTGATCGTGGCCGCGCGAGGCGCGCGCCTGGGAGTGCCGGAGGTCAAGCGCTCGCTCGTGGCCGCCGGCGGCGCGCTGCTGAGGCTCCCCCGCACGCTGCCGCGCAACCTCGCCATGGAGCTCGCCCTCACGGGCGAACCGATCGAAGCGGAGCGCGGCTACGAGCTGGGGCTGGTGAACCGGCTGGTCGACCCGGGCGAGGCGCTCGCCGGTGCGCGCGAGCTGGCCGAGGTGATCGCCGCCAACGGCCCGCTCGCGCTGATGGCCACCAAGCGGATCATGATGGAGTCGGCCGACTGGCCGGACGCCGCGTTCTTCACCCGTCAGGCGGAGATTGTGGCGCCCGTGATGAGCTCGGAGGACGCCCGCGAGGGAGCCACCGCGTTCGCAGAGAAGCGGCCTCCGGTGTGGAAGGGCCGCTGACGCGGCCACACCGGAATCACTCACGAAAAATTTCCGCAGGTCCGCTGAAAGAATCACGCGCGCTGGGGCGTTCAGTCTGCGTGCCGCGTAGACGGGTATCGGGCGAGCAGGTTCGCGCGACGGCGTTCGCGCTGGCCGCTGCCGCATCGAGCCGGATGCTCATCAGCTGGCGTGCCTCCCACCGGCGTCCGCGTCCGCTTCCCTCGGCGCCTCCGTCGCGCACCGACTCGCGCCGGCAGCCCGCACCGCCCGCGCGTCCAGAGCCGCGCCCGGAGCCCGCGACCCTCCGCCAGACGCCGCCATCCGCAGCACCGGTGCAGGCGCCCACGCCGTGGCTTCCGGTCGAGCTGACCGCGCCGGTCGAGGCACGAAGCTCGTCCCCGGATGCCTCCTGGGAACCGGACCCGTCCCGCCCGCCCGTGTCCCTCTCCGAGTCGCCTCGTCTACGACGCGGATTGCAGCTCCCGGCACTCCCGCCGGTCCTGTCCCGCCCCGCGGCCGTGCTCGGCACCGCCGTGGTCGCCGCCACGTGCGCTCTGGTGGCGGACGGCTTGATCGCCCCCAGCACTCATTCGCCGCAGGCCGTCGCGGTGGCGAAGACTCCGCGGACCACCCACTCCGGCGCCAGCGCCCATCGCGCCGGGCAGCGCTCGGGCACGACGCTCGCCGCTTTGCCGGCGGCCCGCCGCGGCGCGACGCCGCGCAGAGCCGCAAGACCGTCCCGGGTCCTCGCTGCACGCGCCACCGCGACCCGCACCGTCACGGCCTCCTCGGGCGGGGGATCGACCTCGTCCACGTCGTCGGCACCCGCGCCGGCTCACAGTGCGCCTCCGCCGTCGAGCAACGCTCCGAGCTCAGGATCCTCGTCCGGGCCGGGCTCCTCGGCGTCAGGGTCCTCGAGAGGGTCGAGCACCACGACCGGCTCCTCCGGCTCCGGTGGATCCTCCGGCGCCACCGAGGGCTCGACCTCGCAGCCCAGCAGCTCCGGGGACGGCTCTTCCGGTTCGCCCGTTCAGTCGGTGACGTCAACGGCGCAGACCGTCGTCTCCAGTGCGCCCAGCACGGTGCAGTCGGCCGTCTCGAGCGCGACCAGCGCGGCTCCGCCACCGCCGTCGCTCCCCGGAACGTAGCGACTCGGGCTCAGCCTCCGGCGGCCAGCGCCTCGAGCTCGGCCATCGCCCTGCCGGCCTCGGCGTCGGCCCGCATCCTCGCGCCCAGCTCGCGCGCCCTGGCGGCGAACCGAGGATCGCCCGCCACCTGCTCGACCGCCGCGCGGATCGCCCTCGGCCGCGCCCAGGACCGCAGTCGGACTCCGGCGCCCGCGTAGACGACCCGCGCCGCGACGTCCGGCTGGTCCCGTCCCATCGGAATGCAGACCAGCGGCACGCCGCTGCACAGCGCGCGGGTGACGGTGCCCATGCCCGCGTGCGTGACCACCACGGCCGCGTCGCCGAACAGCTCTGAGTGAGGCGCCGAGCGGACCACGGCCAGGTTTGGCGCCGTGGGCAACGATGCCGGATCGATCGCCGGTCCCGTAGTCACCACCCCGCGGACCGGCGCGCCGCTCAGGCCCTCGATCACCCGGGACAGCACTCGCTCCTGGGCCATGTACGTGGAGCTGAAGCTGACCACCACGAGCTTCCGGTGATCGCCCTCCGGCCACGGCTCCTCCCACGTCTCCGCCCATGCCGGCTCTGCCAGCACCGGGCCCACGTAACGGACGTGGGAGGGGTGCTGCTCCCCGTGGAAGTCGAAGCTCTCGCTCGTCAGCACGAGCACGCGGTCGACGTGCTGCAGCTGGTCCAGGGTGTGATGCAGCGGCTCAAGCCCCTGCTCGAGGCGGGCTCGGTTGACCGCCGGCAGGCCGGTGTTGAACAGCCGGATGAATCCGCGACCGAGGATCGAGTCCCGCGCCCGCCCGAGCGGGCCCCGGGCCGGGAGCAGACCTGGGCCCGGCGCCGGCTTGCCGGGCTCCGGAACCAGGTACACGTTGTGCACGAGCGCGGCGATGGGCACGCCGGCGCTCTCCGCCGCGACCGGGACCCCGAACAGCATGTAATCGCTCACCAGCAGGTCGACCGGCTCGCGCTCGAGCGCGGCGCGGGTGTCGCGCGCGTACGCCGCTGCAGGTCCCATGATCACCCGATCCCTGGCGCGAGCGAACGCGCCCAGCGGCGTCCGCGCCTCCCAGTCGCGCACCAGGTCATCGCTGCGGCTGGCCCGGTTCGGCGCATCGACGAACGGCTCGAAGCGGCAGCCCGCGGCGACGACGTCATCGGCCCGCGAGGCCTCCGTCAGCACACGCACCCGATGGCCTCGGGCGACCAGACGCCGGGCTAGCTCGAGCTGCATCGGCGAGTTGCCGCCTCCCTCCCACAGGACGAATAGGAATCGTCGCGGACCCCCGGCAGGCGAGGCGCTCACCAAGCTACGAGGTCTCCCCCCAAGCCGTCGCCACGAGCGACCGGCCCCCGCCCCTGTCTCGGTGCTCGCACAGGTAGATCCCCTGCCACGTCCCCAGCGCCAGGCGCCCCCGCGACACCGGCAGGGTGAGCGACGGCCCGAACAGCGCCGCCTTGATGTGCGCCGGCATGTCGTCGGGACCCTCCACCGTGTGGGTCCAGTAGGGGGCCTCCTCGGGGACGACCTCGCTGGACCACGCCTCGAAGTCGCGGCGGACGTCGGGGGAAGCGTTCTCGTTCAGCGCCAGCGACGCGGAGGTGTGCTGGAGCAAGAGGTGTAGGACGCCGACGCTCAGCTCGCCGAGCTCGGGCATCGCCTCCACCACCTCGCGCGTGACCAGGTGGAACCCGCGCGGCCGCGGGGACAGCGTGATCTTCCGCTGCGCCCACATCACGCGTCGGGCAGGCGGGCCACCCGCATGTCCACGCGCTGACCGCGGAACGGGACCCCCTCGGCCTCGAGCAGCACGCGCTGGCGCTCCCCCTTGGCGAGCGAGCCGTCGGCGCGGACGATGCGGTGCCAGGGGACGTCGGGATCGCAGCAGTCGTGGAGGACCGCGCCCGCCACACGAGGCGCTCCCGGCGCCAGGTCGCCGTAAGTCCGGACGAACCCGGCCGGCGTCGCCCTGACGCGGTCGAGGATCTCCTGCGCGCGGTCGATGCTCATCAGGGCGAGGATATGCACGAGATCTTGCACTGGAGCTGCGCCACAACTTGATTGATATCGTCGCCCGCGCCAAATCTGCCGCATACCCGGGAGAGCGGGGGACCCACAGGTTGCCTCCGGGGCGAATCGCCGTCTGATGGCGACGTAGCGTACGCACGCGAGCCCGACAGCTAACCCCGCAGGCGCACGCCCATGACGAGTCTCCTCCGGCGCACCGCCCCCCGCCGTCGCGCGGCCAAGGCCGCGGCAGGTCTCCTTGCCGTGATCGGACTCACGGCGCTTCCGGCCGGCTCGAGCGCCGATCCGAGCCTCGGCCAGCTGCACTCCCAGCTCGCCAACCAGCAGGCCAGGCAGCAGCACCTGCAGAGCAGCCTCGGTGGGCTCACGCGGCTGATCAGCTCTCTCTCGAGCCAGATCTCGCTGGTCCAGAGCCGCGAGTCGGCAGTGCAGGCAGAGCTCTCGAGCGACCGCCTGGCGCTCGCCGCTGCCCAGACCGCCCTGCGCCGCGAACGGAGGCTCCTGGCGCTGCTCAGAGCCCGCCTCGCGCGTGCGCGTATCCAGCTGTCTCGCCAGCTCATCTCGTCCTATGAGTCCGATCAGCCGGATCTCGTGGGCGTGGTGCTCGAGTCCCACGGGTTCAACGACCTGCTCGAGCGGATCACCTACCTCAAGGACGCCGAGCACCAGCAGCAGGGGATCATCACGGTGACGCGCTCGGCCAAGGCACAAGCGGATGCCGCGGCCAAGCGCTTGGCGGCGCTCGAGGCCAAGGACCGCCAGGTCACGGCGGACGCCGCTGTCCGGGCTCGGGCGCTGGCCGGAATGCAATCGCTGCTGGCCTCGAAGCAGGACGCCCTCCAGCAGGCCCAGGCGGTACAGCGGTCGGCACTCGAGACAAGCCGTCGGCGGGGCCGGGAGCTGCAGGCGTCGATCTCGCGGATCGAGGCGCAGCAGGCCGCGGCGGCGCAGGCACAGCAGGCACAGTCGCCGAGCAGCGCTCCGACCAGCGCCGGGCCCGCGCTCGGGCCGTCGGGAGGCTGGGCGATCCCTTACCCGATCGTGCTGTGCGAATCCGGCGGGCAGAACCTTCCGCCGAACAGCGCGGGCGCATCGGGCTACTACCAGATCATCCCGGGCACCTGGAAGGGGTTCGGGGGAACCGGGCCGGCCGCCTATCTCGCCAGCAAGGCCGAGCAGGATGCCGTCGCGTCCCGGATCTGGAACGGCGGCGCCGGCGCTTCGGACTGGGTGTGCGCCGGGATCGTCGGAATCCACTGATCCGGCGGGCCCGAGACCCGCGCCGCGAAAAGCTTTCAGTGCTGTAGCATTTGGCCCGTGGCCGCCTCCACGACAGACACGGCGTTAGAGCACCTCGACGTGATCGTCGTCGGCGCCGGGCTGTCCGGCGTCGGGGCGGGCTACCACCTCCAGACCAAGTCCCCCCAGAAGAGCTACGCGATCCTCGAGGCGCGTGACCGGATCGGCGGCACCTGGGACCTCTTCCGGTATCCGGGGATCCGGTCGGACTCCGACATGTACACGCTCGGCTACTCGTTCAAGCCCTGGTCGAGCGACAAGTCGATCGCCGACGGCCCGGACATCCTCGAGTACGTCCGGGAGACCGCCGTCGAGAACGGGATCGACGAGAAGATTCGCTTCAATCACCGAGTCGTCGGGGCCGAGTGGTCGACCGATGAGCAGCGGTGGACGGTGTCCGCCGAGCGCAGAAACACTCCAGAGACGGTCCAGCTGACATGCA
>Ga0209577_10002012_pt1 | contig 19773 bp, 10 predicted proteins | sample GraSoiAngelo_109_FD_185874 | JGI IMG/M metagenome (GOLD analysis project Ga0209577, IMG submission 185874) | Grasslands soil microbial communities from the Angelo Coastal Reserve, California, USA - 14_0903_12_20cm (SPAdes) (version 2) | ecosystem: Environmental > Terrestrial > Soil > Grasslands...
CTACCAGCTCACGAACCTGACGCCGGGCGCTTACGAGGTCTCGGTCGAAGCGGCGAACTTCAAGAAGGCCATCGTCCCCTCCGTCACCGTCACCGTCGGCCAGCGCGCAGACCTCGACGTAGCGCTCGAAGTCGGGCAGATCACGGACGTGGTCACCGTCACCGGCGCGCAGACCGAACTCGTCGAGACCTCGAAGACCAACGTCTCGAACACGATTGACCAGCAGCGCATCAACAACCTGCCGATCAACCAGCGCGACTACATCAACTTCGCCCTGACGACCTCGACCGTGACGCGCGACAATGGTCGCCCCATCGGCCCGGCCCCAACTTCGGGCCTCAACTTCGGCGGCCAGCGCGGGCGCTCGAACCTCGTGCAGGTTGACGGCGCGGACAACACGGACAACTCCGTGAATGCCTCGCGCTCGACGGTCTCTCAGGAGGCGGTGCAGGAGTTCCAGGTGGTGACGAACTCCTACGCGCCGGAGTTCGGCAGGACTTCGGGCGGCGTCGTCAACGTCGTCACCAAGTCGGGCACGAACCAGGTGCACGGCAACATCTTCGGCTTCCTCCGGCACAAGAGCTTCCAGGCTCCCAACGCCTTCGCCCCCGTCATTGACAACACGCCCGGCAAGAAGCCCCCGTTCACGCGCGCGCAGTACGGCGCGACGCTCGGCGGGCCGTTCGACCGCGACCGAACCTTCTTCTTCTTCGCCTTCGAGCAGCGCCGACGCCAGGAGACCGGCTTCTTCACGAGCAACGTGCGCGCGGGCCTGAACGGCAGCGTCACCATCGGCGCGCCCTTCCTGCCCTTCACACAGACCTACGGCAACATCACGCCGGCGCAAAGCGCTTACGTGAGCGGGCTGCTGACGACCGCCGGGCAGCTCATCGGCGCGGGTCAGGTCGCTCAAGGTCAGGCGCTCGCGGGCGCGGCCATCCAGTACGCGTCGCTCGCGTCGAGCGGCGGGAACACCGCCCTGACGGGCACGAACCCGCTCATAAGTCCGGGCGGCGCGATCCCCGCGGGCCAGCAGATCGGCCCGCGCTTCTTCCTTTCGGGCGCGCCCGTGCCCTCGACGACCGCGAACGCGGCGGGGCAGCTCATCGCCTTCCGCCCGCTGCTCGGCATACCTACGGTCTTCCCCATCTCCGAGCACACGACCTTCTCCTCCGCGCGCCTCGACCACAAGATCACCGACAGGCACCAACTGACGATGCGCTTCGGCTACAACCCCTCGGACATCAGCGGCATTCAGGTCGAGTCGCAGAACCAGGCGCTCGGACAGAACGACTTCTCGCGCCTCGGCATCCAGACCCTGCGCGACTACTCGTTCGTCACCACGCTCAACTCGATCCTGTCGAACCGGGTCGTCAACGAGGCGCGCTTCAACTTCGGCCAGCGCCGCGCGACCTTCCGCTCAGAGAACGGCGACGCCGTCGCCGTCAACATTCCGGGCACGGCCTTCTTTGGTCGCGAGCTGTTCTCGCCCGTCCTCCGAACGGAGACGCGCTACGAGTACACCGACAACGTCAACTACGTGCGCGGCAACCACACCTTCAAGTTTGGCGGCGACGTCAACTTCATCCACGTCGGCGCGACCTTCGAGTTGAACTTCGCGGGCCTCTACAACTTCGGCGGACTCTCCGCCACGACGCTCGCGGCCTTCCCGACGGTCGGCCCGCTCGCGCCGCCCGACTTCACGCCCGTCCAGCAGTACGGGCTGGGCTTCCCTTCAAACTACATCCAGGGCTTCGGCAACCCGGCCAGCAGCCTCGGCAACAAGCCCCTCGCCTGGTTCGCTCAGGACTCCTGGAAGATTCGCCCGAACCTGACCCTCAACTACGGCGTCCGCTACGACGTTGAGCTGACGCCGACCATTCCGCCCGTCAACTCTTTCGTTGACCCGCTCTCCGGCATCACGCTCAGCCGGGCCGACCTCCTGGCCGCGCAGGACGCCATCGGCGTGCAGCAGGGCTTCCCGCGCGACAAGAACAACTTCGCACCGCGCGCCGGCTTCGCCTGGGACGTGACGGGCGACGGCAAGACCGTCGTGCGCGCCTCCTACGGAATCTTCTACGACCACCCGCTCTTAGCCATCGGCTTCAACTCCGACATCGCCGACGCCGCGCAGCAGCAGCAGGACGTGCTCATATCGGGAAGCCCCTCGCCCGCCGCGCTCCTCAACGCTACGCAAGCCTTCCAGGGCACGGTCTGCACCGGCCAAGGGTCGCCCGTCTGCCCGCCGGGCCTGCGCACGCCCGGCGTCGCGCCCGGCTCCGACTACCAGTTCGGTCGCCAGCGCTTCAACGACCAGACCTTCCCAGGCTTCGGCCCCGTGCTCCCGTTCACGCTGCCCGTGTCGAAGAGCTTCGAGTACGCCTACGCGAACCAGGCCAACGTGACCGTGGAGCGCCGCCTGACCAAGGACATGTCAATCTCCGCGAGCTGGCTCTTCGTCGGCGCGCACCACCTGCCGCACCCGCTCGACATCAACGCGCCGCAGACCGATCTCCAGATTCAGAACTTCATACGCTACGCCGGCTCGACGACAAATCCTCTCTTCCCGCTCAACACGTCGAACGTCGCGCTCGTCGCGTCGCCCGTGCCGAACACCGCGCTCTTCCCGACGACCGCGCCCGGCTCGACTTTTACCAACCCCGTCACCGGCGAGACCTTCGCCGTCATCCTGCCGGGCATCATCGTGCAGGGGCCGCGCGGGCGCGTCATCTCGCCGGCGATTGCCAACTTCTTCCGCCCGAACGCGCCGAACTACTTCCTCGCGCAGGCTGCCTCCGGCGGACTCATCACGCCCGCCGTGCTCAACTCGCAACTCGCCGGGACGCTGCGCACGCCCGGCGTGCTCACGCCCTTCGGTTCCGTTAACACGCAGGTCTCCGACGGCAACTCCGTCTATAACGCCGGGAACTTCGAGCTGCGCAAACGCTTCTCGCACAACTACCAGTTCCTGGCCTCCTACACTTGGTCGCACGCGATTGACGACTCGTCGGACTTGCAGACCTTGCTGCTCCCGCAGGACAACCGAAACTTCCGCGCCGAGCGCGCCGACTCGCTCTTCGACCAGCGCCACCGATTCGTCTTCAGCGGCGTCCTGACCTCGCCCGAAGGGTGGCGAGGCGGCGACGGGCTGCACCGCTTCCTCTCGGACTTCGTCGTCGCGCCCATCTTCGAGATTTCGTCGGGCCGGCCCTTCAACATCCTGACCGGCATTGACACGAACAACGACCAGTCGAACCAGACGGATCGTCCGAGCGTGCTGGCGGACGGGACGCTGTGCGTGCCGGGCACGACCGGCTGCACGCCGCTCGTCGTGGGCGGCCAGTTCCCGACCGGCAGCCTCGGTCGCAATCGCGGCATCACGCGCCGCTACGCCTCGCTCGACCTGCGCCTGACGCGCAAGGTTCGACTTGGCGAGCGCTTCAACCTCGACGTGATCGCCGAGGGCTTCAACCTCTTCAACCGCTTCAACGAGGCCGCCGCGTCCCCCTTCATCACGGACGTGAACGCCTTCGCGCAACGCGACAGCCAGGGCCGCTACTTCAGCCGCCCGACCGCCGCCTTCGACCCGCGTCAGTTCCAATTTGGCTTGAAACTAAACTTTTGATTTCAGGGCAGATAGCTAAGATCGCCCCGAGATTTGTTTGCAATTTCAGCGTGCCATTCGAGTGAGCGAGCACGGTAACGCGCAAGACGGTGAGCATCTCCAGCTTCGGACTTATTTTCTCAAACTGAAAATCACCTACATCATGCAATTCCTTGTGTCTTTAGATTAATCTCCTCACAGACTTGTGCTACCAGCTAGATGCTCGGACGCCGACATGGGCTTTGCCGCCGGCACATCAGCAAATGTCATTCGACGATAAATCCGGCGTGTTGTTATCACATCCTTGAGACAGTAATCACGAATCGTCTTATGCTCCCCGCGCGCGAACAACTCGGCGATGCGCGAGCCGTCGCACTCGTTTGTCTTGGGAGATTCAAGACCGAGCACGCGCGCCAGGCGGTCGAGGCTGATAGTGTAGCGCAGGTTCCATTTCTCCCACTCGCACATCGTGTCGTAGATGGGTCGATTGCGGTAGCGCGCGAAATTGAGTTCGATTGAAGGGCGCACGCCACAGACGACGGAGCGTTTGTAGATGAAGGGTAAATCGAAATTGTAAATGTTGTGCCCGACGATGCGATCAACGCATGGTCGGAACGTTCGCATCATTTCCCAAAAATCACGCAAAACTTCGGCTTCATCGCCGGTAAAGCACCCGCGCTCGCGGTCCCAACCTAGCACGCCTTTCATGGGCTGTCGCCCGCTCCCCTCGTCAGTAGAGCCGATGCAGAGCAGTCGCCCGGTGTCGCCGTTGAGTGCGCTGCGATGATGATCCCGCGTGTTAGACGGCGCGCCCGTGGCCGCATCGTCGGTTGCCGGAGCACTGCGTTGTCGGCTGGTGTCCGATAAATTAGTGTACGCGGCAGTTTCTTCATCTGTGCGCTCGGCTGTTTGCTCTGGCAGCGTTTCGCAGTCAATAGTGATTGTGCGCGGTCTAATCATCGGGAGCTTAACCTTTCATATAATTTGGGATCAAATGTTTCGTTCAGCGCATCATGCGGTGGCCATGGCTTTCAACAGCCAAAATCACGCGCCGGAGCGTGCAGATCGCATCGCACACCAGCTTGCGAAGAGGCGTATTGGACGATGACGAAGGACGGAATGCGCGGGTCTATTCTGACATTGGTGCGGGCGGGGAAACGGCATCGCAGGTTAAGGAGCGCGTCTACTTTAACGCGGTGGGCGCGGCGACGCGCGCGGCTGTCAGGCGCAGATTTGGCGAGCCTGTTGGCGGTGCGCGCCCTTTCGATCAAAAGCTGGGCGTTCTGCGTTTCGAGTCGTTTGAGAATTTGGTTGAATGTCTGTGTCTTTGCTTCCGCTCGTTTCATACGCTTCATTCTCCTCTCGCTGCTATCAATGGCGGAGGATGACGCAAAGCGGAAACGATTTTTTCGAGAAAAATATTCTTCTTCTGGGAATCTACTCTTCGGCTTTCGGGCAGGTGAAGAAGTGCGCGCATCGAGGGCATTGATGGTCGGAGACTTCGGGCGGGAACTCTCCGGCGAGGATGCCACTAATGGCGTTGTCGTAATGTTTGAGACGTGTGTTGATGGTGCGTTGGCTCAAGTTGACTTCGATGATTTCATCGGTTGAAAGATAAAGAATCTCGACGCGCGGGCGCGCTTGGGGGAAGTGCTCAGCAGTGACGGCGTAGAAAAGCGCGTAAGCGTCGTCGTCGGGCGTTCTAGCGGGTGGCTTGCCGGTACGCGTCTGGCGGAAGAGAACTATCGCGCCGCCCGCCCCCTCTATCAACTCCATGTAATCCGGCGTGATGCTGATGAGCGCGCCGAGCCGCTCAATTGTCCACGTTTGATGGAAAAGCTGCCCGCGTGCGCGCGAGTAGTGGCGCACAGCACGCTCCACCATCAGCGCGGCTTGCTCGCGGTAGAACGATTCGTAAACGTGACCGACGGGGCCTTTTGCCCGCCATAATTGAGTAAGCTGAGCTTGTGCGCTCTCTTGAAAAGCGTCGGCTGAACCCTCTACCAAACGTCCCGCCATGCGTTCTCCGGCGAGCCATGCGAGCGTTTCGTAAACGCAGGCATGAAAACGTAGGTAGGCCGTTTCTTCGCCCTTGCCGCTGAGATAAAGTCGCTGCTCGTAGAAAAATTTGCGCGGGCATTTGAGATACGTGCCGAGCTGTCGCTCGGTGAAGAGCGGCTTGGGGTCGGGCATCTGTGGCGGGGACTTCGAGAGAACGTCAGCTACGTTCTCTTCGATTTCAGCGTGCCACGTCGCCGCACTATCGGCGGCGCGCGATAAATGTTCTTCGATCTTTTCGAGAAGTTCTGAGGCTTTACTGGTGCTGCCACCATAACGCTTGGCGCGTGATAGGCAGAGGCGGTCGCGCGCACGCGAAAGAGCGAGGAAGAACAAACATTCCTCTTCTTCTAAATGCGTATCTTTTTGCGCTTCGCCCGCATCGCCTCCCTCTTCCGTCTTGTTATCGCCGCCGTCTGAAAAAGTTTCGATCATGCCGACTGGCGGAGGGCAAGGTTCGTACTGTCGCTTGGCCGGGAAATATCCTCTGCCGAGATACGGTAGGTAGACGCAAGACCACTCCAACCCTTTCGCACCGTGTACAGTGGTTAAGCGAACCGCGTCTAACCCTTCGGCAGAGATTGGAGCTGGGCGTAAGCTCTTATCCTCGTAAAGGCTTTTCAGGCGGCGGACGTAGCGTAAGATGGCGCGTCGCGCGTCCGGTTCATTTGTCGCTTCCACTGCGCGCATGCCTTCGTTGTGGATAAACTGCAAGAGTTGATAGATCGCCAGACGCCTTTGCGCCCCGGCGCTTGAACCGTCGGCGAGCACAGGCATGAGATAGCGGCTATGGATAAAAAGGTAGTGCGTGAGCATCTTCCACGCCGACTGTAGATGCGCGACGCGCGCGAGGTGATAAGTTAAACGCGCGAGTCCTTCCGTACTCGTGTTGCCTTCTTTGCCGATTACGCTCGCGGCACCGTTTGTCCCAGTTGTGACCTCTCCTACTTTATTATGTGGTAATGCGCCAACTGCTTGAGTCGACTTGAGCGATATAAGCGCGTCGGGAAACTCACGTCCTGTCTCTTTCGCCGCTTGAAGAATCGCACGCACTTCGCGGAGCGGGACGTTGTATTCGGGGAAGCGAGCGACGCGTGGAAGCGTGCGCCCGCTCCCGTCGCTGGCGAGGGCGACGAGAGCCAGCATATCGCGCACTTCACTTCGCTCGAAGATGTCTCCGAGATAAAGCGTGGGCACGCCTTTCGCTTCAAGTGCTCTGGCAAGTTTAGTGAGCTGCGAGTGTTTGCGACAGATAACTACTTGCGCGCGGAAAGGCACACCGCGCTCCTCTCGTGACTTTATCACTTGCGCCAATTCGCGCGCTTCCGCGTCTGCGTTCGTCGCAATCTCAAAGCGAACCGCGCTTTGTTCATCCGGCGTGGTATCGCTTTCCTGACGGTGCGCTTGCCACGCAGAGAAGTCCGCGCGCTCAGTCATCGCGGTTGTCTCTGTATGGCTATCCGTTGCCGGTAGAACGCTCATCTGCGAAGCAACTGCGGAGATGAGATGCACAATCGGCGGCAGCGAACGGTAGTTGACCGTCAGGGCTTTGGTGCGCCCGTGCGGAAAGTCTTTGAGGAAGTGACGAACTTGCGCGGGAGCAGCCCCGCGCCAACGGTAGACCGCCTGCCGCGTGTCGCCGACGACCCATAACCCTTCTCCACGATTTGCTAAGAGTCCGAGTAGTACGCCGCACGCGCGATTGACATCCTGGTATTCGTCAACCAGTACGTGAAGATATTGCGCTTGAATCTTTGTCCTTACCGTATCCTGTTCGCTCAGCAGGCGCACTGTACGAAAAATCAGATCGCCGAAGTCGAGCAACCCACTGCGCTCAAGATAATTTTGGTAAAAGTGGTAGACACGCGCGACTTCCGCCGCTCGCTCGGCCTTGCGTGTTTCTTCCGCATCACCCTCGCCTTGGGCGCATGCGAGCATCGCGCCGGCAAATTCCTCATACTTGTCTGGCGAGACCAGTTCATCCTTAGCGCGTGAGATAGCTGCGAGAATGGCCGCGAGATGCGTCGTCGGCTCGTATAGATTCTGGTAATAATCAAGGCCGAGTTGCGGCAAGTGGCGTTCGAGAATAAAGAGCGCGTCAACCGGGTCAAGCACACGCGCGCGCGGTGGCAGTGCGGCTTCCTGCCAGTAGCGGCGCAGAAGCTCCAGGCCGAAGGCGTGAAACGTGCCGATCCAAATCTTCGGCGCGGCATCGGGCGCAAATCTTTCGACGCGCTCCCGCATCTCCTCCCCAGCTTTATTGTTCCAGCACGCTAGTCCAAAACTATGCGCTTTCAGCGCAAGACTTTCAGTTGCTACACACCTTCAATGGGTTGAGTAGCACGGCGGTCAGCGGTAACACGGGCGACGCCGAGGAGGAATGAATTAGAAGTAGCACCGATGGGAATTTCATTCCTCAAGACAACCTCTGCACTTTCAGTGCAGAGTGGTTTGGTGATAACAAAAGCCGGACGACTTAACCGCGCTCGTTACCGTCTTGCTCAGAGGGAAACCGGAGTGATGTCTGACGCCACCGCGCCCAATGGTACGACACGCATCTCGGCTACATCCCGCGCGGCAAAAACGAAACGCTCGCCCGCTTAATGGACGCCGGCAAGTTCCTCTTCGCCAGACTGACGGAGTAAAGTCGAGAAAATCGCTGGTTAGAAATAAATGTGCAAATCTTCATGCGTGAATTATAGTGTTGGCGTTCGCCAAAGGAACACGACGCTCCTGATACTTTTGCATCGCTGCTCAGGCGATTTCAAAGGCTCACACAAATGACTTCGACAAGCGAAAACTACAACGCATTTTTCAATCTGGTGTTCGGGCAATCTCCCGATCATGCCCCCTTCGCCTATCAACGCCGCGTCGCCCTCGACGCAGAGATGCCCGCCTTAATCAACGCCCCGACCGGAGCGGGCAAGACCGCTGCCATTCTCGGTGCGTGGCTTTGGCGTAGGCTGAAGAATCCGCAGAGCGTCGGGCGGCGTCTCGTCTATTGCCTGCCGATGCGCACGCTCGTCGAGCAGACGGCGAAAGTCGCGCGCGAGGCGATTGAGAAGCTCGGAGAGGAATACCCGCCGTCGGTTCACGTCTTGATGAGTGGCGATGTCGCGCGGGATTGGGATGTGAATCCTGAGCGCGAATGCATCATTGTCGGTACGCAGGATATGTTATTGTCGCGCGCCCTCAATCGCGGCTATGCGATGAATCCGCTTCGTTGGGCAATACAGTTTGGTTTATTGAACAACGATTGCCTCTGGGTTTTTGATGAAGTGCAATTGATGGGCAATGCGCTGGCGACTTCGACGCAACTCGCCGCCTTCCGTTCTCGGTTCAAGACTTTCGGTAGATGCGACTCGCTGTGGATGTCTGCGACGCTTGATGAAGAATGGCTCAAGACGTTTGACTTCAAAGCGAAACTCGAAAAACGGAGAAAGTTTGCTGGGACGATGCGACGAACAGCATCCAGTCTGTGCTTAATGGATTGCCATATGTCGAAGTTGATTTGGGCAATGGCGAAAAGACGACTTCAATGCACGAAGCGCATCGTCTGAACTCGCCACGCATAACCGATGAACAGAAAGACTTTGCTGAAACATTGAGGAATGAAATCGGTCAGCCACCTTTGGACATTCAAAGGCTGCCGCGAGTTGTTTTCAATCGTGATGTAGGTTCGATAATTCATGGGGTGTTTCTTGAATCGATCGCTGGACGGCTTCGCTTACCACGCTTGGTGTCAAGTTTCATTGAAGCCGTCATAATGGATAGAGCCGTATCCGGTGGAGCTAAGTTCGATACCAGTCCTAAGAAGAACCAAGAAGAAGGCAAAACCTCGAAGGAAGGTTACGGCAATGTAATCTACTCACGCACCGAATACACCGCGAAAAAAATCATAGCTTACTTCAACTTCGACCTTGCGACGATGCGCGGCTATCGGCTCGGCGAGGCGCAGAACCGTCTGTTGATCGCGCTTGCGCTCTACAAAATCCTGCGACTGCTCGACGATAATTTGAGATTGCGTACTGCGTGCGATTTTGATGTGTCGTCGCCACTATTGGTGACGCACCCGGAAGGACTTGACTTGTCGAATCGCGCCGCTTTACTAGCAGACATCGAACAACAGATGCCAACGCTTATCGCCGCGTGCAATTTCGGTGACAGTCCTGTAACGCGCCTCGTCGCTCCGGTGAAAGACCCGAACAAGAAACCAACTAAAAGGGGCGCGGCACGTAAAGCCACTGAAGATGAAGCAGCAGCAATGGCAAGCAATGACATAAACGATGAAAATGATGTACCCGATGACGAAGGAGACCGCGGCTAATGATTGTCATCAGCATGAAGTTTCTCGCCGGACGCTTTCATGCGACGCCGTGGGAGCGACACGTCAACGAAAGCAGCCTTGAGTATCCGCCGTCGTCGTGGCGTCTGCTGCGCGCATTGGTCGCCACGTTTTATCGCACCCAACCCGAAGGCATGACGACGGAACAACTAACGCGCATTCTTGACGCGCTCTCTGCGCCTCCCGCTTTCCATCTACCGCCCGCCGCCATCGGGCACACGCGCCATTACGATGTGGCGAACAAAGGGAAGCATTTCTTCGATACGTTCGTTTCGCTTGACCCGTCGTTGTCTCTCATCTGGTTATGGCGAGAGGCGAAACTTGATGCGCCCGAGCATCACGCGCTCGCGCTCTTGCTTGAGCGACTCAACACGTTCGGGCGCGCCGAGTCGTGGTGTGAAATGAAATTGGAAGAAAATTTCGACGCGGCGAAAATCAACTGTCAACCTTACATGAACGGTCAATCGCTCGCAGGCTGGGCGACGACTCGCGTGCTTGTCCCGCAAGCTGGCACTGACGACATATTGAGCAAGTTATGCGTTGAAATCGGTGAGATGCGCGACAAGAAACACCTTAGTCCGCCTGACGGAGCAGAATGGTTGACTTATCTGCGACCGTTGGATGTGCTCTCGGAAGGATGCCCGCCGCGTATGCATCAGGGGAAATCTGTGCGCGTGAACGTCGCACGCTACACACTTGATTCCAAAGTACTGCCGCAGGTGCAGGACACTTTGCCGTTCTGCGAGAAAGTGCGCCGCGCATTGTTTGATATTCGCGCGAAGATCGAAAATGCCGCACACTCCGAAACGCTTACAGGCAAGACCCTCTCTGGCGTACCGTTAAAGGATCACAACCACGCCTACTTTTTGGCGACCGATGAAGACGGCGACGGCTGGCTCGACCACCTGACTATCTACGCGAGGGCAGAGTTTGACGGAGCGGATATCGCCGCTTTCGGACGCTTACGAAAGATTTATCGCTTCGATGCAACGCATGAAGTCCGCATGGTGCTAGTCGGGCTTGGCAGTGAAGAGATGTTTCAGGGCGCCGCACCGATTTTTACGAAAGCGAAGCGTTGGCGCTCGGTAACGCCGTTCGTCCTGCCGCGTTTCGCCACGCGCGGGGCGGGGAAGGGTGCGCGCCCGCGCGACACGCCGGTTGAGCAGTTGAAGCGCGAAGCGCGCCTGCGTCAGTTGCCGGAAATAATAGAAGTGCACAGCAGCGATGTGGACAAAGATTTGAAAGGCTACAAAGTTGGGGCGCGGCTCGTGCGCTGGCTTGAGTTTCGCACGCGCCGCTTTAACGGCACGACGGGCTACGGCACGGCGGGCTTCGAAATCGAGTTCGCCGAAGAAGTTAATGCGCCGCTCGTGCTCGGCTTCGGCGCGCATTTCGGCTTGGGGTTATTCGAGCCTGTGTGAGTCCATGCCTGATTCTGTCTAAAACGGCGACGTTGTTCTTTGAAAATAAAATATCTCACGCAGCTTTTCCGGTTTTAGATCCTCTGAACTATTGATGTTGTTGAGAGGAGCTAAACGCAGATGACGACAGAACCCGCAGCAACGAATCAAGGCAATCAAGAAAGCGTCGAGCAGATTCCGGCGCGGATGATTAACGAGTTCGCCTACTGCCCACGCCTGTTTTATCTGGAACATGTGCAAGGCGAATGGGCGCACAATGCGGACACGCTCGACGGACGATTCGTGCACCGGCGTGTGGATGAGGAGCATGGGCGCGTGCCGGAGCCGGAGAAGGTGGTTGAGATGCCGCGCCTGCACGCACGCTCCGTTCTGCTCGGCTCGGACGAGCTTGGAGTGACGGCGCGTGTGGACGTGATCGAGGCGGATGACGAGCGCGTGATCCCTGTGGATTACAAGCGCGGCGCGCCGCCGGACGTGGCGGAGGGAGCGTATGAGCCGGAGCGCGTGCAGGTCTGCTTGCAGGGTTTGCTGCTGCGCGAGCATGGCTATGAGTGCGACGAGGGCGCTATTTATTTCGCGGAGACGAATCAGCGCGTCCGCGTCGAGCTAACTGACGAACTCGTGGCGCGCACGCGAGAGTTGATAGCAGAAGCGCGTCGCGTCGCAGCCAATCGGACGATTCCTCCGCCGCTCGTGCGTTCGCCGAAGTGTCCGCGCTGTTCGCTCGTCGGCATCTGCCTGCCGGATGAGACGAATCTGCTGCGCGAAGCCACAGCCGAGGGTCTTGCTGACGAAGCCACGGCGGAAAACGAATTGCCCTGTCCGTCGAAAGCGGAGGCGGAGCCGCGCCGCCTGATTCCGGCGCGCGACGACGCGCTCGCGGTCTATGTGCAGGGGCAGGGTTACAGCGTGGGTCTGCGCGACGAAGTGTTGGAGATACGCGAGAAGGGCAAGACCGTGAGCGACGCGCGTTTGCTTGAGACAAATCAGCTCTGTCTATTCGGCAACGTACAGCTCTCGGCACAGGCTCTCCACGAACTCGCGGGGCGCGACGTGCCGATCATACATATGTCTTACGGCGGCTGGCTGACTGCCGTGACGACTCCGCCGCCGCACAAAAATATAGAACTGCGCCGCCGTCAATTCAAAGCCGCCGACGATAAAGAGTTCTGTCTTCGGCTGGCGCGGGCTTTCGTCTCCGGCAAGATTCGCAACGCGCGGACGCTTCTGCGTCGTAACGCACGCGAGCTGCCGCGCGAGACTCTGGTGCGTCTCGCCTACGCCCGCCGCGATGCGGAGCGCGCCGCAGCGCTCGAACAGCTACTCGGCATCGAAGGCGCGGCGGCGCGCGATTACTTCGCGCGTTTCCACGTTTGAATGAACGTGGCTCAATTGAAGCGAAGACCTCGAAGAGTAAACCGCCGATCACGCTGGAGTTTCCACGTTTGAATGAACGTGGCTCAATTGAAGCATCCTTACGTTCGGTCGTGCGGCCATGGAAAATTTACTCGCTCGTTGATTGTAACCTGCACCGGAGTAAGATTTTCAAGGCTAGACTTTACCACCAAGTTTCGCATATAAAATCAGGTTAGCGAAAACTCAAGGGTTAAATCGCCTTTGAACTGAGCCAAACTGTTTCCAGTTCGGCCTCCGGCTCAGCTTCTGAGAGGATCACGAACGCGCATCAGGAGGCCCGACACGTGAATTCATGTGTCGGGCCTCCTGATGCGCGTTCCTAACCGGAGGAGGAAGGATGAAGGAAACGCCGATTTGAATTTCGTTCCTTACGCGACCCGCCCACTCCCGGTTCTGTAAACAAGAGACGCGCTTGCGTCGGACTATTCCTTATCCCATCCTTCGTCATCAAAGTTCGGGTACTGTGGCAGAGCCTGACCGCGCCCGTCAATCACCGTCGGTTTTCTGATCTTCGGGTCCGCCGGCTCAAGTCTTTCCAGCCGCGCTTCGAAAAGCCAGTTGTCCCCGAAATCGAAAAGATATTCCAGCACTGCGCCGGGTCTGAGCGGCAGTTCCCCGATTTTGACCTCAGCCGTCGAGGGCGATTCCTCTGTGTAAGGGTGTTTGACCTCTTCAAAGAGGCCGAAGCGGTTTCTGTACCTGAAGAGGTGCAGGTGATCGTTATCAAAATCGAAGGCATCCAAGATGGCTTCGCTCAGTGCCTCCAACGTCATCTCTCCGGGGATCGCAACGCGCCGCCACACTCTTCCCAGTGAGACCTTGAAGACGTGCAAGCTGTCTCTCATCGCGGGTTCCGGCGGCGTCAGCGTCTCGCGCCATTCAGGGAAGAGCGGCTGGAGTCTCGATTGAAAGTCATGGTACAACTCTGCCTCATTACTCTGGTCTCCCCGCAACTCCCACAGCATTACTTCATCGCTCGACAGGTCTGACAGCAAACGAAGGAGCGCGTCTCCGAAAGGCCTGCGGAAGATGCGGGCGATGCTCCACGCCCGGCCCGGTTCCGGCTCTCCCTGCCACACGGAGATGAGTCCGAACAGGTCCAGCAGCGCGATGTTGCGCGGCCCCGGCTGAAAGGGAATCGTTGACTCAGTGTGTTTGTCTCCGGCCACGTTCAGCCCCGCTTCCGGTATGCGCTGCACGAAATCTCGACACCGGCTGAGTTCGCTGAAGGGGTAGCGGTCTTCGCCCAGAATCTCCCCGCGCGCGCGAATAAGCCACGCGCCGAGCAGTGTGAAATATCGCTCCGTCATGTTCAGCCCGTGCCACGACCGCAAAGCATCGTCGTCGAGCAACAGAAATTGTTTGTTTCCGCGATTCTCCACCAGCGAGAGGCCGCTCGCGCGCAGCAGCAGATAAAGGCCGTCGATGTACGGGTACGACTTCTGCTGAGGCCGCTTGAGGCCGACCTGATTGGTTCTCGACAGGCGAGAGCTCAACTCGGCTAAGAGCGACATCGGCAATAACTGATGCTTGCCGCTCACGGCGATCTCACGCGCCCCGACGAAGTCCAGCAGCGACGCGAAATCTTGCAACACCGCTCCCGGCTCGTGCCCGCTGATGGGTTGGTTCCGCAGAACGCGCCGGTGGACAGGCGATAGAGCGACATTGTTAGTCATGGCTTGCGGACGTAGCAGTGCGAAGCTGAAAGCATTAGGATAGAGCCGTCTGAATTCTTTGAAACTTACCTTCGGATGTCAAACCTCTATACCCGAAAAGAGAGCGGGAGCTGGGCAGGCGTTAGAAAGTAGATGTTATGACCATTGCCAAACTGACGGAAGCTGTGATTCGCGCGGGCACAAACGACAAGAGCTTTCAGCGTGGCCGGGAGCTTTATCGCAGCGGCGCGATCTCGAACGCCGCCATACGGGGCCACACTTTAAGCGGCGAGTGTGAAGGCAACGAGTCGCCTTTCTACAAAGTGCGCGTCGAGTTGGACGGCGGTGGCATTCGCACGGCCACGTGCACTTGCCCGTATGATTTCGGCGGATACTGCAAACACATCGTCGCCCTGCTCCTGGCCTACGCGCAGAAGCCGAAACAGTTTGTCGTCAGTCGAGAGCCGGCAGAACTTCTGTCCGATCTCACGCGCGAGCAGTTGCTGGCGCTCGTGACGAAGCTGCTGCGCGAACAGCCGGACCTGTACGATTGGGTCGAAGCGGCGCTCACTTTGCCAGCCGCGTCCGGCAAAGCAAAGTCTAAAACGGCCAAACGTAAACAAGTGGACACGGCGGTCTACCAGCGGCGCGTGCGCGCCATTATGCACAGCCTCGATCACATGCGCATGTCGGAGGCTTACTGGCACGTCCGGGGTATGGTCGGGGAGCTGGACGGCGTGCGGCGAAGCGCGATTGAGTTCATTAATGCCGGTGATGCCGAATCCGCCTTACAGATTTTGCTGACGTTGATTCAGGAGAGTTACGACGGCTTTGACTACATTGACGACTCGAACGGCGAACTGGGCGATTTCTTTTCAGGCGTCGGTGAAACTTTGGCCGAAGTCATTTTGAGTCTCGATTTGAACGAGGATGAGCGCGAAGACCTCGCCAGCGATCTGGATGAGCTGCACGACAAACTCAGCGACTACGGGGTGGAGGGATTGAGCGTCGCCATCGCTGCTGCCGAACGTGGCTGGGATGAAGCGCCGCGCGAGAATTCAACGGGGCACGCTGTTGAAGAAGATGAAGACGAAGGTGAGTGGGACGATGAGGATGAAGACGAGTCGGAGTTTGAGGATGATTACTTCGATCAGTTCGGCGCGCCGTGGTCGCACGACGCGCCGTGGTCGCACGACGGCACGGAGCAAGCCTTGACGCGCGCCAAGCTCAACGTACTGGAGCGACAAGGGCGTACCGACGACTACCTTACGCTGTGTGTTAAGGAGGGCGAGCACCTGCGCTATGCCTTAAAGCTGTGCGGACTTGGTCGCCTGCCGGAAGCCGTCTCGTATAGTCTTAAACATCTGACGGTCGCCGACGAGGCTTTGCTGTTGGCGCAACACTTCCGCGAATCGGGTCACCTCGACGAAGCGATCAGGGTCGGCGAACGCGGTCTCAAACTCGCCGGGCGGAAAGCCGCGCTCGGCGAATGGCTCGGCCCCGTCGAAGAAACGCAGGGGCGCGGGCCGCAGGCACTCGAAGCGTGGCGTGCGGCGTTTTCCGAGCGCCCGTCACTCACCACTTATCAAACGATCAAGCGACTGGCGGGGGCGCGCTGGGGCCGGCTGAAATCTGCGGTGATGGCGACTTTGGAGAAGTTTTACGACAAACAACCGCTCGCCGAAGTGCTGCTGTTCGAGCAGGAATGGGACGCGGCCATCAAAGTCGCCGATCAAAAGGACGCTTACCACACAGTCATGGAGACGGTAGCGGAGGCGCTCATCGCGCACCGCCCGGAATGGGTCATTCGCGCCAGCATCAAACAGGCCGAAGATTTGATCGTGCAGACGAAAAGTAATCTTTATCCGGCTGCCGCCGGCTGGCTCAAGCGCGCCAAGGCCGCTTACGCGAAGTCAGGGCGCACGAGCGAGTGGCAAAAGTATTTGCGGGAATTGAAAGAGCAATACAAGCGGCGACCCGCGCTGCAAGCTCAGTTGGCGAGGTTGTAAGCCCGGCGGCAAGCGATGTTGTTGAAGGGAGATTCATAGCCGTGCGGCGTTATCATTCTGAGCGTGAGTTGACCCGGCGTCGGCACAGGGAGCACCTGCGGGAGATTCACGGGTGGCCTGGACGAGTGGTCAATTGTGCCTGTGACTTACAGGCCGGGCGTTTTAGAAAACAGAAAGCGCGGGGCTGTGGGAGGTCGCGCTGTCTGGTCTGCCATTACGAAAAGATTTTGAAGATTCCGAGCAAGCAGGAGCGAGTCAGACGACAGGCATTTAACGACTCTCTGGCAGATTTCATAGGATAATGCACGTGCGTATCTGAATGCGTCAGTTGAGAGAGGTGCTCTAGCAAATGGGCCGGAGTTCCGACGAGCGCAGGGACGCCATCAATAAACAAATTACATCCGGCCTCCATTCTCGGAGAGCCAATTTTTCCGCTGTAGGTAGTCAGGGATAGCGCGTTCGACGCGACGCCAGAATTCAAGGCTATGACGTGGCTCGCGTAGGTGGACTAACTCATGGACGACAAGGTAGTCGATTATCTCCGGCGGCAAGAGAATTGTGCGCCAGTGGAAGTTGAGTTGTCCCGTAGGGCTGCATGACCCCCAGCGGAAACCGAGGCGGCGCACATCTATGGCTCGCGGTTGAACGTCAACGCGGGCGGCAAAACGTGTGACGCGCGTTCTGAGCCAGCCGCGGGCTTGGCGGGTGTACCAAGTTATAAAGTGTTGCTCGGCCCGCGGACGCTCGTTGCGGCATAGCATGAACCAATCATCTTGCAGCTTTAGAGGTACGGTTCTATGCCCGCCTGACTGCTGATCAATCAGCAACAAACGGTAGCTCTCACCGAGGTAGTAGAAGCCTTCCCCGTCAATGAACTTTTTCGGGCGAGTTGGTCGAAAGAGTAGCTTCTTTTCGGCAAGCCTGGTGTATGTCCAGAGCAGTTTTTCTCTGGCGACTCGTTCAAGCTGCTCCGACGGACACTCAACGGGGGCGCGCAGAATGAGCGATCCGTCACGGTCAACGGTTATGCCGATAGTCTTACGCCGCGCGCTCCGGCGCACGGCGAAGACGAGATCGCCAATGTGCATTTGCTCATTCATGCCTTCAGATGGGTGCTGAGCTGATGGGCCAGCTCAACAATTCGGTCGGCGACGGCCTCGCACTTGGCGAGCGGGATCGCCCTGTAGGAGTCAAGCAAGAGGGCGACCTCCTGTTGTAACACCTCACGATTAAAAGGAGTGCGCCAGAAATCCACGCGCCTCAGGTGGCGTCGGATGAGTTCGACAAGTCCGACGGTCAGCTTTGCGAATTCCGCACGCCGCGCATAGGTTAGCCCACCCTCCTTGCCCGCCTCTTCAATAATAATGTCGTAGAAACGGGCCTCCAGCTTGAGGTCTAAGCCGAACTCGTTCGGAGGCCGTCCCCGCGCAATCTCGCGCGTGAATTCGCGCAGCGCTTCGATGCGCGCCGCCCAGTTGTCCGCGAATTGTCGAAGAATCTCCTGTAGACGCTCGCTGAGCTTCTTATAGAAAACAGGGTCTTCTTGGTAGTGCTTTGAAATGTAATAGCGCGCGGCGTGTTCCATCTCTGAGGCTTTGGAGCGGTCTGAATCGTGGTCATCAACTGCGCGCTCGAAATCCGGGTCTGTGATCGAGACCGGCGGGATTTCAACTTTGATGCCTTTGGCCTCCACGTACTCGTCTATCAAGCGTCGTACTTTTTCGCCGACGCCCGTCAGATTTATCTCCTCGTCACGGTAGAGCCGCGCGGCGATGCGGTTGATGAGGCCGAGCTGTTTCGCGTCGGCGGTGTACGGCAGGGCTTCTGGGCGCGGCAGCACGACGTTGAGGCTCTTCAGAAACTTTTTGAGCTTGAGCACGAAGTCCGCCCGAATTTCCGCGTCGGCGAGGAGATCAACGCAGGCTTGTACGTCGCCGACGCTGATGTCGCGCGCCTCGAAGACGGCGCGCGCGCGGCGGTGCCGGTCTGCCAGGAGCGGAAGCTCGTCCCTGATGCTGCTCAGTGCGCCCGCGACATCCTCGGCGGTGTAAACGGCGAGCGCTTCTTTCAGGTTCTGCGCGACGCCGTGATAGTCCACCACGAGGCCGTGCGTCTTGTTCGTGAAGGGGCGGTTGACGCGGGCGATGGTTTGCAGGAGTTCGTGTTCCTTCATAGAGCGGTCGAGGTAGAGCACTCCTTCGACCGGCGCGTCGAAGCCGGTGATTAACATGCTGGCGACGCAGAGAAAGGCGAGGGCGTCCTGTTTAGACGGGTCTTTGTTGACGAGGTCGCGTTTGAAACGCGAAATGATTCGTTGATGAGATTCGGCGTTATTCCACCGGCGATAATTCTCCGGGTCGTTATTCGTGCCGGAGATGACGGCGCCGAACTCCAGACGTTCGATGGTCGGGGAATGCCGGTAGGCGCGCATCAGGAATTTCGTCTTGTCGTCAAGGCGCTCGCCGTTTCCGTCGTTTTCTTCGAGCAGCGCCGGGTCAACCCCTCCCAGTTCGGCGAGCAGACTCTCTTTCGCGTGGATGAGCGCCTGCTGATAGCGTACCGCCGCCTCGCGGTCGGATGAAACGACTTGCGCCTTCAATCCTTCCGGCAGCACGACGCTGACGTAGTGGCGGAGCATGTCGTCGGCCTTGGCCGCGATCAGCTTGAGCGCCTTCGCCACTTCCGGCTGGTTGGCGAACCGGCGCTTGATCGCGGCGCGCTCTTGCGGCGTGCGGTCGCGGAAGTCACTCTCGAAGTAGAAGTCGAGGCTCTGCTCGTCAACGACTTGGCCTTCGACGCGCCGCCCCTCGTAGAGAATCGGGACTGTGGCCTGATCCATCTCAGACTGCTTGATGGTGTAGCGGTCGAGGAACGGCCCGAAAATCTCTTCGGTGAGCTTGCGCTCGCCCATGAGGATCGGTGTGCCGGTGAAGCCGATCTTCGCCGCGTTTGGGAGTGCTTTCATGAGTGCGGCGTGGAGCTTGCTCGCGTGTGAACGGTGCGCCTCGTCTATGAGCAAGAGGATGGACTCGGAGGGGTTGTCGCCTAAGTCTTCGACCTCCGGCTCTTCTTCGGCGGCCCCGTCTTCGCGGCGCGCGGCCTCGTCTTCGGGGCGCAGCTTCTGAATCATCGCGAAGACGATGTCGGGGCTGTCTTCGCGCAGCTCGCGTTTGAGCGCCGGGATGCCGTCCGGGACGAGAGGCGTCTCGCCAGTCAGCACGGCGGTGTCGCTGAGTTGTTCTTGTAAGTCCCGGCGGTCGGTGAC
>Ga0209577_10002013_pt1 | contig 19773 bp, 14 predicted proteins | sample GraSoiAngelo_109_FD_185874 | JGI IMG/M metagenome (GOLD analysis project Ga0209577, IMG submission 185874) | Grasslands soil microbial communities from the Angelo Coastal Reserve, California, USA - 14_0903_12_20cm (SPAdes) (version 2) | ecosystem: Environmental > Terrestrial > Soil > Grasslands...
TTACCTTGTCGGCAAATTTCTCGCGATAATGTTGTATCTTGTGGGCATCCTGGTATCTGTGCTGCTTGGTGTAGACATAGGCCAGTGCGTCTAGCGTTAGCCAGATCGCATCGGTATCGTTCAGTTCTTCAGCAATGCGCAGCGCCTCATTGCCGCTGTGGAGGGCTAAATCAGCAAATCTTGCTCTCTCCTGCGTGTCGGTGGATTCCAATTGATTACGCACATACCAGAATGCCTGGTATGTCAGGAATTCAGCGTTTTGGCCACTGATCGGCTTTCCCTCTAACAGCTTCAGTCCCGCCTCTATGTATGTATGTGTATCCTGTAAACTGGGGTTGGTATTGAAATAACCGAGCCAGCGTGTCCCCAGTTCTGATAGGTGATTGTACAGGTGGAGCAAGTGATCGCTATCTTCTTGCCCTTCCGCCGTCACCAGTTGGAGCGCCCGGCGATACTCCTGCCAGGCCTCATCCAGGTTCCCTCGTTGGGTATAGGCTCCTCCCAACTTCTCATGCATTGCGGCGATGGACTGTGAATCCGCGTTACTATCGATCAGTAACTCTAATGCTTCGCTGTATGCCTGGATGGCACGGATGGTGAAATAGCTGTGAAGAGCTTGATCGCCTGCCATCACAGTATAGGTGATTACTCGGCTGCGTAGCTCTGACCTCGTCAGGCGTGCAGCGCTGGCGGCCGGTCCTTGCGAATCATGGTTTGCAACCATGCCTGGTACGATACCTGCCGACCACGTTGACAAAGCTTGTTGATAGTGATAGGCCAGCAGCTCGACGAATGCCTCGACATGGCCATGTGCCTTTTCTTCCAGCCAGATGGCCAGTTGCGCGTGTTCCTGGGAGCGGCGCATGCGCGGGATGTTGTTGTAGACCACGTCTCGGATCAAAATGTGCTTAATAGTAAACACCTGGTCGTTCTCGACCGGGCTGCGTGCCTGTTTCTCTGCCACTTCGACAAAGTCGCGCTGTACTAACTGGTCAAGCGTTTCAAAGATGATATTGGCAGGAAGGTCCGAGGCAAGTTCAATAAGCGCCGAAAGCCAGAAGGTACGACCTATAATACAGGCATGTTGCAGGACGCGCTTTTCTATGGGGCTGAGCAAATCAACACGGGCCGCGAGCACTCCTTGAATCGTATCTGGCACACGAGGCAGAGGAAAAACGTAGTGCAGGTCTATCAGCGTATCATCGGGAGGCGCAGAGGGACTGGCTAACTCGCTGAGTATCCCCTCATTCTGCGTGCTAATACGCCAGCTACCGTCTTCTTTGACGAGCACTTTCTGGTCTATAAGCATGCGTACGATCTCTTCGACGAAAAAGGGATTGCCCTCCGCCCGGTTGAGGATAGTGTAACGCAGCACGCCGGGAATCTCCTCTGTTTTGAGGAGTTCATTAACCAGGTCACTACTTTCCTCTCTTGAAAGCGATTCCAGGACAATAGTCGTAAAGTTGCGCCGGCCGCCGCCCCACTCACGCCGTCGATCGAATAAATCTGGACGAGCAGGACAGAGGAACAGTATGGGCACGTCGGTGATACGGTCCGTTAAGTACTCTAGCAGGTCAAGCAGCGCTTCATCAGCCCATTGGAGGTCGTCAATGATAATAATCAGCGGCTGCTGCTGAGCCAGCGCTTCCAGGAAGATACGCCAGGCACGCATCAAGGCCATATGCGGACCGCTCTGACTGCTCTGATCTGTATTTTTAGCCAGCGTGCTACTGCCACGAAGACGCTCTCTCTCGAGTTGATCCGGATAGTTCTGTGCAAGCATTGTGTCGCCGGTTCTTCTGCCGACACTGCGAATGATCGCATAGGCTACTTCTACAGGATCTTCAGCGCTTTTGGCGGCAATCAACGTTTCGCGTACAAAATCTTCAAACCGGCTTTCTAACGTCTCATATGTTTCGTCTTTGCGCACATTCAGCAAGGAATTGAGTATCTCAACCAGGGGTCTGTATGTTACGCCTTCACCATATGGTGGGCAACGTCCTTGCAAGATGCGAGGAGCGACCAGCCTATCCTCACAGGTGGTGCATTTGGATGTTTCCTCTTCGCTCTGGAGAAATTCGCGTACTAACCGTGACTTACCGATACCCGGTACACCGAGCAAGGTAATTAAGTGCGGGCGTTGTTCCGCCTGGACACGCGCATACGTTGCGTGCATCAGCGCGAGTTCCAGTGTACGCCCGACCAGGCGCGCTTCCAGTCCATCGAGACCGCGCGGGTGTTGCGCGATGGTGGATGTATTGTTTTGCTGTCCGATTACGACCCAGGCGGTAATTGGATCAGTTTTCCCTTTGAGTCTCAAGGGCGCTAACGCACGGAAATCAAACACGTTTCTCGTCGAGAGATACGTGCGCTCGCCTACAAGGATGGTGTCAGGGGTAGCAACTGATTGTAACCGCGCGGCGACATTGACCGCGTCACCCGTGATAAGAAAATCGCCTCTGTTATCTTGAGCGTTACTGGTAGCAGCAACCTCACCCGTGTTGATGCCGATACGCATCTGGAGACGTGTTACCTCTGGATCTTGAGCCAGTCGCTGCTCATTAAAGCGCGCAAGAGCCGCCTGCATGTCGATGGCCGCTCGGATAGCGCGGTCAGGATCGTCCTCGTGCGCGAACGGCACTCCAAACACCGCCATGACCGCGTCACCGATATATTTCTCAACTGTACCGCCATGTTTACGAATTTGTTCCGTCATCAAGTTAAAGTACCCACTGAGGATGGCTCGCATATCTTCGGGATCGAGGTGGTCCGCCAACGGAGTTGAGCCTGTTATATCAGCGAACATAACGGTAACAACACGTCGTTCCTCTGGCGGTTGCGACATGATGGCAGGAAGTGGATGTGTGTGACCATTAGCCTGCGGCAGCAATTGCTGAGTATGCTCGTCAGTCTCTTTTGGTAACAAGGCAGTGCCACATTCGATACAGTATTTTGCTGTCGGCACGTTGACGGTACCGCAATTTGGACAGACACCGAAACGCCTGCCACATTCAAGGCAGAATTTAGCTGTTGGTGGATTAATGGTTTGACAGTTTGGACAGCGCATATAAACCCTGATTCCGGTTTCCTTCTATCATCTCACTAAACACCATTGTACAACATGAGCCTGTGACAGTGAGATGTATCACACTTTTTTCGTAAGTAATAGAGAGTTGGTTAGTGAGGAAAGCGTACATGTCCCCGAAAAGCCCAGGGGCACTTTGTTTCCAGGCTTGACGATAGCAAGAAATTTGCGTACTATGAGGTCTGATGGAAGGGAGATCAATCATGCAACCGGACTTTCAGGTGGAGAGTCGCAGTTATGACCAGATGGTGCGTGGGTCCTGGCAAGCCTACAGGTTAGATCAGAACACGCAGGTGAGTGATGAGCCATTGGCAGCAGTATCAAGTGATTGTTTACGCCTCTGGATGCCTGCTGGAACACTTATGCACTGGTCAACAAACCCACGCCCGCTTCGCTACAACTGTATACAATTTTACTGGCCGCAACGCTGGTACACATTCAGTGCCTTTTATGATGACCGTGTACTGAAATATACCTATGCGACCATCATTCAACCCGCTACGATTGAAATTGAGCGCTTATCCTACGTCGATCTCGATTTGAGCATCCTTGTTAAGCCAGATTTGACATACGAGGTGTTGACCCAGGCAGAATTTGAGCAGATGGCAGATTTGCTCCATTACAGTGAAGAGACGCGCATTGGCTCATTGATGGCGATGCGCACCATCACGAGTTCTATTCAATTGAGCCTGGGTCTGTTTGCGATCATTCCGCATTTACTGCGCCAAACAGATTTTCACCTCGCAGGCTGCCAGAAGGACGAAGCGCCACGCGCTTCGTAGAAAATAGATCGATGGCGAGGAACGTAAAGAGCCAGGTGGAGAGAGCAATACATGCCAAAACGCATTGACCACATTGCCATCATTGTGCGGGACATCGAGCAGGCGCTGGTTTTCTATCGCGATACGTTAGGTATCACTCCTGGTGAGATAAAGGAGGTGCCTGGCGAGCAGGTGCGAATAGCCTTTCTCCATCTGGGCGGCCCGGGTGGAAGTGAGATCGAGCTTATTGAGCCAACTACGCCCGATTCCAGCCTGACAAAATTCTTAGAGAAACGCGGGGAGGGCTTGCATCACGTTTGCCTGGAAGTGGAAAATATCGATGCAGCGCTGGCGGAAATGCAGGAGAAAGGGGCGCCGGTGCTGGATAAGCAGCCGCGCAATGCAGCCGAAGGGCGCGCCATCTTTCTTCATCCCAGGGGAACCAATGGAGTACTTTTGGAACTCCTGGAGAGGTCCTAGTGCAGAATCAAGAGACCATTTCGGGAAGAGCAGGCGCCCTAGAACATCTCCCCATTTGAGGCATGAGCTCACACAGCGATACAACTGAAACAAGTGAAACAAGTGATACAAATGATACAAACCTCATGGGAAATGCGCTAGTTACCCCTTATAGCTAAAAAAATGGAAAAGGTAGGTACAAAGGGGATTGTACCTACCTTTTCCATTAGCACGAGAGGGAAGGGAAGAAGGAAAGAAAGTGGTATGCTGTTTCCTGGCTTCCTCACTCGTTGCTATTTAAGACCCTGTTCCTTTTTTGTCACACCCTCTGTGTGACGCTTACATCATACTACCGAGAGGTGAAGGATTTCTCCTGTAAACTTCAAGATTTGCTCAAGATTTAGCAAAAGCAGCGCAGATGTACTCCCTAATGCAGGCGCTCATGGTATGATACTATACGATGATACAAGATGCTGTAGAGGGTGGAGATTAGAACTGAAGATGTCTAAAAAAGTCCTTATTATTGAAGATGAAGAAGGTATTATTCACCTGCTCAGTCTCTACTTGAAGGATGCAGGTTATGAGATCGCGGTCGCGAAAGATGGCGCCGATGGACTCGCCTTACATGCGCGCCTGCATCCAGACATAGTCATCCTGGATATCATGCTGCCGGCTATCGATGGCTTCGAAGTTTGCCGGAGGATTCGCGCGTGGTCAAACACTCCGATTCTCATGTTAACGGCGCGTGTGAGTGAGGATGACCGTATCGAAGGACTTGATTTGGGTGCAGATGACTACCTTGTCAAGCCATTTAGCCCGCGTGAACTGGTAAGCAGAGTGCGAGCCATCCTCAGGAGAGTTGGGAACTCCGAAGGAGGCGAGACACCTCCATCTTCCTCCTCCCCTACTTCAGAGGCGGCTACAGTCCTGCGTTTCCCGGGACTGACCATCGATCTGCCTGCTCGCCGTGTCGAGGTTAACGGCAGCGAGATAGCGCTGACTCCAACAGAGTTTGATCTGCTTGTGTTGCTTGCCCAATCCCCTGGACGGGTGTTTACCCGCGAAATACTGATGAATAAGGTATGGGGCTATGATTACCTGGGCGATGGGCATACGATTGATGTCCACATCAGCGCGCTGCGCAAAAAACTCGAAGCGAATTCTGAACAGCGATATATCACCACTGTCTGGCGTGTCGGTTACCGTTTTGAAGTAAAAGTAAGATCACCTGTAAGTTAAAATAAGAGGGAAGGAAATGCGAATACGCTGGTGGCAAAGTATACGTTGGCGACTGGCCTTAGGATCGATGCTTGTCGTGATGCTCGCAACGGTCTTGCTAGCTCTAACCGTCATCTTCGCCATTGTCCACTACTATAGTATCGACCAGAATAATCGGCTTACCAACTTCGCTGCTGACAGTGCGCAGAGAATTGGCGAGAATTACTCACGCAGACTCGGCCTGGCGCGAGCTTCTGACAAGACATTTCACAATGGTTTAGAGCAGAGCTATCAGGGTGAGCAATTCCTGCTCGTTGTGCTCAATCACCGCAATCAACCTGTCTTTCCACGCTTAGGACTGGCTCGAAATACCCTCACCGCGTTTGCTGTAGCACTTGCTGATCCCACGCTCCGCCAGAGTGATTTTGCGGGTTTACGCAGCGCCATAGTTTCCAGCCAGCAAGGGGATACTGCTACCGGTCAACTGGGTAGTGGGGGCCCACACCTGGTTCCACGTCCATTTGTGGTGCAGCCGATTTTTATGGGAGGGCAGAATGACGGACAGGTGGTTGGAGTACTGGTTGTGACTCCTCTTGCCGCTGCTGAGAATACTGTTCCACCTTTTATAGCGGCTGTAGGTGCATCCGTCCTGGTTGCCTCCGCTATCATCATTGTGCTGGCAGCCCTGGCGGCAATCCTATTCTCGCGCACGATTACCCGTCCATTGGCGAAGCTGACAAAGGCAGCACGCGTGCTTTCTTCTGGGGATTATGATGCGCGCGTCACTACAAATGCTCAAGGTGAGCTGGAAGAGCTTGCTAACAGCTTTAATGAGATGGCTGCGAAACTGGCGAACGACGTCAATGAACTACGGCAACAAGAGGTGTGGCGGCATGAGCTGATTATGAATATTACACATGACCTGGCGACGCCATTGACGGCGATCGCGGGCCTGGGTGAATCACTGGTGGATGGAGTGAATCAGAACTATGAAGACTACGAGGCGACGGGGCGCATCATCGTACGCGAGACGCTGCGACTGCGTCGCCTGGTCAAAGACCTGCATTTGATGGCAAAGGTAGAGGCCGGGGGAATGAGAGGCATTCAACCACAATGGAAATCGGTGCGCCTGGCCGCGTTGGTTGACGAGGTGCTGGCCGTGCTGGCAACCGAGTTCGAGCGCGCGAATGTAGAACCGCTCAATGCCATTGCCTATCATCTACCGCTTGTCCAGGCTGACCCGGATATGCTGATGCGTGTCTTCTCCAACCTGTGTGACAATGCTCTGCGCCATACTCCGCCGGGAGGCACCGTAACCTTCGATGCCGCTCAATATGGGAGCCAGCTGGTGGTTTCTGTGGCCGATAGCGGTGAAGGCATCCCCACCGGCGCCTTGCCACGTGTCTTCGACCGTTTTTACCGCGCCGATTCCTCCCGTCAAGCAATGACTGGTGGAAGCGGGCTGGGGTTGGCGATTGTGCGCGCTATCGTTGAGGCGCACGGTGGGACAATTTGGGCCGAGAACGTTCCCAATAGCGGTGCAGCCCTGTTGTTCACATTACCTCTGGCCTCTTCCGAACAGGCATCTATCAGCGGCGCGATTACGACGCCTATCCCTTAAAACCCCATCAGGTCGGCCGTTGTAGCTCTTCTACTCAGAACAACCTGGATCTCGCCACCCGGTTGAATTACCGTGCCAGGAGGAGGATTCTGGTGCATGACACGCCCTGGAGGAATTTCCGGTCGTGTTGATGGTTCCTCGCCAAATACGTTGACCTGAAAGCCCAGCTCATTCGCTACTCCCATAGCTTCTAACAGGTCCATATTTTCCAGGTTTGGCGCGCCTTTCATTTGTGTCGAATCTACCAGGCTGGTCACCACTTTGCCGAACCAATCATGCAGTTCCTTCTTCAGGTCGTTATCCTTCTTTAGCCCCTCTGCTTTAGCGGCGTGCGTTTTTATCTCGTTTATCTTATCCAGCACAAAGAAAGGGTGATCGATCGTTGGCAGAATAAGAGTGGGTGCGCCAGAGATGTCAACATAGACATCGCCGATATCGAGCAGTCGTTGTAGTACGTTGGGCACTATGACTTTGATATCCTTGATATTTTTATATTCAAGCTCCCTGTGGTTCTCAAAGAAAAAGATGAAGCGGCGCTGAATATCGAACATACGTTTATTCGATAGAATGTATACATCATCCGCGTAGTTCGTAAAAATTATGCCGATGGAGAGCACCAGTAATGTAATAATGGTGCCCATGATAATCCACCACTGAGTCAGGTGTGAGCTCACAAGCGGTGTTGAAGTGGCCGGTATGTAAAAAGAGAGAGGTAGCAAAATGCAGAGGGCTAAGATGGGTACGAGGATCTGCCGATAGAAAACGTAGCGGGAGCGCTGGATGTACCTGACCGTATACTCGCCGGATAAGTAACGCACTTCACAGGGGATATGCAGGATACCGCCAAAGGTGCGCCTGGGGCCAAGGCGCCCCTCTGGTCTGCGCAGGATATATTTCTCATCCGCGTTTTCCAACGGGGGCGGTTCTTTCGCTTTCGCCAGCCCATGGATTACCTCGTCCACCTGCGGGATACCCGGCATTGGAGGCTTTTGTTCTTTTGGCTTACTGGCCCTAATTTTTTCAATAATGCCATCTATCAGGTCTTTCATCGCTCTGGGGTCCGGTATATTTTCCATAATGAAATCGCCGCCAACCAGGTAAACGTGGACCGTTCCATAGCGCAAGAGAAAGCCCCAGGCAGTATCCAGGTCCATACCAACCTGCTTCACATTATCAAGCGGTGTTGACTGGCGTTCAGGTTGCAAGACGCCATGGGAATGAACAATGCGTTTACTGGTGACGATGTACGTATTCAAATACCATTTGACGAAATCTTTCCAGATAAACCACACCAGGGCGCCAAAAATTGCGACAACCACAATGATCTCAAGAAAAGACCATATGGGGTTTGGTAACTTACCGGACCCCCAGACGATCAAGATGAGTAATACTAGCGTGATAACCAGCGGCAAGGCTGACCTCACGAGGAACCACCAGTGTTCTCGTACGATTTTGATGACCGTCTCATCCGGCTCCTGACCGACGAAATGCCACTTCTTGTCTCTGCCTAAGCGGAGGTGTTGCACACCAAAACGAGAACGTCCCGAACGCCAAAGATCATCGTAAGGCGTCTCGGGTATACTGGTATTTTTTCTTTGTCCATTTGCTTTGCTGCTCATCGTGTCACCTCGTTTTGTCTATCACAGCAACAACGGAGATCGTTTTTATGGCTTTTTAGCGACGCGCCCACCACTTTTTTTGGCACTTGCTGAGATCAGTGCCAGAATTACTACGACGACAACTACGATGAAGACCACCAGTAGATAACTGCCGATCAGGTTTTGATTTGGGGGATTGATGTTCAACTGCAACAACAATGACTTGTTTAAGACGTTAGTGAAAAAGGTGAGTATGGCATATCCCGAAATGATACCGGGAATAAGGCCCCACAGTCGATCCGGTGTCGTTGCCGGTTTAGGCATGACCTTTGTGCTGACAAGGTAGCCTAAAGCAATGAGGACCAGAAAGGCAACGCTGGTCGAAATAGCAATTTTTGGATCATCTACTTTAATAGTTGGAGCAGGTTGGGGATTCTGGTGCCCGCTAGTCAGCGTGGTGATGGCACGCGGGAGGTTGACATAAACGAATTGAGCCAGGCCCACTTTGCCAAAAATCAGAAATAAGATGGCTGTGAGCGTAAAAGCTAGCGAAATAGCCTCGCGGCGCCATCCTCGTAGAAAGCCGATTACGCCAAAAGCGACAATGGCAATAGCATAGCATTCCAGCGGCGTTAGTTGCCATGTCATACGTTTCATCCCCATACAGCATCAAAATCAACTCGAATGGGTAAGGACAATGCTGCTCACCCTGCGGTTCCTGGTTAGATGCTCTGAAAGACCTTTATTTCCTGAAAATCTCCCTCGTATTCAATGATACCACAGGTAACCTCCAAAACCTAGAGGACAACGATACTTATGGCAGATAAGGGCGTGGAAATGATCGGAATTTCTGATGTAAAATGGCTCTGGATCGAGGACAGAGTTCATTGCGGTGAAAGTGCGAATATGCTATAATATGAATGGGTAGGCTCAATAAAATTACTCAAAGACCCTCCACAAATCTATGCACTTCAACTGATATCGCCTTCTGGCAATGTCTATTTTTTGGTGAGGACTCATTATGGAACTGGGCAATATTAAGCAGGTCAGTATTGTAGAACAAATGACGGGCGCGTATCTCGACTACTCGATGAGTGTTATCGTTAGCCGGGCACTGCCAGATGTGCGCGATGGCCTGAAACCGGTACACCGGCGTGTATTATACGCCATGGACCAGATGGGATTGCAGTCAACGAAACAATTTCGTAAATGTGCTGGTACCGTTGGTGAAGTATTAAAAAGTTACCATCCGCACGGGGATGTAGCTGTATACGATTCGCTCGTGCGCATGGCGCAACCCTGGTCAATGCGCTATCCACTGGTATTGGGGCAGGGCAATTTCGGTTCTCAGGATGACGATCCACCTGCAGCGATGCGCTATACCGAAGCAAAAATGGCCGCGATTGCAGACGAATTGCTGCGTGACATCGACAAGGACACGATAGATTTCATTCCCAATTATGATAATCAGACCAGGGAGCCTACGGTATTGCCAGCCCGTTTGCCCAATTTGCTGCTCAATGGTTCCACCGGTATCGCGGTAGGAATGGCAACAAACATTCCACCGCATAATCTCAACGAGGTATGCGACGGTGTTATCTACCTGGTTGATCATCCGGATGCCACGACTGAAGAACTTTCGCGTATAGTGCGAGGACCGGACTTCCCAACAGGAGGGATTATTCAAGGACGAGAGGGTATCCGCAACACCTACGCCAATGGACGTGGACGCATTGTTGTTCGTGCTCGCACCCACTTCGAGGCAGAACGCGGGCGTGTGAGCATCATTGTCACGGAGTTGCCTTACCAGATCAATAAGGCCGACCTGGTAAGAAAGATCGCGGAGTTAGCGCGCGATAGGAAAATTGAAGGCATCTCTGAGGTTCGCGACGAATCCGATCGCAAAGGTATGCGCATGGTCATCGAGCTCAAGCGCGATGCCAACCCTGACAGCGTGCTCAATTCGCTGTTCAAGTATACAGCGATGCAGAGCGCCTTTAACACGAATATGCTGGCACTGGTCGAACAACAGCCTCGTACCCTGACACTGAAGGCTTTTCTACAGCATTATATCAATCATCGTGAGATTGTGATCACGCGCCGCACTCGCTATGAACTTGCTAAAGCTGAGGCCCGCAAGCATATCCTGGAGGGCTTGAAAATTGCCCTCGATAACCTGGATGCTGTGATCAGTACCATTCGCCAATCCCAGGCAGCGGAGGATGCCCTGGTCAACCTGCAACGCCAGTTCAACCTCTCGGAAGAACAGGGCAAAGCCATTCTGGATATGCGCCTGGCTCGCCTGGCTGCCCTGGAACGCGGTAAGGTCGAGGAAGAGCTGAAAGATGTTTTGAAGAACATCGACTACTATCACATGTTGTTGGACGACATCCAGGAGATTCGCAAAATCATCAAGGAAGATCTGCGGGAATTAAAAGAGAAATATGGCGATGCCCGCCGTACCGACCTTGGGGAAGCCGAAGCCGGTGAGTTTAAGGACGAAGACCTCATTCCTAATGAAGAAGTTGTAGTGACGCTGACCGAAAAAGGCTACATCAAGCGGCTGCCTAGCAGTACCTATCGCGCGCAGCGCAGAGGAGGCAGGGGCAAGACAGGTATGGCCACGCGCGAAGATGACGCGGTACGTCATTTGCTGGTCGCGCATAATCACGATAGCCTGCTCTTTTTTACTGATCGTGGCCGCGTCTACCAGCTCAAAGTGTACGAGTTGCCTGATACCAGCCGTACTGCCAAGGGAGAGCATCTCATTAACCTGATCGCTATAGAACAGCGTGAGCGTGTGACCGCCATCGTCTCTGTTCCTAAGGGCGTCAGCCGAGACTTCATGATCGTTGCCACAAAAAAGGGTGAAATCAAGAAGACGGCGATGGAGGAATTTGAGGTCGTGCGTCGCTCGGGTTTTATCGCGATGGATCTGGAAGAGGACGATGAACTGATTGGCGCGAAGCTGGCGCGTGCTGATGATGATGTACTGATGATTACGACCGAGGGCAAGGCCATACGCTTCACCGTAGCGGAACTGCGTTCCGCCTCGCGCACCAGTGGAGGCGTACGTGGTATTCGCCTCGGCAGTAAGAGCGATAAAGTGGTTTCACTGAATCTGACACCGAAGGATAGCGAACTGCTGGTGGTCACCGAGCACGGTTATGGGAAGTGTACCCCCATTGATGATTACCCCACGCAGAGCCGTGGCGGAAATGGCGTTATTACCTTGAAAGTGACAGAGAAGACGGGAAAAGTCGCTACAGCGCGCGTCATCTACGAGCACGATAATGACCTGATGATCATCTCGGCTAGCGGTATCGTCATTCGCATGGATGTTGATACCATTATCAGAGGAGGACGCGCAATCCAGGGGCGACGTATGATGAATCTTGACGAGGGTGATGCTGTCGTGGCAGTGGCGACAACGAATGGTAAGAAGCTGGATGCGCAGAACGGGAGCGACGAAGAGGGGGATGGTGAAGGGGACGAGTCTCTCACAAAAGATATGGTAGAGGCGGAAGAAGTTACACTCGATGGCAATAGTGTAGGGGGAGAGGAACAGCAGTAAAACGAACAAAGCGATGGGCGGCATTCTCACGGAGTGCCGCCCATCGCTTTGTTCGTTTTACTGCTGTTCCAGGCTGTTTCCTTCGGACCACTCTTCGTAAAGCTTGCTATCGACGACACGAAATATCTGGATCATAGTTCTTGTCACCTGCCTACCTGTCGGGGCTCGGTTTTCATATGTACCGAGGTGAGTACCGCGCCAGGTTGTACGTACCACTACCTTATCTTCTGTGGTGATCAGATCATCGATAGTAACAGCAATATCAGGAAAACCTGTGCGAACAGCGCTGATATATTCCTTGACTCCTTCAGTGCCAGGAGGTTGGCTGGGAGTAGAGCGATCGACAAAATTGGGCGCAAACACCTCGTCTACAACAGTCAGTCTCCCCTGGTTGAAACCTTCCGCGAAAACGCGTTGGATCAGTGTTCTGTTCTCTTCGGCTGACAACTGCGGGACTCCATTTTAATCTACACGCAGCATTTTATTGCCTGCAATATCCTGGCGCACGCGCCTCCCTTGCCGTATCTGCTGAGCGACCAGGCGATCTTTCTGCGCTTCTAGCCTGATCAGGGGGAAAGGCCGGTGGAATTGTTGATCGAATTGCTCTGCCTTTTCCTCTGAGATGTGTGCACGCCGTTCATAGGAAACGGCCAGGATTTCATGTTTTTCTTTGTCGCTGATATCAATCAGGAGCAAATATGCCAGGGTAAAATCGGGTTTACCCTGTTCTGCATAGGCAAGTGCACAGGTAAGACCGTCAGACCCTTGAGCTATGTTTTCCTGAGCCTGCGTCGTGAAGACATCATTTTTAAGTAGTGACGCGTAAAGTGCTGCAAATGTATCGGGCATTGTTTTGTTTTCCAGGTCATCGAATTTGGACGATGATAGCAATAGAAAAGTTCTGTTCTTAGTGTAGCATAGTGAAAATTCACTGTCGAGGAATTAGCTTGTTATGTACAAACGCACGGCCACAGTACGCGTAACGATCTGGGTAATAAAATGATAATGTTTATCCAGCCATAACTGAGCATAACGAGCTTGTAAAGCGGCCGTATTATCGGGTAGACGACCAACAATGAAAAAGATATGGGGATGTTTTGTAGCAAACACTGTCAGTACAGCAGGGTTGACTGCCGCCTCAGGATCAGCGGAACCAAAGGAGGCCCATGAGAATGCACCTGGAGCATCTGCGCTAAAATGTGCCGCACTGGGATAAGCGTGGAGATAGTACTCAAGCGACACCTGGCATCCCTGTTGGGTCGCGTTGTCGTAGCAGACTAAACCATCTCCAGGCTGATAGTGCTGCTCTACCCAAAAAGAAGCACTATTCCAGTCTTCTACCTGAGCACTTTTATAGTAGTAAGGGACGGCATACAATGCGAGGATAAATATAGCTAGAACCAGCATGATCTGGAGCGGCAGCCGTCGTAATGAACTGATACCCAGGCCAACAAGCAGGAGAAGTGGCGGCACAACTGTTACAAGATAGCGCGATGAAAAGAGACGCACGGGTCCTTGCGATATCAAGTAGCTTACGGTAATCGGTACAACCAGCCAGCACAGCAACGCCAGGACGATGGGCAGATTAGCGGCACTGGTGTATCGAAGTTTGCCCGCTGGCAGGTAGGATTGTGCGGCTACGACCAGTACGGTCAGGCAACAGGTGGCAAGCATAAGCAAGTACATTTTGTTGTTGCCACTGATCGTGAGAAACAAGCGAGGGATATCCTTGAGTTGTGGTATAGATAGCCAGCCTGTTTTAGGGCCTTGCAGGCTGGCAGGCAGCATGGGGAGAATCAAGGCGCCAATAACAACGAGGCTTAGCAAGAACGAAGTCATTTGCCTCTGTGCCTTTGCGCGCCAGGAACCAGGCAAAATCAAGAGGAGGCCAAAAGCGCAGAGTTGCGCCAGTAAGATGATGAGACTGAACAGATGGGCGTAAATTGCCAGTGACGTAGCGAGTATAAAACATAGCCACCAACGCTTCTGATGCGATTTTCCGGTGAGGGATGCCAAAAAGGCGTACCAGGCAACGCAGAGCAGGAAAAGTTGCAGGCTGAATGAGCGCGCTTGCTGCGCATAGACCAGTTGTAAATCGTTAAGCAGGTAGAGCCCGGCACCGATCAGCGCTGGTAGCAGTCCTAAGAATCGCCGTCCAAGTAGAAATAGCGCTACTGTACTCGAAGCCGCGAAGATGGCAGATGGCAAACGAACCACGAACTCTGTTGGATGGAGACCAAACAGCGCGGTGGTAACTAACCATGCATGGAGAAAGAGGTAATAGAGCTCCATGTTTGGCTCGAGGGCAAAGATGATATGCCACAGGAGTGGGAAAGATTGCTGGGCCAATCCGACTGAGAAGGCTTCATCGAACCAGATGCCAGGATTTCCCAGGCGGTACAGGTTGAAGCACAAGGCTAGAGCGAATAAAAGGCTACAGAGCACCCAATTTGAGGCAAGTTGATGGGCGATGGTAGACCATAGCTGCGAACGCTTTTTGCTCACTTTTGTTTCGTTATCGAGAATGTTGAATTGTCCGTCAGAGTCCATGTGGTACCAAGCTCCTGGCTGGCTAGGCGATCGAGTAGACACCCAGGATGAATACTACCATACCAACGCCGAGGAGGAGGGCAGAGGACGCAACTATCAGACTGTGACGCCGCACTTGTTGCTCCTGGCTACCCTGTCCACTCCACCAGGCGAGGATCATGAAAAGGGGAAACATGCTCAGAGCATAGCGGGCCATGCTGTCGATTCTCCCTGCGGTAAGCGGCATGATCAAAAAGGTGAGTGTGATCAGGCCATAGAGGGCGGGCAAGCGGCGAAAGATGGGCACAAGCAGAGCGGTGCAGAGCAGGATGGTGCATATGTTGAGACTATAAAAGTCCCAGTTATATGGGCTGGCTATATCGGGGTGATGCAGCATATGCAACACGAGCTGGATCGGATTAGAAAGGTAATGGTTCCAACCATATTTCTGGGTCAGAAAGTACGCTTGATACGTTCCTAAACGCCATTGAGCATAGAGTAAAAAGAGTAGCGATGCAAAGGGGATCAGTGCCAGGGCAGCAAAGCCAAACCATGTGCGCAAGGCAAAGAGTGAACGCCAGAGGCCAAGGACGCGTGCATGCAGCGTGGCGAGAAATGTTTGCTTGCCAGGCGCCTGCATCGAGGGAGCAAACTCACGTGCACGAAAGCTCAGATACTCCCACCCAAGTGCAATGACTAACAACGCCCCTGAGGGACGCGTCAAGGCTGCCAAACCTCCCAGGATGCCTGCCAGCCACCAATGGCGCAAGCGAGCGAAGTACACGGAGCTGATGGCGAAGACCAGGAAAAGTGACTCCGGGTACGTCGAGGAGAGATAAAAGCTCATGGGGAAAAGCGCCAGGTATAATACGGCGCGTGCGGCGGACGCTCGGCCCAATTCTTTGAGGGTGAGTTGATACAGGAAGAACGCGGCTACGAGTGCAGCAACATTGGAGAGCACGAGCCCGGCGAACGCATAGGCATACGGATTTGCGCTAAAGGGAAGGGCGAGCAGGTGAACCAGCAAGGGATACAAGGGGAAGAAGCCCCAGTTACTTTGGCCATGCCATGAGTTGGCATAGCCATACTGTGCAATGTTCAGATAGAAGCCACTATCAAAACGCAGCCACATGAGATACAGCATATCGGGAAGACGGAGTATACGAGTATCGATCGCGACAGGTGGGTAGTGCTTCAAGAGGGGCAACATATAATAGATCGTTACTACACCTACGAGAACTAAAAGCAGCCGGATTGCAAGAAAAGGTGCCACGACTTCAGAACAAAGCGAAAGGAGAGAAGACAAGCGCGTTTTTGAGGATGAAGATGTTCGCTCAGTTGAATTATCAGGGGCGAGCGAGGCAGATTCAGTTTCTACCGGGTAGTTTACGGGTTTGTCTGAAGTTTTCACATGCATCTCCAAATTGTGTTTATTTCTATCCTGCAGATTAAATTATCCAACGCCCTGTCACAAATTGCAGCACCATAAATGAGAGTATCGAAACCGACAGCACGAGATAGTATAGATTGAACCACTGCTTTTTGCCAATCGAGGCCAGCACGATAAAAGCGGGGAAGACTTCTAACATATAGCGCGAGAAAGCCCCCAGCGGTACGCTTCCGCTTCCACCTATTGGGAAGATCACGCTGAAGATATAGATCAGCACCGCGTAGATACCATAGACCCAATACGCCCTTGGAAACCTCCACGGCCCAACGAAGCACAGGACTACCAGCGCTAAAATAAACAGGCACGCGCCGAGATCTATCACATTGTGGATGGAGTCGAAGCTTAGCACATGGCGATTGAACATGACCCTAAACGAATTGATAAACCCGCTCCATGGAGTATGAAGCTGGCGGTCCCAGGCCACCTGCGCGTGAGAGAAGGAGAGCGGGTCGTGAAATTTGTAGTAGCAATACAACGCGAATATTGCGAGACCGGCGGGAATAGCAAGACTGCTAACGGCGGTGAAGCGAACTTTTTTGATGCTGAATTGGTGCTGCCGGAGATATTCGTAGCAGAATGGCAGGAACAGTACGATCCCCGCTGAACGTGTCAAACTCGCCAGCAAGCCGAAAAGACCCGCCAGCCACCAGTTCCCACGACGCATGTGATAGAAACTAAGCAGGGTAAGCAAGAGAAAAAGTGACTCGTTGTACGCTGCCACAAAGAAAAAGGCCGTCGGAAATACCGAAAGATAAAGGACAGTACGAAATGCCCGTTCCGCGTCGAAATCTTCTTGCACGAGGCGGTAAAGGACCACGAGCATACCCAGGCCAGCCAGGTTTGAGATGATCAGGCCCGCGATGAAAGGATCATGAGTAAGAAACGCTACTCCTCTTTGGAGCAGAGGGAAAAGCGGAAAGAAGGCTGTTCTCCAGGCAGCATCGTAACCATTGCTGGCAATGGCAGTAAAATGACCGCTATCCCAACGAAACCAGGCAAGCCACAATGTAGAGATACGTAAGGTTCTGGGTGAGAAATTCCCGATGATAAACAGGGCAGATAAATAGGTCAGGATCAGAAAAGCCAGGTGGAGCGAGATATAAATAGGCAATACCTGCTTGAAGGCATTAAACCATGCTGGCCACCTTGACCGGGCGGCCTTCTTCTCCTGTTGCGCAGCCGCGGCCTCGTCCGTGGAAACGATCGCAGTTGAGGGAGCGGCATCCAGGGTCGCCTGATTTTCTTTAAGATATTCCATAGATGAATCCATAAGCGCTCCTAAAAGTATCAACTACTTCTCTCTGAGATAGGACGCTCTATCGTCTCATACAGTAACAACGGTGCATTCTTGTCCTACGCATACAGGCGTTTATGTTGCTGCATGGCGTCTTCTATGGATATCTGATAGAGTGGACGGAAAGCGGAAGGGGCAGGGGGTTGCCGAGGCGAAGTGAGTAATGGGAGCCCAGGCAACAGGGCGATGCCAGCTGTTCGGCTGGCATCGCCCTGTTGCTTGGGCTCCTGGTTGAGACCAGGGGTTATTTACTCATTTTCTTCCTGGTCTTCGGTGACGGTGTAGGGTGGGACTTCTATGGGGACGCGATAGCCAGGAGCATATTGACCTGGTACCGTGTTTTCCGGCTGGGCCGGCGTCATCAGGTCCATCGAAATGGCGCGTACGAGACGCTCAATGCGATCCCAACGAGCAGGATAGCGTTCGGCGAAGAACTTTTCCTGTCCATTGCTGTCATAGACATAGAAGATGTAATTCTGGTTGCCGTAGCGGTAATCGACAATGGTATATGGGATGCGCACCAGTTCGAGTACCTGCAAGCTGGCACGAGTGCCGCCAAGGGGAGTTTCTGCCGCGCGTTTCTCCTGATTTGCGCTTTCTTGCTGGGCCAATTCGACGCTCGCATGCCAGGCATCCATGGGTACCCCCTCGGGAGCAGCCTCAGGATGGAGGGTTTCGTTGACCTCGGTATTGTAGACGACCTCTCCACCGGCAGCGGCGAGACTCCGTTCGGGGATGGGGCTATAGCCCACAATCTTCGTCAGCGTGTTCAAATCAAAGTGGCGAGCAATCTCGCGATGGCGCACCACTTTACCGGTGCCGTTACAGACTGTGCAGAAGGTAGATTTCGCGCCCTGACAGGTTTCGCAGACGCGTTTGCCGTTGTTGCAGGTGCAGTCAACTTCTCCGTTGATGCAGTCCGGGCATGGAACGGTCTTGCCTTTGTTGGCGGGGTCGGTATCGACGGGATTGGGGATTGGTACTCCCTGCTGACGTATGCCATCAAAGACGTCCGACACTCTTTCATTGACCGAAGAAGCCAGGTTTTCGGCCTGTTTCTTGAAGAATGGCCTCTTTTTCGTCTCTGCCCAGTCGGCTATATAGCCGCGTCCACGGCAGGTGGGACAGCGTTTCTTGGTGCGTCCACGGCACTCGGGACAGACGTACCAGCCACGTCCGGTGCAGGTGGCACATAGAGAGCGCCCGGTGCCATTGCAGTTTGTACAGGCGACGACTTCGTCCAACCCTTCGAGGCGCGTGCTGCTGGCAGGGGCTTTTAAGCCGGTGACTTCGGGAAGTTCATAGTCCCAGACGGGCAGCAGGGGTTGAGCTCTACCCGGTTGGCGCCCGGTATAAGGTTCGGTGACAACTTCCATGGTACGCGTTTCCCAACGTGTTTGGAGGGTGATTTCCCACACTTCGTCGGTGCTCGTGGAGACGATATCCATATAGGTGCCGAGTTCGCGCGCGACGCGCCAGTTCTCGGAACTCCACATGTTGGCGAGCTGGCGAATGCGTTGCTCTTCTTCGCTAGACGCCTGGTGCGGTCTGGTAACGGTCTGGGCCTGTTGCCAGTATTCGCTGGCTCTTTCCGCGACACGTTTGATGCGCTGCTGTGCCTCGGTGGCTCCCTGTACGAGGGTGCGTCTGATGTCTTCTATGCGTTTGTCTATATCATCCTGGTTGGGTTGACCTGTTCCAGGGTTGGGTGGTAGTTGATGGTCTTTTTCCCATTCATCGCCCATAATTGTACCTCCGTTGTAGGGTCGCTCTCGCTGCGGCCGTGGTTGTTTGCCGTTTATCTCCTGGTTGAGATAGCAGGTAAGTTGTAGATATCAGGTAAGTTACCATATATACGTGTTATTGCTTTCGATAGTTGTAGTAAAGCGTTTGTTAGAGTAAGGGGGTTATTTCTTGTTGTGGTGGTACTCCTGTGATCTCGGCGTCGTGCTCGAAGACGAGCAGGTTTACTTCACTACGGATACCGAACTCTGGCAGATAGATGCCTGGCTCGACGGAGCAGCAGGTGTTTGGGAGCAGGACGCGGTCGTCCTGTGTTTCATAGTTGTCGAGGTTGGCGCCGTTGCCGTGGAGGACGGTGCCGATGTTGTGGCCGGTACGGTGGATGAAGTAGTCCGCGTAGTCAGCCTCGGCGATTACCGCGCGGGTGACGTCGTCTACCTC
>Ga0209577_10002016_pt1 | contig 19762 bp, 16 predicted proteins | sample GraSoiAngelo_109_FD_185874 | JGI IMG/M metagenome (GOLD analysis project Ga0209577, IMG submission 185874) | Grasslands soil microbial communities from the Angelo Coastal Reserve, California, USA - 14_0903_12_20cm (SPAdes) (version 2) | ecosystem: Environmental > Terrestrial > Soil > Grasslands...
GAGCGCGGCAGCTCGATGCGCACCAGGCGACCACCCTCGGCCTGGGTGAAGCGCCCGCCCTGCATCAGCGGGATGAAGTCCGTCGCGATCTCTTCGGTGCTCGCACCCTCGATTATGCCGACGCCGCTGCGCGCGCCGCGCGTTGCGTCCGCGTTGTAGGCGGCTGGCGCGGCGACCGCGCGACCCGCCTGACGCGAGCCGAAGTTAACGCGCGGAGATTTCGCGCGGCGGTCGTCGAGATCGGCGAGAGTAGTTTGCTCCCCCGCCTCGCCTTCGGTGCTCTTCCCCAAATCTTGTCGCTTGTCCGTCGCCTCGTTGTTGACGGCGTCGCTTCCGCGCGTCGCGGCCACCTCGCCCGTCTTCTCCGGCGCGGGCACGGACGCGACCGGCGGGATGAGCATGAAGAGCGTGAGCGCGGCGGCGGCGGCCAGCGAGGCGACCGCGACCGTCTTCATCCAAGACCAACGCCGCGCGGCCACCTGACCCGCGAGCGGCGAGAGGTTGTCATGCCTCGCGAGCGGCGAGACGCCGACTCGACGCGCGCCGTTCGTGCCCTCGACCCGCACGCCGTTCGCGCTCTCGACACGCGCGGCGTTCGCGCCCCCGGCCAACGTGCCGGACGCTGCATGCGTGCGCAGCACGGCGAGCAGCGCCGACTCGACGCGCGCGGGTGCTTCTGCCGCCTCCGACTTCGACGCCAGCGCGCGCAACCCTTCGGTGAGTGCGCGCTCGTCCGCGAGCCGCGCGGCGCAGCGCGCGCAAGCCTCCGCGTGCGCCGACGCCTCCTCGCGCGTGCGCGCGTCCGCCAGAGCGCCGCGCGCCAGAGAGTCCATTCTGTCCTCGAAATCCTGACAGTTCATGCGAAACACCTCGCCGTCCGTAAACCTTGCGCCGCCGCGTCGCCGCCCGCTTCGGTCTCCTTCTCCCCCGACGCCTCCGCATCGCGCCGCCCGCGCATCTTCTCGGCGAGCATCGCGCGCGCGCGGTGCAAGCGCGAGCGCACCGTGCCGACCGCGCAGCTCAAGACTTCGGCGGCCTCCGCGTAGCTCATCTCCTCCAGCTCGCACAGCACCAGCGCCTCGCGGTAGTGCGGCGGCAGCGCCAGCACGGCCAGCCTCAACCTCTCGAACATCTCGCCGCGCGTCAAATCGCCGAGCGGGTCTGGTCGCGCGACGAGGTTCTCGTGCGACGCGTCCGCAGCCTCGTCCGTCTCCTCGTCGAAGGGAACGAGCGCGCGCTCGCGTTCGAAGGCGCGGAGCACATGGTTGCGCGCGACGCCGTAGAGGTACGCGGCGACGCTCCCGCGCGAGGGGTCGAAGTTCCCGCCGTCGCGCATCAAGACCATGAAGGTCTCCTGCACAACGTCATCGGCCAGAGCCTCCGAACCGCTCATCCGCAAAGCGAAGCGATAGACGCCGCCCTGCCGACGCCGGTACAGCGCCGTGAAAGCCTCCTCGTCTCCGGCCAGCATCAGCCGCAAAAGCTCCGCGTCGCTCTGTTGTTGAGAAGCCGACATCCTACGCTCCGAACCCCAACGGGGAAGACCACCGGCGGACACTGTTGATTCGCACGGGCGCGGGCAAAAGTTCCAGAAAGAAGAAGGCAGAAGGCAGAATTCAATAAAGACTTAGGCAGTTCCGCATATAATCGTGTTATGCGGAAGTGAGTTCCGCATAACGCCCGGAATCCCGTATTATGCGGAAGTCACTTCCGCTCATACAGGAGTTATGCCCCTTGATAGTCTCTCTACGAATGAGTGATAAGACCAGCTCTACTTCCTCGCTGCTCGGACGGCTCTGGCTGTTCCCGGCGGCCTTCCTGTTGCACATGGTCGAAGAGTCGCGGGGCGTCGGAGTCCCGCACGGCTTCAACCTGTCGCCGACGCAGTTCTTCGTCTATAGCGGCGCGGCGTTGGTGCTGATGGTCGTCGGCCTCTTCCTGGCGCGGAGATACAGGTTCCCGCAGTTATTACAGGTCTGCCTGGGGTCGGTCTTCCTCGTCAACGGGTGCTCGCACCTCATCAAGAGCGTGGCCGTCGCGGGCTATAACGCCGGGGTGATTACGGGGACGCTCATCTTCATCCCGCTCGGGGCGATGACGCTGTTCGCCCTGAGGAACAGGATGGCCCGGTGGAGGTACTTCGTCGGGATGGCTTTAGGTGTGTTGATGCAAGCCGTCGCGACCATTCTGTCGAAGTAGGCGAGTCGCGTATTCGGAGACGGTGCGCGTGCAGTAGAGCCTCCCGCGCTGACCTCCCGACGGCGGGCCTCTCGCCGTCAACTCCGCGGCGGAGCAGTGCCCGCCCTGTACGCGTTGCTACCCGATACATCGTTCTGCTGATATAATTCGGCCCCACCTGAACACTTGGAACTAAAGAGCTATATCTTTACGAAGACGCCGCGGCTGCTTTTGTACTCGACGCCTGCGGCGGAGGCGGAAAGGAACTCGACGATGGAAAAGTTTTTGGGAAGGTTTTCACCGCAACTCTACGCGATCATGCGGATCGTCTCAGGCTTCGTGTTCTTGACCTACGGCACACAGAAGATTTTCGGCACGCCCGCCAGCCCCGCGCCGCCGGGCGGCCAAGCCCCGGCTTCGCTGCCCCCGCTGCTCTTGGTCGCCGGGTGGGTCGAGTTGGTCTGCGGCCTTCTGATCCTCTTGGGGCTGCTGGCGGGCTGGGCCGCCTTTCTCGCGAGCGGCGAGATGGCCGTCGCATACTTCATGCAGCACTTTCCGCGCCACCCGCTGCCGGTAGTTAACCAGGGGGTGCCCGCCGTGCTCTTCTGTTTCATCTTTCTCTACATCGCCTCCGTGGGATCGGGCGTCTGGAGCTTGGACTCAATCTTCAGGAGGGCCGCCCCGCCCGCGCCTGAATAGAATCATCACACACGAATCGCCTTCGACGCGCGCACCGCTTCTTGCCCCGCGGCATATCGTCGAGTGCAAACGGCGAGCGGCGGGCAAAGACTTTTTCGGCTCGTCGTCGAGGAATTCCCGGCGTGAGCTTTTCGACAGTCCGCGCATGAAATTTCCACCTGTGGAAATCAACTGTGGATGAACTTTTTGAATGAGGCGAAAGGGCGGAAAATCGGCGGAAAATCGGCGGGAATTTTTTTTCAAAAAAACTCTTGACAGGTCACATGCGCCTGCGTATAGTCCGCCTCCCGTCGCGGTTCTCAAGGGAGCCGTGACCGGCGAGGGGATCGGCAAGCGACGCGGCAACGCGACGCTTGAGGACAGTAACCGGCGGTTAAGTTGCTGCCACTGACGCCCCAGCCGAAGCCGAAAGGCTTGCGCAGGATGAGTCGGCAGACTCGTCCGGGCCGCGCGGATAAAAACGCGACGGCGCCCGCAGAGGAAATGATCGGCCTCCGGGTAGCGAACGCCGCTCAACTTCGGTTGAGCCTCGTTGTCCAGAACGTAGACTGGAGGTGGAGGAAAAGCCACCAGAACAAAAACCGAACGGCACCACGTCTTCGGACGTGAGAGACTTGCGGAAGTAGGTCCGTGCCGACCGGGGGTGAGCCGCCGCTGGCACACGCTTCGGGATACAAAAAGGCAACCGGCGCGTGTACATGCAAGGGTTGCCACTCCCCTCGGATCGCTTCGGCGATTCTTCGGGATTCGGGGTTGCGCTGCTATTCTTCGGGGTAGCAGCGCAATCTCTTTTTGGCTTCTCGGCTTCAAATTTCTTCACGACCTGTCTCACTTTAAAATCGCGTGACGCCGAACCCCCGCGCCCAGCATCCGACCGCCCGCGCCTTTAAAGCGCCGAGCGAGCGCGTTCGAGTTAGCGCAGGGCGCAACGGGGCCGTTGCCTCAGTCTTCGGCATCTGGCCTCGACGCCTCCGCGGGTTCTACCATTGCCGCCGCCTTCATAAAGTCCCGCACGGACGCGTGCGCGCTGACGCCTACGACGAATCCGCCGCCGTCAAGGCGATCTTTTGAATGAACGGAGGGCGCTCGAAAAGGGGGGGCGGCCCCGTGCAAATTTAGTTGCTTTTCTTCGCGGCAAAGGTTTAAGCTGTCGCGACTGAGTGCTTCCTCGCCGTGCTCTTCGGCAACATCGGCGCTCACATTTGGACACACGACAGCTTGACCGCGCGAACTGCCCGCGCGCCGCCACTTTGAATGAGCTTAATGGTCGCCCTAGAAGAGCGTTGGCAGACTCTGCAAGAGGGCCAGCGCGACATCCGTCAGCGGAATGTCCGTCTGGCCGGCGTCGCCGCCAGTCGTCGAACTCGTCACCAGAGGGGTATCCATCTGCCCCTCCGCAGGGGCGTCCGTCTGCCCCTGCGGAGTCGGGTTTGTCAGCGGGACGCCCATCTGGCCGTCGTCGGCGAGCGCGGCGGTGGTCAACGCGAGGAGCAGCAAGGCAATGGCAAAGCTACGGCGTACTTTTTTCATGGTCTTCTCCTGTTCGGGAAAGTAAAGGCTCAAAGAGACGTTGGAACATTGCACCGGGCGGGCAGCCCGGGTTTCAGTTGCGCGACATAGTTTGCGCGTAAACCGGTCGGTATGCAAATTAAATTGCAACACAGAAAGGGACACCTCACATGGACTTAGCGAACCACTCGCTTCAAGGGCCGGCTAGTTTAGACCTTCATGCCGGCGGCGACGTAATGCTCCGCTGCGAGGTGTCGCGGGCCTACGAGGAGGCCGGCGATTACGAGAGGGCGTGCGCGGCGTTGGGCGAGCTGTGGCGTCGCGTCGGCGAGCGCCCAGCCGTGGAGGGACTCGCGCCGGAGGCGGCGGCTGAGGTGCTGCTGCAAGCCGGGAGGCTGACGAGCAGCTTGGGGGGCGCCAAGGATGTGGGCGGCGCGCAAGAGGCCGCGAAGAACCTCATCAGCGAGAGCGCCGCACTCTTCGAGCGGCTGGGGGCCGGGAAGAAAGTTACGAAGGCGCAGACCGAACTCGCCGTCTGTTACTGGCGCGAGGGCGCTTACGACGAGGCGCGCGTGGTGTTGAGGCAGGCGCTCGGCGACCTCTCGGAGTCGGACGGGGAGTTGAGGGCGCTGGCACTCATCCGCCTCGCCCTCGTCGAGCGCTCGTCCAACCGCTACGACGCGGCGCTCGACATATTTAATGAGGCTGCGCCGCTGGTCGAGGCGACCGGCAACGACGCGCTCAAGGGGAAATTCCACCACAACTTCGCCGACGCGCTCGAAAACCTCGGGCGCGCCGAGGGCCGCCCCGAAAACTTCGACCGCGCGCTCATCGAGTACGCCGCCGCGAGCTACCACTTCGAGCAGGCGGGTCACGCCGGCCACCGCGCGCGCGTCGAGAATAACCTCGGCTTCCTCTTCAACAATATCGGCAGGCACGCCGAGGCGCACGAGCACCTCCAGCGCGCCCGCGCCCTCTTCGTCGGCCTGAAGGATGCCGGCAGCGTGGCGCAGGTGGACGAGACGCGCGCGCGCGTCCTGATCGCCGAGGGGCGGCTGGGCGAGGCCAAGCGTGTGGCGCGCTCCGCCGTGCGCGGCCTCGAGGCGGGCGGCCAGCAGGCCCTGCTCGCGGAGGCGCTGACGACGCTCGGCCTCGCTCAGGCGCGCGCCGGCAGTCACGCCGAGGCGCGGGCGAGCTTCCTGCGCGCCGTCGAGACGGCGGAGCAGGCGGGCGACACCGAAGACGCAGGACAGGCGGCGCTCGCGCTCGCCGAAGAACTCGGCGGGCACATGACGGCGCGCGAGTTGCTCGATGTCTTCGAGCGCGCCTCCGACCTCGTCTCGAACTCGAATAACCCGGCCACACTCGCGCGCCTGAGCGCCTGCGCTGGTCGCGTCGTCCGCTCCCTCTCGCCGTCGGGCGCGGCGGCCAGAGACGACGAGATGCCGGCAGCGGTCGAAGAGAGGTGGGCCGGCTTCTCGCTGAAGCACGAAGTTTTGCGCTACGAGTCCGAGCTGATCGAGCGCGCGCTGAAAGACGCTGGCGGCGTCGTCTCGCGCGCGGCCAAGCTGCTGGGCTTCAGGCACCACCAGACCTTCGTCGCGCTCCTGAACAACAGACACAAGAACCTGCTCCACGCGCGCAACCCCATCGTCCCACGCCGCCAGAGCATCGTGAAGGTGCGCGCGCCGCGCCGCACGGCGCACCACCGCGCCGACAAAGAGGCGCGCGCCGTCACGATCCTCTTCGTCGAGGACAACAAGGTCGTCGCCGACGCCATCCGCGACACGCTGGAGCTGGAGGGCTGGCACGTCGAAGCCTGCTTCGAGGGGGCTTCGGCGCTGAAGAAGGTCGAGGGGCAGGATCACTTCGACCTGCTTCTGCTCGACGAAGACCTGCCGTCGGTGAGCGGGCTGGAACTGACCAACCGCGCGCGCCGACTCCCGCACCGCGAAAGGACGCCGATCATCATCTTCTCAGCGACCAACCGCGAGGCGGCAGCGCGCGCGGCAGGGGCCGACGCGTTCCTGAAAAAGCCGCAGGACATTCTCGCGCTCGTGCCGACCATCACGCGCCTGCTCAACATCGGGGCCGTGGTTTAGTCGCGGCGGGCAGGATTGCGGGATGCGGAGTTCGGGTTGCGGATTGACGAGAGACAAGCTCTCCTCTAATCCGCAATTCGCAATCCGTATTCCGTAATTTTTTGTGCTTAACGCCTGCCGGACAGCCGCGCCTTGATCCGCCGGAACTCTTCCGTGTCGTGCACGGGCGCGCGGCTGAGCCGGAGCGCGGGCAGAGTCTCTTCGATGAGGGCGACACGGCTCGCGGGGTCTGGGTGGTCGTCCTGCGCCTCCGGCGTGCGTTCGCCGCCGCGCTCTTCGAGCGTCTCGAAGAAGCTCGCCATGTCGCGCGGGTCGTAGCCCGCGGCGGCCATCAGGCGCGCGCCTTCGAGGTCGGCCTGCTCTTCGGCCTCGCGGTTAAAGCGCAGGAAGAGCGTGCGCGCGTAAGAGTGCGCGGTCTGCCCCAGGCGCGTCCTTCTGCCGCCCGTGAGCGCGTCGAGGATGTTCAGGCCGGTCTTCGCCACGTAAGCCTTCGACGCCTGGTTCGTCCCGTGCCTGAGCGCGACGTGCGCGATCTCGTGCGCGAGCACACCCGCCAGCTCGCCCTCGGTGTGCGCCGCCTCAATCGCCCCGGTGTTGACGAAGACGTAGCCGCCGGGCAACGCGAACGCGTTCACCTCCGGCGAGGCGACGACGACGAACCTGTAAGGGAAGCGGTAGCCCGGCGCGCCCGCCGCGATCTTCTCTCCGAGCCTCTGGACGTATCGGTCGGTGCGCTCGTCGCGGAGCAGTGCGACCTGCCGCGCGACCTCCCCGGCAGACGCGTCGCCGAGTTCCACGTCCTGCTCCGGGCTGAAGAGGTTGAAGCCGGCCTCGACGTGCCGCGGGGCCGGAGCGCCCCACTCCGCGCCCGCCAGCAGCCCGCCGCAGGCCGTCTGCACGAACAGCAGAGCGATCAGTGCCCAACTCGAAAACCTCCGCGCCCGCATCAACCCTCGTCTCCCCTGGCTCGCCTGAATCAAGCCCGCCGCGCGCCCCGCGACTTTGGAACGCGCCACGGCGCGGGCCTCCCCGCCCGAACGCTTTTGCAAACGGCAGACCGCTGGCGCGCGCCGACGCGCAACCGCCTGCGCCCGCAAGAGCTTTGCGGCGCACGCGACGGCTGAGGGGCGCGGCCCTGTTTGTAGTCAAACAGAACCCACGCCGCCGGCTGGATATTGAAACAGTACGTGGCGGGATCGGGCGCGCCCGCGGCGTTGGACGAGGAGGCACAGACGCGCCCGGCGAAACGGCGTTAGTATTCAAATTCGTCGTCCCGGCAGTTCGTCGAGGCCTGCATCTGGCTCATCTCGCGCAGCATCGCATCGCGTTCGGCGACCGCGCCGCGCGCATGCGCACGCGACCAGTTCCACGTGCGCCAGTCGGTGCCGCCCGTCGGCCAGCGACGCAGGAGGCCCGCCGCGAGCAGCCCGCGCTCTTCGGCCTTTAACTCCGGCAGCACTTCGACGAGTGCGGGCGCGGCGTCGGCGCTCAGGCGCGACAGGTAGCACGCGTCGAGCGCGCGCCCGTGCCTGATGAGAGCGGCGTTCGTCCGCGCGATGCGTTCATCGGGGTTGATGAAGTGCAGCGCGCCGAGGATGACGAGCGCGGCGACGAGCGCGCCGCACGCGAAGCGCTCGCGCGAGCCGCGCAAGACCGTCAGCGCGAACCAGACGAAGACCACGAAGAGCCAGCCCATGAAGGCCGTCGTGTAGAGCCGCAGTTCCGTCTGTCCGTACTCGCTCTGGTAGAGCCGCATGCGCCCGACCGCCGAGGCCATGATGACGAAGAGCATCGCGAGCAGCCCAGCCGCCAGCCAGCGGAAGGCGCGCTCGTGCGCAGGATTCTCCTTGCGCAAAAGCCAGTGCGCCGCCAGCAGAAGCGGGAGCACCAGCGCCGCGACCCACACCAACTCGAAGAAGCCGCGCCGCGCGTACTCGGCGTAGGTCAGCCCGGCTGATGTCAACACCACACTCGCGCCGCCGAAGAAGTAACGGAGCTGCACGGCGACGAAGCTGAAGAAGAGGGCGTTGAGCAAGCCCAGCACGACGCCTATCTCGACGATGCCGAGCGAGATCGTCTGCCGCGCACCCGCGCCCGTCTCGTTCGGGCCAAGCACATACCCGCCGTCGCCGCCCGCGCCTTCATCCCCCGCGCCGCCGAAGCTTTCAGTCTCCGTGTCCGCGCTCTCACTCTTCGTGCCCGTCGCGCTCTCGCCCGTGGCTTCTGCCGCGCCTTCAACTCTCGCCACAGCTTCGGTCGCCGCCCCGCCGCCCGTGGCAGCGCTGCTCTCATCCACGGTCGCGGCGTCGCCCTTGGCGGAAGTCGTGTCACGGGTCGCGGCGCTCCCGCCGCTTCCGGTCTGTCGGGTTCCGCCGAGGCCGAGTGCGATGCGCGCAGGGAAGCCGTGGCCGGGCGCGGCTGGCTCTTTGCCGAGGAACGCGCCGCGCAGGTAGCCCGCGCTTGCCCACGCCAGAAAGACGAAGACGAAAACGTGGGAGGCGACTACATTCACGTCGAAGTCGAAGGCGCGGCGGACTATCCCCTCGTAGATCGCGTCCGCCGCCACGAACAGTCCGCCGAAGACGACGACGAGCGGCACGGCGATGGCGACCCCGCGCAGGACGGCAAACGCATGCCGCTTCCACCCGTCGCGCGGAATCTCCCCCCAGCCGATGTCCTCGAACAGCAGAAGCAGCGACCCCAGCGCGGCGCTCAAGCCCGCCGCCAGACACGCGAGCGCGTACTCTGTGAGGCCCGCCAGCCGCAGGCGACCGCGGTGCGCGCGCAGCAGCACGAGCGAGAACAGGAGAAGGAGCGCTAACGCGTCGAGCACCTGCAACGTCTGCGAGTCGCGCCAAGCGAAGGCCGCGGCGAAGGCGAGCGCGCACGGCACGAGCCAACGCCCCTCGACGCCGAGCCGCACGCGCTTCTGCCTCACGAGCGCCGCGGTCGCGGCCAACAGCACGCCGACCCACAAGAGCACGTTCACGCCCCACGGCTGCGCGCGCAGCAGCGCGTCTCCCAGGACGCCGAGCAGCAGCGCCGCCTCCAAAACGCCCAGCCCCAGCCTCGTCCTCTCTTTCATCACGCACTCTCCTCTGCCCGCCCTCCGTCAACTGAAGCCGACGCCCTCCGCCGGTAACGCCGGCGCTCGCTCTAGCCGCGGCGAGAGCCTGAACTCGGTCTTCTTGTGCAGCAGGCTGTTCTCGTGGCCGATGATGAAGCGCGTCGGCAGGTCGCTCTCGTTGATGAGGAGGGCGGGTTCTCGCGCGTCCGCCGGGAGGTCGAAGACGAGCCGAGTCGTGTAGGCCTCGCCGGGGCGGAGCGGCGTGTCGAGCGGCGTGCCCGTGCCGCCCGAGGACGCGAGCGCGCGCTGGCCTTCATCGGAAATAGGATAAGAACGTCCCTGCTCGTCATAGACGGTCAGGCTGCGCGGGTTCGGGTGGAGCAACCCGTCGCCGCGGTGCGTTGAGATCGTCGTCTCGTCGAAGCGCGTCCGCACGGTCACGACGTAGAACTCGCCCCCGGCCTGTGCCGCGCCCGGCCCTTCGCCGATGGTCTTCGCGCGGCTCACGCCGACGACCGAGTAGGCGAGGTGGCAGTCAATCTCGCAGAAATACTTCTCCTCGCCCCGCGCCAGAACCCGCCCGGCGCTCGCCAGCGAGAAGACGAGCGTCAGCCCGAAGTAGGCGACGAGCACACAGGCCATCGCCGCGAGCGCCATGCGCACGCGCCCGAACCTGCGCACGACCAGCGCGTGCAGGGCCGAGAGTCCGAGCACCAGCAGCACGAAGCACGCGCCCAGGAAACCCAGCACCCCCAAGGGTGCCGCCAAATTCACGTTCGTGTTCACGACCTCTCTCCTCTCTGTCTGTCCGGCGCAATTCTGAAGAGCCATCAAGCGCCCGACCGCCTCCGCGGAGCTTGGCACTTCCGCCCATGCGCCGACCCCCGCTTTGAAGTAAAGCCCTTTGTCTCATAAAGCAAGGGTGCAAAAAAAAGTGGCTTAAAGATTGAGAAAGAAAACCGGTGCAAGCGCCGCGAGCGCTGCGGCGGCTTGCAGCGCCAGTACCAGCAGCGCCTGCCCAGGAGTCCGCGATAGCCACTTGATTGCGAAGAACGCCACGACCGGTACTTGTCCGGCCATGAGTATCTGCCAGAGATGGGCAGCCGCCCCCTCGTCGGCCTCACGGGCAGCGCCGAACATGGCAACGTGAACAAGCACCACGGCCAGGGCGGCCAGCGACATCGCCAATGGAATCAAGGCGCTGGGCTTTTTCATTGTTGAAATGTTCATTCGGCAGCCTCCGGAACGGGTTTCAAGTCACGCCTCACGAAGAGGGTCGGGTGCCCGCGGCCCAACCCCCATCCGACCTTGATTGACTCAACCGCCGCGCGCCGCGCGGATCACGCTCTCCATGTGTCCGAGGTAGCGTTCGAGCGCCCTGCGGCCCGCCGCCGTCAAGCGGTACTCGGTCTTCGGCGTGCGCCCGTCGAAGTATTTGTTGCAGACGACGTACTGCGCCTCTTCGAGCTTGCGCGCGTGCACGCTCAGGTTGCCGTCCGTGGTGTTCAGTAGTTGTTTGAGGTCGTTGAAGGTGAGCGAGGTGTTGACGGCGAGGGCGCTGACGATGGCGAGCCGGACGCGTTCGTGTATGAGCCGTTCGAGTTCGGCGGCGTGCGCGGGGCCTTCGGTCGGCCTACTGCTGCCGCGACGCTGGTCGCGTAAAACCTCCGGCGCGCTCTGCTGCGCGCCCGCCTTCGTCTTACCACGATCTTTCGCAAGTGCGTTCTGTTTAGCCACCGTAGTTCCTCGCTATGTGTAGTCCGAAGATGACGTGAAGCAACCCGAAGCCCGCGGCCATGAAGGCGTTGCCCCACGCGGCGGGGCAGAACAGAGCGCCCGCCCCCACGAGCATGAAGCACAGCCCCATGAAGGGAACCGGGCGCACGGAGAAAGCGCCGCCGGTCACGACGCCCGTGCCGTAAAGCAAGAGCCACAGGCCGGGCAGTTGGCCTGTCAGGCCCGCGCGATAAAAGACGACCGTGAGCAGCGCGCCGACGACCATCGGCGGCGAGAGGTTGATGATGAGTTTCCTGCCGGGCCTTGAGAGTAGTGAGGTGTCCGACGCGTGCGCCTTCCGGTACATCGTCCACCCGGCGATGGCCGCCGACACGGCGGCCTCCGCGAGCCAGACGGCGAGCCAGTCGGCGAAGGTCTTCTGCTGCGACGCGACGAGCGCCGCGAATAGGGCCGTCACCCCGATGGCGACCTGGCCCCAGCCCGGCACGGCTGTGAAAGACGACGCGCGCTCCATCGCCTCGCGGATGAAGCGCAGGTTGTCCATCGCCCGGTCGTGCAGCGCGGGCGGCTCGTCTTCTGTCGGCTTCTGGAAGGGTCGGACGACGGCCATGCTTCTTGAAAATACATCCCGGCGGCATTATTGTCAAGTGCTTTGTATTATAAAGCCGGCGGCGGATGTGCTGCCGTCCGGCGGAAAAAGGGTCGCGCCGCCGGGCGGCGGGCGCTCACGAAAAAAAGATGCCGCGGCACCGGTTGCCGCGGCATCCCGTTTCGAACGGCTGCGACCCTCTCAGTAGCCGTTACGTCCGTCGTTGTAACCGTTCTCGTACCCCTCACGGTAGTAGCGTCGGTACAGCTCCCTGTCGCCGAGGCGCGAGCTGTAATCATGGTCGGCGTTGCGGTAGGCGCTGTTGTCGCGGAAGTCGGAGCGCCCGCGCCGGTTGCGATCCTTGCGCCCCTGCTTGATGCCCTCGTTGTAGCCCGCGTTCAGCGCGGTCTGGCGGAGCTGGGAGGAGCCGCCATAGTTGCCGTAGCGATCCCACCGGCGACCGCGGTGATCCCGGCCATTGTCGTTGCGGTCGCGATCCCTGTCGCGGTCACGATCTCTCTGGTCGCGGTCGCGCTGGTATTGATAGTCGCGGTCGTTCTGGTACCGCGCCTGTGCCGTCACGCCCGACGTGACGCCGACGCCGAGCAGCAGCGAGAGCGTCAAGACAGCCCTCCCGATTTTGCCTTGTGACTGAATTGGTTTCATATCGAACCTCCTGTGCCGGGCTGCAAACAATTGTTATGCCGGGTGAGCGCCATCAAGCCTTTATTGCTTTTTTGCCGGAGTTCACATCTTAACGGTTCGCCGAAACATACCATAAAGTAGCCGGATTAGACGACATCGTTAAACCGGACGCGAGTTCGTAAGGCGCGGCGCTCATGTCCCGCTCAGGTAGCTCCGGGGCGGATAAATTACGATTTGATATTATTCGCCGGTGTCCCTTATACGAGCAGCCGCCGCGCCCAAGCTTGAGATTCAGAGTTTCAACTTTCGCGCCGGCGCGCTCACTCGGAGCGCCTCGCCCGTGTCCTTAGTTTCTCGCGCTTGCCGGGCTGAAATTTCCCTAGCCCGCGCCGATTTGTTAGCATAGCCGTGCCGCCTCACATCACGAATACCCCGCGCCGACGCCGTTCGTCAGGGCGGAAGTCGGGGTCGTGCAGAGTAAACGATAGTAGTCAAAGGAGAGCAGCGGCTTTGAGCGTTCGGACGGAGCGGTTGCCGGAAGGAATCGAGTTCGTCGCGGAGGAAGAGGGCGTTCGCGAGTACGGGCTGGCGAACGGCCTGAAGCTGTTGCTCGTGGAGAACCGCGTCGCGCCGGTCGTGACGTTTCTCGTCCTCTACAGAGTCGGCTCGCGCAACGAGGCCGTGGGGCACACGGGCGCGACGCACCTGCTGGAGCACATGCTGTTCAAGGGCACGCCGAAATTCAACAAGCGTGCGGGGACGCAGATTGCGGCAACGCTCCAGAGGGTCGGCGCGGACTTCAACGCGACGACCTGGTACGACCGCACGAACTACTTCGAGACCGTCCCTTCGGACGCGTTGGAACTGGCCGTCCGCCTCGAAGCCGACCGCATGCGCAACTCCTTCATCGCCGACGAAGACCGCCGCTCCGAGATGACCGTCGTGCGCAACGAGCTTGAGCGCGGGCAGAACGAACCCGCGCTCGTGCTCGACGAGGCGGTGTACGCGGCGGCTTTCCGCGAGCACCCGTACCACCACCCGACCATCGGCTGGCGCGCGGACGTGGAGAACGTGCCCACGGCGCGTCTCAAAGAGTTCTACGACACGTTCTACCAACCGAACAACGCGACCGCCGTCGTCGTCGGCGACTTCGAGAGGGGGACGACACTCGAACTCGTCAACAGGTACTTCGGCGCTATCCCTCGGTCGCCCTCGCCCATCCCCGAAGTCTATACGGACGAGCCTCGGCAGCAGGGCGAGCGCCGCGTCGTCGTGCGGCGCGCGGGCGAGCTGCCGCTCGTGCAGGTCGCGTTCCGCACGCCTGCGGCGCTCGGCCACACAAACGTCCTCTCGAACGCCGAGCTGGCGTCGCGCGCGTCGAGTCCTCCGGCAGAGAACGACATCTACCCGCTCGCCGTCTTGTCGGCGGCGCTCGCGGGCGGCGTGACGAGTAGGCTCTACCAGGCTCTGGTCGAGAGCGAGTTGGCCGTGAGCGTTGACGCGCGCGCGGATCAGTTCCGCGACCCCGGCCTCTTCAACGTCTATGCGACCGCAAGCCCCGGCGTCGAGCCTGGGCGGGTGGAGGAAGTGGTTCACGAAGAACTCCGGCGCGCGGGCGGCGACCTCGGCGAGGAGGAGGTCGAGAAGGCGAAGCGGCAGATCGCGGCGCACGTCGCATACGAGCGCGACGGCACGCACAACGTGGCGATGCAGGTGTCCGAAGCCGAGGCGGTCGCCGACTGGCGCTTCTACAATTCTTACGCGCGAGGCGTCGCGCGCGTGACCGCCGAAGACGTGCGGCGCGTGGCCGCCGCCTACTTCGGAGAGGACAACCGAACGGTCGGCCACTTCATCCCGAAGCCCGCCGCGGGCGACGGCGCGTCGGAAGGATGAAGGAGGGACGGGGAGAGAGGGAGACGGGGCGACGGGGAGATGAAAGGATGAAGTGATGAGAGTTTGCGAGAGGCCGCTTTGTTTCCGGCCTCCCCGTCCCCCTCTCTCCCCGTCCTTCGTCCTTTTAGACGCGGGCCGAGGACTTGTCCCCGGCTCTTACATTCATAAATGGCGTTGAGGTTCTGGTATGACCTCTGAGTTTCAACAAGAGCCGGAGGTGGCGGGGAGTTCGGGCGGCGCGGGCTTCTCGTCGCGCGTCGTGCGCGAGGAGCTGGCGACGGGCGCGGTGCTGCTCGCGCTGGAGAACAGGGCGACGCCGACCGTCTCCCTGCGCGGGAGCCTGCGCGCCGGCTCTTACTTCGAGCCGCGCGACCGGCCCGGCCTCGCACGCGTCACGGCGGAGATGCTGAAGCGCGGCACGCGCGGGCAGAGCAAGCTGGAACTGGCGGGCGCGCTCGAAAGCGTTGGCGCTGACATAGAGTTCGAGGCCGACGCCTTCGCCGCGCAGATCAGCGCGCGCTCGCTCTCACAGGACTTCCCTCTTCTGGTGAGCATGCTCGCGGAGATGTTGCGCGAGCCTTCTTTCCCGGCGGACGAGCTTGAGAAGCTGAAGCAGCAAACGGTCGCGGCGGTGCGCGAGCAGCAGTCGGACACGCGCTGGCGCGCCTACGAGCGCCTGACGCAAGTGGTCTTCGACAAGGCGAACCCCTTCTACGCGCACGCGGGCGAGCGCCTGATAGAGAGCATCAACTCGATCACGGTCGAGGACGTGCGCGGCTTCTACGAGAAGTTCTACGGCGGGCGCTCGCTGATACTTTCGGTCGTCGGCTGTGTGAGGGCGGGCGAGGCCGTGGGACTCTTGCGCGAGGCGCTTGCAGATTTCGGCGGGCCGGAGAACATTGACGTGACCATCGCCGATCCTTTGCCGCAGGAGGGCGAGCGGCGCGAGTTGGTGCTCGTCCGAGACAAGGCGAACGTGGACGTGCTGCTCGGCTCCGCCGCCCCCTTGCGGCGCGACGCGGCGGACTACTACGCGGCGCTGCTCGCCAACCGCGCGCTCGGCGAGTCAACGCTCTCGTCGCGTCTGGGCTTGCAGGTGCGAGACGTTGAAGGTCTCACCTACGGCATCGCCTCGCGCTTCCGCTCGCCCACGCTCGCGGCGGGGCCGTGGTACATCGCCGTCTCGGTGAACCCCGGCAACGTCGAGCGCGCGATAGGCTCGGCGCTGAACGTTTTGCGCGAGTACGTCCGCGAAGGGATTCGCCCCGATGAACTCGAAGACGAGAAGTCGTCGGCCACTGGCGCGTTCAAGGTCTCGCTCTCGACGAACGCGGGGCTGGCCGCCGCGCTCTGGAACGCGGAGTTTTACCGGCTCGGCCTCGACTACGTCGAGCGCTACCCGGAGCACGTCCGCTCGGTCACGGTCGAGGAGGTCAACGCGGCGATACGCAAATACTTCCGCCCCGACCACCTGACCATCGTCGTCGCGGGCGACATCGAGGCCGCGCACGCCGAGCACCCGCCCGTCGCTTAGAAGGCACGGGTGAAAAGGGAAAAAGGGGAAGAGGGGAAAGGGATGTGTATTCTCCCTTTCCCCTCTTCCCCTCTTTACCCTTTACCCCTTCCGTTTTAGCTCGCCCCGAACCTCTGTCGGTACTCAGACGAGCTGAGGAAGGCTTTGACCATCTCGGCGTTGACGAAGTTGCCGTTGAAGGCGTTCAGCTTGTTGAGCCAGAAGTTGAAGCCCGCCGCGTCCGGGTCGCGCCTAAGGTAGCCGAAGTATTCCATTGTCACGAAGGCGCGGTTGAACTCGGCTTGCGAGAAGGCCGTGTTCTGCGCCACGTCGCGCAGCGCGCGGGCGCGCGCCGCCTGATCGGTCGTGTTGGTCGCCGTGCCGAACTCGGCGATGGCGGCGTTGCGGTCGCTGGTCGAGGGCGTGACCCCGGCGTTAGCGAAGAGCGCATCAACGAACTGCGCGGGCGTCTGCGTCGTCGGGAACGCGGCGACGAAGTCGGGGCGCGCGACGAAGTCGGTGAAGTAAGCCTGCTTGTTGGCTTCGAGCTGCGCGTCCGCGCCGGGCGCGCCGAAGACGAAGTTTCGCTGGAGCGCCTGCGTGTCGCGCTCGAACTGCCCGTACAGGACGGGCACCGCCGCGTTAGCCAGCGGCGAATTGCCGAAGGCCGCCTTGTTCGCCAGATAGGCGAGCAGTCCCGTCTGCTGGAACTCAATCGAGAGGAAGAAGGCCGCCGAGGTGTTGATGCGCTTGACCTCGATGCACTGCGCGTCCGAGCCGCAGGAGGTGATGTTGTTGACCCAGAAGTTGAAGCCCGCCGTGTCCGGCTCGCGGTTGAGGAAGTCGAGGTAGTGCTGGCGGACGAAGAACGACGGGTCGTCAACCGGGTTCGTGGACGACGGCGACGAGTCGTTGTCCGTGATCGTCAACGTTGCCTGGTTCGGACTTCCCAAACCGACGCCCACGCCCGTCGGGTTCGAGAGCGCGAGGTTCACGGTCTCGTCGCCCTCGACGAAGTTGTCGTTAACGATCAGGATGCGGACGGTCTTCGAGGTATCGCCGGGGGCGAAGGTTACTTTCTGGAGCGCGATCTCGTAGTCCGACTTCTGCGAGGCGTGGCCGGCCTGCGACGAGTCGAAGGTGTTGACGTTGACGGTGGCCGTTCCCGACGCGTCGCCCGCGCGAAAGATGGTGATGTCAATGTGGCCGCTGCCCTCGCCGATGGTGAAGGTGTCGGAGGCGAACTGGACGAGCGAGGTGGCCGTCGCGGTCGTCGGGTTGAGCTTGCCGAAGAGGCCGTGCTCCTCGTCGGCGATGCCGGCGGAGAAGTAGAGCGTGTTGGGGTCGCCGCCCGCGCCGCCGTTGCCGAACGTGAGCGCCCACAGTTGGTCATTGACGATGGGCTGCCCCGCCTCGTTCTGGAGCGTGCCGAGGAAAGTGCCGCCAGAGTTGTAGGCGGTGATGATCCCGTTGTCGGAGAAGTTGCCGACCAGAACCGCGCCGCCGAAGATGCCGAAAGAGGCGGGCGCTATCACCATGCCCCACGGCGCGTCGAGTGCGCCGTTCGAGACGAACCGCCCGATGAATGTGCCGTCCGTGTTGAACTTGCTGACGAAGCCGTTGCCCGGCCCGTTCGTGACGACATTCCCGCCCGTGCCGACCTTGGCGTAGGAGACGAAGAGCGTGCCGCCGAGGTTCTGGATATTGAAGGGGTGGAAGGTCGCCGGGATGGTCGGGTCAGTGAAGGTTCCCGCGAGCGTCGTCGGAGTGAAGGTCTTGTCGAACACGTCTATCTTGCCGTTGGCGAAGTCGGCGGCGTAGAGGAAGGGGTTCCCGCCGCTGTTGCCGATGGCGAGGCCCGTGTAGGTGTGGCCGGGCTGGCTCTTGACGACCTGCGCTGTTGCGCCCAACGCCGGGTTCCACGCGATGATGTTGCCGGTGATCGAGTCGAAGATGAAAACCGCTTTGACGGGGGTGCTGCCGCCCGTGGGGGTGAAGTTGAAGTCGGTGGCCGCGGTCGTGACGTTGGAGACCGCGACCGCCCCCGTCGGCAAAGACGGTGGCCCGCCGGGTAAGGTCACCGTCTGCGGGCTTGGGTTGAGGACGAACGGGCTGCCCACCACGTCGCCGCGCAAGAGTTGCGTCGTGCCCGTCCCGTTGTTGACGACCCAGAAGGGGCTACTGCTCGTCGCCGTCACGCCCCAGGGGTTGACGAGCAGCGGGTCTTGGATGGGCGCGAGGCCGGGTACGTCCGAGATTAAATTGGTCTGGCGGTAAGCCTGTCCGGGCGGGACGGCGGGGATGTTCGGGTTCTGGGTGTCGTCGCCCGCGGTCTGCGCCGCGACCCTCGAAGCGGGCGGCGCGGCGGGCAGGAAGACGAGGACGAGCAGGGCGGTCAGCGCGGCACTGACGGACTTTCTGACGCGAGTTTTAGCAGGGCGCGGATGCAGCATACCTTTTCTCCTTGCAGAGTCCACTCGAAAGTTTAGGGCTGGCGACGAAGTCGCGGTCTGACGGAAGCGAGCCGCGCCGGGCGCGCAGGCCCTCGCGGGTAAGCTAAAGGCGGCGCAAGCGAGCGAGGCCGCCGACGCGGGGAGAAACGAATTTTGCGATCTTTAATTTAACGAATGCGGCAAAAATTTAGCGAATGCGGCAAAACTCTATGCCCGCCGAGCGCAGGCTGTCAAGAGTTTTGAGCCGGGACGGGCGGAAGGGCGGGGGCATGACCGTCGGGAGCGGGGACGGGCTGCGCCGTCACTCCATCGCCTCGACGACGGCGCGCGCGAACTCATTGGTGCGGGCCGTGCCGCCCACGTCGCGCGTCCTGACCTTGCCCTCGCGATAGACCTTGAGCATCGCGCGCTCGACCCGCTCAGCCGCCTCGCGCTCGCCGAGGTGGCGCAGCATGAGGACGCCGGACTGCAAGAGCGCCGTCGGGTTGGCGACGTTCTGGCCGGCGATGTCGGGCGCGGAGCCGTGCACTGCCTCGAAGACCGCGCCGCGCTCGCCGATGTTCGCGCCGGGCACTAGCCCCAAGCCCCCGACGAGTCCCGCGCACAAATCAGACACGATGTCGCCGTAGAGATTCTCCAAAAGCATCACGTCGAACTGTTCGGGGCGCATGACGAGCTGCATGCAGGCGTTGTCAACGATCTTGTCGTCGGCCTCGATTTCCGGGTAGTCGCGCGAAACGTTGCGGAAGCAATCGAGGAAGAGGCCGTCCGAGAGCTTCATGATGTTCGCCTTGTGCACCGCCGTCACCTTCCCGCGCCCCTCGCGCCGCGAGAACTCGAAGGCGTAGCGCGCGATCCTGGTCGAAGCCTTCTCGGTGATGATCTTCAAACTCTCGACCACGCCGGGCACGACGACGTGTTCGAGGCCGGAGTAGAGGTCTTCGGTGTTCTCGCGCACGACGACGAGGTCTAGCTCCGGGTAGCGGCATGGCACGTTCGGCAAAGCGCGCACGGGCCGGAGGTTCGCGTAGAGGTCGAGCGTCTTGCGCAGGCCGACGTTGACAGACGTGAAGCCCTTGCCGACCGGCGTCGTGATCGGGCCTTTGAGCGCGACCTTGTTGCGCACGATGGATTCAAGCAGGTCGTCGGGCAGCGTCGAGCCGAACTTCTCTAACGCCTGCGCGCCCGCGTACTTCGTCTCCCACTCGACTTCTGCGCCCGACGCCTCGATGATGCGCACGACCGCCGAAGAGACCTCTGGGCCGATGCCGTCGCCCGGAATGAGTGTGATAGTATGTGCCATAAGCGGAATGCGGAATGCGGAGTGATGAATGATGAATTAAAGACACTCCTTCCCGGCATTCATCATTCCGCATT
>Ga0209577_10002017_pt1 | contig 19755 bp, 15 predicted proteins | sample GraSoiAngelo_109_FD_185874 | JGI IMG/M metagenome (GOLD analysis project Ga0209577, IMG submission 185874) | Grasslands soil microbial communities from the Angelo Coastal Reserve, California, USA - 14_0903_12_20cm (SPAdes) (version 2) | ecosystem: Environmental > Terrestrial > Soil > Grasslands...
AGAGGATTTGGCGCTCGCGCTTCGCGCGAAGGGTAACGCTCTCCACCTCTCCGGGAACAATCGAGCTGCCGTGAAGCACCACGAACGAGCCTTGAAACTCTACGAATCCTTGGGGCTTTGGAAAGAGGCTGCGCGCACGCTGAGTACTTCGATTCAGCCCCTCAATCTCTTGGGTGAATACGATCGTGCGTTTGCAGCTTCTGAACGCGCTCGAGAAATGTTTACCGGGCTGGGCGAGACTGCGCGCATCGCGAGTCTCGACAACAATGTGGGGAACATTCTTCATCGCCAGGATCGTTTTGAGGAGGCCATGGCTTATTACGAACGCGCGTATAAGGGCCTGTCGGATTATCAACAATGGGAAAACGCGGGGTTCACACTGCACAACATGGCCATGTGTTTGATCAACTTGAATGACTTTCCCAGGGCATTGGATTGCTATCAAACGGCTCGTAACCTCTACGTGCGTCACGACATGCCCTTGCTCCGCGACCAGGCCGACTACAATATCGCCTACTTGTATTACCTGCGCGGTGAATACAGTCGCGCAATCGAAATGCTCTTTGCAACGCGGCGCTCCTGTGCAGCGACCGGCGATGCATACCATCGCGCTCTGTGCCAACTGGATTTGTCCGAGATCTACCTCGAGCTGAATTTGAGCGAAGAAGCCAGGGAGATGGCGCATGAGGGATTTCTCCAGTTTGAGAAGCTCGGCCTGCGCTACGAAGCCGCGAAGGCATTGGCCAACGAAGCGATCGCTTGCGGCCAGCAAGGCAAAACGGAGCTGGCTTTGCAGCGTTTTGCCGGAGCGCGAAGGATGTTTGCGAGTGAGAAAAATCTGATTTGGCCGCGGCTCCTCGACTTTTATCAAGCGCTTCTACTTTGCCACGAGAGCCGTTATCTTGAAGCGCGTCTGCTTGGCACCGGAGCCGCTGAGTTTTTCGATGATTCCGTGCTGACCAGCAAAGCTGTGCTCTGCCGTCTTCTACTCGCGCGTATCGCGCTTCAATTAGATGATTTAACCGTTGCGCAAAGGGAGATAAACACGGCTCTTACGAAACTGTCCGATCTGCAGGCTCCGGTTCTCACCTACCAGACTCAGCTTCTTCTTGGACAAATTGCCAGGAGACGCGGCGAGCGAGCAGTTGCATATGCAGCCTACCAACGAGCCCGCGAAGCGCTTGAAGGCTTGCGCACGCGGCTGCAAAGCGAGGAATTGAAAATCTCATTTGTAAAGAACCGCATGCTGGTTTACGAGGAGATTGCGGATTTATACCTCGATGCAGAAAATACGGAAATCTCTGTGAACGAGGTCTTCTCGTGCATAGAGACAGCCAAGTCACGCAGCCTGATTGAGATGATGTTTCAAACCGGGCATCGCTTGGGTGTCCGGGACTCCGGGCCGAGCGAGCTCGTGCGAAAAGCGTGCGATTTGCGAGAAGAACTCAACTGGTATTATCACCGCATCGAACTCGAGCAATTTCGTCGGGAGGGGGTGGATCGGGAACGCATCGCGCGCCTGCAACTACAGGCACGAGCACGCGAAGTTGAATTGTTACGCGTCTGTCGCGAGCTTTCCTCGCACGAGCGCGAAATCGCAATGCTCGAGCCGCACTCTGGTTTTTCAGTGACGGAATTGCGGGCTGTGCTGCCGGCCGGCACTGCACTGATCGAGTACTATTCGGCCGGAGATCGCTTGCTTGCCGCGAGAGTGACACACGATGGGATCGAGGTTTTGCCTGTCGCAGTTGTGCCGCGCTTGACCCAGTTATTGCAGCTGCTCAGATTTCAGTTTTCGAAATTTCGGCTGGGAGCACCATACACGGAGCAATTCCAGCAACTCCTGATGGGTGCAACACTGAGCCATCTCGAGCAGCTTTACGCCGAGCTCATCGCGCCTCTGCGGATTCCTCCATCGATCCGCCATTTGATCTTTGTTCCCCACGGGCCGCTGCATTTCCTTCCATTCCATGCGTTGCGTTTCCGCGAAGAGTATCTGTGCGACCGATATACAATATCTTATGCGCCCAGTGCGGCTCTCTTCGCGCTCTGTCAGCAGAAGTCGGCGCCCAATAATCAGATTTCCTTGGTACTGGGGATTCCCGACCGGCTCGCGCCGCAAATTCTGGGTGAGGTTCAATCCGTCGCAGCGTTGCTGCCCCATGCAGAGCTCTTTGTCGGCAAACACGCGACCGTGGAAGTCTTGAGGAGCCGCGGGATTGAGTGCGGTCTCTTGCACATCGCTACTCACGGCATTTACCGGCACGATAATCCGATGTTCTCAGCCATCAAGCTGGGGGACAGCTATCTGAATCTGTACGACCTCTACCAGTTACGCCTAGGCACGAAACTCGTGACGCTGAGCGGCTGCGCGACTGGAATGAACTTTGTCGCTGCAGGCGACGAACTACTTGGACTTCAGCGCGGATTGTTCTATGCCGGTGCAAGCTCTTTGCTCCTGTCCCTTTGGGACGTCCACGATGACAGCACTGCCGAGCTAATGGTCGAGTTTTACAAGCGCTACGTTCGGTCCGCTGATATGGCGGGTTCTCTGCAAACGGCTATGCAGGAACTGCGAAAAGAGCAACCCCACCCATACTTTTGGGCGCCCTTTGTCCTCGTCGGTAAAGTCGCGGAGGCTCGAAGCCTTACGTAACTTTACTTGCCCGAGGCCTATATCTTTCACGTGGAAGCTTACCCTTATTCGATGAGCGACGATGCTTTTGCTACACGTCCTTGGCCCAAAACGGCCAGAGCGGGTAAAGTTGGGAGACGATCGATGAACGACTTCAAAACAAAGCAATGGCGCAATGCGACCAGCGCAGAAAGAAACTACCCATCACAAGCAGGAGCCCTACGAATCGCGAAAATAGCTATCGCCTCGTCGAATCTGGCACTTGGACGAAAGGGAGCTTGCACCGTGGCGCTGCTCGACGGGCTGCAAAAAGCTTCCGTCGAGGGTGCGCGTTTAACGGGCGGTGGGGCGAGACAGCAGCACGAACCCGCGCTCTCCCTATCTGCACGCCTTCTTCAAGCTCAAGATGAGGAGCGCCGACGAATCAGTCGCGAACTGCACGACACTGTGGGACAATCTCTCTTCGTGGTCTTGATGAATCTAGAAACGCTGTCTAGAACCGTAAGGGACAAAACGCTCGAAGAAACGATCGATCTCGTCAAACACGTCTCACGCGAGGTGCGCACCGTTTCTTATCTGATGCACCCGCCGGTGTTGGATTTGTCCGGGCTCGAGGCAGCCATCAACTGGTACGCCGAAGGCTTCAGTAAGCGCAGCGGAATCAAAACCGAAGTAGATAGCGTTCAAGAATTGCCGCGCCTCCCGATTGAAAAGGAAACCGCTCTTTATCGCATAGTGCAGGAATGCTTAACGAATGTCCATCGCTACTCAGGAGCTTCAAAAGCCTGGATTCGCATTGAGGTAAACGAAGCTCAATTGCGGCTAGAAGTAGAGGACAACGGCAAAGGATTGGCGACCGAGGATGTGCATGTCAAGCGGGACACGCCGCCCACTCTGGGCGTTGGCATTCCGGGAATGCGCGAACGCATGCGCGAACTTGGCGGTTCGCTTCGTATTCAATCAAGCAAGCACGGTACCAAGGTGACTGCCGCCCTTCCTTTGACAGCTGGAACGAAAGAAGTTGCAGCTAACTCGAAAGCCCTCGACGACATGTCCTCGGAAATCACTGCGGATCGGATGAATGATGCGGCCAATGGCTGTTTCGACAACCCCTGCTGACGCAGTTACGACTGCTCACCCAACGGCGCGGCTAGCAAGTACTGTTGAGTGCTCGTTGTTCACTCAAGAAAACTATCTTCGTCGCGGGTGAGATTCGCCGGATTTCTTGCGCGGCTTTGGTCCTCAATGTTCGAGGTAGGTGTGGGTGGAAGCTACCACCATGCGGGCTTCCCACCTGATCCAAGGTCGACACCGGAACTTTGCCAGCGCGCCGCTCATCTGTTTCGAAACGAGCAGAGTCGAGCAGCCTCGCGAAAATTGAGTGTCCTCAAGGCTTGCCGGCATTTCGGTGAGGTCGTTCGCGGAGTCGGGTGGAGCTTCAGCCCATGGTTCTATTCGACAAGCCCCATCCGTTTTAGCTTTCTCATGGGACCGTCTACGTGGCCTTCGGCTCGTGCCGATCAGTTTCACGAAGCATCTCTTGCGACGGGGGGACGATGGATGACCGAAGGATCGCGCGGCGGTCGTTTCTTCAGGGCGCCGGGCTCGCGGCGTTGACGGCGGCGGGGATCGTGCCCTGTGAGTCTCAGGTACAAATTGCGGTGCCGAATTCCGGTGGCACGGAACCACCGAAGTTAAAAGCTCCCGCGTTTGCCAGCGACTGTCACCATCACATTTACGATACAGCTCGTTTTCCAGCCGTTCCGCGGCCGGAGCCAAATGCGAGTGTGGTGGAGTACCGCTTATATAAGCGGCGCATCGGCACGACACGAGACGTCATCGTGACGCCCGGTGCTTACGGGATAACCGTGTCACACTCGACGCTATTTCTCAATTCGGAGTCAATGCCCGAGGTGTTGCCGTCATTCACCCCACGGTCACGGATACCGAGTTAGCCTCCTTGGCTCGAGGCGGAATTCGCCATCCGCTTCTCCCTGAACGGCAGCGCAAACGGCAACAAAGCCATAACGACGCTCGATATGATCGAGCCGCTGTCGAAACGTGTGAACGCCCTGGGCTGGCACGTGCAAATCAATATGTCCGGTGAGCAAATCGTTGCGGCTGAGGATTTGTAGAACCGAATCCCTTCCGTGATCGTGTTCGACCACATGGGGCACATCCCGCAGCCGCTTGGCACGAAGCACCCAGCCTTCGCGCTCATCCGTAGACTGATCGACAAGGGTCGTACTTGGGTCAAGCTCTCAGTAGCCTCTGACAACACAAAAGATGGCCCGCCCACTTATGCCGACGTGACCAAGGTCGCGCAGGCATATGTGCAAGCCGCTCCAGAACATATGGTGTGGGGCAGCAACTGGCCGCACCCGAACGAAAGGAATAAGCCAGACGATGCTCGACTATTCGACTTGCTCGCTCAGTGGGCTCCTAGGGAGACGATGCGTCAGCGCATTCTGGTGGAAACCCCCGAACTGCTTTACGGTTTCACAAGAAATACTTAGGCGAAAATACTGAAAGAACGCAGACACAAAATGGCTAGTCTGCTCCTGGATTCGAAGCGCCTCTAGCGGCTGCTGGTTGTCGTTTCCCGCGGGATGGCTTTGCCATACACCTCGATCGTGCCGAGGTGAATGTAACCGCCGACACCGTGGCCACTCCCGGGCATCAGATCCACGAAGCCTACTTCATCGACTTTGCTGAGGTCGGGGTTGTTTACCCAAATTTGATTCGCAGGGCCATTCACGCCGACCGTAACCACCCGATTCGGATCCAGCTTGATCCAGCGCACGTCCGCGAGCGCGAATTCACGAATGTTGAACATGGCAACGGACGTGTCGGTGTGGTCTCCCACGAGCACGGTTCCATCCGCTAGCTTCACAACCGGCCGAACCTCGTGGAAACCGGAGGTCTTGACCGTCCAGCGGATTCGCCCAAGCCCCGTGAGATCTACGTAATTGTTTTTCATTCGAAAGGTGATGGCGAAGGGCCCCGTGCATGCCCCCGACCAAACTGTGAAGGGCGTGCTTTCGCTCCCCGGCGTCCCGGAGGTCAACAATTCCTTGGCGGCGGGCCCGTATTGTTTAAGCTCAAGTTTCGAGTCGGCGATATTTTCCTGAACGACCGGGACCTGTCCTGTCTGGCTTGGCCGCCGCACCCACTCGACTCTAAAGACGGGGGGCGCATTCGACGCGCGAGGACCCTCGCCGCCGCCCTGCGGGGCTCGCCCCTGTCCTCGCTCGGTCTGACGGGCGAATAGCGGACCGGTAAAGACGATTCCCAAGCCCAACAGAAGTCCCACGATCGACCTGAGAGAACGCGATGTAGCATGGAACCCTCTTGTCAGTTGATGCGGCTCACTAGGGCCCAGCACAAGCCGGTAGGCCGCAGCATACGCCGTGCTGCAAGCCGCTACAAGCGGAACCGGAAACCGCAAGACTGCCCCTGCTTTTAGCTGGCTAGAAGGTGTGAAACGAAGATCAAATGTTGACGCGATGCATGGCCTGCTGTGGGTAGCGGGCGCCGGCAGTCGCTCCGGGAGGTGCGGCCTGGTCCAGACGTAAGAGATCGGTTGCCGTCAGGCTTATCTGCAAAGCACCCACGTTCTGCTCCAGGTAGCTCCGGCGTTTCGTGCCGGCGATGGGCACGACGTCATCGCCGCGGGCCAGAAGCCACGCCAACGCTAACTGCGCGGCCGAACAACGCTTCTCGACCGCTAGTTCCTCAATGCTTTTCAAGATCACGAGGTTGCGATCGAAATTTTCGCCCTGGAAACGCGGTGAATTTTGGCGGTAGTCCCCAGGTTCAAAGTCCTTCTGCGTGTGGAAACGCCCAGCGAGAAATCCACGGCCGAGCGGGCTATAGGCGACAAAGCCGATACCGAGCTCGCGGCAGGTGCCCAGGATTTCTCCTTCGGGATCGCGAGTCCAAAGCGAGTACTCGCTCTGCAGAGCGGTGACGGGATGCGCACGCACAGCGCGGCGCAACGTGGTCGCGCCGGCTTCGGAGAGCCCAATATGACGAACCTTGCCTTGCTCCATGAGCTTGGCCATGGCTCCCACGGTCTCCTCGATGGGCACTTCTGGATCGACGCGATGCTGATAATAAAGATCGATGTGCGCAACTCCCAGCCTGCGTAAACTTGCCTCGCAACATTGCGCGACGTACTCCGGCCTGCCATTCACGCCGAGCCAGCGGCCATCATTCGCGCGCACGTTTCCGAACTTGGTGGCCAGAACGGCCTGCTCGCGTCGGCCTCGCAAGGCGCGGCCAACAAGTTCCTCGTTGTGGCCTCGGCCGTACACGTCGGCCGTGTCCAGAAAATTCATGCCCAAATCGAGCGCGCGATGAATCGTGGCGATCGATTCGGCGTCATCGGTGGCGCCGTAGAATTCGGACATACCCATGCAGCCGAGCCCAAGGGCCGAGACACTCAGGCCACTGCTCCCTAAAAGCCTTCGTGGCAAAAGAGTATGGGTTGGTATAGAGGTTGCGCTCATCGCATTCCCCGCTGTTTGACTAGCCTCGCGATTCAGGCCGACCCTAACGCTGCCATCACCGCATCCTTAATTTGCCCGGCTTATGCTCGCCGCCGGAAGTGGAATGTGAAACAAGGTAGCCGCTAACCAATGCAGCCGCAGTCTATACCGAAGCGGCTCGCTTTTGTAGTACGAAGGTCAACCCCCGGCAACGCCCGGGGCGGGCTGAAGCCGAGCCGCAAGCTGCCGAGTACTCTGCGTGATTCGGGTGCCGTGGCGCAGAACGTCACCTAGCCGACTGGCCAGTTGCTGACGCGCGCGCCATAGTCGCGCCTTGAGGGTGTTGCGCGAGACGCCCAGAGCTCTGGCCGCTTCGTCTGCGGTGAGCCCTTCCAGCTCGCGCAACTCGAAAGCATTGCGCAACAGAGGTGATAGAGTTTCGAGATTTTCCTTCACGCGCGCCGAGAGCTCGACGCTCGCGTAAAGCTGTTCTGGGCTGGGATGCCCGTCGGCGAAACGTTCCGCGATCGGCGTCTTATCTTCGGTCGAGTCGTCGAGAGATAGAGCCGGATGCGCCCGCTTGCTGCGGCGACGCATTAGCGCGGCATTGATGACGATGCGCGTCATCCAGGTAGAGAATTGCGAACGGCCCTCGAACCGCGGCAAATTCCGGTAGGCGGAGAGCATGGCTTCCTGCAAGGCGTCCTCGGCGTCTTCCGGGCTGCCAAGCAGTCTGAGGGCAGTCTGAAACAGCGCACGGCTGTGTTGGGCGAATAATATTTCCAAAGCGCCCTCTTCGCCCGCAATGGCCTGGCGGACGAGCGTCGCTTCGTCGGGAGTTGTATGCTTAATTGCATAGTTGAAGTTGGTTGTATAGCTGCTTCTCGCATTGGCTTCGCTTGTGTTCATTTCCCCTGACCTCCCCCGGATTGCGCTGCAATTATCTTTCTATTTTCATCTTCACAATCGTGCCTTGAAAACACTGCGCCCATGATTCGGGCAATAATGGCGCGCACCATGCAACCACTGCCTTCGAGCTTAGCCCCGGCGTGAAAAATCCTGCCGAGTAGCTCCTTTCCTGCTTCGTCGATAAAGCTGACGTTGGAGAGCCTCACGATGATCTCTTCGGACGGCACTCTCTGCCGCTCCGCCAACCAGGAGCGCTCAAGCTCCTCAACCCAAGGTCCAGCTAAACGGCCCTCTAGCTCGAGTAAAAGCCGTTTCTCCCGCGTTTCGTCCTTCACCGAGATCTTTAGCATTAACGTTTGTACGAAAGTTTTGTTAACGCACTACGCGTGATGTATTAATGCATTTTGTGGGCCAAGGCGTGCGGGTTCAGAGTAGACTGATAACTCATTCGTTATCAATAGCCGACCCGTAAGAATCGGGATGTGCCGCCGCATTTAAGGTGCCAGAATCCCGGCACGCCGTCGGCATTTCGGCACAACGAGACGGCAATCAGACCGGATTGATCCTCGATTGATGATGAGATCTGGATTTTCCGGAACTTCACCGATGGAATTTGTCAGCTTTCGCGGCCTGAGTGGCGGAGTCCTCTTAAGCTCCGAATCCGCCTCAAGCTCCAGCTCTGAGTCCTTGCTTCAGCTTCAGATAATCGCACCCGGTGAGGGGCTCGGCTGCAGTGGCTGCAGTGTTCTGACTTGAAGCCGATTTGGTAGATAATGGAGCAATGCAGATATCGATTTTCGCCGCGTTTGTGGCAGGACTGATTTCCTTCCTCTCTCCCTGTGTTCTGCCGCTGGTACCTGGCTACATCTCCATGCTCTCTGGAATCGGAGTGGAGCAACTGCGGCAGGGAGAGAGGCCGCGGCGAAGCTTGCTCACTTCTTCGCTAGCCTTCGTGGTTGGCTTTTCCGTCGTCTTCGTTACGTTCGGCGCATCGGCGAGTGCCGTGGGGCAGTTCCTAGTGCGAAATCGCAGTTTGCTCGCGCCTTTTGCCGGCGCGATTATCGTGCTCTTCGGCCTGCATCTGATCGGGTGGCTGGGGCGCATTCCCGTACGCGGCGGCTTGGTAATCGGAGGAGTGCTGCTGGCGTTCGCGGCTGCGGTCTGGATCTGGCTTGGTGGCAACGAAATTTGGGGATTCGGCCCGGCGCAGTTGATTTCAGTTTCGCTCATTTTCCTGGTTGGCCCAGTGCTTACACGCTGGCTCAATCGCGATGTTCATTTCCGCAATCTGGGAGGCCCAAAATCCGCGGAAGAGCGCAGTTCGGGACCGTTTGCCGGCATCTTCAGCGGTTTTTTGCTCGGCTTCGCTTTCGCGTTTGGCTGGACACCCTGCATCGGGCCGATTCTCGCAGGCGTGCTGGCCATGGCCGCTACGGCCGAGACTGTCTCTCGCGGCGTTTCTCTTCTGGCTTTCTATTCGGCTGGCTTGGCGATTCCGTTTCTGCTCACGGCGTTGGGAATCAATCAATTTATGCGTTTCTATCAGCGGTTTCGCCGCCACCTGCATGCCGTCGAAGTCGGCAGCGGCGCATTGTTGCTGGCGGTGGGATATCTGATCTTCTTTAATCGCCTCACTTGGCTTTCGGGTAAACTGAGTTTTCTAAACGTTTTCGTGAAATGAGGAGCTCGCCATGCGAGAGAAATTTCTATCAGCTCTGATGATCACGGGCTTCTTGGCCTTGCTTCCGCTTTCGGGCTGCAAGCAGAAACCAGGCGAGAACGCGAAGCTCGGCGCGGTCTCCAGGGGTGCCGCGCCAGAGACCAGCCTGTCAATCCCCACACTTGAGGGCTCGACCACCAGCGTCGATCAATACAAAGGCAAGGTCGTACTCGTAAACTTCTGGGCCACTTGGTGCGAGCCGTGCAAAACGGAGATCCCCTGGCTTATCGAGTTCAATCACAAATACGGGCCCAAGGGGCTTGTCATTCTGGGCATAGCGATGGATGACGAAGGCAAGAAGGTCGTCGAGCCTTGGGTGCAAGCCAAGCGCTTCGACGTGAAAGGGCAGCAGGCGGCCATAGATTATGCAGTTCTCCTGGGTAATGACAAAATCGCTGATAAATTTGGCGGGATTCTGGGCTTGCCCACAAGCATGCTTTATTCGCGCGATGGCCGCAAGGTCAAGACAATCGTGGGACTGATCAATTATGAGGATTTGACGAAGGCGTTGGATAGCCAGCTCTGAACCCAGCGCCTGTTGCCTTAACGGTACGCCATTCGCCTCTGTTTCGTCGGGAACTACTCTACAATATTAAATGTATGGTCTTGACTCAGGTATTTCCATTAATATGCCTGTGGTCCGCAGCTGGAGAACCAAATGTCTAGACTCGACCTGTTGGTAGCCGACGATCACGACATCGTGCGCCGGGGCCTCCGCGACCTGCTCGAAAAGCAGCCTGGTTGGAAGGTCGTTGCGGAGGCGAGTAACGGGAGAGAGGCGGTCGAGAAAACCAAGCAGTTGAAACCGGACGTCAGCATTTTAGACATCAGCATGCCATCGCTTGATGGACTGGAGGCTGCGCGGCAGATCGTAGAGAGCGGATCTTCAACCAAGGTGCTCATTTTGACCATGCACCACTCCGATCCGTTGATTCAACAGATGCTGAAAGCAGGCGTGCGGGGTTATGTCTTGAAGTCCGACGCGGCCAGCGATCTGGTCCAGGCCGTAGAGGCTTTGCACCGAAACAAGACGTTCTTTACTTCCAAAGTCCCGCAAGTATTTCTGGACGAACGCGACAAGCCAGCAAAAAAAAAAGGGCAGGACCACACCCTTCGGCTTACGCCCCGCCAGCGCGAAATCGTACAGCTTCTGGCAGAGGGTAAAAATAGCCGGGAGATCGCCGCGGCGCTCGGAACTACGTTCAAGACCGTCGAAACCCATCGTGCCAATATTATGCGGCGGCTCGAATGCCATTCGGTGACCGAGCTTGTCCGCTACGCTATACGCAACGAATTAATCCAGGCTTAGCGAAGACGTAGGCGCAGAGTTAGTTAGTTAGCGCTTCTCGGATACACGCTTGGACTCGAAATTGGCGATTTGGCGCGCCCCTCCAGTCAGCTCCAGGATGTGCATGCCGGTGTTGGCACGATCTACGATGTAGATGTAGCCGCGGTCGTCGACTTCCACATTATTTGTTTGAATGGCCACTTTGCAGTGCTGGTCGGAACCGGTGCCTACGCAGCGCTTGTCTGTCTTGTCCGTAATCGCGGGGATGTAGTAAGCAATTTCCTTGGGGTGGAATGGATCACGAATATCGAGCGCGCGTACGCCCGCATTGAAGTGCGCGATGAAAACGATCCGCCGATAGTAGATGGGCGTGAAATTTTCATTGCTCGAATGCGTGCCGAAACGTCCGCCGCGGTCACAGAAATTCCCGCTGGCCTCGGGAACGGTCCAAGAGGCTACGCCGAGAGGATGTATTTCATTGGTGATGTCCAGGACCCGCACCATCTGCCTGTTTTCGAGGCATTCGTTTCCGGTAGTCTCGCCGATCGAAAGGAGGAAGTCGCGGTGTGATTGATTCGGCTTGCCGGTGGAATCCGCCTCGCCGTGTTCCATGCCTGCGGCAGCGGCGGAAACACGCGGTTTCTGCTTGGTGAATTCAGGCAGATCCATGGCAAGCAATGGGTAGGCTGAGTGCGAGCCGGCGTCCGGAGGCAAATCGACTCGCGCAATCTGCGGGTAGACCAAATTTGCGTCCGTGGGTTCCTTAGGTCCGTTCAAAAGCTTATCGCGATCCACGATTTGCACAATGCCGTTGCCGTTGGTTCCGTAGCCGAAGTAGATGCGATTGCCGCTCGGCCCCGTGGACATGGGACCATGTAACTCGGTCGGCGCGGGCCCGGTCGAACCGGGCTGCTGCCCTGGCAAACCGAAATTGCGGATGAACACCGGGTGGGCCGGATCACTTAGGTCATAGATTTGTGTCATGCGGCGAACGCGCCAGCCAGGAAGGCCGGAAACAAGGTATGCAATGCCGGTGTCGCATTCCCACCAACTCTTATGTGTGTCCACCAGGCCACTGACGACGACCGTCACGCGGCTGGGCTTAGTGGGATCCGTCACGTCCCAAATTTCGTGCTGCGATCCGCCGAACGTGCGGAGCATGTACACCTTGCTCCTGTCCGCATGTGGAAGCGCGCTGCCGTCGCACACGCGAGCCATCTGAGCGCCGCCAGATTCCGCATTGCCATTCTTGGCGGGCTCCCCCGGAATGTGCGAGAGGTAGCGGGGATGGGCTGGATCGGTGACGTCGAGCAGGGAGGTGCCGTTGTCTTCCTGCTTTCCGGTAAGCGGATTCGGTTGCGAACCACCGTGATGGCCAATGTAGGCGACCCAGCGCTGACCCTGTTGGTGGATGGTAGGCTGATAGGAGCTGCGCGCTTGCAGGTCGTTATAGCCGACGACTTGCATATTGCTCTTCTCTTCCTTCTGTGGCTGAGCGACCGCGGCTATCGCAAGAAGAACGAACAATCCTGCCAACGACGAGCGTCGAAGCAAGGCTGCGACATGCGCAAAGAGTGTACGGTTTTTTGACATTAGGCCCCCTTATGGCGAATCGAAGTTAGTACAAAGGCCGACTGCCTGCGGGTTGGGAGAATATCACTGCAGCCCACGGAAGAGAAGCCACTGAAGCGCAGATCGGCAGCGGGGGGCTCATCGAGGCTTGGGCCGTGCTCTGGACTCCAAGGCACTCGCTCCAAGCTGATCGAGGGCGGGCTCGATTCTCTGGCGGCTTTTCCAAAAGCCGGCCCACAAATCGCCCTTCTGTTTGAGCCGGCTCAGGAGATTTCTAATGTTGAATCTTTCCGGTTTCAGAGCGGGCCGCAGTTCTCTTATCTCCACGGGCGCAGATACCGGCCCTTTGGGAAAGGCGCGAACGGTGTAGGGCGCGGCGAGCGGCCTGCCCAGCGAGTTTTGCGTTACATCGATCATCACGCGGCCGGGCCGACGCTTGGCTACGATACGTTCGTGGGTCACGAGGTCCGGATGTTCGGCGGTGACGAGCTGCGCGAAAATTTCTCCAAACATGCGCAACTGCTCGAAGCGATAGACGCGTTCGACGGGCAGATAGAGGTGAAATCCGGTAGCGCCCGAAGTCTTCATGAATACTTTCAATCCGACTTGCGTGAGTTTTTCGTGTAGCGCGCGAGCAATTCTGAGCACTCTGGGGAATTCGGTACCTTCAGCGGGATCGAGATCGAAGAAGAAATAGTCGGGATGCTCCTGGTCATCGCGGCGGCTCGACCAGGGATTGTGGTCGATGCAGCCGAGGCCAGTGAGATAGAGCAGCGACGCAAGATCATTGGCGATTACGTACTGGATGTCTTCGCGCTTTCCTTCCAACGGTACCGAAAGCGTTTCAATCCACTTGGGCACGCCCTCCGGCATATTTTTCTGGAAAAAGGCCTGACCCTTGATTCCGTCAGGATAACGGCGCAAGACCAGGGGCCGATCCTTCAGAAACGGAAGGAGATAGTCCGCGATGTGATAGTAGTACGCAACTAAGTCGCGCTTGGTATAACCGGATTCAGGAAAGAACACTTTATTGAGATGAGTCAGCCGGAAGCGTTTCCCCTCGAAATCCAGGGTGACCGATTCCTGCTTCCCTGAAAAAAGCTCGGCTTCGATCTCGTCTTTCTTAGCTAATACCGTACCCACAATTTCGGGCGAGCGAACGATTGCAGGCCCAGCTTGTGGCGCGGCGTGCGGCGCCACTTCGTTTTCCCATCGGCACTCTTCGGGCCGGACATCATTGCGCAAAGCGAGAAAGACCGGGGCGCGCAGGCGCGGCTCCTCAGTCCAGCCGATGAAACGCACGTGTGCGACCAACTCGGGCTTGGCCCAGCAGGCCTGCTCGTTGGTTTCGGGGATTTTGTCGAAAGGGCACTCGTCGATTCCGAGCTTCTGCAGCTTCCTCATGAGCAATTCGCGCATCTTCTCGTCCATTCCGGTACCGACATGCCCTACGAAACGAAGCGCTTTGCCCCGGTTAAGGCCCAGCAGCAAAGAGCCGAAATGAGTACGGCTGCCGCGGGGCGCGGTCCAGCCGCCCACGACGACGTCCAGGGTCTTCGTGGCCTTCAACTTCACCCAATTCTGGCTGCGCGCGCTGGAGTAAAAACTATCGATACGTTTTCCAACAATTCCCTCGAGATTTTGTTGCCGGGCTAACTCAAAGAGTTCTTTGCCGCGTTCCAGCTGATGATCGGAAAAGCGAAATTCACGGCTGGGATCCAGGATGCGACGAAGAAGAGCTTTGCGCTCGAACAAGGGGGCTTCCCGCAGATCGTATCCATCGCCATAGAGCAGATCGAACAAGTAGTAGCTCACCGGATAGCGCGAAAGCAGATCGGGCGAGGGCCGCTGCACATTCATGCGCTGCTGCATGAGCTCGAAATCGCTGCGGCCTTTATCGTCGAGGACGACAATCTCGCCATCCAAAAGCGCGCGGCTAACGCCGATGTGCCGCGGCAAAGTGGCCAATTCGGGATACTGATGTGTAACCTCGTTGCCGGCACGCGAGCGCAAGCGCACCTTGCCATCCTCGACCCATGCCAACGACCGGGCGCCATCCCATTTGATTTCAAAAAGCCAGCCGGGATCCGAAAACGGGCGATCGATGAGCGTGGCCAGCATGGGGGAGAGAGCGCTAGGCATCGGCGCTTCTCGCGCTCCCTCTAGTTCGCCAGGCTGGATCGGGATGGGCTTGCGCTTGGGTGGCAACTCGGCGGCAATTTCGTCGAGAGTGCGGCCGGTGAGGACGGAATTATCGCGCTCATCGATGTTCCATGCGGAATCGATGGCGTCGTCCTGGTGCTTGATCATGAGCCATTCGGGTTGTTTCTCGCCCCTCTTGGTGCGAACTAGTACGAAGCTGCCCGAGAGTTTTTCGCCTCTTAATCTGAATTTAATTTCGCCGCGGTCCAATTGCTCTTGTGCGCCGCGCTTCCCCTCGACGCGAAACCTTCCGCGATCCCAGACCATCACCGTACCCGCACCGTAATTTCCGGGTGGGATAATTCCCTCGAAATCGGCGTAACTCACAGGGTGATCTTCGGTTTGCACCGCCATACGTTTATCGGCGGGATTCAGGGAAGGACCTTTGGGCACAGCCCAAGACTTGAGCGCGCCATCAATGGCTAAGCGAAAGTCATAGTGCAGCCGGCGTGCGGCATGTTTCTGCACGACGAACGTGCCTTCGAGTTGCGGAACCACCTCGGCAGAGGAAGGCTCGGGAGTCCGATCAAACCGGCGTTTTCGGTGGTATTGCTCGAGGCGAGGCATGAGCATATTTTAACTGAGCTGTTCCAAGGGGTGGGTAGTGAGTAGAGAGATTCTGAAGAAGGACTTGGAGTTGGAGTTAGAAAACAGGGCGAAATGGCTACCTGCGAAAAAAGATTCTAGCCCGGTTCGGATGTCATCTCAGTCGATGGAAAGACCACTTCGACGGCGGTGCCCCAATCGCCGCTGCGGACTTGTATGTGCCCGCCAAGATTGGCGACTCGTTCCCGAATGCCGCTGAGGCCGACGCCCGCGGTCCTGCCCTGACTACCACTTTCCTTCGTCGTTGCTGCCATGCCCTTACCCTGATCTTCGACCTTGAGCCGGACTTGCTTGTTGCCAAAGGACAAGGAGATGCTGGCGGTTGAGCTATTAGAGTGGCGATGCACGTTCGTTAGGCACTCCTGGAGGATGCGAAACAGGCCAAGCTCCAGTTCTCGCGGAAGCCGGCCCATCTCTTTGGGCACATCGAGACTCACCTTGATCCGGCTGCGCTCGGAAAACCCCGACACATACCAGGGAAGAACACCGGCCAAACCGAGCTCTTCCAGCAACGGCGGATGTAGAAGGTAAGAAATCGTGCGGACCTCGGACAAGGCCTGATCGATGAGTTTCGAGGATTCTTCAAGGTAAGCAGCGCCGCGGGAGTTGACGCGCCCGAGATGTTCCACAGCGAGCGAATGGTTCAACTTGGCCATCGAAAGCAACTGGCCGGCGCTATCGTGCAAGTCGCGGCCCAGCTTACGCCGCTCTTCATCCCGTAGATTCAGAAGATGACCTGAAACAACGCGTAATTGCTGCTCGGTGCGCTTTAATTTCGAGAGATCGGTATCCAGGTGCAAACGTCCGATGGCTGTGCCGGCATTGTTTCTCCAAGCCATCCAGCGGCTGGCGACGGTAATCTGCGTTCCCAAGCGCGTGGTTTCTTTTAGCTCGTATTCCCAATAACCCTCGCGCCGCAGGATATTTTCGATCTGAGCAAGAGGCCGGGGTAGTTCTGCTTTTAGCAGTTCGAGAAAAGGTTTACCGCGGACCTCGGCTTCCTTCCAGCCGTAAAGGCGTTCTGCAGAAGGGTTCCAGGCGAGAATCCTGCCAGCAGGATCGACCAGAGTTATGGCATCGCGGGACGACAGGAATAGCTGGCCCACTCCACGCTTCCATTCTTCTACGGCGTTTTTCTGTTCCTCGCCGCCAGGCGAGGTGGGGTTGTCAAAAACGGGCGACGCACTCATTGGGGCATCCGTTGACATGGCTAGCAAACAAGCTAATTACGCCGGAGGACTCTTCTTGGCGGTTCCCACGAACGTCTGGAGCGATTGCTCCATCAGCAAATTCAATCCGATTCCTAAACGCCTCAGGTCAGAGATCAGCGGAAGCAGATCCGTTACAGTCAGATTTTTTTGGATCACTTGGTAGGCAGCTTCCTCCACGACCCGAAAGTCCTTGGCGATGTTCGCAGCAGAAGCGCCGCCGCGAGCTCTCCATTGGCCATATTGTGCAGCCGAACGCAACGCATCGGGCTTGGGCTCATCGCTTTGCTGGTCCATAAAATCGATGACTGAACCCAGAAATCCGGAAAGGAAGCGGGCAAGTTCCTCAGAGGAGTTTGAGGAATTTTTGGCGTCGCGCTTAATAGCCGCCATAATGGCGGCCTCGAGTTCTGCGCTTTTTTCCTTGAAGAGGGCGGAAATGCGCTTCGCTTCAGCTTTGCCGGTGGAGTTTTCGAGTTTTCCCCTCAGGGCATTGACGAGCGAATCGATTTCCACCGGCTTTACGAGATAATCGTCTACCTGGCTGTGGATGGCCTGTAAGGCTGTCTCGAATGCCGGATAGCCCGTCAAGATAAATACCGTGCAATTGGGCTGAATATGCCGCATGCCGCTGGCCACGAGGAAGCCATCGCCTTCTTCGCCAATATTCAGATCGGTGACCAGCGCGTCGAACTGAAAAGAATTAATCTCAAAAAGGGCATCCGCGACGCTCTCGGCAACGTGCACGTCAAAACCAGCTTTCTCCAGAATGGGCGGCAATGTGAGGCGAATGCTTGGTTCGTCGTCAACAAAAAGCACGCGCTTCCGTCCTTTGTTCTCGGCCATCGTCTCTCCAGCAACTTCGGTCAGGCTTCTGTATCCTCTTCCGGCCTGCGATCGCGTTTCTTCAAACTCAAAGCTCTATCGGCAAGAGCGAGATAATGCTCCAGCCGCGACGGCTCGCGCGTACGGTCTCCCAGGGGAATCAGGCGCGGTCCCTCATCGCGGGCCGCATCCTCGCTGGGCGGCAAGAGCTCAACGCGCCTTTTTAACTGCTTTCGCTTGAGTCGCGGCCCCGGATTGTCCCGAGCTCTCATGGCCTAGAGCCGAATGAACTTCCAGTTGCGGCAATGCCCGAGCCTCCTCAGGCTCGGCCCCTGCCATCCTGCGCTTGCGATTCTCAATTTCACGAAGTTCCCGCAGGATATTCTCCTCCTGGCGAACATACTCCTTCTCGGAGATTTCGCCCGACTCCAGTGCGAGTTGCAGCTCGAGCAACCGTCTTTTGGCAGGCGCGGTGTCTGTGTATTGCTCCTCGGCGACCTGCTGCAAAGTGCGCAGAACGAATTTGATTCCCGAAATCGGGAGAGACAATAGATCGTCGATCAGGAACACCGGCCACTCCCTCCTGCATTACGAGGCTGTCACGCGCTCCAGTTTCAGCCTGATGTTCACAAAGTTATAAGGGGGCCAGGGTCCCGTGTATTTGAACTTGAGGCGTTTTCCATATTTTTTGGCGATCTTATTGACCACCCGATCGAATTCGGATTCGCGCTCGCGTTCGACCAGGAAGGCCGCGTTCATAATCATCTTGTCGCCGATGGGCTGATTGTCACGCGAAGCTACGCAACAAATGCGTAGCGCTTCATAGATTTCGCGGACGTATTGAATGGCGCGTTCAGCTAAGGCCTTGTCGATCATGCGCCCCAGCTGCATGCGTGCGAAGTAAGTCGACTGCAATTGCTTGCGAATGATCTCGCGATGGAAGCGGCGGATCTCGTCGTTCTGCTCCATCAATTCCTGGATAATCTGATCGCGATCCCAATTGACTTTCAGTCCGAACTCCAATTTGCCAGCCATCTGTTCGAGCACGTCTTTGACCGAAGAATAGATTCCCTTCAAAACTTCCCGGATATCGTCGTCGGTACGAAAAACGGTACCGAAGCTCATGGGAATAATAGTGTGATTCTTCATCACCGTCTCGATTACGTGCTCATGAGCCAAGGCGTTTTCTCGCGTGGGGTCGAAGATGGCCACAGCGGTTTTACTCACCACGGCGGCAATGTCTAGATAGTTTACCGTGTAGACTTGCTCACCCGCGCCGCCGATGCCAATACTGCCGAAGGTCATGGCCCCTTTGGAGCGAACAATTCCGTACACATACCGCCCGCCCTCTCCCGGAGTTGGTGACGACGCAGCAGGCGCCTCGTTGATCTTCACGTGCAGATCATCTTTTTTTAGGCTAGGATTGCCTTTCCGCGATCGTTCAACTTTGGCCGGCATAAAGTTTCCTCGCTCGAACAGCTTTCAGGCTTGTCGAAACACTATCGCCATCGCTCCATCTTCATATTCGCATCATGATCGGACTTCATCACGGGCCTACGTCGAAATCGGAAACACGAGATTGATTACAGTTCCTTTACTTACGGCACTTCGCACGCGAATCCTGCCGGTGTGATTCTCGACAATTCCTTTCACGATCCACAGGCCGAGGCCCGTTCCCTTACCGCCCTTGGTAGTCACAAAAGGCTCGAACATGGATTTTTGAATTTCCGGGCTGATACCGCAGCCGGTGTCGGCGATAGTAAAGCTGATCCAGCGGCGCAGCCCGTCCGTGGAAAGGATCGCTCGTGTGCGAATCACCAGCCTGCCGCCGGCGGTCATACTGTCGCGTGAATTGACGACCAGATTCGATAGCAACTGCCGAAACTGATCGCCGGATCCCTTGAAAGCAGGAAGCTCGCCCAGCCTCTTATCCACGACGATACTGGCCTTGGCGAGCGGGCGTGCAAAGAGCGCCAGGGTGTCTTCGACCACCCCATTTAGGTCGAAGCTCTCAAACTGCACAACATTCCGGTAGAGGCCGAGCATTTGGCGCACGATGCGGGTCACGCGCTCGGTCTCATTCTTGAGCACGTCGTAAATTTGCTTCGACTCCGGCTCTATTTCCTCGCCTAGGATATGTATGGCGTTCTTGATCGCCTCCATGGGGTTATTGATTTCATGGGCAATGGTGCCCGCGAGCTTGCCGGTGGCGGCGAACTTTTCGATTTCGAGCATGCGCCGCTCCATTTGCAATTGCTCGAGTTTTCGCCAGGCAGTGAAATCGCGTAGGACGGTTACAG